>Ga0172366_10001460_pt1 | contig 18299 bp, 3 predicted proteins | sample LakKivSesite69cm_FD_114533 | JGI IMG/M metagenome (GOLD analysis project Ga0172366, IMG submission 114533) | Sediment microbial communities from Lake Kivu, Rwanda - Sediment site 69cm | ecosystem: Environmental > Aquatic > Freshwater > Lake > Sediment | place: Rwanda: Western Province, Lake Kivu... | reverse complement strand
TTAGAAGATCCATCCGGAAATTTAATTGTTGAATATGAAGATATTGTTGTTCGCGGCGATGCAAATCATTACATAGATAATCACCCCAATTATGCAACTTATTCTTCTGTTCCCAAAGAAAACAAAGCTCAATTATATCAGTGGCAAGATGGATATCCAATATTAGATCTACCAAGTGGATATACCCTCTATTTTAAAATAGATGTTCTACCTCTTGATGATGCTTTCACAGATGGGTTTGATGAAGGGTTCATCGGCTTTTATCCCGATAATTATGCGGGGTCTGGAAATGATAATGATTATTTAGCTCTTGATGGGGCGCCGTGTAGCACACGTGGAATCAATGCTATTAATCCAATTAAAGGCATTCAAATATCCGCCCTTGAAATTTGCAATAGTGGAGCTTTAGGACCGGCCCCAGAAAATTATATTCCAATGTATATAGAGGTTGTTCCAACCGGACTAAGAGTTGAAAGAATAATATATCCAATATCGGTTCCTCTGTATGGATTTGATACGGGGATATATCCGACAGTTAGTAGTATTTGGAGTTATAAAAATTCTGCGCAAACTAATGAATCTGTTAGCGGCGCCGGTAAAATATTGAGCACACTTCGTCAACAAGAAATTTATTCAGATTATATAACTCTTGACTCCGCAGGATCAATTCCAGATTCTGGAAAACTTATGCTCAAATTTGGGCATGAGCCTGTTGGTACAATGTATAGTATAGACCGTGGACAATTCGACTGCGCGTTTGATCAATCACTCTGCGGTATGTGGATTCAACCAAGTGGCGCATTTAATACATTAAATAAAACGCCGTTTCTGTCTACTGATCATTTCTTTAAAGTAGAAACTATAACTCTAAAAGTTTTAGCCAAAAAGGCTGAAGGTTCTCGTAATTATAGTTTAGATGTTGTCGGTTTTAGTGATGACAAATTATTATGCGTTACAAATGCCGTTGGCGGATTTTTACAGAATATTGATGGTAGCGGAGAATTGCCTATTTCTTCTGGGTTTAAGCCCGTTGACGATTTGGGCGCTGGTTCAGAACCTATTTCTGATAAAGATCAATATTTTTCTGGAAGTGGTCAGTATAATGACGGCGGTGATCATTACCTATTATCTACTCACCCAATTGTAAATAGTACGGAATTTAAATGGTATGAAATACCGCTTAAAATTTATAAAGACAATGTCGAACTTGGTAAGTCAAAAGACTATTCATCATCTTCATATTTTGAACATCTATATTTAGATATCTATCCGTTACCAACCGGCGCTACAATTGCCGCAATGCATATTCTCGTTAGATATGCTCCACAGAACGCCCTTAATATGCTTATAGAGGGCGGAGAAAATATTAGAAAAATAGATAAATATAGATCTGAAGGTAAAATATTCCCAACTAGCAGACAGGATAACGACGATATTCTTAACGCTGGATTAGAATACGGGCCGCTATCATTAATCGAAAATATACCACATGCATATACAACTCCTAGTTCAATAAAAACAAATTACAGCAGAAAGTGGCGTGGTCACGAGGGATTAGTTAACGGCCCATTTGATCCCTATATGTTTGGGTTCAGTTTTGAAAACCCGCCGCTTGATTTTCCTTTTAATTTTGGTTTCTTTGACTTTGATAATGACGATGGACACACGATAGTTTCTAGAGATTACTCCGCTAGTGGAACATTACATTACTCCGGCCCCCCTTCGGATGTTAAGTATAAAAATATAGGATGGAGATTCCAAGAATCAAGTATATTTAATACAAAGCTGCCAGGATATAGCGGTTTATATGAAACGGCAGATTGGACCTCCTTATCCAGTGGTGTCACAAACTTTAAAAATAATCCTTTTTATGGTAAAATATTTGACGCATTTACAAATGTAGTAAGAACAGCATCAAATTCTTATATAGATTTTGGCCATGATTTTGATATATCTAATGGATTTAGTTTGTTTTTAAGATTTATTCCAGATTCAGACGTTTCTGGGACGCCAAATTATCTTAATAGCGGCGTTCTTGTGTCAAAATGGGGTAGGCATAACAATGCTCATGGGAAGAGTCTTGAATTTGCTTTAGCTTATGAAGATGGTTACTTATGCGGGCTTGCTAGAGACATCGGTGGAAACTTAATTAAGGTTAAAGATACGGTTGCGTATTCTGGATATCAGTATCCATTATCTGTAATATTAACCTACAACGATCATCAGTCTAGTGGATTAAAACTATATACGGATAATGAGATCGCTTATCCGTGGACCACAATTCGCGCAAGCTCTATTCCATTTCAAATTTATTCCGATGACAGCGATTTAATTATTGCTAAATGCACTGGATCTGGAATAGGAATGCATATGCTTGTCTCCGAATTTGGATTTTCTTCAAGCGGAAATATAGTTTATCAAGAACCAAATCTTAGAGATAAGCAAACAACGGCTGATAAATTCTTTGAAAATCATAGAATAAAACTATGGAATCCCGGTGAATCATATCAAAATGATACATATAAACTATGGAGTTATCTTGATGAAGATACACTAACAGACTGGAATCTTGGTGATTTTAAATATTGCATGTTTGATACATCGTTTGATATATTAAGCAAACGCACTGGAAGAGATTATATTAGTTTTAATATGATCAATGACGGCGTTGCATATTCTCAGAAAATAGATTTTGTACTACCAAGTAATATAAATAACGCCGTCTCTTATCATACTCAGGTTGAAAATGATTCTTTAAGATTCAATCTAAGTGATTCCGCAAGCAATTTCTTTTCTACATTTAGAAGAATTACAAAGAACCTTCCGCGCGGATATAAATTCTCTGACAGAGCATTAGTTGTAGAAACTATTATTGAGCATGAAACGCCCGACAATATTTTATGGGAAGACGGAAGTATTGGTCCGAAACTTATAGTTAGTCTTTATACGAAGAAAAAAGATCCATATTGGATTCCAGATGAATCAAATTGGGGATTAATAAATAGGGCTATTCATTATGTAGAACCATCTAGTTGTTTAATGAGACTTGATAGTACATTTACATATGAAAGTTTAATTGATGAATCTGAAAAGTGGGCGCTATTCCCCAATGAACCAAGAGTATCTGAATTTACAGAAAAATATTTTTCTGAAGATATCGATGATATGTTTTTACAATATGATCTTGTGTATCCGTCTGGATCTCCATTTAAGTCTAGATTAAATATCCATACTGCCCACGTTAGACTTGAAGATGCCTGGGTTAAAGCTACAGAGAATAATTCGAGCTTAAATATTTCTACAAGCGGCGGCTATCCGCTATTTGAATATGTAAACCTATATGCTAGCGGAAGATACGAACACACCGAAGATTTCTTATATTTATATACGATAGGCCCAATAAAAATAGAAAATTCTGGATTACCGTTATACACTAGTGGTGTATTTGTAACCGATAGTATTCTTAATCTTTCTTTACTCTCTAGTGGTAATGCTAATGATAATTTAAATATAACAATAAGCGGTTCGCCCTTTAGGGAAACTTATAAAATAGAAGATAATGTAAATCTTTCTATTTTTGGCAAGGGCGTTGCTACATCTAAGTCTGGAAATAATCTTGGAATGTCTATAGTGGCTTATAATAGTCAAGTTTATAATATTCTAGATCCGAACCTTTTGAATCTATTTACATACGGCTCTAGTGGCAATACGGTAATAACATCGAATATTCCGCTTCTCGTATATAACGGTTTTGAGGTTCCTGACTCGGGACAGTCGAGCGCCAGTTTAAATCTAAGAATGCTCGCGTCTCAGGCTTTATTTAGTCGATATCCAGATGGTTCATTAAATTTATTTACGTTTAACAATACTCCTGAAAATAAATTAAATCTTGTTTTATATGCCGACCCGCTTGGATATGGAGCGTTACCACAATCAAACGGCGGAATGAATCTTGTTATTGGCAATAACTTCTTTCTTTGGGATAATATTAATTATGGCAGAGATATTAATTTATCTGATAATAGTTATGCCTCCTTACCACCTAGCGATGAAATTCGCGGCGTAGATTTAATAGGTTACGGTTCTTGTGATAGCGATAGTCCAAGAAAGGCTATTGATCCACCAATCATTACTCATGATACAGTTTGGAGACCAGCCGTTTGTAATGATGGAGGTATCTTTAGGGCTATAGAAACGTATACTAATCTCGACGCCGGTTATAGTGGTAATTATTATGGAATAAGAAAATTTAGTGGATTAGCCCAGGGAACATCTTATGATGTAGTAATGAAAATTACAACTGGTTCTACAGATCCAATACCAATGCCTAGAGAGTGGGAAGAATGGGAATATGGGTCAAATGAAACAATCAATTTCTCTGGAATTAAATTAATAGGTGACGCTCCCTATCTACAGGGTTTGGATTCAGGAAGGCTCGTTGGAGATAAATACGGCAAGGCAGTAGCTGTCAAAAAAGATTTAATTGCTGTTGGATCTCCATTTCATAATATTTTAGACGAAGAAAATGATATAATTGAAAGGGCCGGTTCCGTCTTCTTATATAGAAGAAATGAAGATGTTCCGGGCCAAAAGGCTAGCTGGTATCTTGAAGATAAACTTATGCTTCCATCTGGATATAAACGAGATTATATTGAAAAATCAATCAATAAACTAATCTGTTATCCAAATAGGGATTTTGCTCAATTTTGTGTTTCTGGTCAGAAATGGAATTTAGGGCAAGAAGGAAGAGAGTTTGGGCATTCATTAGATATTGCTTCAAGTGGATCTAGAGAAATTCTTGTCGTTGGTGCTCCGGGTGCTTACTGGGGAAGAACATTTGACACAATAGAAACATCTGGAATACCAGTTGGTATGCTTGTCTTCACTGATAAATTTAACAATGTTACCAATGAACAAATAAGTAATATAAAAAACGCAGCAAGAAAGTGGAATATTCTTTATAAGTATTTTGCGGCGCCGTGGAAAGAGGGTTTTCAGCCAGATCTAAGTATTAAAATTCTAGTATATGAATTGTGGGAGTATTCATCTTCTTTGCCTGGGGGTGATGACTGGAAATGGAAGAAAAATCAATATGAATTTGCTGATGATTTTTATCATACATATTTACCAAGATTAGATGATACTGATTACCCAGGAAGATATACCGAGATGATGAGCGGGATTATGGGTATGTTTAACTATGCCTTCCCGCGAGGTCAAGGTCCGCACAGCGGAATCCCCCCTATTCTTGGTTTGTTCAATGATAATAGTTTTTCGACTGGATTTGGTTTTGCATCTATTTCCGGTGTTAATGAATTTATTAAATATTATCAAGAATATGCATATGCAAGCGGCGTTATCGATCCAGAAATACCACAAAGTGAAAGCGGTTATTACGAATTAGTATCAAGCTCGTCTGAAACCTGGGCAAAATCTTCTGAAGATTTAATGAATCGAGTTTTAGACTCCGGTAATCTAATTCTTAAAGATGCCCTTAAGTATATCACTAGCGGCGTTGGCCAAGAATGGGCGCAGCCAAACGCATATGATTTTCAAATTCCCCCGCCCTCTGGTGGTAGAGTTTACATTTTTGAAAAAGAAAATAATAAATTTAACTTAGTACAAGAAATAAAATCCCCAGATGAAGATCTCTTTGGTCAACCCTTGCTTGGTGGCGGTTCATTTAATCCCGGTACCGGTGGGGACGATGCCGAAGTAGATTATTTAGATGTATATAGATATAAAGATAATGATAGATTTGGACATTCTGTTTCCATAAGTGAAAACGGTGAAATTATAGCTATTGGCGCCCCGTACTCTAGTTTGTATCCATGTCAAATTTTTGAAAGAAATGAAACAGAAAATGAAAGAATGTTTGAAAATGTTAAAGATTGGTTTAATTATAAGGGTTATTCATACGATCCATTGCTATCTAATGAAGATTTATATTATCAATTATCACAAAGCGACAAGTTCTCTTTAAGAATTGATCCTAATTTCTGGAAATTTAGGGGCGGCCCGATAAATCTATATAAGAAAATATACAACTATTCTTATCAAGATATTCAATATACTGGAACCTGGGCTTTCATACCAGGAAAATTTGCTGGAACATCCAGGCTTGGATATAGTTCTGCGGTAGACGATCATGGCACCATGGTTGCTTTTGGCGCTCCCACAGATTCGTTTAATGAATTTGATGATACAAACGTGTGGTATAAATATTTAAATACATGGGCGTCTTACACTAATGCTGGCGCCGTTAGAACGTTTGAGTCGAGAAATTATTATCCACACAATCTTGTTGTTGAATATTATAGATTCGGCAATTTAGATAAATCATATCACCCCGAATTGTCTGAGTATTATGATCAAATGGGATTGTATTTCTCTCCAGATGAAATACCGTTTAGAAGAATGCAATTTTCTGAACTTGATATACCCAAAGAGGCAGGTCTTGCATTTATTATAACACCAGAAATAGATTCTGCAAGTGATGAGGTCATACAAAATATCAAAGATTGGCTATCCCTTGGTGATAGAACATTAGTATTGGTTGGAAATGATCCGGTATGGGAAGATAATGGAATCTATAAAAATTCAAATGATATTATTAATAAAATATTAGAAAAGTTGAATTCAAGAATGAGACTTGTTCCAGCTAGAAATAGATATGAATCATTACCAAGCTGTATTTCTAATCAAGATTATAATAATGACAGATATAATGTTACAAAATCATTTGTTCCAGAATATGCCCACTCAACTTACATTATATCGCCGAATCTTTTTGCTAAGGGCGTGGCCGATATAAAAATAGATTTAACTAACATCGGACTTTCTGGATTAAATATAAAATCTCCATGCGATGCATTTTCTTCACTCGAAGAAAAATTAAATCCACATTGCGAATTACCACTAAGACATATGGGTGATTTAAGAGCGCAATGGAATATGGAATGTGAAAAAACAGAAGGTAATAAAAAAATAAAAGTAAAATATAAAGAAAACTGGCCATTTCATTTTGATAACATAAATCCCGCTCAACAATGTGATGATTATCCACAACAACCAAGGCCGTTTATAAATAGAAGAAATGAGGAACCAAGACCAATACTTACGGCGGCTGAGTGGGTTCCTGCGTCCTCTGTTACGATTCCTCCTAGTAGTATTTGTTATTATGTAAATAGGCCAATATGTGAAGTTTATGACCCAGGAAAGCTAGTTCTTGAGTTTGCTGAACATCATATTGATGAAATTGCTTTTAATGTGCAGGAAGATATTAATAGTGATGCGTCTGGAATATTCTCTTCTTATACAGAAGGAACGTTTATTGATCCAGAAATAGAAAATAATAGAGACGCATTGTTGCAAGGAAGTGGGGAGTCTTATGCTCTTCCGCCAGTCCGTAAGCAAAGACCCGTATCAAATGATAGCCCGATAATCGTAGAGGAATCTTTACGCTCTGGATCTGTTGTTTTGATTGCCTCTCTTGAGCCAGAAAGCTCTAGAAATCTTGGCTATGATACGGCTAATGAAAATAATAATGATGATCAAAATATTGCATTTTATAATAACTTAGTCATGAATAATTGTAACTCTAGTGCAGTTATCTATCAGATAGGTGGATGGACTGGAAGATCATCTTTTGACGATGCCTTTGCCGACTCTAAATTAAAAACTTTATTTACACGTTACAATCATGTTGTTTTTGAAAATCAAAGTATTCAAAATTTAACAGATACTTCTAATGCTATTGTAAATATTGCATGGATTGCTAATCCTATTGGCGAACCAAGTTTAACCGATATTTCAAATATGAAAACGTGGCTTGATGGATTAAATAGAAAAATTGTTATTACTTATTCTGCGGATCAAGTTGTAGCAAGAAATGTTGAGATAATTTGTAGCGGATTAGGAATTTCTAGTAGGCCGTTCTATTCAGAAAGTGAGCCTGGATATCTTGTACAAATGACTAGTATTTTTGATCCACCAATAATTGGTGGCATCCCCACAGATCCACAGCAAAGAGTTAACGGCGAACATCCATTTATTAGCGGGTGTATAAATGGTTATGGGTTTTTCCCATCTTCGACTGGAACGACAGCTGTTAACAAATTATCTATCATACCATCCGGCTTTCCGAGTGCTTTTGATGCGGTTAGAGGATCTCAATTTATTCCAATCAAGCTCGGCGAAAATGCTAAAAAGGTTATTTATTATGATAAGGTTTTAAAAGAAAACTATTGGGAAAATGAATTTGGATGGAAAATAGATGCCGATACTTCTATAACCTTCCCAGTTCTTCCTGGCTCTGGCTACAGACTATTTATAAACTGGGTATCTGAAAAAGAAAACGAAACGTATGGCATATTGGCAAGAGTTAGGGGTGTTATAACGGATATGAACCCCCCCTTCAATCTTCCTGGTGATAAAGGTATTGAGATTGATAGGACGGATATTTTCACAACAAAATCAGCAAAACTTGATTTTCAAATTCCAGCTAACATTGATAACATCTCTATAACCTTTGATACTGATAGATGGGGCTATATACCGTCTAATAACCAGGATGTTATTCCTATGACGCCAAGAATACTTTCTATTTCTGGTTGTTTATTACCGATAGAAAGTGGTATTGTTCCAGATCCAACAACAATTTGTAGGGATAATTGGGAGCTGGTTTGTGACGATATTCCTGGAAGTTCTTATATTATTCCGGAAAGATTTGGGCCTATTAAAACAGATAGCGCCAAATACTGTGAAGGTCCAGGAGACACAAATTGTCCAGGAAAACTTATTGAAGATGGTCCAGTTGTTGTAGCTGAAGAATTTGAGAATTTCTCAGAATTTACTAATGGTAATCAAAGATCAAGAATAGTATTAATTTCAGATTCTACTATTGTTCAAGGCCAATGCCCTCACTATAGAAGTGATGCATTAGCAGAGAATCAACAATTTATTCGTGGTTTATATCCGGAAAGTCCAAGCGGTGTTCCTGGATCTTCAAGAAGATTTAATTTTGTTCAAAAAATAATCTCTCCAGAAAGGGGTAGTCCAGCTAAGTACTATGCGTCTGGATTACATCAATTACTTGTTCAGAAGTTTGGCTTAAATGGCGTTCCTGAAAACTACGGGAATTACACAAGCGCGGAAAATAATTACGATCCAGCAACATTATTAAGACCCGCTAATCCGACAACCGAAGAGGAGAGAAACGAAGAAATTAAAGTCTTCGAGGAGATTGTTATTCCTGCGTTTGGGGTATTCCCAAGATTTAGCGGCGGATCTATTTTAGATGCTGGTATCGGCGGTGGAGTTCCAGATTTCTTAAAAATTACTGGATATGATTATATTGACTTTGATGCATATCCATCTGGATTCAACGGCGATTTATTCGGTTATTCTTTAGATATTCATGATGGAAAACTTATTGTTGGATCTCCTGGAAATGGATTTAACGGCGAAAAAATATATAGTTGGAACGCAACCGTTGCCAGCGGGTTACTAAATATAAATCCAAATGGGGGCGCCGGGGCCGTATTTTTCTTTGAAAAAACTAACAAGGGTTCTAACTTTATATCTAATTCTTTACCTTGGGAATTTAAACAAAAATTAAAACCGGACAGTGTTAATCTAGGAAGTGGGATCAGTGGCAGTGGTATTATAAGTGATCAGTTTGGTTATTCTGTAAGTATGGATGCCGATTTTCTTGCCGTCGGCGCTCCAGGTCATGATTATGAAACAATTCATGAACATATTTATGCTAGCGGCGAATTTATAAGAAAAGAATTCAATGCTGAGTTTGATATTCCTTTACATAATTTTTATGATCTAGGTTTTTCTGGAATTAGAGTTGGCCAATTTAACAATCAAAGCGGTATTCAAACAATGAATAATGGGGCCGTATTTACATTTAATAATAAAATTGTTGACTGGCAAAGAAGAAGTAAAAAATGGACATATGCAGAAAAAATAGTTCCTCAAGGTTTTTACGCTAGAAGCGGAATTAACGACTTCTTTGGCAGATCCATTTGTATAGATAGAGCAAGACGTGGTGACAGTGACTACACGCTGGTTGCTGGCGCCCCGAATCATGATTATCCAACAAGTGGTACTCACATTACTGGAACATTGGAAAATGCTGGGGCGGCATATACTTACGATGCTATGCTTAGAGAACAAATATCTGTAATACCAACCTCTGGTGGATGGATAAAAGCTTCAACATTTGGTGATGGTGAAAAAGTTGAATTAATGGTAAATCAAAATATTACGGGAGAACCAATTAGTTACTTAACAAGCGGAAGGATTGTTGCTAATTCAAGAGGAGATATTTTCCTTGAGGCATCTGGATTTGATCCTGCAACAAGAGGTTTTATAGCCCATAGACCATATGTTGAATATATTATTGGAAGTCAAATATATGGAACTGGAATCAATGATTTTATAAATTTATATATTTCTGGTGAACCATTAATTACTTCTAATGATATGAATCTTTCAATTTTGGGGCCTGACTCCGCATTTGTGTATAATAATATGAATCTGTATACAGCATCTTGGAGCAATGTAAATGTTGGAAGTGGAAATACACCTCTTAATTTTGCGGTTTTTGGAGAAAGTGGAGTTCCAATATCTGGTGGATTAAACATTGTAATTAGCGGCGTTGATGTGACTAGCAATTTAACGCCGTTAAGTTTAAGTACTAAAGGAAAATAAATGCCAGTAAGAGTATTTTATAATAATGATACAAATCAGGGGTGTACCATTAGGCCCACTCCGCTTGTAACTATAAATACAAATATACTAAAAACTCCAGCCGGTGAGGCGTTTGGCGTTAATTATAGTATAACATTAACCGGAACAATTCTTGCTGATCAGGGTATGCCATTTGGCTTTAAAACAAATGGCTCTCTTTACGATTTTTTTTCTGATACTCCCCCATCTAATCCGCAAGGCCCATACGGATCTTTTGACCCATCAATAAGTCATTTTGTTGGATCCGTAAATGGCGGTAAGCCACCAAGGCAAAGAGTTTCTGAAATAGAAGCTAGTAATTCTATTTTTTCTAAACAAAAAGCACTACGCGCCCTTTTTGCTAAAGACGGTCAAGCGTTAGAAATAACCGATTTTAACGATGATCAATCTACAATAATTTGTTACCCAAGACTTATCGATATCAGTTTTACTGAAGGCATCTATGTTGATAGGTGTGATTTTACAATAAATTTAGAATGCGATAGTTTACTATCTCATGAATTAAAAGTTGACGATGAGGGGTCTTTAGTTTCAGATGGAAATGTAATATATAATGGTAAAACTGAGAAAGAGTTACTTGAAGACCTTCAGGCTGCTTATATTTCAGATTATTCTGAAGACTGGGCGATTGAAGTTGACGAGGCTGCCGGAGAATCTCCAGACTTACCTAGATCATACAGAATTACACATAATATTAGCGCTACTGGCAAAACTCATTACGGACCAAGAGTAAATGAAGACCCCTATGATGTTTTAAAAATAAAAGCTTGGGAATCGGCAAGAAAATTTGTCCAAAACAAAATATCTAACTCTATTAATGATTATCCAAATGTGTTTGGAAAAATTGGCAGCGGTACGTTAAATTTAATTAATAGCTATGGCGGCTATAATCATATTAGATCAGAGCAGTTAAGTGAATCTGCCGGTACTTATAGTATTAATGAAACGTGGCTTATCGCTAGCGGAAGCGCATATGAAAATTATAATATGTCTGTATCTAGCTCTACAGACAATCCGTTTGTATCAGTCTCTATTGACGGAAATATTAAAGGTTTAACATCTATTCCACCAAGCGGATTTGTGTCGCCGCCAAATCCATCATATGTCAGCGCTTATCAAAATGCATTAAATAAATATAATTTGATTTCCAATAACGGTCAATTTGGATTAACTAGTGATGCTTTTGTAAGAGCTAATAATTCAGTTTCAGTTCAATTAAACTCTCAGCCAAAATCAGTTTCTCTTGGGGCTAATCAATATACTGGTGAAATAACTTATAATTTACAATTTGATAATAGACCAACAAATATAATTAGCGGTGTTCTTGCTGAAAGCATAAGCGTAAATGACACATACCCCGGAGATGTATTTGCTGTAATTCCTGTAATAGGAAGAAAAACTGGACCTATATTACAATACATTGGCGGAAGAACCGAATATAAAAGAGATTTATCTATAAATTTAACAATGGATTATACAAATATTCCATATGGGGCGACTAGAAAAACTTTACTGTTACAAAAACCTAGTGTTATTGAACCCGTAGCATCCCAAATTAGTCAATTAATAAATGAATTAAGTCCCGCCCGCGAACCTGGAATCAGAAAATATTTCATTTCTCCACCAACAGAATCGTGGAATCCAAAGGAAGGAACATATAGTTTAAATATTTCTTGGACTTATGAATTAGATAAATAAAATGGCTATTATTTTCACAGACGATATACCATCTATTGTTCCGCTGAGCGCTGAACAAAAATTGCAGGGGGTTTCTGGCATTTTACCCTCTGGTGAAAGTAACTTTTTTGATCATTCACAATTACATTCACTAAATGATGGCAGTGGTATTAACTCTAAATATCCATCTCCAGAAAATATTTCGGGTGAAATATACAAAACATATCCATCAAATTCTATAGTCGATCCAAATCGAGAGAGTGGAATATTAAACTATAATGAATTAAGTGGAGCGTTTTCTAACGCTGAAATAAAAATTACTGAATTTGAAATTTTTAATCCGTATATTCATTATTATTCAAAAGATTCTAAAGCAGTAAAAATACCATATATATCTACTTATAGGATATCCATAATATTTGATCCATATACTCCGAGGAATTTATGACATCTTTAAAAAAGTCAATCATACCAGCTACAGGCGATTTTGCTAATGGAGAATGGGCTAATTATTTTAATTTACCGCAAGGTGCTTCTGGATTAATATCTGCCGCAGCCTGGACCTCTGGAAATGAAGGATTTATTCAGCAAACTTTTCTCGGGGCTTCGATTAGAAGCTTTAACTTATCGGCGGGATTTGGCGACACCGCTTCTACTTTATCTGTCGATTTAATCAATGACGAATATAATAAGTCCGACGAAACTGGAATTGGACTTGGGGACGATGTATATCATAGCGGTCTATTTGATTTCTTTGCTCCACCCCCCGTTGGAACTCCAGTATATTTTAAATTTGGTAAAAATTTTGCAACAATAGAAGAAGCTTGGAGAAAAACATTTGATGATATATATGAATACAATACTATTACTAGTAAAAGAGTCTCTAGAGAAATTGTATTTGATCTTATTACATCTGGAGTTGCAAGAGATTATCATTTTCTCAATCTAGAGAACTCTGATTTTCAAGAAAACGTTTTTTCTTTCGTAGATCAATCTGAATTTTACGATCCGGAATATAAAAAATCAAATAGTAGAGGGGAAAATCATTTTGTGTTTGGGGGAATTTTACAAAGTGTAACCCAAAACAAAGGATCCAATGGAAGCCCATTATTTTCTACTCAAATAGTTGATCCAAGAGAAATTCTTTCCAATACAACATTAATATTAAATAATTATGCCGGAAGTATCTTTGATAATAAAAATTATTTTAATGTATACGGTTTTTTGGAATATGATATAAGTGATAATTTAAAATTTAATTTTGAGCTTAATGCATTTCGTGGATTTAATATTGGCCCAATAGAGTCAGAAGCAACTTGGATCTCTACTTCACCTTTAAAAACAAATAATTTAATTGAAAAAGTTGTTGATAAATCTACCGGTAGAGTATTTTATTTTGGTAATGATATGTATAGGTTTCCATCTGCTGATTTTATACCAAATGTTTTACCACCATTTTTTCCAATTACAGGTCAGGGTTTATCTAGAAGATGTCAACAAGGCATTCCTTGGTATAGAGTTAGGCAGGCTATGGATGCTTTATTTAATTATAATGGATTTTTACCACAAGAATATATAGATAAAGGTTTTGGGGGGCCAATAAATTTTCGTGGTTTTAATTATGTTGTCGATTTCACAGGTATACCAATTGAAAAAATACCGCAAATGTATTTTCTTGATTTTGATCAAGTAGATCTTTTATCTTTAGTTCAAGAGCTGTGCGAAGTTATAAGTCATGATTTATTTGTTAGCTTGCTTCCAGTTATAAATCATCCGGCTAGTAAATTTTTATATAATTATAATAAACAAAAAATTGATGAAGGTAAAGAAGAGCAAATTATTGCTGGAATTATTAGGGTGGATGCAATTAATCGCAGTGAAGCCCCAGCGATAGGGGCTATAAAATCATATTTAGAAGAACTAGAGTCTCGCGGTATACATGTTGAAAATCAAGATCTTGGATATGAATTATCAAATATTACTACAGATAAAATTGTCGCTGGAGCACAAGAAGTTGAAATGTATTATTTTAGTTCAAATAAAGACAGGGATAATCTTCAATTAAGATTATTTAAAAATGGCTTAGAAAATAATTATGAATTTTTACAAGAAGCACAATGGTTATTAGAAACATCGTTGCAACAACAAATTTTACCATTCTATGGCTTTCTTGGGAATGATATGGTAACGATACCAAGGGGCTTTGGGGCTTATCAGCAAATAATGCTTGATTCATCTAATTTAGAAGCATATGGGGTTGGCAATTATTATATTGCTACAGAAATGGAATTAAGAGCTGCTTCTATTTCTTATGAAAATTGGACCACTTTTTTAAGACAATATAATGAAACTTACATTGATGAAATAGGGGAAAATAGAGCATTTTGGAGAAACCTTGCGGCGACAACTCCAGAAAACACGGATGTTGGCGAAATATTTAACACTGAAAAATTATTTAATAGAGAATTTGGTGTTTCAGTTCCAAGATGTGTTTTTATATCTGATAAAAATTATTTGGGTTCAGACGGTTATCCAGCAAGCCCATGCGCGCCACCCTATGGTTATCCACTTTATTACAAAAGGGCTGAAAAAATAGGGGCCTCTGAATTGGGTGTTGCAAATTTTCAACTGGCATACACTGAAGTTTTAACGAATTACGAAAATCTAAAAAGAATTGGTAAACAACAAAACGATATCGTAAATGATGGCATTCAATCTATTGATGCTTATTTAAGATTAAGACATCAATATATATCGTCAGATGGAACAATTAGTGAAGACGAAAGAAAGGATCTAAATCGTCAACTTGAAAATGCGAGAAGGATAGGTGAAAATTTACAAAAAGCAGCTGGTGCTGCTGGAATGGCGGCATCCATAAAGAATTTTATAGAGAATAATTCAATTTTCTTCAAACAAATGAGAAGATTATCTTATAGACATGTTAAAAATGCAAGAAAAGTCTATGACTTTGTAAAAAGCGTTGCCGATAAGCATCTTGGAAAAACTTTTTTAATTAAAATTCCAAAAGGGTGTAATGTTAATTATGCACCACAAATAGAAACTGTGGGTCCGTTAAATGTTAATAATATTAAATATGGCCCATATGGATTTAAACCGCAAATTGTTTCTAGTAACATAGACTCTGAAGTTGCACTAAGAGTTGAGTTGTTTCCATATCAAACAAAAATAATAGATTCAGATCCATTTAATCATTATTTGAAATTGGGGATTAATTCTTATTATAAATACGGCGCTTTAAAGAACAATTTTAATCCAATATCTGATCAGTGGGAATTTAATTATTCCCCAGATCCACAGGGTGGTTTTTTTAATTTTGCAATTTTCGATAGGAATTTATCCATATCTCAATCTTCAGATATTCCACAAACAAAATTGCCTTTTGCTCAAGTTAATTTGTTAGCACCAATGGATTTAACTAATTTTTTAAGTAATGGTCGTTTATCATGTTATGTAAGATATGATCATAGTCAAGATCTCGATTTAAGCTCAATTGACTCAAATAGTATATATCAACAAATACTAACGCCGAAAGGATTTGTTCCAGATATAATGGAGGAATTGAATAACGTAAATCCAGATAAAACAGAGAGTTTTAATGACATTAAAAATAGGGTAGAAAATAATGCTTTTGTAAAACCTCCGTCTGTAGCATTTGTTAAATGTGATATTGATGAGAAATTTTATATGATACCTAAAATTTCTTTTCAGCTCACACCTGTTTACGGAAGAAAATATTCATGGGTTAAACATATTGAACCATTAAATATAATTGAGAAATATATCGACGAATACACATACGGACTGTATTATGAACAAATTCAACCGAATGCAAAAATAGTTAATGGAAAGCGTAGAATCCTAGTGCCGACGGTTTCTTATGCTAAACCAATATTTTCTCCAGATCCTGGGTCCGAATTATCAATAAATTTACTTGATTTTAATAGATCATATAGTAGTGATCTTGATGCACACATTATTGATACAAGTAAAGAAAATTGTGATCCAGATCATGTTTATGCAATAATCACTATTCCTGGTAGAATTATGCCGACTGTAGATAAAAGATATATGGACGGTCCACGCCTCGCAATGAATGGTGTTAGTATTAAACATACTATGACACAAGATGTTGTAAGAATGCCGTTTGGATATGGGTTTGATAAGCCAGCGCCAATAGTAAATATTAAAAAACCATTAGATTGTAGCAAATTTACTCTTAAGCAATTAACGGATGCTCAGCAGGCACAATTAGATTCTTTTACTCAGGTTGGTATGGCTAATCCAGAAATAACTATTGGTTTCTCCCAGCCGTCACCAGTATATCCAGATTTAGTAGTTTTACCATTGATGTCTAACGAAAGATGTTATGGCCCGTGGGTTTCAAGCTCTATATTTAATGGTGTTGATGAAAGAGTGAGATATTCAGACATTGGTGGTAAAGTAGAATTTGTAAAAGATGAGAATCTAGCCCCATGGAATTATGCTGGATATCAACTTATGAATGAGGCTGGAGCTTTAAAAGCGCAATTTTCTAATAGTCTTCTATTGTTTAGCGAAAGAGGCGGATTTGTTATCCCAGAAGCACCAACCGGAATAGCTTTGGCGAAGTCATTAAAAGCTGGCGGACCATTGGTTACATCAATATCGGTTGACATAGCTGAAAGCATAAAAACTACTGTAAAAATGGATTTATATACATCAAGATTTGGAAAATTACAAAAACATAAAGATGAGGCTGTTTCTAAAATAGTTAGAGAAAGACAAAAAATCATAGATCAAAATAACGCAATGATAAAAAAAGGAATTGGAAAAAATGCATCATCTTCTAATATTTCGTCAATATTAAAAAGCGGATATTCTACATTAAAAAATATCGCAGATTCTACAACTCAATATTACACATCGTTAGAAAAGAAACAGACAGTATTTGATAATATTGTATGTACTACATATAAAGAAAATATTACTGATAAAGATTTAATAACTCCCGATGAAAATAAAGATATTAGTTATGATAAATACTATAGCACAGTTTCCATACAAGATTCAAGATATTTATCCGAAAGTATGATGTTACAAGAAGATGAAAATCTTATAAATGAAACTTATAATAGATCAGCCGGAGATAATATAAGTAATATTTTTACTCCATACACTAACAGCCCATATAATCAATCTATGCCATCGACCCCATATAATCATATTCAGGCTTTAAATAAAAGAATTTTTCGTGGATAATAAGAAGAAAAGGAAAAATATACACAATGAATCAAAATGAATTTGACAATTTAAATCATCTTTTTAGAGGTGCGGCTTTTAATAATAAAGATGATAGGTCTCATCATTGTATCACAACAGATCATCCCTATATGAACAAAATAGGTCTAGGTGTTTTCACGACGGGTGAACTATATTCATGGATGACAAGAACAAATAGTCAACAAGAATTAATAAACTTACCACTTATAGGTAGTCCGCTAGTGAGATTACCTAATAATGAAGATGAATTAATTTCAATATTAAAGCAAGCAACAGAGAGGTTATTACATGGTGGCACAAGTCAAAGCGATGTAAATAACTATTTTTTCTCCGCATGGAGATCTTACGGTAGGGGCGGTTCATATACAAAATATTATGGCACCGCAATTGACGGCGGGAATTGGGATTATACTAGTTCAAATGGATTAACTTTTGATAAAAGCAATTTAGATTTTGGTTTTTTTTCTGACAAAGAATGTGTTTTTAAAACAAGTCTTCCGTTTGCAGAGTTTTTTCCAAAAAAGAATTTAGATTCAAAAATTTGTAATTTGCTTGTGATGAATGATTATGCAAGAATAGTT
>Ga0172366_10001459_pt1 | contig 18303 bp, 13 predicted proteins | sample LakKivSesite69cm_FD_114533 | JGI IMG/M metagenome (GOLD analysis project Ga0172366, IMG submission 114533) | Sediment microbial communities from Lake Kivu, Rwanda - Sediment site 69cm | ecosystem: Environmental > Aquatic > Freshwater > Lake > Sediment | place: Rwanda: Western Province, Lake... | reverse complement strand
GAATCGATATGTCTGAATATATGGAAAGACATAGTGTAGCTCGATTTATTGGTGCTCCCCCTGGTTATGTAGGATACGAAGAAGGAGGACAACTTACTGAGATAGTCAGGCGTCGACCTTATTCGGTAATTCTATTTGATGAAATTGAGAAAGCCCATCAAGATGTCTTTAATATTCTTTTACAGATTTTGGATAATGGTCGATTAACTGACGGGCAGGGCAGGGTAGTAAATTTTAAAAATTCTATCTTGATAATGACTTCTAATATCGGAAGTCAATGGATATATGAAATGAATGGTAATAATAGAGAAATAATAATGCAAAAAGTAAATGATTCACTCCGAGAACATTTTAAACCAGAATTTTTAAATAGAATTGATGAGATAATCGTTTTTAATAATTTAGACAAAGAACAGATTATTAAAATTGTGGATATTCAGATAGATATTTTAATGAAGAGATTACTGAGCAAAAAGATTGATTTAGAAATTAATCCAAAAGTAAAGGAATTTTTAGCTAATAAGGGGTATGACCCTCATTATGGTGCTCGACCATTAAAGAGAATTATTCAAAGATATATTCAAGACCCCTTAGCTTTACAGATTTTGGAAGGGATTTTTAAAGAAGGGGATAAATTAGAAACTGATTTGAACGAAAAAAATGAGAAAATTATTTTTAAAAAATTGTAAATTTGATATTAGTTAGCTAGTTGCAAATTAGTATATCGTATATCGTAAAGAAAACAGAAGTCAGAACATAGGAGACAGAAGTAGGGGCTTGATTTATCAAGCCCGCAAGAAAGATTATAGAAATTATTCGGGTCGAATAAATTCGACCCTTACGCCAAAAAATACCAAAAAGTTTTGAATTTTGAATTATGGTTTTTCGCTTTTCGTTTTTACCTTTTAGCTTACTATACACTATTTACTATGGATTAAGTATCTTTTCTTCAAATATAAGAAAATTAATTAAAAAATAGTTTATTTATCTTACTAAGGAAGATCTGTATAGTAAATATTTATTCGAGACACTCCACAATCAATTTCCATATCTAATTTAAATTCCGCGGTATTATAATTATTAGAGATATATTTACCATTCAATTTAATAAAGTCATCCAGATTTTTTTTAGCGATTCCCGAATCAATGCTTACAGTTGCTCCTACGTTTTTAGGTATGGCAATATCAATATTAGATACTCCCGTCTTAATAATTATTTTAGAATCATATTTAGGAAGAACCAAGTTAATATTGCTTGCCCCGCTATCTATAAAAAGTTTTTCTACTTTAAAACCTGATAAGTTGCAATCCGTATTAATAGCCCCCGTTTTAATAGATATATCATATATTATTCCATTGTTTAATTTTAATTGCCAGTCATTTTTAATGTTATTGGAAATTCTACTTTTTAGTACTGGCGAGTGATAGATAAGGATATGGGCTTCTTTTTCAATATGGGAGAATTTTTCAAAAGGTTCAAATTCTTTATATCGATATTGAGAAATACATTCATAAAGTAGGGGGGTAGGTTCGTTTAGGGTAAGTGTACCCACGTCAAATTTTAATTCAATTGAAGCTTTTTCAATTTCAAGATATTCTTTAGCTTTTGGGACTACTTCTGCTTCTTGGTCTAATTTAATTTCTGGAGTTATTTCAGTCTCTGAGGGTATTTCAACTTCTGTAGCTACTTCAGTTTCAGGAGTTTTTTCAATTTCTATAACTATTTCTCGACTTAGGGTTTTTACTTCCTGTACTATTTCTCCTTCAAAATTAATTCCCATATAACTTGCGCCAACTCCTAAAATAATTCCCAGGAATATAATTAGTGGTCCCGTAAAGGAAAGACCCTTTCCTCTGAAGAGTAAAGATAAACCCAAACTTACTAAAAGCAGAGGCCAGAGTTTTAATATATTTGACCACACAGACCATTCTAAAATGTCTAAAGTATTTGCTAAGAATATTATTCCAATAAGTATTAGAGTCAAACCTTTAATTATTTTATTTACTTTCATTTTTTTCACCTCAATTTATTTTAATAGTCGTTAGTATATCGTATCGCGTATTGCGTGAGGAAAATCAGGTTTTTAATTATCCGATATCAGTTTATTAAGATTTCTGTCATTGCGAGCGAGAGAAGCGAGCGTGGCAATCTCTTTGTTAATCTAAAAAGTAAAAACGAAAAGCGAAAAAACTATAACTTAAAATTCAAAACTTTTTCTAGCGTATAGTAATTTAGAATCGTATATTGTGTACTAGTTGCCCAGTTACCCTGTTCACTGGTTTATCAGTTTACCAGTTGCTTTAAGATGAAATCTTCTCCAACTTCCATCTCTTATTTTTTTAACTAAATACTAAATACTATATACTCGATACGTGATACTATTCTAATCTTTTTTAGTAAGATTAGACCAGGAATTAGCAATTAAAAGATCTATTAATCTTTGTTGGTCGGATAAGTATTCAGGATTTAGACTTAAGGCAATTTCTCCTTCTCTTACGGCATTCTCATAATCTTGACTGCGGTAATAAGATAAGCCTAATTTATAATGTGCTTCAGAAAGAATATAATTTGAATCCGCTAATTGAAGGGCGAGCTCATAGTTTTTATAAGCTTTTTGGAGTTCTCCTGCATTATAGTGCATATCTCCTATTTCAATAAAGGCTTGGGCAAAATTATCAAAAGTAAAATCTTCAATATATAGGGGATAAAATGTCTGGGCTAATACTTTTTCCATTATTGCTTGTTCATATTCTTTACCTTTTAGATTAATAATTCCCAATCGGTAATAGGCTATAGCTATTGATCGTTTATCTTCACTAAATTGAGTAGCTTTATTATAGGCAGATACAGCTTGATCAATATTTCCTCTACTACTATAGTAGTCACCCAAATTTAAGTAACAGGCTGCATTGGTTTTATAAGCCAGAAAATTATCTAAGAGATAAGGACTTGGTTTAAGTTTGCCTAATTTTATATATGTTTCTGTAGCTTCAATGAATTGGTCGTTATCCTGATAGAGCTGGGCTAATTCAGAGATAATTTTATCGTTTTGGGGAATAAGTTCTGCAACTTTTTCGTATTCATTTATGGCTAAGTCATATTCGAGTGTTTCCTTATGTATCTTGCCTTTTACATAACAGGCAAAGGCATTATTCGGGTCATCGATAATAATTCGGGATAATTTAGTAAGAGCTAATTCCTTTTCCCCCATTTTATATAAAGCATAACTTTGATTTATCTTAGCTAATATATTCGTTTCCTCTAAATTTAAGGCTTTTTCGTATTCTTTTTCTGCTGATTCATACAACTCTAATGAACAATAAAAATTACCCATATTAATATAAGTGAAGATATCAGGTTTTGCTTTTTTGCCTTCAATAATTTCTTGTAGTAATTTTTCAGTCTCAGGACTGGCAAAAACATTGGCGACCAGGAAGATTAATAGGGATATTAAAAGAAATATAAAAATTATTTTTGTTTTTTTTCTGTCCATAACTACCATCCTTTCTTTTTTGATATTATACAACTACAAGATTGTCAGGAGAGTAAACTCCCCTGAAACCCCTGTGCCTTTGGTTATTTCTTCTCGGTTTTATACAATACCTTTCCTGACAATCTTGTTAAAATCTATTCCTTATTTAAGGTATAGAAATTATGGAAATTTCTATACCTTCAGATACGATTAAGCAATTCTCTAAAGAATTTTTACTTAATATTTATATATTCAACATTATTTTTAAAAATCCTCTTTTTTAGATGAAAAATTTTATTTTGATGTATTTTTATTTTCTTTCAATTTCAAATTCTTTCAGTTTAGTAGCGAATTTACCCAATTTTTCATTAACTAAATAGTTTACTGTATTTTTTTCAAAAGTTTCGTCTTCTTTTCTTTCCCCAGCTTTTGCCCCAGTTAATATTTCAATACCTTGGTCAATGGTTTCTACCTGGTAAATGTGGAATTTTCCTTCTTTTATTGCTTCTACTACATCTTTTCGCAGCATTAAATCTGAAATATTAAGAGTAGGTATCATAACCCCCTGGGTTCCAGTAAGTCCTTTTGCCTTGCATACATCATAAAAACCTTCAATCTTCTGATTTACTCCGCCGATAGGTTGAATTTCTCCATTTTGATTAATTGAGCCAGTTACTGCTAGGTCTTGTCTTAGAGGTAAATCAGCCAAACTGGAAAGTAAGGCATAAACTTCTGTAGAAGAGGCACTATCTCCTTCTACACCACTATAAGATTGTTCAAAGCAGATACTAGCACTTACAGTTAAGGGTTTATCCTGGGCATATTTTGCCCTAAGATAACCGCTTAAGATAAGCACTCCTTTATTATGAGTTTTACCACTCAAATCAGCTTCCCTTTCAATATTTATTATTCCTGCTCTTCCCATAGAAGTTTTTGCAGTTATGCGGGTAGGTTTGCCAAAGGAATATTCTCCTAAATCATATAGAGATAGACCATTTACCTGTCCAATTGCCATTCCTTTACAGTCAATCATTATAGTTCCTTCTTCTATCATTTCCTGAATCTTTTCTTCTATTAATCGAAGTCGTTCAATCTTTTCCGTGATGGCTTTGTCTACATATTTTTCGCTAACTACAGAACTATTTTCTTCTTTAGCCCAATAATTGGCCTCTCTTAAGACATCTACTAAATTATTAAATTGAGTAGATAATTTATTTTGCCTACCGGCTAAACGAATAGCATATTCGATAACCATTGCTAAACCACTTTTATCAAACGGTCTTAATTTTTCCCTCTGACATATATTTTGGATAAAACAGGCATATTGGTAAATACTATTATTGTCTTTTTTAGTTACAGAATCAAAGTCAGCTCTGACCTTGAAAATCTTTTTGAAATCTTCATCATATGAATAGAGAAGATAATAAAGAAAAGGATCGCCAATCATAATGACTTTAGTGTCGCATTCTATTGGTTCAGGTTTTAATGCAGAAGTGGTAAACATATAAAAGGGATCATAGGTTTGAGTTATTATTTTTCTATTTAATAAGGTTCTTTTTAATGCTGGCCAAACTCCTGGTTCAATTAAGGTATCTAAAGCATTCAGTACTAAAAATCCTCCATTAGCCCTCAGAAGTGAGCCTGCTTTAATCTTGGTGAAATCTGTTACCCAGTGTCCATATTTATCTAAGGCTCTTTCAATCGTGCCAAACAAGTTTTTATAAGAAGGAGTTGTTTCAATAATTACTGGCGAACTCTTTGTTTCAGAATTATCCACAAGTACATTTACTTCGTAATCCTTAAAGTCGTCTTTTGGAGGGAGAATAACCAGTCCTGGAATAGCAGGGGTTTCTTTTTCTTTCTTCCCCTGAAATCTTTCTATGTTATTTAATATACTTTCTTTTATTTCATCAAAGTATAGATTTATTTTTTTGTTTTTATATTTTTCCTCTAATTCAGAAATCAATTCTTCTACCATAGGCAAAACCATTTTATAGTCTAGGGAAGATAATTTTTGGTATAGATCTTTTTCAATATTGCTGATTTCTTTGGAGATTTCGCTTAGCTGGGAAGATAATTCATTATATTTCTTTTGAATTATCTTAAAATCTTTTTCGGAGAATTGTTTCGATTCTACCATCGATTCTAATTTATCTAAATTTATTGGTTTCCCGGTAATTATGGGCAGGATTTCTGGTTTAGTATATATTCCCATTTGAATTTGAACTAAGGTAAAATTTTCTTTGTTTACTCTTTTTTCAAATTTTTTTACCATCTCTTTTTGTTTATTTTTTAAATCTTCTATAATAGATTTTTTATTAGCTTGATATCTTTTACTTTCAAAGATAAGAGGAATTTTTTTTCTTAAAGAGGAAATCAAATTTTCCATATCTTTTTTAAGCAATTTTCCCTGGCCAGCAGGTAGATTTATTGCTTGAGGCATGTCTGGATTTTTAAAATTGTTAACATAACATTTATCATCAAATTCTACGCCATCCCTCTTTCTCCCTTCCAATAACATTTTAATAGTAGTGCTCCTTCCAGTTCCTGCTTTACCAGTGACAAACAAGTTATATCCTAAATATTCCATTTCTAAACCTAATTTTGTTGCCTTTAGAGCTCGTTCTTGACCCAATATCTTTTTACCTGGCTTTAGGTCATCGGTAGTTTTAATATTTAAGTTGCTTAGATCACATTTCCATCTTAATTTTTCTATGGGAACTTCTTCGTAATTTGCATTTTTTGTAACCATTAAATATTTCGCCTCTTAAATCTATAATTTTTTAATTTAAGAAATAAAGAACTTTCCTTTTATATATCATATATTTTCTTTTTTTAAAAGTAAATTTATCTTTTTTTATTAAAATATTTTATAATTTATTATTTGATAGTGAATAGTAATTAGTATCGCGTATTGCGTAAAGAAAATCAGTTTTCAGTTATCGATTACCAGTTTATTAAAATTTCTGTCATTGCGAGCTCTGATTTATCGGAGCGTGGTAATCTCTTTGTTAAGATAAAAACTTAAAGTAAAAAGTGAAAAACCATAATTAAAAAGAAGGATTTTTAATTATTTTGTCGAATAATCTAATTACTAGGTAGAGTAGTAATTTTATATTAATTTTCATTCTAAGATATTTTAAATTCATTTAAAAGAGAGAGGTGACTTGCTGGTGAAAATTACCCATATACTTGCCCAGAATATTGTAGATAAAACTATGAGTATTTTGGGAAAAAATATTAATATTATGAATGAAAATGGAGTAATTATTGGTTCTGGTGATAAAAGTCGCTTAAATCAGTTTCATGAAGGAGCAGCTCAGGTAATTAAAGAAGGGAAAAAGTTGGAAATTTATTCAGAAGATATAAACCATTTAGTCGGGTCTAAGCCCGGAATTAATCTTCCTATAGAACATAATAATAAAATTATTGGAGTAGTAGGTATTACCGGTGAACCCAATGAAGTTACTCCTTTTGGTGAAGTAATAAAAATGACTGTGGAAATGATGTTACAACAAGAATTTTTATTAAAGGAATTGCAATTAGAGAAACAGGCGCGGGAGAATTTTATCCACGATTTAATTTCAGGAAGGGTAGGAAATGATCCAGATCTATTTGCAACTCGAGGGCAAATTGTAGGATACAACGTTCTAATCCCGCGCATGGCTTTAGTTATAGATATCTACCAATTTAAAAAGACTGCCAAAAAGAGTTTGCAGACTTTCAAAGGGATGAAAGAAGGAGAGATATATTTACAAAGATTAAAGAATGATGTGTTAAAAACTATTCAAGGAATATTTGCTAATGCCCCACAGGAGATCGTATCTTATACAGGAGGGGATAGATTTGTAGTTTTGAAAACCATTGATCTAAAAGATTCGGATGAAATAGTGAGAAAAAAAATATTTATAATTGGAGAAAAAATAAAAAATATCATTTCTCAAAAGATAAAATTTAAAGTTACTATTGGAATCGGGGGATATCGTGAAGGTATTCGGGGCTTAAGTAAATCTTTTAAAGAAGCTACCCAGGCATTAGATGTAGGTAGTCGGCTGTTGGGAGCTGGTGATATTTATCACATTGATAACCTCGGGATAGGTAGATTATTAGCTGAGATAAAGGAAGAAAGTCAGAAAGAATTCATTGAAAAAACTATTTATTCTACAAAGAGTAGTAAAGAGAAGAAGATAAATGAATTTTTATTAGAAACTTTACAGGGTTTTTTTGATAATAATTTAAGTATTACTCAAACTGCTAAGGCTTTATTTATTCATCGTAATACTTTGTTGTATCGATTGGGACGTGTTAAGAAAATAACTGGTTTAGACCCTAAGAAATTTGATGATGCTGTGCAACTGAGAGTAGCTTTAAAGATGAAGATATATCAAGATGGTGAGAAGACTAAATAATCATAAATGACATCCATTATCAAATTTATTAATTGCAGAATATTTTAAGGTATAGGAATTTCAATAATTCCTATACCTTAAATAAGGAATATGATTTATTATTATGAAGAATATTAAAGACAAGATATTCAAGGGTGTAATAAATATTGAGGTAAAGGAGAATTAAGGGGTTTTCAAGGGGAAAGAATTTCCCCTTGAATATCTTGAGTGTTGCGTTGTATGAAAATAGTGGTATTTTAGAAACAGTGTCTTTAATAAATCGTACAAAATATATAAAAAAAAGTTAATAAAAAGCATATTATTTGTACTTATATACAAAGGAAATATTCCCTATAATGTCGTATAGTATTAATACTAAGTGGAATATAAATATATATTAATAATTGAGGTATATACAAGGCAATGAAAATAGTAATAGCTCCAGATTCATTTAAAGGTAGTTTAACAGCCATAGAAGTATCCGATGCAATTGAAAAAGGGATAAGAGAAGTTTTCCCTGAAGCTGAAATTATAAAAATTCCTATGGCCGATGGTGGAGAGGGAACAGTTGAATGTTTAGTTAATGCCACCAGAGGAGAAATTTTAAGAGAGAGAGTTACAGGCCCTTTAGGAGATGAAGTTTCAGCTCATTACGGTATTTTAGGAGATAAGAAGACTGCAGTTATTGAGATGGCCGCAGCCTCAGGGTTAACTTTAGTTCCAGAGGGCAAAAGAAATCCCTTAATAACCACTACTTATGGGACAGGTCAATTAATTGAAGCTGCCTTAGACCAGGGGTGTCGAAAGATGATAATTGGGATTGGGGGAAGTGCCACCAACGATGGGGGGGCAGGCATGCTTCAGGCATTAGGGGTTAAATTACTAAATCAAGAAGAGAAGGAAATAGCTTTTGGAGGAAGGGAACTAAGGAAAATTGTCAAGATTGATATTAGTTGTATGGATAACCGTTTATCTGATATAAGAGTATTAGTCGCCTCGGATGTAAATAATCCACTTTGTGGACCACAGGGAGCTTCCAGGATATATGGACCTCAGAAAGGAGCTACCCCAGAGATAATAGAAGAACTTGATGAATCTTTAGCTTATTTTGCTGAATTAATAAAAAGAGATTTACACAAGGATATAAAAGGTATACCAGGGGCAGGAGCAGCCGGAGGTTTAGGAGCTGGTTTAATGGCTTTCTTAAATGCAGAGCTTAGACCAGGTATTGAGATTATGATTGAAGTTGTGAAACTTGAACAAGCTATAAAGGATGCTGATCTGGTAATTACCGGGGAGGGGAAAATTGATAGTCAGACTATCTTCGGAAAGGCTCCTATTGGGGTAGCCAAGATTGCCAAAAAATATAATATTCTGGTAATAGCTGTTGCCGCAGTTATAGAAGAGGGTCCTCAGTTTTTCCGAGCCTACGGAATTGATGATTTGATTAAAGTTAGTGAACCCCCAATGAGCTTGACTGAACCTAAGACCGAGAAAGTTTGGCTGATTAAAAGAAGTATAAAACAGTTTTTGAGAGGAAGGCAAAAGCTTTTTCATTGAGTTTTGAAAATAAAGTGAATATTTTTTAAAAATAACTATAGGTAAATGAATATATTGAGATTGGAGGATACCATATGTAAAGAAAGTAAATAGTAAAGCGAGAGATTGAAGGATTAAATATTTGAATATGAAAAGGAGGTGGAATTGAAGATACATTAATCAACTTATTCCATGTCTTTGTATAGAAGGGGGTGTATTGCTGAAGAGTCATGTGTGGGAAAACCACAAACATAATTCTGTGAAAAACATTAAATAATTAAAGGAGGTTAAAAATGTCTACTTTACAAAAAAGATGGCTTGTGCTGTTAATTACAGCAATTGCGATTATAGGTTTAATAATTGCTGGGTACTCTGCTGCGGAAGAACCGATTATATGGAAGTCCTCAGGTCATGGCCCTGCTACAGACCCATCACAGATTTACCATGACCTATGCTGTAACGCTATCACCAAGGCAAGTGGTGGCCGTTTAATTATTAAACCATTCGTTGGTGGTTCTGTTGTACCGGCAACTAAAGAACTTGATGCTGTGAACGACGGTGTTTTAGAGATGTGTTATACTTGCCCTATGTACAACCTGGATAAGTGGAAAGCTGCTGGTCTTATCAGTTCCAGACCGGGCGGGCTTCCTGGAGAAGCCTTACGGACTTGGTTTAATTATGGTGGTGGGGCAGAATTGATGAATAAGATGGTGGAAGGTTATAATGTGATGACCTTCCCGGGAGCGTTATCACCGCTACCCGAGGAGGTGTTTCTTCACTCCAAAGTTGCTATAAGAACTGTGGATAATATAAAAGGTCTGAAAATACGTGCTTCCGGTGATGGTGGAGAGATTTTGAATAGGATGGGCGCTTCAGTCGTATTCTTACCTGGCGGAGAGCTTTATGAGGCCATGCAAAGAGGTACAATTGATGCCTTTGAATACTCAACTTTAGCTTCAAACTGGGATATGCATTTCAACGAAATTGCTAAATATGTCGTCCTGTCTCCTGTTCGAGCCCCCAGTGATCCTCAATGTTTCTTTGTCAACAAGCAGGCCTGGGAAAAGCTTCCCGATGATCTTAAGCAACTGGTGCAGGATGAGATCGACAAATGGACACAGGCGCAGCATGAATACCTGGTCTATAAATCCATCAAGGCCATTGATGAATTTAAGAACTATGGCTGCGAAGTTTACCGACTCCCCACAGAAGTAGAAACTGGTCTCTCAGAGGTAGCAAAAAAGTATTACGCGGAAAAAGCTGCCAAAGAAGATCCAATATATAACGAGATCCTGGAATCCATGACCAACTATTGGGAGGTTTACTCTAAGAAATAACTAAGAAATAACAAGGAGTTAAAAAATATGACAATCTTGAGAAAACTACTTAGAGGTATTGATTATATAAGTAAACTCGCTGGATCTTGGGCAAAATGGTTTGTTTGGCTCCTTGTCCTGGTAGGCGCATATGATACCATCATGAGACACTTCTTTAATGCGCCTACCCTCTGGGCTTATGATACATTGTGCATGGCGGGGGGCGCTGTATATGTTATGGGATGGTCATATGATTATCTGCATGACTCCCATATCAGAGTGGATTTATTTTATCGTAAGCTTTCCCCAAGGAAGAGAGCTTTGTTAAACATTATCTCTTCTGTAGTTCTTTTTTTTCCGTTAATAGGAGCATTACTGAAAATTTCCATTACTTGGGCGATAAAAGCCTGGAGAATTAATGAGACCATGATCTCCACTTTCTGGTATCCTCCTGCCGCCCCGTATAGAACTGTTTTTGCTCTGGGGATATTGTTCTTAGCCCTTCAAGGTATAGCTAATTTTATCCGCGATCTATATTTTGTTATAAGGGGTGAGCCACTTGATTGAATTTAGTCCAGAAATAGTTACCGCCCTAATGTTCGGAGGAATACTGACTCTTGTCCTGACGGGTTTTCCCATGGCCTTTGTGGTAGGTAGCGTAGGATTAATAACTGGTTACTTTCTGTTTGGGGGAAACATCACGCTTCATATATTATATACTCGCCTTTTTGAATTATCGCTAAACTATCCTTATCTTGCGGTTCCACTTTTTACCTTTATGGGAGTTGCGCTCCAATATTCTGGAATAGCTGAAGACCTTTACAATGCGCTATACGAATTCTTGAGTGGATTTAGGGGTGGATTAGCAGTCGTTACCGTCATATTTGGTACCATCCTTGCCGCGTGTTTAGGGGTGGTTACCGCTTCTGTTACCATATTAACCCTTATTGCCCTGGCACCAATGGTGAAAAGGGGCTACGATAAATCCCTGGCCTCAGGTACAGTTGTTGCTGCTGGCACCCTCGGAATACTTATCCCTCCCAGCATTATGTTAGTGGTCTATGGACCACAAGCGGGGCTTTCCGTAGGAAAGATGCTTATTGCAGCTATCTTTCCAGGGCTTGTCCTCTCAGGTTTATATATCACCTATATCACGGTCCGGTGTTACTTAAATCCAAAGCTAGGACCACCTATTCCAGAGGAGGAAAGGCCAAAAATATCTTCTATAAAAAAAATGATAAAGTTATTGAGATCTTTGGCCCCCCCAGTCATAATCATATTGGCAGTCTTAGGAACGATTTTCACTGGTATAGCTCCTCCCACTGAAGCAGCCGCGATGGGAAGCCTTGCCGTAGTGATCCTGGCTATCGCTTCCCGGAAATTTAGCTGGGGTCTGGTCAAACATACTGCTATAGAAACACTTCGAGTGAGTGCCTTCGTGCTCCTTATTGCCGGTTTATGTTACGCCTTCGTCGGTGTATTTATGAGTGCTGGTTGTGGTGAGGTGGTATCTAATTTAATTATGGCTGTTCCTGGTGGAAAGTGGGGTTCTTTTGCCATGGTTATGTTGATTGTTTTTATTTTAGGAATGTTTATCGAATGGATTGGGATTGTATTTATTATTGTCCCCATATTTTCACCTATTCTTAAAAATTTAGGATTTGATCCCTTATGGGCTGGTATGATGATTTGCATCAACCTGCAAATGGCTTTTCAAACTCCTCCTATGGCGATGTCTGTCTTTGTTTGCCGGGGTACTGCTCCGCCCGAGCTTGGAGTCACTATGAGTGACATAATAAAAGGAGTAATTCCCTTCATAATTATAATAATGATCGGCTTGCTACTTTGTACTATATTTCCTCAGATCATTACCTGGTTACCAGAGCGAATGATAGGGCCATCTTAGGGGGAAAGATACAAGTATAAAATTAGAATCAATCCCCTAAGAAAGTAATAGAGATTAAATAATATTTATTAGTAATCTTTAGGGTTATAGATGGACACAAGGAGTTCCCTATTACTTCCTTCATAAGTGAAGTTAGTCTTTATACCTGTTTTAGCAGATAAGAAGACCGCGGTTATTGAGATGGTTGCTGCATCAGGATTAACTTTAGTTCCAGAAAACAGAAAGTTATGCCTCTTTCTGCCCAAGTTATGGAGATGATGCAGACACTCATGGCTAATGGACATTCGGAGATTGATCATGGAGGATTGGCTTTGTTTTATGAAAAAATGAATGAAATTTCACTAAAGTATCCAAAAGAAAAATAGATGGAGGAATTTATTTTTCTGCTTTCAATATAAAGCAAATAAACAAGAATAATATTAAATTTTTAAGATACATAGTTGAATGGACATTCTATTTTAGATGAGTGATTCACAAATATTATTTCTTTCTTGTTGTTCATATGATTTGTAGTTATTTCACTATTACGGTATAATTAAAATAAATTTTAATATATTTTGTTAAAAGGGTTAGATTACACATATTGTATTGTAAATACACAACTGATTATCTAGAGAGACCTATAAATTTGAGTTATTACATATACGAATAATAAATAGTTAGAGTGATAGGGGGTGATAAAAAAATAAAACATCTTATTATGCTGCGGAGTAATACAAAAATTAAGATTTAAAAAAGGAGGATGTTTTAATGTTTAGAAGATTTATTGCTGTTTTGGTGATAACTTTGCTTTTAACTTTACCTGTTTTTGCCGGGGAGGCACTAAACTTTGCGTCCACACAGATGGTACCAGCTGCTGAGCAGATATTTGCTAAAAGCGTATTACTTAAAGGCTTTGCCGATGAGTCTGGTATAAATGTAGAATTTATACCTATGGAGTATCCTGACCTGTTTACTCGTCTTTCTGCCGAAGTTTTTGCTCAAAAAGTAACCATATCGCTTGTTGGCGAGCTACATGGTGGACTTGATTTAATGAATACGAAGGTTTTGCTTGACGATCTTAGTGGGATTACCTTGCCCAATCGGACATTTATTAAAGCATTAGAAGATTATTCCGTTTTGGCTGGTAAAAAAGTTTATGTACCGTGGATGCAAGCAACCTATGTAATGGCAGTTAATAAAAAAGCATTCCAATATTTGCCAGCTGGTTTGAAAGTTGAGGATGTAACCGGTGCAAGTGAAAAATGGACCTATGATGCTCTCCTAAATTGGTCAAAAAATCTTAATGACGCATTAAAAGGACCAAAGCTTGGTTTCCCGATGGGTCCGAAAGGATTATGGCATAGGTTCTTACATGGTTATATTTATCCATCATTCACCGGTTATCAGGCAGCAGCATTCGATAGTTTAAGAGCAGTTAAATTATGGGAATATCTTAAAGAGCTCCGACCTTATATGCATCCGTCTAGCTCTGTCTGGGAATCGATGGATGAGCCGTTACTCAAAGAAGAAGTACTTATTGCCTGGGACCATACCGCTAGAGTAAAGAATGCTGTAATTGAGAAACCTGAAGACTTTGCCATAGTTCCGTCCCCCAGGGGACCTCAAGGTAGATGATATATAACGGTAGCTGTAGGTTTGGCAATTCCCGTAGGAGCTCCACAAAAAGATAATGCCGTCAAATTAATCGATTATCTCACTAGCCCAGATATCCAGGTTAAGATGCTTGAGAATATCGGTTTCTTCCCTACTATAAAAGAGGCAGAAGGGGTTATACCTGAGGGAGCGCTTAAAATTTTAGCCACAGGAGTACTTTCTCAATCAGGATCCCCAGATTCAGTAATAGCGATGATACCGAGCCTTGGGGCAAAAGGTGGAGAATTTTCAGCTGCTTATCGTGATGCCTTCACTAAGATAGTTATTGAAGGAGCGGATATTGAAACAACTATTATATCAATAGCAGATAAGTTGAGAGCAATATTCAAAGAAATTGGTGTGCCATTGTTGTAACAGGTAATTTTTATGCGCCTCCCTATAGTAAAAATTAAATCTTTTACTTATAGGGAGGTGCATTCTTTAATGAGTGAAAAGGAGAAAGAATGATATCTTTTAGCCAAAGAGAAAAAAAATGGATACCTTATTTACTTTTTCTCCCTGCCTTAATTTATTTAGCTGGCTTTATCGGCTATCCTTTGGTAAAAACTTTACAGCTTGCTTTTATCTCTGAAAAAGGTAAAGTTGGTATTGAAAATTTTATTACTTTGAGTCAAGATTCAACCTTTTGGAAGGCATTAAAAAATACGTTGTATTTATTGATTGCCATAGTACCATTACAAGTTATCCTGGCCTTCTTGCTTGCACTTTTCGTGGACGGTAGATTTAAAGGTTACATGACCGTCCTTTATATTATTTGTATTCCTTTAGCCCTAAGTGATGTTTCAGCTGCCTTAATGAGTTATAATATATTTACCTCACATGGGTTTTTAAATAAGTTTTTAATGAAGTTTGGATTTATTGATGTTCCTATTTACTTTTTTGGGTTAGGGTTAAGTTCACGTGCTTTTTGGGTGATAGTACTAACTGAGTTATGGAGAGCAACCCCTTTGGTGTTTGTCATCCTTTTAGCCAGTCTTCAGGTTATAAGCAAGGATTATTTTGAGGCAGCTGATGTGTTTGGATTTAGTAGCTGGCAAAAGTTCTTTCATATAACCTTGCCTCTGACTATGCCAAGTTTGCAATCTGCGCTACTTATTAGAACGCTTTTTTCCTTTCAGATATTCGGTGTGGTTTGGCTGCTTTCTGGCAGAGACATTCCTATATTAGCAGGCGAGGTATATTATCAACAGGCAGAACTTAGTAATTTTCGTCTTGCGGCAACCTATGGATTCATTATTGCTCTTATCTGTATAATTATTAGTTGGGCCTATATTACCCTTTTAAAGACTAAACATCTTGAAGTGTAAAAGTAAATTTAAGAAGTAAAATTATGGAGAGAGAATATGAAGAGTCAAAGAATTCCTGTTGCCTTAAAAATTAAACAATTGGTTACCATTATCATTGTGGGGTTTATTGTGATATGGTTTCTGGCTCCCTTAGTGTTAATTACCATATCCGCTTTTGCTTCTCCTAGTGATTACTATCAGATCGAGAAAGTAATACCAACGCATTTTACTTTAAATCAATTTAAATCACTTTTCTTTGGACTTGAAGCATGGAAGGCGATTCTAAACAGTATTAAAGTTGCAGGATTAACTATGCTTCTAAGTTTTATAATTGGTTTGCCTGCTGGCTATGCTTTATCAAGATATATTTTCTCAGGGAAGAATTTTTTAAAATTGTTATGTCTTGCTACCAAGATGTTTCCTTTAATGGTTTTGGCTGTGCCTTTACTGATAATTTTTATGAAAATGGGGGTCAGCGATACAATTTGGGGCGCTTCTTTAGCGCATACTGCTATGGTATTACCGATAATTATCCTTATATTTTCAAGCATTCTATCGGGCGTATCTATGGACTATGAAGAAGCAGCAATGATTTTTGGTCTTTCGCGCATACATGCATTCTTTCGGATAACTCTTCCGCTTGCATTACCTGGTTTAGCAGCTTCAGCAATATTTGCTTTTGTCTTGTCATGGAATGAGGTATTTGTAGCCACAATATTGACTTTAACTAACCGGACACTGCCAGCACATATTCTCAAAACTGCAATGGCTTCACCAGATTACCTTAAATTTACTGCTGGTTTTATTATGGCCGTACCAGCAATGGTCTTTATTTTCTTTGTAAGAAAACATCTGGTTACTATGTGGGGCATCTCCCTTAAATAAATGTTTATAGGCTTATTAACCTCGTGTGAGAGAAAGAGAGGTAAAAAAGATTGGTTAAGGTTAGACTTGAAGGTTTGAAGAAATATTTTGATAAAGTAAAAGCGGTTAATGATATAGATTTGGAAATCATACCTGGGGAGTTTGTGGTATTGCTTGGTCCTTCTGGCTGTGGTAAGACCACATTATTACGTTGTATTTCCGGATTAGAGAGAGTTACAGAAGGTAAGATATTTTTTGATAACGATAATATAACCTATCTTTCACCAAAAGACAGAAATATTTCGATGGTCTTTCAGAATTATGCTGTGTGGCCCCATATGACCGTAAAAGATAATATTGCCTTTCCTTTAAGAATTAAAAAATATTCTCAACATCAGATACAGGAGAAAGTTATTTGGGTAGCTAACCTTTTAGGAATAGATAATTTATTAGATCGCTATCCCGCACAACTTTCTGGTGGACAAAGACAACGAGTGGCAGTTGCCAGAGCAATTGTAATGGAGCCAAGAGTGTTATTGATGGATGAACCATTATCTAATCTCGATGCGCTATTACGAGTTAGAATGCGTGCTGAAATTAAAAAGTTACAGGAAAAACTAAAAGTCACCACCATTTATGTTACCCATGATCAAGTAGAAGCAATGACTATGGGTGATCGAATTGCTGTTTTAGAACAGGGCATAATTCAACAGTTTGGCAGTTCTGATGAGATTTACCATAATCCAGTTAATACCTTTGTGGCTGGATTTATTGGTTCACCACAAATGAATTTCATTGAGGTTGAAATTGTACATAAGAACGAAATATTTTATTTGATGACAAAAGGCTTAGAAGTACCTTTATTGGATATATTAAAAGACAAAGTATTCAAGCTTTCAGATAAGCGTAATTATATCTTAGGCGTAAGACCAGAACATATTTATGCAGCTGGCAGTGTACAAACAGACAAAGTAGTAACCACAAAAGGAAAAGTCTACTTTGCAGAGTTGTTACGGTCAGACACAGTTATCCATTTAGAAAAAGAATTCGGATTGCTAGTGATAAAGACACCAGGTGATTTGAAAATAGAAGAAGGTAAAGAGCTTGAGGTATTGATTGATCTTTCAAGAATCCATTTATTTGAAAAAGATACACGCAAAGCAATATTTTAGGAGATGAAATTTAGACACAATATAAAATATTTTTTAACTTTTTATTTCGCTTAAGTTCTTCAAAAGGACTTAATAGGGTCTTTAGCTGCATTTAGAGTTAATATTATTTTTAAAAATTTTTTTAATTAGAAGAAAAGTATTTAATAAATAGGAGAGTTTATCTTTGCCCAGGATAGGTATCTGTCATTTTAGAGTTGGATTAACCGACGGAGTATCTTTGGAAATAGAGAAGTGGAAGAATGTTTTAGAGAAGATAGGTCATACAGTATACCTCCTTGCTGGTGAAGCCCCTAACCTAGATGCCACTATCATCCCTAAGCTTCGGTTTGACCATCCCGAAATAAATAAAATTTATAATAACTCTTTCCATTTTCTTAGTGATTTTCCCTCTGAAGAAGCGCTTTGCCAAGAAATATATAAAATCGCTAATCAAATAGAAGAAAAAATTTATTCTTTCATTAGAAAATTTTCAATTGAGTTATTAGATGTAGAAAATATTTGGTCCCTTCCTTTAAACATCCCTGCTGCTATTGCTCTTTATAGAGTAATTAAATCAGCAGGTATTAAAACCGTATCTCACCACCATGATTTTTTTTGGGAAAGATCCCATTTTGATTATCCCACTTGTAAAACAGTTAAGGAAGTCCTGGTTACCTATTTTCCTCCTCAAGATAGTTTAATAAGACATGCAGTAATAAATAGT
>Ga0172366_10001457_pt1 | contig 18307 bp, 15 predicted proteins | sample LakKivSesite69cm_FD_114533 | JGI IMG/M metagenome (GOLD analysis project Ga0172366, IMG submission 114533) | Sediment microbial communities from Lake Kivu, Rwanda - Sediment site 69cm | ecosystem: Environmental > Aquatic > Freshwater > Lake > Sediment | place: Rwanda: Western Province, Lake... | reverse complement strand
CGTGATCAAGGTGGAGCGGCGCGTCGAGGACACGGCGTGGCATGAGCGGTGGGACCGTCTGAAGGCACGGATGAAGATGGTGCCGCCCGAAGCGGGCACGCCGAAAGACTCCGTTGAGGCGCGACATATCCTCATCCGCGACAACGCGCCTGGAGTGGAGACCCTCGACAGCCTCCAGACCATGGCCGAATCGCTCACCGCCTCCGGTTCGCGTTTTGCCGAGCGCGCCGCGGAGCTGCATCTCACGCCCGAAACAACGCCCTGGTTCACCCGCGACGTGCTCTACCCCATCCAGTCCGTGCGCGACCCGTTGCGCAGGCTTGTGCGGTGGGCATTCGTCGGGGAAATCGGCACGGTGGCCAGCCCCGCTTCGACTGAAGAGTACCTCGTGGTCGCGCGGTTGGCCGACCGCAGGAAAGAGGGACCGCAGCCGCTTGAAGAGGTCCGAGACGGCATCGAGGCCAAATTGCGCCTGAGGAAGCGGGTGGACATCGCCGCCGGTTGGTTGGCCCCGGTTGCCGCGAAGGTCGCGCAGGGGCAGACGATGGATCAGGCGGTGCTCGGCACCGATTTCGAGGTGATTGATCTTGGGCCGTTCTCCCGGTCGCAATACCTGCCAGAGGTAGAGGCCGGTGCGTGGGATGGCTTCACCGGCGCGGCATTCGCCCTCACGCGACCGGGGCAGACAAGCGGCGTGGTGAAGGTGGACGAGCGCGGCGCGTATCTCATGACTCTTGTCGAACGCACGCTCGACTGGACGGCCTTCGAGGGGCAGCGCGAATCGTTGCGGCAGAGGCTTGTGCGGCAGCGGAGGCAATCGCTCTTCGCCGACTGGGAGCTTTACGCCCGCGAGGCGGCGAAGATAGAGGACTACCGGGATCAGTTCTACACGTATAACTGACATACGGTCTCATCCTCGGTCCTTAAGTGATTCTCTTCCCAAGTAGTAGGGGCGCACGGCCGTGCGCCCCTACCGGACATCGGCCACACGAACTTTGCGAGAGCACCATTAAGTGGTTCTCTCGCTAAGTTCTCACCACATTCATACCCCCCTCAAATCCCCCCGCACGCGGGGGGACGAAGCCTCCCTCCCCGCACGCGGGGAGGGCCGGGGTGGGGTCACGAAAATCTCCGAAACTTTGCGAGAGCACCATTAAGGAGGACGCCCGCGAACTTGTGGAGTTCGGCGCGCCCTCCTTTCCGTTTTCGGCGCACCGCGCACCCGCACCCCTTCCTGAAGGTATCCGGCGTGTCTATCTTGTGACTCAAACCCGCCGACAGATACGCCGCGATGATCGGCCCCACTCCTCAACCCGCGAGGGATGACGATGGCCACGACATACTCCAACTACGTCTCCGGGCGATGGACGGCTTCCGCCGACGGCAAGACTTTCGAGGATGTGAACCCGGCGGATGTCCGTGACGTGGTGGGGCAGTTTCCCGCATCGGGCGCAGCCGACGCCGACGCCGCACTCGCTGCGGCGGAGAACGCCTTCCCGGCATGGCGGGCGCTCTCCGGCCCGGAACGCGGCAGATACCTGCTTAAAGCGGCGGACATCCTCGAACGGCGTGCCGACGAAGTGGCCGCCGACCTGACGCGGGAAGAAGGGAAGACCCTCGTCGAAGCCAAGGGCGAGACGATGCGGGCGGTGCTCATCTTCCGCTACTACGGCATGGATGTCTATCATCGGACGGGCGAGGTGATCCCCTCGGCGAGCGCGGGGACGCTCATGTTCACCAGGCGCGTGCCGCTCGGCGTCGTCGCGCTCGTGACGCCCTGGAACTTCCCCATCGCCATCCCGGTCTGGAAGCTTGCGCCTGCCATCGCCTACGGGAATACGGTGGTGCTCAAGCCCTCAAGCCTTGCGCCGCTCACCGCCCACCACGTGGCGGAGGTCCTCCACGAGGCCGGGCTGCCTGCGGGCGTCGTCAACGTGATTCACGGGGCGGGCGCTCGGTTCTCGGACGCGCTCGTCTCGCCTCCGGTCAAGGCAGTGTCGTTCACCGGCTCGTCGGAGGTCGGGCGGCGTCTGGCGGTGCGTGCGGCGGAGCAGGGGATCAAGTATCAACTGGAGATGGGCGGCAAGAACCCGGTGATCGTCCTGCCCGACGCCAACCTGGAGCAGGCGGTCGAACTGACTATCTCCGGGGCGTTCCGTTCGGCGGGCGAGAAGTGCACCGCGACGAGCCGTGCGATCCTCGTCGGGCCGATTCTCAGTGAGTTCACCGAGCGGCTCGTGGCGAGGGTGAAGTCGCTCACGCTCGGCCCCGGCACGGACCCGGAGACCTACCTCGGCCCGGTCATCTCGAAGAGCGCGCAGGAGGAGATTCTCGCCCACATTGCTCTGGCAAAGCGCGAGGGCGGTAGCGTGCTCCTCGGAGGCAAGGCCCCCAAGGGCGAGGTCTTCGCGCACGGGTTCTACATCGAGCCGACCGTCGTGGGGAACGTGACGCCGGAGATGTCTCTGGCGCGCGAGGAGGTGTTCGGGCCGGTGCTCGCCGTCATCGGAGCCGAGACGTTCGAGCAGGCGTTGGACCTTGCCAATGGCGTCAGGTACGGGTTGAGCGCGTCGCTTTTCACCCGCGACCTCAACCGCGTGCTCGAGTACGCCGACCGCATTGAGGCGGGCCTGGTGCGCGTGAATGGCGAGACCGCCGGAGTCGAGCCGCAGGCCCCCTTCGGCGGGTTCAAGGGTTCGTCCAGCTACAGCCGCGAACAGGGCCGCGCCGCGATTGAGTTCTTCACCCAGATCAAGACGATCTACTTCGACCGGGCGAGGGAATAGCGATGCAGATATGCCGCTTCTGGGAGCCAAAGCTTGGGCCGCGCCTTGGGCTGGTGTTCGGGGAGGAAGTTGTTGACCTGACGGCAATTGACCCTATAGGCTGCGCCGACGTATCCTGCTGGCTCAAACAGCCAGACCCGGTTGATTACCTCCGCCAGCTTGCGGAACTGGCCGAACGGTGTCGCGTGCGCATCCTCATGCGCGAACTCGACCGGAAACCCGCGCCGATCTACCGCTATCTCCTGCCCCCGCTCGATACGCAGGAGGTCTGGGGCGCGGGCGTCACCTACGAGCGCAGCAGGACGGCGCGCATGGGCGAATCGCGGGGCGGGAAGCTGTTCTACGACGAGGTGTACGACGCCAAGCGACCGGAGCTTTTCTTCAAGGCGACGCCGCACCGCACCGCCGGCCCTAATGCGCCGATACGGGTCCGGTCGGACTCGGAGTGGACGATCCCAGAGCCTGAGTTCACGGTCCTTCTCACGCCCAATCTGGTCGTCGCCGGATACACGTGCGGGAACGACGTATCCTCCCGCGACATCGAAGGGGAGAACCCGCTCTACCTCCCCCAGGCGAAGACCTACCTCGATAGCTGCGCGCTCGGCCCGGTCATCACGTTGCCCGATTCCCTGCCCGATCCGCACAACGTGACGGTGAGCCTCGCGGTGATCCGCGACGGCATGACCATCTTCCACGATGAGACGAATACGAACCGGATGAAGCGCCGAATACCGGACCTCGTCTCCTATCTGGGGCAGGACAACGCATTCCCTGAAGGAGTATTCCTCGTCACCGGCACGGGGATCGTGCCGCCCGACGAGTTCTCCCTGGAGCCGGACGACGTGGTGGAAATTGCCATCGAAGGCATCGGCACGCTGCGAAACCCGGTCGTTCAGGGCACGGCGGGGTGAATCCGCACATTGGCAATGCGCCGGTCATACGGAGTGCACCGTCCATGTGGGAATGACGGGTTGTACTCTGGTATGCACGAGATTCCTCGCTCACGAACGCTTCGCGTTCGCTGCTCGGAATGACCGCGTACCCCGTCATCATTCCGAACGCAGTGAGGAATCTCTCTCGTCCACAGAACAGCGTAATAGTCCGTCACTGCTACATGGACAATGCAGGAGACGGACGGGGAAATCAGAGGACAAGCTGTTTGAAGGTATCCACGCCGAGCGCGACGAAGAACGCGGGTTCTCTGCCGACCATGCGCACATAGACGGAGAGCTTGCCGTTGTGGTTGTTCGTGTGGTCGCGCATGAAGATGAGCAGTTGCGCGGGGGTCGCCTCAAATCCCCAGGGCGTGGGCATAGGAGAGTGCAGGCGATGGAAGGAGATTGACCGGGCAAGCGAGATCACCTCGTCGCGGGTTCCCAAGAGCAGGTTCCAGAGCGCGGTGCGTCCGCCGTATTCGCCGGGGTCGTACCCGCTCGCCTCGAACTCCCATCCTTGCCCCGCCGCGCCGATCGCCATGGCGCGTTCCACCGAGGCGATGTGCACCACCTGTTCCCGAAACGATCTCATCCCCGGCGCGGGGCGGAAGTCAATGTGCTCTTCCGGCATTGCCTCTACCATGCCGATGGCGACATCGTGGACGATCTCGTAGAGAGGAAGAAATACTCGGTCCACGAACTGCATGGAAATCTCCTCTGTCGCGTGCCCTCACTCGGCGTTCTTCATCAGGGTCACGGAGAACCGACGACGATGCGGACAGCATGGGATGCCGCACGACCATCCCCTGGCTCCTGAGAGAAGGGGCATTCTTTGCCGTACGCGGAGCCGTGTGCGTACATTCGTGGTCGTCGTCGTATCAGCGTTGCCACCGTCAACGCATCTGGATTCGGCTTCCCATCGCGCCGGAGCGAGCACGTCGTGCGAGCGATGCACCCGCTTCGGACATCAGGAGTTAAGGATATGGACTTGCGGTTACAAGGGCAAGTTGCCCTTGTCGGCGGCGCGAGCCAGGGATTGGGGCTGGCGTGTGCGGAGGGATTGGCTGCCGAAGGAGTGCATGTCGCCCTGTGCGCTCGTTCGAAGGAGAAGCTTGCGCGTGCGGCGGAGGATTTGAAGGGCCGCTACGGAGTCACCGCGCTGCCGCTCGTGACGGACCTTTCCCGCGAAGAAGACGTGAAGCGCGCCGTCGCTGCGGTGGAGGAGCGATTTGGGCGGCTCGATATCCTCGTGACGAACGCAGGAGGCCCGCCGCCGGGAAGGTTCGAGACGATCACCGACGAGCAGTGGGAAGCGACGTTCCACCTCACGCTCATGCACGTCGTGAGGCTCTGTCGGCTCGTCGTGCCGCTCATGCGGGAGCACGGCGGCGGACGGATCGTCAACCTCACCTCGATCAGCGTCAAGCAGGTGGTGGAGAACCTCGTCCTCTCGAACGCCATGCGTGCGGCGGTCGTCGGGCTTGCGAAGACGCTCGCCATCGAGCTTGCCCCGGATGGGATCGCGGTGAACAACGTCTGTCCCGGGTACATCCGCACGCAGCGCCTCGAAGCGCTCTGGGGCGGTGCGGCGGCGAAGCGGGGCATCACGTTCGAGGCGATGCTCGCCGAACAGGCTGCGCTCATCCCGCTCGGACGCATCGGCACACCGGAAGACCTCGCCGACCTCGTCGTCTTCCTGGCCTCGCCGCGAGCACGCTACATTACCGGCGCGACGATTCAGGTTGACGGCGGACTCTACAGGGGAATACTATGAGCCTTCGCACGCTACCACTGGTGACGGCAACGGTCGGACAACCCCGTCGGCGGCTGCCTGCATGGTTCAAAGTGCCTGCGCCGGGAAGCCCGCGATACCAGGAGGTGAAGGCGCTCGTCCGGGGTCAGGGCCTCCACACGGTCTGCGAGGAGGCGCGATGTCCGAACATCGGCGAATGCTGGGGAAAGCACGGCACGGCGACGTTCATGATCCTGGGAGACACCTGCACCCGTAGCTGCGGCTTCTGCGCCGTGAAAACCGGCAGGCCGCCGACGCTCGACAAGGATGAACCGCGCCGCGTCGCCGAAGCGATCTCCAGGCTACGCCTCCGGCACGCGGTGATTACCTCGGTCAACCGCGACGAATTGCCCGACGGCGGCGCGCACCTCTTCGCCGAGACGATTCGCCTCACGCGAGAACGCTCGCCGGGGACCTCGATTGAGGTGCTCATCCCGGACTTCAAAGGGGACAGGGCGGCGCTGGAGAGGGTGTTGAAGGCGAAACCCGACATCCTCAACCACAACCTGGAGACCGTCCCCCGGCTCTACCGTCGGGCGCGACCGCAGGCCAATTACCGACGGTCGCTTGAGGTGCTTGCGCGGTCCGTGCGGTGGGGCGCGGCGACGAAGACCGGCATCATGGTCGGCCTCGGAGAGACGTGGGACGAGCTACTCGGCGTGATGAAGGACCTTGTGGGTGTCAAGTGCCACATCATGACCGTCGGCCAGTACCTCCGGCCAAGCCTGGCGCATCTGCCGGTCGAGCGATTTTACCACCCGGACGAATTCGCGGAACTGAAACGTCTGGGCGAATCCATGGGCATCCCTCACGTGGAGAGCGGCCCGCTCGTCCGGAGCTCCTACCACGCCGCCGATCAGGCGGACCGGCTCAATGCGGCAGCGCGCTAGGCCGTTCGATGCGACAACAAGGAGAGGCGCCATGCGGAGGGTGTACGGAGCACAGAGAGCTATGGTCTTCACGCTCCTCGTCGGTGCGGGTCTGCTGATGTCCGGATGCGGAGGGAGCGCGGAGAAGCGCAACATGTTGGAGATGGAGCCTTCCCCGCAACTATCCGCGCCCACGCGCGGGGGAAGCTCTTCAGAGACACTGAAGTTGCTCGGCGATCTCGGATCAGCCGCGTCGTCCTCGGATTTCCTCGCGGAGGCCGCCCTCGCCGATACGGTGCAGCGCCAGCTCATCCGCAACGCCGAAATCAGCGTTGAGGTCGAGTCGGTGGACAGCGCAATCGTCCGCCTGAGCGCGATCACCGCACGGTACGGGGGATACGTCTCCTCCCAGAGCCGCCGAGAGAATACGCACGACAACTCGGTGCAGGGGAGCATCGTGCTGCGCGTACCTGCGGAGCGGACGGACGCGGTCCTCGCGGAGATTCGCACGCTCGGCGAGGCGAAGAATGAGCGCATCTGGACCGAGGACGTGACGGACGAGTACTACGACCTCAACATCCGCCTCAGGAACGCCCAGCAGGCGCGGACGCAGTTGGAAGCGGTCCTCCGGACGGCGAACAAGGTGACGGACGTGCTCGAGGTGCGGCGCGAACTGAGCAGGGTGACCGAGGAGATCGAGCGGATGACCGGACACCTCCGCCGGATGGTCAACCAGATTCAGTTCTCGACGATCACCGTCACGCTCGCCGAGCCTATTCCGATGACGGAGGATCGGACGACGGCGGTCGGACAGGTTGTCCGTGCGTTCGGGGAGATGGTGGACATCTTCTGGGCCACGATTGCCGGGCTGATCAAGGCGGTTGGCTTCCTTGTGCCCATGGCGGGCGTGGTTGCGCTCTGCTGGTGGATCGTCGCACGGCTCACTCGCGGATGGCGCGAGCGCAGGCGACAGGCGAAGGCGCTCCGCGAGCCACAGCGCACGCCGACAAGCTGATCCAAAGGAGCGCGTCATTCGCACCTGCCGTTGAGATTTGGCTCGGATAACCGTACCTTGGAATTAATACGGTAGTAACCGGAGCATTGCCTGCGGCATCGTGCGTTGCCTGTGGCGTCGTATGACCGGCTTGGACCTCCTGCCGCGCACCGGTCGGCGAGGCGAAACCTGGGGTGCTCGGCAACCGCGTCGGCCAAAGGCAATGGAGTGAGCGTCCGCCCCACGAGGAACGAGCGGCGGGCGGAGGATGCTCACCGCCGATTGCAGGCGAAGGGCTATGAACAGAATGCGTCGCGCATCCAGGGGACTCGATGCACGGTCTCCGAGACGAAGGGCCGAGGACCTCGGTCGAAGAGCGGAGGACGATGCCCTCGGATGTGGAGTGACCGCATGACCCTCGTAATGTCTCCCGACCATGAGGAAAGACCCGTCCTGAGAGGAGCGCACGGGCCAAACCGGGAATACCGGTCTTTGCGCAGGTCGTGTTCTCTCCCGACGACGCTCAAGCCGCCCTTCGCGCTGCCGATCGTGAGCAAAGCGACGAGCCTGTGAGGACACGGCGACGCTGCGTTCCTACGGCGGAGAATGCGGCGAGAACGCCGATGCTCCGGTGCTCAACGCTCCGGCCCTTGCCGTAGAAGCTGCTCCGGCGCGGATATCGTATCCCCGGAGCCACCGTGGCCGTGCGGGAGTATCACATGCTCTCCAGAACGCGGCTACACACATGAGATAACGAGGTGAGATTGTATGGTAGATGCTTGGCTTATTGGTTTTGTCGTCCTGCTCGTGCTCATCGTCGGCGGCGCGATTGCATGGTTCTTATTGGGCCGCCGCCCGGTGAAGTTCGACCCCCGCCACGAACGGCTCGTACAAACGCTCAACCGGCTGCACCAGGATAACCCGCGCAAGGCGGTGGATGTCATCGCCAGGGCATTGGTGCGCGGAGGGCTGGTGTGGGAGACGGACTTGCAGGGCCTTTCGCAGGGCAGCTTATCTGGCGGGGCACGGCCTTCCTTCCGGCAGCAGGGGCGCGATTCGTCCTCTGGCCGCAGCGAAGGATCGTTCCGCCCTGGCGAAGCCTCACGTTCTGAGGGACGTGCAGAGCAACCCTCGCGGAGCCAGCCGCAAAGCGCGGCGAAATCGCAGGCGCAACCTGCGGGAAAACAAACGCACCCATCGGCGAGCGCTTCGCCGACAGGCAGCCTGAGCTCTTCCGATGCCGCATCCAAGAAAGCCATGAGCCGACGCTCTCGTCGCCGACGGCGGCGTCGGCCCGGCGCGAGAGTCGGAGAACAGACCGTCAAGACTGGGAGCGCTGAATAGCGCTCGATTTCCGGCAGCACACCGGGTTTGCATCCGCCGTGAAATGCATCGCCTGAGGAGCCGCCGGTGTTCGGAAGACTTCGCCGCTCGTCTTCGCACCGGCACAGGCGAGAACGCGACGAGCGTGGCTTGTGGGGCTGCGCTCGCTTGAGCACCATGTCCGTGGATCACCAGAGGAGCCATGAGTCAGATTCTTGGGGTTGGGGTTGACGTGGTTGAAGTGGCGCGGATCGCCAAGAGCATTGGCCGCTACGGCGACCGGTTCATGCGGAAAGTCTTCACCCCGGCGGAGGAGGAGTATTGCCGCCGCAAAGCACGTCCGTTCGAGCACTTGGCCGCGCGCTTCGCCGCCAAAGAAGCGGTGATGAAGGCGCTCGGCACCGGATGGATCGCGAAGACGAGCTTTCGTGAGGTGGAGGTCATCCGCGCCGAAGGGGCCGCGCCGACCATCGTGCTCAGCCGCCGCATGAGGGAGCTTCTGCCTCCCGGCCCGATCCGTTTCTGGCTCTCGATCTCGCATACCGACTGCTACGCAGTTGCCCAGGCGATGATCACCCGTGAGGACGAGAGCGATCACGCAATCGTGTGATACGCTTTTCGGTGAGGAATTGTGCACGTCAGGACGTAGGGGCGAGGCATGCCTTGCCCCTACAAGATATTGTTTCGACGCGCTTTGTAGGGGCGACTCGCGAGTCGCCCCTGTAGTCCGTGATGAAGTGGTATCATCTGGAACCCATATGGGTGTCGTACCGCTTTCCATGAGGGGAGAGACCATGATCAAGTCCATCAACTCCTGGTCGTTCCGCGATGCAAACGACCTGAAGGGGAACGTGGCGCTGGCCAAGAAGGCTGGCTTCGAGGCGATTGAACTCGCGCTCAACGAGGACGCAGGCCCGCTCACCTGGAAGAGCACCGAGGCCGAGGTGAAACAGGTCCGTAAGGTGGTCGAAGACGCTGGCCTCCAGGTCGCTTCGCTCGCGATCGGCACGGGCTGGAAGTATCCGCTCTCCTCGCCTGACCCGAAAGTCGTCAAGGCCGGGGCCGACTCCATCCGCAAGGGGCTTGATGTCGCGCACTGGCTTGGCACGGACGGCGTGCTCGTCGTGCCGGGGGTGACCACGCCGGAAGTGCCGTACGACGTGGTGTACAAGAAGACGCAGGAGGAGCTTAGCAAGCTCCTCGATCATGCGGCCCAGGCCAAGGCCGCCATCTGCGTGGAGAACGTCTGGAACAAGTTCCACCTCAGCCCGATTGAGATGCGCGACTACGTGGATAGTTTCAAAAGCCCCTGGCTGGCGGTCTATCTCGATGTCGGGAACATGATCCTCTACGGCTATCCAGAGCAGTGGATTCGCATCCTCGGCAAGCGCGTAAAGAAGGTCCACTTCAAGGACTTCCGCGCCTCAGTCGGCAACTTTGGCGGCTTCGTGGGCCTCTTGGAGGGCGACGTGAACTGGCCGGAAGTGATGAAGGCGTTCAAGGAGGTCGGCTACAACGGACCCGCGTCGGTGGAGATCGGGTGCTACAAGTATCACTGGGAAGCATCCATCTACGTGATCAGCCTCCAGATGGACTACATCTTCGGGCGGCGGAGCGGATAGCGTGCGTTGCGCGCACACGGTGCGCAAGATTCGGGGTGGGCTGGCGGAGTCTGCGTATTCGACGCGCTCACCCCGATCTCTTTGCAGGTGAATTTGTCAGCGCGGAAGTTGCGAGAAGCGCGTGCACATTTACCGGGGGGACATCAGGAGGAGTGTTATGCTGAGCAAGCTGCTGCGTACGGACAAAGACGTTGCGGGTCTGGTTCTGCGGGTCCTGTTGGGGGTGGTGATGTTCCCTCACGGCGCGCAAAAGCTCTTCGGCTGGTTTCACGGCAATGGATTCGTGGGTACCATGAACTGGTTCCACCAGGTGCGTGGTATCCCTTTCACATTCGCTTTTCTCGCCATCGTGGCCGAGTCCTTCGGCTCGCTCGGCCTGATCGCCGGGCTGCTCACGCGGGTGGCTGCCTTCGGGGTTGCGTGCGTGATGGTGGTGGCGGCACTGACCCTCCATCTCCAGAACGGCTTCTTCATGAACTGGGCACAGCGGCAGGCCGGGGAAGGCTTTGAATACCACATCCTGGTGCTGGCCATCACCATCGCCCTGATGATCAAGGGCGGGGGTCTCTGGTCGGCGGACGGCGTGATCGCCGAGAAGCTGGAAGCGGGCAAACAACCGTCCTGAGACACATCCGGTCGCCCAATGCAAGGCTTCCCGCCCTTCTCATGCCTGCAACTCTTCCGGCAGAGGCGGCACGGAGACCTGGACGAATTCTATGCCGCTCATCCTCACCATCTCTTCAATCGTATGCAGCTTGTAGGGCGTGGCGTAGTAAATCCTCTTCATGCCCGCGTTGATGAGCACTTTGAGGCAGTGGATGCAGGGCGATGCGGTGATGTAGATGGATGCACCGTTGATCGCGTTGCCGTGCTTGGCTGCCTGGGCGATGGCGTTGATCTCCGCGTGGATGGTGCGGAAGCAGTTCTCCTCCTCCGCCCCGTCCGGCGTGCGCGTCCGGTAGATGAGGCAGCCCGCCTCAAGGCAGTGCGGCATGCCCGATGGCGCGCCGTTGTAGCCGGTGGCGATGATGCTCCGCTCGCGCACGATCACCGCGCCCACCTTCGCCCGCAGGCAGGTCGAGCGCTCCGCGACAAGCTGTGCGATCCGCATGAAATACGTATCCCAATCGAGCCGATGCCTGTGTTCTTCGGACATCAGGATGTCTCCTGCAAGAGGTCGTGCATCTGTTGACGATCGTTTCCGTGGGTTCTCCGCGGGCACGTATGCGAAGATACGAGTATGCCTGCGAAGGAATCCAGGGGAATTGCGGCGGGGGACCTCTGCGTCGGTGGGGGAAATGCTCCTCTCACTGTACATTGGGAGAACAAGAGAGATGAGGGAGGCTCTCGAAAAGGGGTTTGCTCATGCAGCGCTGCCCGCGAACGACCAGACTCTTGCGCGTGCTGTTCCTTCTCGCTGCAATGGGCCTGGGAATGCCGCGCATCGCCCCTGCCGCGCGCGGCAAGTCCGATGAGAACCCGGCTGAGCGCGTCGCCAGTGGAATACAGGACAACGTTCAAGAGGGGGTGGAATGGCTCCAGCGCCGCCGGACGTTCACCATGAACCGCGTGCCCTACGGCCTGACCGGGATGCCGATCATCTTCTATGCCCCGTCGAGCGGGTTCCACTACGGCGGGTGGGTGGAAATCGCCAACTACAAGGTCCGCCCGTATAAGTACCGCATCAACGTGCAGTGGTGGCTCTCGACCATCGGCAAGCGCAACCACCATCTCCGCTTCGAGAGTCCTGAGGTATTCGGCTGGCCGGTCAACGTGCGCTTCATGACCCAGGACCTCAAGGACACGGGGACGAACTACTTCGGCGTCGGCAACGACACCCAGATCAACAAGGACGCCCAGAAGATCGAACCGGACTACTACCGCTACCTGCTGGAGCAACAGAAGACCGCGCTCGACCTTGAGGCGCGAATCTTCGGCCCGGCGACGATCTTCGCCGGTGCGCGGTTCAATCGGGGCGTGCCGACGCGCATCAACGAGGCGAAGAACTACTACCTCGTCTTCTCCGACCCGACGCTGCCTGGCCTGGAGGCGGGCTGGACGAATTTCCTCGTCGCCGGGCTGATCATTGATACGCGGGACGATCAGGAATTGCCGACGAACGGCATCCTGAGCGAAATTTCCGTGCAGAAGGGGTACGAATGGCTCGGCACCGACTATTCGTATCGCCGGTTGACCTTCATCCATTCGCATTATCACGCCCTGGGCCTTACGAGAGGAGGGCCGCGCTACGTCGTCGTGGCGCGTGCGCTCCTGGAGTACCTCACGGGAGACATCCCGTTCTACGAATTGACGGAAGTCGGTGGTTCGATCCGGGGCTTCGAGGTAGGGGGCAACGCGGCCATGCGCGGGTACGAATCGCGTCGGTTCGCCGACAAGCAGAAACTCCTCCTCACCGTCGAACTGCGCCGCAGCTTCAGGAACCGAACGGTTCGAGGGCAGTATCTCCAGACGCAGGGCATCCTCTTCGGCGACGTGGGCCGGGTCGCGCCGAGGCTCCGCGACCTCACGCCGGGCGGGCTTCACCCCAGCGGCGGCGCAGGGTTCCGCATCATCTGGAACTCCCAGTTGAGCCTCCGGGCGGATTTTGCGATCTCGCCGGAAGGGCATCGCTACCTGCTCACGTTCGGCAACCTGTTCTGAGGGAGCACGCGCTTTCCTGTCGGGAGCATGACCATGAAATGGCCTTACGTGGTGGGAATCCTGATGTGCTCTGCCGGGAATGCCTGGGGCGCTCAGACCGGGAGGATCGAAGGCACGGTTTCCGACGCGGAGGACGGCACAGCCCTCGTGGGTGCGGCAGTGGTCGTCCTGGGGACCGCGCTCGGCACGGTGAGCAATTCCGAGGGAAGGTTCGTGTTGGAGCGGGTCCCCGTCGGCCAGGTGCGCCTCACGGCCAACCTCATCGGCTATCGCCCGGCGACGCTCCGCACGACCGTCGCTCCGGGTGAGACTTCCCGCCTCGCCTTCCGTCTGGCCGCGACGGTGATCGAAGGCAGGCCCCTCGTCGTGACCTCAAGCCGCAGGCTCCAGGACCTCCGACAATCGCCGACTGCGCTCGACATCGTCACCCCGGAGCACATCACCGGGCGCAACGTTGGGACGGTGCAGCAGTCCATCGAATACATCCCCGGCACGACCATCATCGGAGGGCAGGTCTCCATCCGGGGATCGAGCGGGTTCACCCAGGGCGCGGGCAGCCGGGTCGGCGTGCTGCTCGACGGCGTGCCGGTCCTCTCCGGCGACGCAGGCGACGTGAAGTGGGACCTTGTCCCGCCGGAGGTGGTCGAGCGGGTGGAGGTTGCCAAAGGCCCAAGTTCGGCGCTCTACGGCTCCGGCGCGCTTGGCGGGGTCATCAACCAGATCACGCGGGAGCCTGGAGAGAAGCCGGAGACGCGGCTCCGGCTGGTCGGCGGGTGGTACGCGAGCCTGAAGGATTACGTTTCGCCTTCCGGAGGAGAGTACCACCGGGGATTTTCCCTCACCCATACGCAGCAGGTCGGTCTCACGAAGATGCTCGCCAACCTCCGGCGCGATCAGGACGACGGCGCACGCTCCGGCGGCGATGCGACGAAGTACAACCTCTTCGTCAAGCTCGAACGCCCCTGGAACACGACCACTGATCTCGGATTGTTGGGGATTTACAACTACGAGGACCATGGCCAGACGCTGCAATCGTACCCCGACAGCCTGCACTACACGCGGGGGAACGGCAGCCGGGTCACCGGCCCCGACCAGTTCGCCAGCTTCTGGGTTCGCCAAGTGCGCGGCTCGCGCTGGTCATGGCGCGTCACGACGCACCTGTTCCGCACCGCGTTTGACGAGACGGATCGGGACCATGAGCCGGTCTCGTCGTCGGATGCGGTGACTGGCGGCGCGGAGGGTCAGGTGGTGTGGCTTCCGCACCCGCGTCTGACGCTCACCGCAGGCGCGGCAGCCCTGAGATCGTGGGTGGACGCCGACATGTTCCAGGGGAAATCCATCACCGACCTCAACCTCTTCGGGCAAGCGGAAGTGCAGGCGCTCTCCTTCGCCGCGCTCACCGCCGGATTGCACTACGACCGCCGGTCGAGCGATGTCTCGTCGGCGAGCGACAGGGTCAGCCCGCGCATCGGGCTTGTCCTCACGCCGACGAGCACGACCACCCTGCGTGCGCTCCTCTCGAGCGGCTTTCGCGGACCCACGATCAGCGAATTGAGCACCTACCGCGACGAGGGCGACCTCGCTGTGCGGCCCAATTCCGCGCTCAAGCCGGAGCGATCCTGGTCCGCGGAGGCGGGGATCAGCCAGACGGTTGGGAAGGTCGTCGGGATAGATTTCGGGGTGTTCGAGAACCGCTACCGGGATATGATCGAGCCGACGATTCAGGACACGACCGACCCGGCGACGGGCAAGCTCGTCGTGGCGTTCGATAACGTGCTCAGTGCGCGGATCAGAGGTTTTGAGGCGGCGGCTCGCGTCGCGCTCTGGCGGGATCGCCTCCTGTTTCAGAGCAGCTACATGCTGCTCGACACCAGGAACGAATCGCCGGGGCAGACGCGCTCCGTCGGGGCTGATTCGCTGCGGTTGCCCTATCGCCCCCGGCATACCGTGCGTGCGGGCGTGGAACTGCATTACGGGCCGCATTTTGCGGGGTACGACTACCGCTACATCAGTTCCTACCCGGTGACGGTGTACCCGAACGACCCGCGCACGCCGCAGATCGTGAGCGACGTGCGGGCAGGGACACACTGGCGGAACACGCGCCTGACGCTCTCGGTGACGAACCTCTTCAACTACGTCTACGCGCCCCGCGAGCGAAGGCTCTCCGACCCGCGCCGGTATTCGCTCTCGATAGATATGGTGTTTTAGAGCACAAGGGCGACGGTGGGAAGTATGCAGCTACCCGACGAGCGCGACCACCACGTCCATCACGTTCGTGCCGGTGGGGCCGGTGACGACTAGATCGCCCGTTGCCTGGAGGAGCGGGTACGCGTCGTGGCGGCGCAGCGCGTCCTCCGGCGAAAGACCGGCAGCCTTGGCACGTTCGCAGGTTGTCCCATCCGTCAGGCCGCCTGCGGCGTCGGTTGGGCCGTCCGTCCCGTCGGTGCCGAGGCTCAGGATGACGACATCATCGCGCCCTTTGATCTCCAGAGCCGCCGCAAGCGCAAGCTCCTGATTTCGTCCGCCCTTGCCGGAATCGGGCGAGAGCGTCACCGTCGTCTCGCCGCCGAAAATGAGCGCGGTCGGACCCACATCAGTCCCCACGCCTTCCGCAAGGGAGCAGACCACCTTCGCCGCCTCGCGTGCCTCACCGCGCAGCGTTGACGTGAGCACGCGGGGCGCGTAGCCACGCTCCGAAGCCAGGCGCGCTGCCGCCTCAAGCGCGAGCCGGTTCGTGCCGACGAGGTGCGCGCGCGACCGCCGGAAAACCGCATCGCCGGGTTTGGGCGTCTCCTCGATCTCCCCTCGCGCACCGGCTTCAAGGCGTTCACGTGCGCTGCGAGGCACGGTTCGGCGCAGGGCGTAGCGGTCAAGGATCGCCAGCGCGTCGCCGAAGCTCGTCGGGTCGGGCACGGTCGGGCCTGACGCGATCACGTCGAGCGGGTCGCCGATCACGTCGGAAAGGATGAGCGAGACGACGTGCGCCGGGGCGGCAGCGCGTGCGAGTTGCCCGCCCTTGACGCGAGAGAGGTGCTTGCGGATGCAGTTGATCTCGTTGATCGTCGCGCCGCAGGAGAGGAGCGCGCCCGTCGTCGTTTGCTTGTCGGCAAGGGAGATGCCGTCCGCCGGGGCGACCATGAGCGCGGACCCGCCGCCGGAGATGAGCACGATCACGAGGTCGTGCTCTGCGAGGCCGTCCACCAGCCGGAGCAGGTCGTTTGTCGCCGAGACGCCGCGCTCATCGGGCACGGGGTGGCTCGCCTCCGCAACGCGAATCCGCCGGGCAGGGACGCCGTGCCCTTCCTTCGTGATGACGACGCCTGCCCGTATCCGCTCTCCGAGCGCGGCCTCGGCTGCCCGCGCCATGGGACCGGCTGCCTTGCCCGCGCCCACGACGACGATGCGCCCGATGTCCTTCCACGCGCCGTGCCAGGGACCGACGCGCAGTTCCTCCGGCGTCGAGGCGATGGCCCCGCAAACCGATGCCGCAGGGTCGGCGGCGGCAATGGCGGCGTCTCCCATCGCCAGGGCAACGGCGCGGCGATCCTTCAAGGGTCGCATGGCCTACACCTTCAGCTCAGGCGTCTCGGCGGCGATGTTGGCGCGCTCCGCAAGAAGCGGCCCCACCACCTCGGCGAGGTACTCGTCAACCTGTTCGGGCGCACGTCCGACGAAGCGGATCGGATCAAGCTCCTCGTGCAGCATCTTCTCTGAGAGCGGGAACGCCGGGTCGCCCGCGAGCCGGTCGAGCAGATCGTTCTTCCCACCGTTCTTCACCTTGTCCGCTGCAGCCTGCGAATGGACGCGGATCACCTCGTGCAGCGTCTGCCTGTCGCCGCCAGCGCGCACGGCTGCCATGAGCAGGTCCTCCGTCGCCATGAAGGGCAACTCCGTCGCAATGTGCTGTTCGATCATCGCCGGGTAGACCACGAGGCCGGAGGCGATGTTCGCGGCAAGCACGAGGATGGCGTCCGCGCCGAGGAACAGGTGGGGGATCGCCAGCCTGCGGTTGGCGGAGTCGTCGAGCGTGCGCTCAAACCACTGCTCGGAAGCGGTCATGGCCGGGTTCTGCGCCGCGCTGATTATCCACCGTGCAAGGCCGGTTGCCCGTTCGGCGCGCATCGGATTGCGCTTGTACGCCATCGCCGAGGAGCCAACCTGCTCAGAACCGAACGGCTCCTCGATCTCCTTGAGATGCTGGAGGAGGCGCACGTCGTTTGCGAACTTGTGGACGCTCTGCGCGATGCCGGAAAGGGCCGAGGCGATCTGCCAGTCCTGCTTGCGCGAGTAGGTCTGCCCGGTGACGGGAGCGACGCGCCGGAACCCCATTTTCTCGGCGACGAGCGACTCCAACCGGCGCACCTTCACATGGTCGCCGTCGAAGAGCGCGAGGAAGCTCGCCTGCGTGCCGGTCGTGCCTTTCACGCCGCGAAACGCAAGGTGCTCAAGCCGATATTCCACCTCGGCGAGGTCGAGCACGAAATCGTGCATCCAGAGCGTCGCCCGCTTGCCGACGGTGGTCAACTGCGCCGGTTGGAAGTGGGTGAAGCCGAGCGTCGGCTGCGCTCGCCAGGTGCGTGCGAATTTCGCAAGTTCGCGGATGAGCGCGACGAGCCGTGCGCGGATGAGGTGCAGGCCCTCGCGCATCTGCCAGAGTTCACTGTTGTCGGTGACGTAGCAGCTTGTCGCGCCGAGGTGGATAATGGGTCGTGCGGTCGGGCACTGTTCGCCATAGGCGTGCACGTGCGCCATCACGTCGTGCCGCAGGCTCCGCTCCAGTTCCCGCGCGCGGGCGAGGTCCACGTCGTCGGCATGAGCGCGCATCTCCGCGATCTGTTCCGGGGTGATCGGCAGGCCAAGCTCGCTTTCCGCTTCGGCGAGGGCGATCCAGAGCCGCCGCCACTGCCGGAAGCGCACAAGTTCGGCGAAGATGCGGGACATCTCCGCGCTGGCGTACCGGCTGACGAGAGGGTCGCTATAGCGAAGGTTCTCGCGGTCGGACATGGCAGTTTCCGTCGTTGGGGAGAGAAGCCGTGCGTTGAATGCGCAACGCATGTAAAGTCCGCAGAGCGGCTCATCCCGTCAAGGCAGCGCGTCACCGCCGGTCGAGGCCGGTGCTTTGAGAGTCTTCACTGGCACGATATGTTTGAAGACCGGAATGGTAGGTCGCCCCTTAATGGTCATCAACAAAATACCTTGACAGATGATGTTTCTCCGTCTCTAGAGAGTGGTCACCGCGGGAGACAGCTCGCGTGAGCGAGCTTCGCTCTTCCGTAGCCCCCGGATTTATCCGGAGGGCGGTGGGACCGTGCGTGACGCCCTCCG
>Ga0172366_10001456_pt1 | contig 18307 bp, 17 predicted proteins | sample LakKivSesite69cm_FD_114533 | JGI IMG/M metagenome (GOLD analysis project Ga0172366, IMG submission 114533) | Sediment microbial communities from Lake Kivu, Rwanda - Sediment site 69cm | ecosystem: Environmental > Aquatic > Freshwater > Lake > Sediment | place: Rwanda: Western Province, Lake... | reverse complement strand
TCGAGGCTGGTGAATTTCCCGAGCCCAAAGTTACGGAGATTCCCACCGCCTACGGGGGTGAATATGGTCGCGACTTAGAGTTCGTGGCTGAACATAATAGGCTGTCTCCTGAGGAGGTAATCCGTCTCCATGCCGACAAAGCCTACCTGATTTATATGCTGGGGTTTATCCCTGGCTTTGCCTATCTGGGAGGGGTGTCCCTACGTATAGCCACCCCGAGATTACCAACGCCGCGAACGAAGATACCGGCTGGGTCGGTGGGAATAGCTGGTAACCAGACCGGAATATACCCGGTGGAAAGTCCGGGAGGCTGGCGGCTTATCGGCAGAACTCCCATAGAGTTGTTCAATCCCGAAAAGGAACCACCAGCCTTGTTGCAGATGGGTAATTATGTGAAATTTGTCCAGATAACTGCTCAGGAGTTCAACCGGATTAGGGAAGAAGTGGCACGAGGGACTTACCGAGTGAAAGAGACTTCGTTTATATAGGGGGGCGATAGTGGAAGTATTTGAGGTTGTTCAACCCGGCTTGTTGACTACTGTTCAGGACAAGGGACGACATGGTTATCAGCAGTATGGTGTGCCTGTCTCGGGAGCAATGGATAGCTACGCACTGATGGTAGCTAATCTGCTGGTGGGTAATGGTGAAGGAGACGCGTGCCTGGAGATAACAGTACTGGGGCCTCGCTTGCGGATTCTTGGCGATACAGTAGTATCTATTACTGGAGCCGACCTCAGCCCGGCAGTTAATAATAACCCAATCCCTATGTGGGAGGCAGTAAAGGTTTGTTCCGGCGATACTATCTCATTTGGTCACCCCAAGGGAGGATGTCGAAGCTATCTGGCTGTAGCTGGCGGAATAGATGTTCCTGAAGTTATGGGGAGCCGATCAACCTATGTTAAGTCACGCCTGGGTGGTTTGGAAGGGAGGCCATTACGCTCAGGAGACCGCTTGCGCGCTGGGGAAACCCGAGTAGAAATCTCGGCGAAGAAGCTACTACCGCAATACATTCCCGAATATAAGGCTGAGAATGAACTGAGAGTAATCCTCGGTCCACAGGATGACTACTTTACTGAGAGGGGCATCCAAACCTTTCTGCACTCAGAGTATGTGATTTCAATTCAGGCTGACCGCATGGGCTGTCGTCTGGAAGGACCACCTATAGAGCATAAAGCTGGAGCGGACATCATCTCCGATGGTGTCTTGCTGGGAGCAGTCCAGGTGCCCGGAGACGGTTTACCTATTATTCTTCTGGCCGACCGGCAAACCACCGGCGGGTATGTCAAGATAGCTACCGTGAGCACAGTTGACTTGTCAAAATTAGCTCAGGCTGAGCCGGGAGATAGAGTAAGGTTCTTACAGGTTACGGAAGAGGAAGCCTATCAGTTGCTGAGAGAATATGATCGAACCATTGATGCTCTGAAGCAACACATGCAGCGCAATGACGAATGCCAAAGGTCAAATGGCAAAGACTAAAGGTTTTAATATTTGAGGTTTGGGACTTCATTTATCATTTGGGCTTTAACATTTGGATTTGTTCAGCGTAAGTAGTTATGTCAGTTGAAGAGATAATCTTGAGCCACGACCGCAGAGGTGTATCAACGCTCAGGAATTATCTTCCTGTTGATTTTTGTCACGAGGCAGCTGCTTTTATTCTTGCGAAGAGGAAACAGAGTCAGAGATCAACCATAATCGCCACTGGTTTCTACATTCCCTGTGCTCAAGCTCCGGAGACTGACGGTCCCCCGGGTGCTCTAGCCATCGGCCGGGCATTGCATTCACTTGGCTTCGATGTCACCTATGTTACGGATAAATATACCATGCCCCTTCTCTCTAATGACCTCGTGGGAAGGGATAAGGTAATTGATTTCCCCATAACCGACCACGATTCTAGCCGGCAGTTTGCCAAACGTCTCTTAGCCGAAATTCAACCCTCTCTCCTTGTTTCCGTGGAGAGATGCGGGCTTAATAGTAACCAAAAATATCTGAACATGGCGGGCGAGGACATAACTGAGTACACGGCCAAGATTGATTATCTTTTCTTAGGCCAGAAAAATAGTCTGGGTATAGGGGACGGGGGCAATGAAATTGGCATGGGCAATTTGGCTCAATACATACCGTCAGTGAAAACCCTGCCCAAAAACCCTGTCCTCACCCCGGTCAATAAGTTAGTCATTGCCAGCGTATCCAACTGGGGAGGATATGGACTGATTGCCGCTCTGTCCAGGCTGGTCAAATGCAATCTTTTGCCCTCGGTGGAGTGGGAGAAAGAAATAATCAATGAAATAGTAGCTAGAGGTGCCGTGGATGGTGTCTCCGGCCAGAGACGAAGTGCCGTAGATAACTTTGATCTGGAGCAGAATGCTTGGGCTCTTATCCAATTGCACAGAGTTTTAGCGGTGATGTCTTAACACTTCAGGCAAGCGCCTCGAAGCAAAGATTCGATTACTTGGTAAAGCACAAGGCTGGAATATTTATCACCACTGTATTTCTACCCGGTAGAAAGCTTCAGCCAGCTCGTAATCTTCCCCCTGAGCGAGTATTGTATGACGCTCCCTCAGCCGTTCTTCCAATCCTGTGGAGGGGTTGTCATTTATCTGGCTGCTGTGGCAACGCAGGGCAGCAACTTTGGTGACAAAGGTATCGGTAATATTAGTGCGGTAATTAGGTTGTTCAGCGCCCCAGAGCAATACTTCTTTGACTTTGTGAGGCTGAAGCCCTTCCTCCAGTAAATCGGGATATGAAAGAAAATCTCTGGCGTACGGGAAAATGGCATCAAGTGTAACCCGCCCAGTGATTCGATGGTCGCGGTGCCACCAGATGTAGCGTCGGTAAGGGTCAACAGTGACCACCGTCTCTGGTTTATACATCCTTATCAGGCGCACAAGCTCTTTTCTGAATTCAGGTGTATCTTCCAGGGCCTGGTCTGGATGGCGCAGGAAGATGACCTTCCTCACGCCTAATAGTTTGGCTGCTGCTAGTTGTTCCTGCTCTCTGAGTCTGGCAAGTTCATCTGGCTTCATATTGGGGTCACTGGTGCCCTTATCGCCGTTGGTGCATACCACGTAGATAACATCCTTTCCTTCACTTGTCCAACGAGCTACAGTCCCGGCAACACCAAATTCGGCATCGTCAGGATGCGGTGTAACCACCATCACATGAGCCGTCTCAGTCATTATGCATAAACTTCCTGGAATCGTGCTAGACGACAGTAATTGTATAAGATTCTTCAGGCTGATACAATCAGGATTGAGAATGCTGATATTGTTGTGAAAACGAGTTTTCCTCCGTTCACCTTGGACTTGTCGAAGGGCGTTCATGGTTCGATAGACTCACCACGAACGATTTGTTCTCGTGATTGGTTGTGACCTTGTAGCCATGAACTTCTGGCATAAGGCAATGAGCAATTCCCACTATAATATTAGAAATTATCAATCTGCAGATTTCAATAAATACGTCCTGTTGTATGCTGGGGCAGAAAAACTGGAACCGAGCGGACGTTGTGTTTCACCGCAGTTTGTTGCTGAACAATTAGAGCGGTCAAACTACTCCCCTGAGCAAGACTTGTTTATCGTGGAGACGGATGAGGATATCGTCGGCTATATGAATGTTACGCCGGAGCTGACCATTGGGCGGGTTGTTCTTGACTGCTGGGTGCATCCTGAGCATCGTAGAAGGGAGTTGGCTACAAAACTCCTCGGGTACGCTACAAACCGTGCCAGAGAATTAGGAGCTAAAATAGCCCATGTAAATGTAGCGGAGGATAATGTGGTTGCCGGCAGAGTGCTGTCCAGGCTGGGCTTCAGCATTGTCCGACGATTTCTTGAATTGAGGCTAGATATTGCTGATGTTGGGGGGTTAGATATTGACCCGGCGGCTACTGACTGTCGCTATCTACAGCTCGGTGAAGAAAACAAGTTGACTCAGCTTCAGAACCGTGCCTTTGCTGGCATCTGGGGGTACAATCCCAATACTGTAGAAGAAATAGCCTTTCGGACCAGTTTAAGTAACTGCTCTCTGGATGACATAATCCTAATCTACGAAGGAGACAAAGCCATCGGCTACTGCTGGACAGGGATAAGCTGTGAAGAGGGAGTTCCTAGTGTAAGAATGGGGCGAATCCTTATGCTCGGAGTGGTCCCAGATTACAGAGGTAAAGGAATAGGCCAAAGATTGGTGCTGGCCGGGTTAGCCCGTCTCAAAAGTAAAGATTTACAGGTTGCGGAGTTGACTGTGGACAGCAAGAACAAAGCAGCTTGCGCTCTTTACAAATCCCTTGGTTTTGAGGTTAAGATCAGGACTTTCTGGTATGAAAAGACAATAGACTAAGACACAGAGGAACAGTAGCTGGCTAATACCACTTGGCAATCCCTGACAATCGCTTCAGCAATGTCTGACCAGCTGAATTTGCTTACTGATGCCCGGATTAACCGGGCGGATTTTATATCTGTGTGTGGCCGAGAGAGAATCAGGGATATTTTATCTGCAAGACGATGAGGAGTATTATCTTTTATCACATATCCTGTCTCTCCCTGTCGAATAATGCTTTTAAGGTTGCCTACGTCAGTAGCCACTACTGGTGTGCTGCAGGCCAGGGATTCCAAAGCCACTAACCCAAAACTTTCGTAATAAGAAGGAATTACACAGACGTCAGCTGCGCTGTAGAAATAAGGTAACTGTTCATACTTTACTAAACCCAGAAAAGTAACTGCTTCCTGTATTTTAAGGGCACAGGCTAGCTGGCGTAGCCGTTCTATTTCATGCTGGCTGTGTTCACCACCACCGATTACCACCAGTCTTAGTCCTTGAATATGCCGTAGATAGGATAAAGCCTTTATCAGCTTATCTAAGCCCTTTAAGGGGTCAATTCTACCCACAAACAGAATAATCTTATCATTATTCCCTAGATTTCCCCCATATCTCATACTGGGTGGACAGTCAAAGCCCAGATACTGCCTAGCTTGCGCCTTGCCTAAAGCCTTGAACACCTCCAAGTTTACACCACAGGGCACCACGCTTATTTTCTCCGACGATGCGTCATAGTGACGCATAAGCTCTGTCTTCTCCCTCTCCGTGGGAGCGACAATGTGATGACACTTTTGAACTAAGTCCCTTTCTGCCTCAATACGAAGTTCGGGTTCACTTTCGCCCGGTACCAAACAATCTCCTTCCCTAATGGCATTCTTAACTGCACCTAATGTATGGAACATAGTGATATGAGGGGCGTGCCACCATTGCTGTAAATATGTTCCTGCCAGTGCGGAAAGCCAGTAGTGGCTAAAGATTAAATCGTACTGGAGGTTGTTTTGCTTCCTGAAATTCTCTAGGTTGTCAACAAATTCAGGAAGATGGGAATACACGGCTAGCTTATGTATCTCCTCGTCTTCTCCGGCCATGAGATGAATGAGCCGGGCATTCTGCTCGAGTTCATAAATTTGGCGGTCTTTAGGGTCATGAGCACGAGTATAGACATCTACTAAATGTCCTTGCTTGCCCAATTCGCAGGCAAGCTCTCGAATATAGACGCTCATACCCCCGGTGTCTTTTGTACCCAGTTTGCCCACAGGACAACTATGAGCACTGAGCATAGCTATTCTCAGTTGACTGCATGGCATCAGGATGTACACCTCCTCGTTGTTGTTAAGCGATAGTTATTTGGCAATTGTACAGGGGCACTTCCTGACCACCCAGTTGATATTTGTACGGTTCTCCACCTTTTAAAAAGTTCCATCTCTTTCTACCTCTCTCGATGCTCTCCTTGAGGCAAAGGACTTTACAAAGTACTCCCACGCTTAAATAGTTGAATTGGGGGTCATAGGCACTATTATAGAGGTAGTGCGAGCCATTGTAGTCAAAACCTATAGTCATCGCCGCCGGTACCTTGTCCAGCTGCAGGATACCCATCCTCAATAGCCCAATATCAGCCATAGCCTTAGCCAGTGACCTGAAGAACGATTCCATCTTAGGATTCATGAAGCTGGCTTTTTCATCCCGGCTCAGTGAAAAGAGGTGCAAAAAAATATCCAGATAATCTTCAACTTCCCGACTGATTTCAACACAGCGATGTTCCGCACTGCCAGTCTCCCATAACCGCCTTAACTTGCGCCTGACTTCGTGGCGTTGCTTTGCCTTCAATATTGCCAGGTATTCATTCCAGGTAGGAGGCAAATCTAGCTCCAGAGAAACATCCTCAGGATGGCAGAGGACTTCATATCCTTGGTTCTGGGCAATACTTACCAGATGAGTGAGCACTGTAGAATCGTATCGCAAAGGTCTCAGGTCCAGCTTCTTTATCCCTTTCCCTCTCAAGTCTTCAAGCAGTGCCTTGAAGAAGTCCTGTTCTCTTCCCGGGGCAATAGCAAAATCTAAATAGTCGCAGACGTCAGCGCTGCCGATGAAAGAAGCCGTTTCCTTAGTCACTTTAAGTGGGACAAAGCCGATAGCATGTTTTTCCTGCTGAAGTGTTCGTAAATATAATTCAGCCTCCCCACCAAATGCTTCCCACCAGACCTTCAGCCAGGCAGGTAAAACGAAAACAGAGCTCCACTTTAAGCAGTGACGCAACTTATCCCAGGAAGAAATGACACTGTCAAAACTCTCGATGGTGATGATATAACTCATTAATGTTTACCATAGTATAGCGATTAGCCCTATCTGAAAGCAACTGACTTACTTGTGTAGAAAGGACATAGGGTAGTACTATATGTTATACTTATTTCGTATCTGTGATTAGCGCGCTACTGCTGTGCACATCTTTCTTCGCATAACCTTATAGCTATGAACGCAAACGGTAAAATAAGGCTTATAATAATTATTCGGGGCATTGAATGAGTTACGTTTATTATAAAGACGCCTGGAGCGATGTTTCCATAAGAGTCCCTGAGGAAAATTATATTGGTTGTATTCAGTGTAATGCGCTAAGAAGAGAGATACGGTGGCCTGTAGAATATTTACGAGCTTTAAAAAATCCGTATGGGGTTGCCAGATTAAAGGACATAGCCCGGGGAAGAAAAAGGGTGGTTATTCTGGTCAGTGATTACACTCGGGCTGTTCCAGCGAAAATCTTGTTACCTCCTCTTGTGGATGAGCTTCGTCAAGCTGGAATAAGCGAAAGCCAGATTACAATAATTATTGCCGGTGGACTACACAGACCAAGTACACGAGAGGAAATAGCACGAATCATTGGTAACGATTGGGATGAGCGCCTTACAGTTGTTAATCACAATGCTCTAGATTCAGACAGATTGACTTTCCTGGGGAAAACAAAAAGAGGTTCTCCTGTTTGGATAAATAGCTTAGTCTCAGAAAGTGATTTATGTATAGCATTGGGGCAGATCGAACCGCACGAATATGCTGGCTTCACCGGAGGGCGAAAAAGCATATTGCCTGGCGTCTCTGGAGAAGAAACAATAAGATTTAACCACTCACCGGAGATGATAGAGCATCCCTTGGCCAAGCCCGGGATGTTGGAAGGGAATCCGGTTCATGAAGATATGGTTGAGTGTGCCTTAATGGCAGGCGTTGATTTCATCGTCAATGTCGTCGTTAACAGAGACTTAAAAATCATAGGAGTCTTTGCTGGAGGCATGCTTGAGGCGCATAGCCAGGGAGTAGATTTCGTTAATTCGTTCTCCAGGGTAGAAATACCGACTCAGCCAGATATTATTATTACTACCCCTGGTAAACCTTTGGATGTTGACTTCTACCAATCGCTAAAAGCATTGATAGCAGTAGATGCTATCGCTTCCCCGGAGACTATCGTTGTTTTCTACTCGAGTTGCCAAGATGGTTTAGGTTCGATGGGGAGGGAAATGTTAAAAGCGTTTCAAGATGCTACTACACCGGAGGAAGTAGAGGCGAGAGTAAGGAGCAATTATAGAGTTCAGATGGACCATGCGTTTATTCTATCCAAAATTATGCAGAAGGGTATAAAGATTATTGCTCATTCACCCAATGTGCCATTAAACATTATAAAAGAGATGATGATACCTGCAGATTCTGTTCAAGAGGGCTTAGATATGGCTTTGCAACTCTCTAAGAAAAAGACACCCCGTGTTCTAATTTATCCTGAAGCCCAAAGGACGCTCCCTTTTTTGGCAAAGGATGCATCAAACTCATTATGAATTTAAAACTAGGAGGAGACACTGTGGCGAATAAACTTGAGATTACAGCAGTGAGGGGGCGGGAAATTCTTGATTGCCGAAGCTACCCGACGTTACAGGTAGATGTCTGGGTGAATAATGCCGTTCTTGGACGGGCTGATGTTCCCTGTGGCCGCTCCACGGGAACTAACGAAGCCTTTGAACTCCGTGACGGAGAGAAAAGATATGCTGGCTTTGGGGTGAGGAAGGTGGTAGATAATATCAACCGGATAATTGCTCCCGAGATTATCGGTGAAGATATCAGAAGCCAGAGAAGGCTGGACCAATTGATGATTGAATTTTATGGCACTGAAAATAAATCAAAACTCGGGGCTAATGCTATTCTGGGCGTGTCTTTAGCTATTGCCTAGGCGGCAGCTTCCAGTCTCGAAATTCCTCTCTACAAATATATAGATGTCAATGCTCATATTTTGCCTGTCCCTCTTTTAGGCCTTATAGAGGGAGGAAAGCTAGCGGCTAGCGAGCTTGACTTCCAGGCGCACCAGGTCATTCCTGTTGGTGCTAAGAGCTTCTCAGAGGCAATAAGAGTGGGTATGGAAGTCTACTATGAACTGGGAGGCATTTTAGCTGAGAAATGGGGTAATTACTCTCTGAAGGGAAACAGGAAAATACGTTTTGATGGGTAAGGAAATTACTCGGGAAGAGCTTATGGATTTTTATAAAGAACTGGTTTCATCCTATCCTCTTCAATCAATTAAAGACTCACTGGAGGAGGACTTCGATGGGTTTGCCGAACTGGCCAGGACTCTAAATATCTAGATAATCGGAGACGATTTATTCGTTACCAACATAAACCGATTAAGAAAGGGAGTAGAGAAGGGAGCTGCAAATGCCCTTTTGTTTAAAGTCAACCAGATAGGAAGTTTGAGCGAGGCATTAGATGCATCGCAATTTGCCTTCAGAAATAGCTACGGAGTTCAGGTTTCGGAAAGGTCTGGCCAGACTGAAGATACGTGGCTCGCGGATTTAACCGTCGGCTTAAACGCGGGGTAAATAAAGACTGGTGTAGCCCGCGCTGAGAGAACCTCTAAATACAATAGATTATTGCAGATTGAAGAGGAGCTTGGACCTGTTGCCAAATATGCTGGAAAAGACTTTAGGCAGCCATTCTAGTTGCCACTGTTCTATAGACACCGATAGATTTGGGAGAAAAAAGAGGGATAGCTTGTATATCAAAAACAGAGAAGAATTTGCATCGCACGGCTATAAAAAAGGAAGGGAAGCAGCTATAAATATCCTTGAGCACATGCTATATGCTCTCGACCCTTATATAGCTACAAAACGCTTAATTGGTCTCCACGGGGAAATTTTAACTGTCGGTCATCTGCACTTTGACCTATCCCAGAGGGGTAATATTTATGTTCTCGGGGCAGGTAAGGCTACCTTTACAATAGTTACGGTAAACGAATCCCTTAAAAACGGACGATACCTGTGATATCGGCCATATGGCAACCCTGGGTCAGATCGCACGCACGCATCAGGAAATTAAGTTTGTCGATACGCTCACCGGAACGCGGCGCACCGTTTTTAATGAAGCCTACTTCCAATCCTACTGCTAAATCCATGATCACATCGCCTACAACACCGCCAGCACGGCCGGAAGGAACGGAGAACATACCGCGCTTCTTGCTGTAGTAATGCGCGTCCAATGCCTCAGTAAGCGTACCTACTTGATTGGGCTTCAAAACAAAGCCGTCCACAGCGTGGGTTTCGTACGCCCTGCGCAGTCGTTCGGGATTGGATACGATCAGGTCGTCGCCTATGATGATGGAGCGCTTGATCATCTCCACCGCTTTAGGGTAGTTTTCCCAGTCATTCTCATCCAGTATATCTTCTATAAACACTAGGGGGAACTGCTCACTTAAAGCCCTTACATAATCAATCAGTTCCAGCGACGAAACACATCCGTCTTTTAAGAAATATTTATTGCTTTTTGCGTCGTACATCTCGCTGGAGGCGCAATCCAATGCAAAGGCTACTTTTTCGTGATAGCCGCATGCATCAACCACTTCCTGTAGCAAGCCTAAAACTACGCTGGGATCGTTTGACGGTGCAGCCCAGCCGTAAGAGCGTGCTACCTCCGGTGTTTTGCCCAGATATTTTTGCAGTATGTCGCCTAATTTCTGAAAGCACTTGACCGCGATTTCCACAGCTTCATAGATGCTGTCCGCTTTATAGGGAACGATAAGGAATTCATTGAATGACAAAACAATATCGCCGTACCTGCCACCGTTTACCACATTAAAACAAGGCACGGGTATGGTCTTGATGCTGCGCCCGCAAAGATATTCATAAGCCGGTTTATTCGCGGTTTCCGCCGCCGCGCGGAAAGCTGCAATGGAGGTGCTGTAAATGGCGTTGCCGCCTAAATTGCTTTTATTGGGCGTGCCATCAAGTTCAATCATTTTTTGGTCGATTGCACGCTGGTCACACACATCCATGCCAATGAGTTCCGGCGCAATGATCTTCAAGACATTGTCCACAGCTTTGTGGACGCTCATTCCATTGTATTCGCCGGTATCGTTATCACGCAGAACATAGGACTCGTACATGCCGACGGAACTGCCGGTAGGGGCGGCGCCGCGGCCCAATTCGCCGTTGTCCGTAATAATGTCCACTTCTACCAAGGGGCGGCATTTGCAGTCTAAAAGCTGCCGTGCTGTCACATGTTTTATTTTTGTCATGTTATATACCCTCCTGAATTACTTGATTTTCGGCACGTACATGATATTAAAATCGCAAATGTTAGTACCGGTATTTCCTGTAAAAACCACATCGTCCATAGCTGATAGCGCCTCATAGCATGCATGGCCGCGCAGTGCCGCAAAAACGTCTATGCCTTTGCTGCGTGCCGCTTTCAGGCTTTGCGAATCCGTAATACCTCCGGCAACGGGAGTCGTGCCGTCTGTTCCTTCGGAGTCTATTGAGAGCAGGCATACGCCTTTGGCTTTGTCCGCAGTAAAAGCGAAACTCAAGGTTTCTTCCTGGGAAGGGCCGCCGTGCCCTGTTATTTCGCTATTGTCCAGTATTTTTGTCGTCGCTTCTCCCGATGCGAGCACTATGCAGGGGGCAGACACGGGATTGCCGTACGCCTGTATTTCACGCGCGATTGAAGCGAAGACGGTGCCGACATCACGGCTTTCTCCCTCGAGATAGGAGGTGAGTATCACGGCATGGATGCCCATTTCTTCCGCAAACCGCTTTGCATAGATACAGGAATCGGGCAGCGTATTGATCAGATAATAGGTATTGTTGGGGAAAGCTTTGGGCGTTTCGCCTTCAGGGCCTACATTCATAAGATAATCCACTACGTTTTTGGGCAGGCGGTCGGCTACATTATAATCGCGGATCACACGCCGCGCGTCTTCCAAGGTGGTGGTATCCGGACCCATGGGCGTGCTTTTATATGCAGCATAGGGGATGCGTATATCGCCGGTTGCGGGCGAGCCCAAGCCATCGCTGATACCGAAGCCGATCAGCTCCGCGCCGCGTGCTTCGATGCGCTTGGCCAGCATTCCGCCGTTGAATTGGGATATATGCCGCCGGATTGCGTTGATCTCATAAATATTGGCGCCGGATTTGAGCATGACGTCTGTTACGACGATCTCATCCTCTAAAGAGACGCCTTCGATTGGGCAGCTCATAAGAGCCGAGCTTCCGCCGCTGATGACGACGATAAAAAGGTCGTCTGTCCCGGCGTTGTCTACGAGTTCCAGCATTTTCAGGCAGGCGCGGTAGCCTTCTTTGTTGGGGAGCGGATGTCCGCCGACATATACTTCTGTTTTATTGAATACGTCTGTTTCTTCGGCAATCTTTACAATGGCTATCCCGCGCGTCAGGCGGTTGCCCAATATCTCGTCTACTGCCATCGCCATATGGTTGCAGGCTTTTCCCGCGCCCAGTAGATAAACATTACGTTTTTTTGAAAGGTCCCAGCTTTTGACGCCGATATGCAGCATGTCACCATCGAGCCGCATGATACTTTTGATTCTTCCCCGTGCGTCCAGCTTTTGCAATGTTTTTTCCGTGATATCGAGTACGATCCGGCGGGATTCCACGTCGCCGTGCGATAAAATCTGGCCTCTATTGCGAATTTTCTGGTTCATTTTAATCTCCTGCAGACGTTCATCCTTTACATTAGATATAAAACGTCTCTCAAGTACAGATAGAGAGTAAAAGTAAATGTATTAATTGTATCTAAAAGTATATTTTACTATATTCCAATTGACAGGGGAAATGTAGTATGATATTCTTTTTGTATTAAACATAACAGCAAATTATTCATACGTTTCTCTACTTTAAACAGTTTTTAACTACATTTTATTATTAAAATTATTATTAAGGAGCGTGAATGCGCAATGAGCGGCAAAAGAACAGACTTTTTATATCTATCCGAGCCGGATTTGATCGAAGCTGGCGTTTTGGATATGTCACGCTGTGTTGACGTAATAGAAGAGGTATTTTCTATATTGAGCAAAGGTGATTACCTTATGGGCGGCCCCAAACACAACAGCCACGGCATGGGCATTGTGTTTCCTAAGGAGACACCTTTCCCCAATATGCCGGTAGCCGGCCCCGACCGCCGTTTTGTAGCAATGCCCGCTTATTTAGGTGGACGGTTTGACGTTTGCGGAGTAAAATGGTATGGTTCAAACGCTGCGAATCCCCCTAAAGGATTGCCCCGTTCGGTGCTAACGGTTCTTTTGAATGATAAGGATACGGGCGAACCGCTTTGCTTTATGTCCGCCAACCTGATCAGCGCTATGCGTACCGGTGCCGTACCCGGTGTTGGAACGCGCTATCTGAGCCGTAAAGATTCCGAAGCCTGTTCGGTTATAGGCTGCGGGCCGATAAACCAATCCTGCTTCCACGGCGTCATGTCGCAGATGAAAGCCATAAAAAAAGTCCTTTGCTACGATCTTTACGAAGAAAAATCCAAAGCCTGTGCAGAATTGGCAGCCAAAGAATTTGGCGTAGAAGCTTATGCCGCCGCCACACTGGAAGAGGCTATGCGCGCAGGCGATGTGATTACCATCGCGGCTTCGCGTTTGAAACCGCTGATACTCGATTCAACATGGCTCAAAAAAGGCGTCACCATATTGCTTTCCGGCCCTGCAAGGGGCGACGACGCACTTTGGATCAACAGCCGCCTCGTATACGACCATGTGCAACTGCATGAAGCGTATGTGGAAGAAGCCATCGCTTCCGGCAACAAAGCCGAATATTATGCCGGTGTAATCGGCGGCCAGATCTATACGCTGATCGACGAGGACAAAATTCAGCCCCTGGAAGACTCCGTAAGCCTTGGCGATATAGTAAACGGAAAAAACCCCGGCCGTCAAAATGGCGAAGAAAATATTATCTTTATCGCATGCGGCATGGCGGTTTATGACGTTGCCTGGGGCTACGACCTCTATAAATACTCCCTTGAAAAAGGCATCGGAACAAAGCTCAACCTTTGGAATGAACCGCTCTGGAAATAAATCTTTGTAATATTAGTCGGGACATGCCAAGGGGTAGTAGCTGACTAAAAGATCACCTAAAGAGAGGGGAAAACATCTAGTTTTAGTCCACCCGTTATAATGATATCGTTTTCTGTGCTATTACTGGAGGATCCTCAGCCTTAATGCCCTTGCTCGCCTCCGATATCACCCTGGAAGAAAAAAGACAAATCAATAAGGTGCTGCTGTCCAGCGGCGCTACGATAAGAGAAATTAACGCTGTTAGAAAACATCTTTCTGCTATTAAAGGTGGAAGGCTGGCTCTTTCTATGTTCCCCGCCGAGATCATTAACCTGACAGTCTCTGATGTTATTGAGGATCCATTGGACTACATTACTGACCCGACTGTTCCTGATACTTCAACTTTCTCAGATGCAATTCATATCTTGGAAAAGTATGATTTGTGGGATAAGTTTCCCGAATCCGCTATATATTACTTACAGAATGCCACGCCGGAAATGGAAACCCCCAAGAATTTTGGAGAATTTGAACCCAAGGCTCATTCCTTCATTTTGGTCAAGAGTCGAGTGGTGTGTGAGGCAGCGGCTAAAAAGGCAGGAGAACAGAGCTTTGAACCCTTGATACTAACCACAGCACTAGAGGGAGAAAGCAGAGAAGTGGGTATAGTATTTACGGGAATTGCAGAGGAAGTTGTATGTAATAATAGACCCCTACTACCACCTTGTGCCATTATTGCCTGTGGAGAAATCACTGCTAGAATTGACAATGGATATGGGCAAAGCGGACCAAATCAGGAGTTTGCTCTCAGTGCTGCTTTGCAAATTACTCATTATGATAAAGTCACTGTAGCTGCTATTTATACAGATGGAACAGATGGGCCAACCGGTATTGCTGGAGGGCTAACAAATAGTTCCACTGTAAGCAGAGCTGAAACAAACAACCTTCATGTATTCAAGCATTTGCATGAGCATGATGCTTCCACAGTTTTACTATCAACGGGCGATGCTATTATAACTAGTCATACGGGGACTAACGCCAACGATCTAAAAATGGTGTTGATAGGTGATATATAGTTCATAATTCGCCCAGGGACTTTTCTATGATGGCAACGGTTTTATCAAGCTGGTCACCGGTGATGACAAGTGGGGGTTGTATTCTCATAACGTTTGCCCAAGCGCCCCCAATCCCTATAAGAAGCCCTTTTGCTAAGCATGCTTTACGAACTGCTACAGCTTCATCAACGGCCGGCGTCTTTGTCTTATCCTTAACCAGTTCTATACCTATCATAAGACCCTTGCCACGCACATCACCTATTATGGGATATTTCCTCTTTAATGCCTCGAGCCTTCCCATGAGCAAATTTCCTTTTTCCCTTGCCTGACTGGCAATTCCCTCCCGTTCCAGAAATTTAATGGTGGCCAGTGATGCTGCACAGCTGACAGGGTTGCCTCCAAAGGTGCTTAGGTGCTCACCGGGCTGAAATGTATTGGCGATCTCGTCCCGCGCAATGAAACCGCCTAAAGGTAAACCGTTGGCAATGCCTTTGGCCATTGCCATGATGTCTGGTTCTACACCATAATGCTCTATAGCAAACATCTTGCCTGTCCGGGCGAAGCCGCTCTGGACTTCGTCAACAAACAGCAGGATGTCATGGTGGTCGAGGACTTCCTTTACTTTTTTGAAATAAGGCTCGGGTGGGGTGATAATTCCACCTTCACCCAAAACAGGTTCGACGATAAAGGCTGCAACATCATTAGAAGTATCAAATTTGATAATATCCTCTACATATTCGGCACAACGCATTCCGCAGGTTTCAGGCTTAAGATCGAAGATACAGCGATAACAATACGGTGATGGAGCAAAACTGACTCCCGGCATATAAGGTCCGGCTCTTTTTTTACGGGCGTAATTACCAGTTATGCTCAGGGTAGCGTAAGTACGACCGTGAAATGATGCCTGCAGTGCAATGAACTCACGCTTTCCCGTATATGTCTTAGCCATTCTCATGGCTCCTTCTATAGCCTCCGCTCCACTATTGGCAAAGAAGGTTTTTTTTAGTCTCCCTGGGGTAATTTGGGCTAGTTTTTCTGCCAGGTCAGCTGTGGGTTTATTGTAATAGACGTAAGAACAGCAATGGATATATTTATCTAGCTGAGCTTTGGCGGCTTCGATCACCTCGGGATTACTATGTCCAGCATTTGTAACGGCAATCCCGGCGAAGCAATCTATATATCGTTGCCCATTTTCATCAAATACCAGTGCGCCCTCGGCGCGTTCAAATATCACTGGTACGATACCACTGAGCATGCTGGTGTTTACATATTCCCCATATTTTTCTATTGTATTCATAGCACTATCCTCCGAAAGGTTTTTAAAGTCGTTGAAGTGACTTTAATTTTGAGCTACGGATGTTCCTCTTTTTGGCTATCATCGCAAAAGTCCTTGGAATGTCTGCCATTAGCGACTTTGACTGTTCGGCAGCATCCGAATAAAATTTTATGATTTTCTCTTCCATCTCCACAGCCTTATTTAAAGCTGCATTATAACTTGCATTCTCGGCTAGCTTAGTTTCAAACATATATTTATTCGCGTTTATCTGAAAGGAAAAGCAGCCTTCAATGGCATCGGTAATGACTCCATAATACGCCCTTTCGATCAGCACTATATTCCTTCTGTTTTCATTAGCAAAGGATAGCAAGGCTTCTCTATCATTTGTGTATCGCTGTGCCAAGTTCTCATAAAACTTTGCACAGTCCTCCTCCAGTTTTTTAGCAAAGCTAATTACCTCGGATGCCGTTTGTAGTGTCATTTATAGTTACTCCCTTCCTATAACCATCTCTGGATAACGACCTTGCTTTCAGTGAAGAAACGAACGGCTTCTTGACCTTGGGTATGTAATATGCCATAGAAGGAATCCTTCATCCCGCTAAATGGGAAGAATGCCATAGGTGCTACTATACCAATATTTATACCGACATTACCACTGAGAACCCTATATTGAAATTCTCTGGCGTTTTTACCGTTTGAGGTAAAGATAGCATTGCCATTGCCAAATGGATTTGAATTGCACATCACTATAGCTTCATCCAGGGTTTTGGCTCGCATGACGCTCATTACTGGCCCGAAGATTTCCTCACTGCCTATCCTCATATCTGGCACAACCTCTTCGAAGATAGTGGGGCCCAGAAAGCATGTGTCAGGGTAATTTCCTCTAATCCTCATATTTTTTCTGCCATCCAGCCTGAGTTTTGCCCCTTGTTGTATGCCGCTTTCTATGTAGCTTATGATTCTCTTTTTTTTCTGTTCATCACGTACCGGCCCCATCTGAACTGATTCGTCAAGCCCATAACCGATAGTTATCCTTGATGCCGCGTCACAAACTGCATCCACAAAATTATTGTAGAAGCTATTGTCTTCACCGACAATAACGAGATTAGCGCCTGACAGGCATCTTTGTCCGGTGTTGCCGAAAAATGACGTCATCAAAGCTGGTATAGTTGCGGCTACATTACAATCTGGCATTATTACCATGAAGTTCTTCGCCCCACCCTGAGCAATAACCCTCTTGCCCGTTGCGCCACACCTCGGATAAATAACGTCTCGTGCTGTTGGACTTGACCCGACAAAGGTTACTCCTGCGATGTCGGGATGGTCTAATATCCTGTCCACCACAGTTCTTCCACCATGGACTACGTTCCATACCCCTGGTGGGAAACCGGCTTCATCTGCCAGCTCAGCCAGCCTGGTTTGACTGTTAGGAACCTCGCTAGAGGGCTTGATAATGACGCAGTTGCCTGTAGCTACAGCATAGGGTGCCGACCAAAGTGGAATCATGAATGGGAAGTTGAACGGACCTATTATCCCAAAAACTCCTAACGGCTGTCTAATGAGATACTCATCTATACCCGATGCAATATCCTCGGAAAAAGGACCTTGCATCAATGTAGGAATTCCGCAAGCGACCTCCACATTTTCAATTCCGCGTCTTGTTTCCCCTCTCGATTCATCAATCGTCTTCCCGTGCTCCTGAGTCTGGATTCTACTAACCTCCTCAAAATGCTCTTCTAGTAACTCTTTTAACCTGAAGAGACACCTTGCACGGGCAACTGGAGTTGTTGCCCTCCAATCAGGGAAAGCCTCTTGAGCTGCGTTCACCGCAGCATCTACCTCATCTTTGGTAGAAATAGGAACTTTAGCAATCGTCTGACACGTGGCTGGATTCACAACATCTTTAATCTCACCCTGGGACTGAACCCACTCTCCTCCGATGAAGTTGTTGAGTACTTTTACCTCTTTTATTGGTTCCTCTAATAGTGCCATATCTTAGCTTCTCCTTTCGTAGTCTTTGTTGTAGTGCTTTTAAGACGTTCTGTAGATATTTTAGTGATGCTAGCCACTGCCCAATGAATTTTATCTCTATATTTTTTGTATTTTCCGTATTGTGGTTATTTGCAAAGCCAATTGTAGCTAAGGTGAAGAAGTTTGTCAAGTCCCTGTGCTGGCTGACCACATGGGTAACACTGGACTGTGGATTTTGGCAAGTTCTTTTTCAATATACCCTATGGGAGTAAGATAGGCAAGGGATTGATGAGGGCGGTGGAAGTTATACTCGATAAGCCACTCGGTTAGCCGGGGATTTAGCTCTTCAGGGTCTAAAGACAGATTGAAGTTGTAGAGCCATTC
>Ga0172366_10001452_pt1 | contig 18313 bp, 15 predicted proteins | sample LakKivSesite69cm_FD_114533 | JGI IMG/M metagenome (GOLD analysis project Ga0172366, IMG submission 114533) | Sediment microbial communities from Lake Kivu, Rwanda - Sediment site 69cm | ecosystem: Environmental > Aquatic > Freshwater > Lake > Sediment | place: Rwanda: Western Province, Lake... | reverse complement strand
TTCGCTTATGCGGCGGCAACAGCGGTGTCGAAAAAAGAAGCCGACAGGGCTATCCTGGTCTGCGCAACCGGCCTGGGAATGAGTATAGCCGCAAACAAAATAAAGGGAATCAGAGCCGCGCTTTGCCACGATGAACTAAGCGCTCAGATATCACGCGACCACAACGACGCAAACGTTCTTTGCGTCTCAGGCGACCAAATCGGACAGGTATTGCTGCGAAAAATCGTTGAAGTCTGGCTCAATACCGAGTTTAGTGGAGGAAGACATCAAAGAAGAGTAAAAAAAATAACAGCTATCGAAGAAGGTCAAGACCCGAGAAAAGTTAAAAACGTGTAGATTGCTATCTCTTGTGTGGCAGGTTTTAGCGCCATGAAGAAAGGGGTCAAAAATGAGAGGCAAAAGCACACTTAAGGGAAAAGGACCGGCTGTCAGAGGCGCTTTGGGCGAGGTAATAGTTGTGATGAGCTTAGTTTTAGTCGGCTGTGGTAAGCAATCGGCCCAGATTGAACAGAACAAGTTCAAATTGCAGGCGATGATTGAACAAAACACTCATCAAATAGGTTGTATCACCCCGCATATAGAGCAGAACCAGCAGGAGCTACGCAGCGCAAACATCGCCATTGAGAACAACGCGCGCCTTGTAGCTGCGGATATGGCTGTGGTCGCCGATGCACAGATGAAAATGCAACAGATGCGTCAGACAAATGACCAAAACCTGACTGCTACACTGCCGATAGCTGGCCAACATCAACGAAACCTGCACATCGAAATCAGAAACGTTCAAAGCAGTACGCAAACGGTGGCCAGACCTTAGGCCTAGCCTGATTCCACAGCAGGAATCTCAATTTTGAGATGGTCTTGCAAGAGCTTTCTGAGATTTCTCGCCTCGTCTGGAAATTCTTTAATAACGTTTTTGGTTTGCTTTGGATCGTTCCTTAGATTGTAAAGGCAGGGACCCTTACCATGGTCTTTGCCGGCTATATTCTGGAAATAGTGCCAATCCAAATTGTGGATGGCACCAAATCTTTGAAAAACTGTGTACACATTGTCGTGTATTGCAGGAAATTCGCCAGTAGCCAGCTTCCACATATTCTGGCCGTCCATATTTTTATAATCTTCGACTCCGAGCAGAGCCAGGAAAGTGGGCATAAAATCAATAGCGCTGACCAAACCATCAACACGTTTGCCTGCAAATTTCGTATCGGGATGCCTTACAATCAATGGAATATAAGTGACACAGGCATTAAGAAGGCCAGGAGTTTTCTGCACACAACCTTCTTCGCCGAGGTGAGTGCCGTGGTCTGTAGAGAAAACTATGATTGTATCGTCCATCAAGCCCATCTGTTCAACGCTTTTTAGAAGTTGGCCAATACAATAATCACTGAATGTCACTTCCGCAGCGTAAAGGTCTTTGATAACAGGCAAGTCGTCGGGCCGGATGTCCTGGATCCTGACGCCGTAGCCGAATAAGTATCTCTGGTAAGGATACTCAGCCCGATACATCTTCTGGAATCTCGGCGGTGCATCCCACGGCTCGTGAGGGTCAAACATGTCAATCCAGAGCATAAAGGGCTTATTATTTATATTCTGCTGGAGCCAACTCATAGCTGCCTTACACGAACTGGCACAAAAGTAATCCTCCTCGCCTTTTCTATCCTGCGTGTTCATCAGGTACTGGCGCATGTTTTTGTCATATTGCTCGTTCCACAGGTGAGCGGGCATGTGTTTTTTTGGGTCGAATTTTTCTTTTGGGCCGCTCTTGAACCTATCGGTTTCCTGTCCGCGGACCCACTGCCAGGAATCATACCCGCGATGGAAATTATAGTCGGGCTTAAAATAATGATACGTATCGACGATAAAGCCGGTCGTAAAGCCATGCTTGCTGAGGACCTCCGCAAAAGTGACATCGCTGGTAGCAAGGGGCTGCCACTTAGATTCAGGAAGGACGCTCTTTCCGGTGTGGTACACTCGTCGGCAGGGAATAGTAGGCAGACCCTCGGCAGAAGCGTTGGCAAAAACGACGCTCTGCTTGGCAAGTTCATCAAGGTACGGCGTCTTCACGCGAGTGCTTCCATAGCAGCCGAGGTGGTCGGCCCTGAAGGTGTCGGCGATTATCACAATCATATTAAATTTATCCTTCTTTAGGCTGCTGGAAGTTCGCTTTACTGTAGGCGTTAGGCTTCCACTCCATATAGGCATTTCGGATTCCTCTTGCTTCGGCTGCTTATTGTTAGCTGTGCAGCCAGCTAAGCCCATAGCACCTACTGCTGCCACCGTCCCGATAAAGTCTCGTCTGGTAAGTACCTGCTTATCTTTGCCCGATGCGTGGCTGGATTTTTCTCCTTCTGAGGTCTGTTTCTCAAGTGACATAATTGGTCCCCTTTCCAAAAACGCTACAACAATACATCTGGAAGGCAATCACAACTAACTGCTGGCGTGGTCATACTTTAGCAGATAATGACCTTGACTTGGCCGAGACAGCTTTGGCCACGGCGCTTATCCGAACTGCACTTACGCGTAGCCTCCTGCGATTATTCACACAACTACTGCCCATTGAGCGCAGTTTCTTATATCTGCTTTCCAGCAGATTCTCGATCTTTGTGCGTTTAAGGTCTGCCAGGGTCCTGGCAATATACCGCTCAACATTATAGACGGTATCGTGAACATTGCGGTGTGCCCCGCCGAGCGGCTCCGGGATAATCGCATCGATCAGTTCCAGCTTGTACAAATCTTTACTGGTCAACTTAAGGGCCTGGGCGGCGTCGGCAGCCTGTGAACCGTCACGCCAGAGAATCGCTGCGCAGCCCTCAGGTGATATGACCGAGTAGTATGCAAATTCCAGCATTGCCATCTTGTCACCTACGCCTATGCCCAGCGCTCCACCTGAGCCGCCCTCGCCGATGCAGATGCAGATTATCGGCACCTTCAGGCGAGACATTTCAGTGAGATTCACTGCTATCGCCTGGGCCTGTCCCCGCTCTTCAGCACCGATCCCAGGATAGGCGCCCGGCGTGTCAATCAATGTGACGACCGGAATGCCATACTTCTGAGCGAATTTCATCTTGGCTATCGCCTTGCGGTAGCCCTCAGGGTTGGGGCAGCCGAAATTACAGGCCACTTTTTCTTTAGTCGTTTTGCCTTTGTTTTGGCCGACAATCAGTACCTTGTCTCTGGCAACCTGGCCAAGCCCGGTAATAATTGCCCGGTCGTCGCCGAAGCATCTATCGCCGTGCAGTTCACGAAAATCTTTTACCATTAGCTCAAGGTAATCCGCCAACATAGGTCTTTTGGGATGTCGTGCGACCTGGACCGTCTGCCAGGCCGTCAGATTCGAATAAATCCGCTTTAGTTCAGCGACCTGCTCCCGCTGAAGCTGGCGAATCTCCGCAGAGTAGTCAATGCCTTTGACCGAACTGAGCTTTCGCAGCTCATTCATCTGACGGTCGAGGTCAGCCACTATCTGTTCAAAATCCAAATAATCACCGGCAGTTATTCGGTTTTCGGTACTCGGCATATTTTGTCGTCGACTAGCTGTTTTAACTGCCCACTCCCGCTCTGCTTCACAAGAAGCTGTGGGACTTGACGGGCACGAGATACCCACAAAAAAACTGCCCATACAGAGTGCGGGACGGCATTATTCTGCCCATGATCGTGGGCTCTTGTCTATTAGGTGCAAAATGTTACCACTTTGCCGGTGGAAATCAAATAAAAAAATTGACATCCAGACTGCCTTTGCTATACCTTATAGCGGAAATCAGTTCGCGCTTATGCGCATAAGGTCTTTATTTTGAAGGACTTAAGGCAAATAACCGTCATTGGCATGGGCTTGCTGGGAGGTTCTGTAGCACTGGCGATTTCGCGCCGGCTGCCCGCAATTACAGTGGTAGGCTACACGCACCGAGCCTCTACCCGACGGCGAGCAAGACGGCTGGCGGTGGCGAACAAAATCGTGGACGACATCCGCCAGAGCGTGGCAGACGCAGACCTGGTCATTATGGCCACGCCGATAGGTACGTTTGAGCAAATCTTCGGTGAAATTGGGGCCGCCCTGCCGCCCGGCAGTATCGTCACTGACATTGGCTCGACAAAGGCGCTGCCCCACCGCTGGGCAAACAAGCTACTGCCCAAGGCAGTCCACTATGTCGGCTCCCACCCGATTGCCGGTTCAGAACAGCGGAGCATCGAATTCGCCAGACCCGATCTATTTGACCTATCTACGTGCATTTTGACAACCACCAAAAAGACCAATCGCCGGGCGGTGCAAACGCTTAAGAGATTCTGGACGGACCTGGGCTGCTCGGTCAATATAATGAGCCCGGCTGAGCACGACAGAATCCTGGCAAACATAAGTCATCTGCCGCACGTAACAGCAGTAGCATTGGTAAACGCCAACAAGAGCGAAGAGCTGAAATTAGCCGGCAAGGGCTTCTTAGATACTTCACGTATAGCATCGGGACCGCCAAACATCTGGACCGACGTGCTGCTTACAAACGCCGGCAACACCATCAGGAGTATTGACAAAATCATCGCCGAACTGTCAAAACTAAAGAAAGCCATCAAAAACCAGAATAAAGCACAAATAGAAAAGCTGCTGGAAGCAGCCAGAAATAAGCGCAACACGCTGATAAACTACAAAATAAAAAGGAAGGAACTCATATAGGGGGGTATACTATGGCACTCGCTGCATTAGCATTTGCATGTTTTGTTTATCGGGGTTTAGATACGAAAAAGACCTACGAAAAACTTAGGGAAAAAACTAACTACTACTGTGACCTCAGCAACCCCAGCCATCGGCAGGCTCTTATAAAATGGTTAAGGACTTGGGGTATTCGCCGCATTACTGAAGAGCAAAGTAAAGTGTTGGAGTCCTGGTATAAGCAAAATAAGAATAAGCTTCCCGACAGGGACAAAAACTTGTGGAGTTTGTGTGACAGCGATTTGGCTTCTATTGATCAAGCTTACAATGATCTTGTCGGAAAAAAATGGATTGGCCATACTACTGCCACAAAAATATTGTTTGCGATAAAGCCACAAGCTCTCATTCCGTGGGACAAGAGGATCCGTGATAGATTCCTTAGAGCAGATGTAAATGGCTCATATGCAGGTTTTGTTAAATCGATGCGCGACAAAGTCAAAGAGTTATGTAAAAAGCATGGCTTTGAACCGGAACATTTGTTGAAAGAACTGCAGGGGAGAAACTTGATCGAGCTAAACCCCAGCGATACCGTACCAAAACTCATCGATGAGTATGACTGGATAACAATAACCAAAAGATGCAAGCCAACCAAAGAGATTTTGCAGCGGTGGGCTGACTGGAGCGTATAAATGTGGCCTTTCGTGCTTGCTGCAGCTTCTTTCCCGTAGTATCTATCTCGAGGGTTTGTAATCATGGGTAAAGAGTCAGAGCTTCAATACACACGACATTTCAAAGCTATGTTAAAGGAACGTTCGATTCCAATGTCGCTGATCAACCGTACTCTGACTGACCCGGAAAAGATTGAGGACCGTCCTGATGGTACGAGACATTTCTTACGACAGATAGCAAGACATGGAAACCGATGGCTTAGAGTCATTGTTAACACCAATGCAGTACCCAACAAAGCGATCACAGCATTTTTCGACCGAAGATTGAGAGGTAAGCAATGAGGCTTAAGGTTGATAAGGAAAGCGACACGCTTTATTTGCGTCTTGATGAAAGTAAAGTGGTTGAGTCAGAGGAAGTACGTCCTGGCGTTATTCTTGACTTTGACAGCCAAGGCCATGTCGTCGGGGTTGAATTCCTCGACATCAGCTCACGTGCCACACCACAAGAGCTTTCGTCTCTGCAGTTCCAAACCGTGTGAAATCTCTAATAGTACGAGGATGGAATTATTCGCTTGACGAAAGTAGAGGAGCACTATCGTGAAGCAATGGCGTTTTGAAGTATTTAACCGCCCGGGCTTTTCAGACGTGCACGGCAGCAGTGTATTGGAAGACATCAGAGAGCTGGGCATAAGCTCAGTCCAGGCGGTTCAATCTGCTAAAGTCTTTTTAATTGAAGCGGATTTCGACCAGAATTTTGCCGAGCGCCTGGCAAGAGAACTCCTGTCCGACCAGGTGTGCGAACAATATCATATAGGCAGAAGCAGCCCGCCGGCCAGCCAGGCAAAAATAGCCCTCATCGAGGTGCATCTAAAAAGCGGCGTCACCGACCCCGTAGCCGAATCGGTAATGGCGGCAATCGCCGATATGGGCGTCAGAGCCAACAATGTGCGCACCGCACGAAAATACGTCCTGCTCGGCGATATTACGCCAGGCCAGGCTGATACGATTGCAAAAAAAATCCTGGCAAACGACTGCATAGAAGTCGTGCTGGTTGGCAACGAAGCCGAGCCACCCAGCCCGCATCTGAAACCATACGAGCTGCGGATAGTACATTGGCCAATCCGCAGCCTTGACGATAAAGGACTGATCGCTCTTAGCAAAGAAAAGGACCTGTTCCTGAACCTGGTCGAGATGCAGACCATCCAAAAATACTACCAGAAGCTCGGGCGAGAACCCACAGATGTAGAGTTGGAAGCCATTGCCCAGACCTGGAGCGAACACTGCGTCCATAAAACTCTCAAAAGCGCGGTCGATATGTCCATCAACGGCAAGCAGATACATTTTGATAACCTGCTAAAAGATACCGTTTTCAAGGCCACTAAGGAACTAAATAAGCCCTGGTGCATATCTGTTTTCGTCGATAATTCCGGCGTCGTAGAATTTGACGAGGACTCGGCGGTTTGCTTTAAGGTTGAGACGCACAACCATCCTTCGGCGCTCGACCCTTATGGCGGCTCAGCTACCGGCATCGGGGGCGTGATTCGTGACCCGATGGCAACCGGACTCGGCGCAAAGCCCATCGCCAACACGGATATATTCTGCTTCGGGCCGCCCGACAAAAAACTCCAGGAAATCCCCAAAGGAGTTCTGCATCCAAGAAGAATTATGAAAGGTGTGGTCGCCGGCGTGCGGGACTACGGCAATAGAATGGGAATACCCACCGTCAATGGGGCAATTTACTTTGATGACAGGTACTTGGGCAATCCGCTGGTCTACTGCGGCAACATTGGCTTGATTGACAGAAAGAAATGCTTCGGCAATGCACACCCTGGGAATCTTGTGGTCGTGGTCGGCGGTAGAACCGGTAGAGACGGCATACACGGGGCGACGTTCTCCAGCGGTCAAATGACCCACGAGCACGAGACTATCTTTTCCCACGCGGTGCAAATAGGCAACCCAATAACCGAAAAGAAGGTGCTGGATGTACTGCTTCAGGCCAACGATGCCGGACTTTATGAGGCAGTAGCCGACTGCGGAGCTGGCGGATTAAGCGGCGCAGTGGGTGAAATGGGCAAAGACCTGGGAGTCGAGGTCGACCTGGAAAAAGTCCCATTGAAATACGCCGGATTATGCTATACCGAAATCTGGATTAGCGAAGCCCAGGAGAGAATGGTTGTAGCCGTCAAGCCGGAGAATCTAAAGGCCATAAAGAAAATCTTCGATGGTGAGAACGTCCAGTCAACGGTAATAGGCAAGTTCACCAGCGATAAAAAGTTGAGATTGCAATACAACGGCGAACTGGTGGGCGAACTCGATATGGAGTTCTGGCACGAAGGTCTGCCAAAATACTCCCGCAAAGCGGTCTGGAAAAGTCCCAGCTTAGCTGAGCCAAGCCTGCCTGAAAAAGTTGATTACAACGACGAGCTTTTGCGAATTCTATCCTGCTACAATGTTGCCAGCAAAGAATGGGTCATCCGCCAGTACGACCACGAAGTCCAGGGCGGTTCTGTGGTCAAACCACTGATTGGCGTCAACAACGATGGCCCCGGCGACGCAGCGGTGATAAAACCCAAGTTCAATTCTGATAAGGGCCTTGCCATTAGTTGCGGGATGAATCCTATGTACGGCGACATCGACCCTTACTGGATGGCTCTGGCTGGAATCGACGAATCAATCAGAAATCTCATTTCTGTAGGCGGACGTGCCGATAGGATTGCCCTATTGGATAATTTCTGCTGGGGCGATTGCAGAAAGCCGGAAACATTCGGCTCTTTAGTGCGAGCAGCCCAGGCCTGTTACGACGGGGCAATGGCCTTCGCAGCACCATTCATTTCGGGCAAAGATTCGCTGAACAACGAGTTTGTCTGCGAAGATGGGACAACAATCTCTATCCCATCTACACTGCTTATAAGTGCAATATCCATAGTCGATGATGTCAACAAGTGCGTTACAATGGACGCAAAAAAAGCAGGCAATCTTCTCTTTATCGTGGGCCAAACTAAAAATGAATTGGGCGGCTCTCATTACTATCACATCCACGGCGAGGTCGGAGCCAACATCCCGAAAGTCGATCTCAAGAGCGCTCCAAGAATTGCCAAGAAGATTTCAACTGCCATAGCCCGAGGCTTAGTGGTTAGTTGTCACGACTGTTCTGAGGGCGGCGTGGCTGTCGCGCTTGCAGAAATGGCCTTTGCAGGTGGACTCGGCATAGAGATAGATCTGCAGGGCCTGCCGAAAAGCAAGGATTGCTCGCGGATAGATGCACAACTTTTCAGCGAGTCAAATTCGCGGTATCTGGTGGAGGTTGAGCCAGAAAAGTGCGATGCCTTTACCAAGATTATGGTTAATCTACCGTTCGGGCAAATTGGAAAGATAACTGAACAGAAAACGCTGGTCATAAAATCAGAGGATAGCAAAACCGTTATCGAAGCCGATATAACATCACTGAAAAAAGCCTGGCAAAAAACGTTTGACTGGTAACAGACGGAGGTAAGGTATGGCCGAAAACGTTTTGTACTATGGTGATAATCTTGACATTCTTCGCCAGTACATAAAGGCTGACACTCTGGATCTTATTTACCTAGATCCGCCATTTAAGAGCAATCAAGAGTATAACATCTTATTCGAGGAGCGCAACGGTAGCAGATCAAAAGCCCAGATCAAAGCCTTTGAGGATACCTGGCGGTGGGACCAGGAAACAGCAAAAACGTATCAGGACGTAGTTGAGAGTGGGCCAGAAAGGGTTTCCAAGATTATGCGGGCATTTCGCACATTCCTTGGTGAAAATGACATGATGGCATATCTGTCAATGATGGCCCCACGTCTAGTAGAACTACAGCGTGTCTTGAAACCTACAGGTTCTATCTATTTGCATTGCGACCAGACAGCAAGTGCTCACCTTCGACTTCTTATGGACGCCGTATTCGGGCCTAATAATTTCAGGAACGAGGTTGTATGGCATTATCGCAGGTGGACAGCAACAGCAAAAAGATTCCAAAAGTTGCATGACGTTCTTCTTTGTTATACCAAATCTGATAAATACTTTTTTAACGTTCAATATGAACCCTATGGTGAGTGGATAAAAAAGGATTATAAGTATGTTGACACAGATGGAAGACGCTGGCGATGGCACACCGTCAAAGGGAAAAGATACAAGGTTTATTTAGAAGATGAAAACAGAGGAGTTAAGTTAGGTGATGTTTGGCAAATTCCATACATTGGTTCAACAGCTAAAGAACGCCTTGGTTACCCCACGCAAAAACCCGAGGCACTGCTCGAACGCATTATTGAAGCCAGCAGCAACGAGGGTGATACTGTTCTTGACCCGTTCTGCGGATGCGGCACGACAATTGCAGTAGCTCATCGTCTAAGAAGACGATGGATAGGTATTGATATTACTCATCTTGCTATTAACCTCATGAAGCACCGTCTCCAGAATGCGTTTGGGGAGAAAGTATGCCAGACTTATGAGGTCATCGGTGAACCGACGGACATGGCCGGGGCAAAGCAACTTGCAGAAGAGGACCCATTCCAATTCGAGTGTTGGGCGCTGAGTCTCGTTGGAGCTCGTCCGGTCGAAAAGAAAAAAGGTCCCGATGAAGGTATCGACGGGCGCCTCTATTTCCATGATGAGATAGAAGGTGGCAAAACCAAACAGATCATCTTTTCTGTGAAATCGGGGCACACGGGCCCAAAAGATGTCCGAGACTTGCGCAGTGTAATAGAACGTGAGAACGCCGAGATAGGAGTATTCATTTCCATGCAGAAACCAACAAAACGGATGCAAGCCGAAGCGACAAACGCCAGATTCTATGAATCTCCATGGCGAAAAGGATTTTATCCACGTCTACAAATTCTTACCGTAGAAGAACTCCTAAATGGCAAGAAGATCGATGCTCCACCGATTGGTCAAGTGAATGTAACGTTCAAGAAGGCACCAAGGGCTAATAACACAGAAGCAATATCGCAGATGCACCTATCTGATGAAGAGGAGAGACAACGGAATTCAAAATCTTTCGAGAATGAGTGAGCAAGTATATGAAGGACGTTAAGGCTACAGTTTTGCGGGCAGCGGGAATAAACTGCGATGTGGAAACAGAGTACGCCCTCCAGTTGGCAGGAGCACAAGCAGAACGTGTGCACATAAACAGAATAATTGAAGATAAAACCGCTCTGGATAGATTCCAGATAATCGTTATCCCTGGCGGATTCAGCTACGGAGATGACGTAGCTGCGGGGGTAATCCTGGCCAACCAGATCGTGCACCACTTATATGAGCCGGTGCAGAGATTTATTGACGACGGCAAATTAGTGCTGGGAATCTGCAACGGCTTCCAGGTATTGGTAAAGGCAGGGATTTTACCCGCCATGCGTCTGGCGGGCAGGCCGGGCGGCCCCTGCTCCCTCAGCGGCAAGCCTGCCCCCGCGCAAGCGGGGGTCACCATAACCTATAATGACAGCGGAAAATATGAGGACCGATGGGTGTATCTGTCTCCGCAAATCCCTGATTCCGCAGGGACAGGCCCCGCCCCGCGCAAGCGGGGCTGCATTTTCATCGAGCCAGATAGACAGATTTATCTGCCGGTCGCACACGCTGAGGGTAAAGTCGTCGTCAGAGATGCAACCGTCTTGAAGAAATTAAAAGCGGACGGACAAATCGCCTATAAGTATGTGGATAAAAACGGCAAAGAAGGTCCATATCCGGTGAATCCGAACGGCTCGATGGATTCAATAGCAGGACTGACAGACGCGACCGGCAGGGTTCTCGGACTTATGCCTCATCCTGAGAGGTTTGTAAGACCTACCCAGCATCCACATTGGTCTCGCTTGAAGGATAGGCCTGATGCTGATGGAATGACCATCTTCAACAATGCCGTCAGGTACGTGCGCGAAAACCTTTAAGCTCGTGCCGATGGGCGAAGATATTTGAGCGCAAAGTCGCGGGCAGCTTTTGTCAGCAGCTTTTCACTGTTCCTGATTGCATACTCCAGAGACATCCGGCCATTCATACAGGCAAACGCATCTACAACGCCCAAGCTGCGATACTCCTGGCGTGCCAGAAGAACCTGCCCTGCTATCACTGCGACCTTCGTGCCTGCACTTCTTGCCACCCGCGCAACACCTGCGACTACTTTTCCTCGCAACGACTGCTTGTCAAAGCAGCCTTCACCAGTGATTACCCAATCCGCACCGGCAATGGCCTGGTCCAGGCGGGTCCACGATATAACGGTTTCAATGCCACGGACGAGTTTAGCTCCCATAAAGGCCACAGCGCCCGCGGCAAGCCCCCCTGCTGCTCCTGCACCCGGCAGATTTGCGATATCGCAGCCCAGTTGCTTTTGAACAAGTTCAGCAAGATGCTCCAGTCCTGCTTCCAGCACCTCGACCATTTCTTCAGTCGCCCCTTTTTGTGGCCCATAGACCCTTGCTGCACCCTGCTCGCCACACAGTGGATTATCTACGTCGAACAAGACTTCAATGGGCACGCGGCACAGATGCTGGGGCGGGACTATTTCAGCTATCTGGAGAAGCTGGCCTCCTCCAAGAGCAACATCTTTTCCATCTTTATCCAGGAACTTCCATCTCATCGCCTTTGCCGCGCCGACGCCGCCATCAACGGTTGCACTACCTCCGATGGCAAGAAGAATTCGGCGCGTTCCATAATCCATAGCAGCGGTGATCAACTGCCCGGTGCCGTATGTTGTCGTTTTCAAAGGGTTTCGTCTTTGCGGCGAAAGTAATTGAAGACCGCTGGCCGTAGCCATCTCTACAACCGCCAGATTTTCGCCTGCAAACCAGGCAAACCCTGCGCGCACGCGCATATCCGGCAATGGTCCGGTGACCACATTTTCGATCCATTGCCCATCGCCGGCAGCCAGCATAGCCTGGGCGGTGCCTTCGCCGCCGTCAGCCATGGGCTTGATAACAATCTCAGCCGAAGGTACGACCGAAGCGATAGATTCTGCGACAACTTTGCAAGCCCGCTCTGCTGTTAGGGAACCTTTGAACGAGTCCATCGCCACGACGATCCTTCGACTGCGCTCAGGACAAGTTTTCATGTCACGCTTCTCTTGCTGATGTACGGGATTGTCTGCGGTCCTTCAGGCAGAACACATATAGACGCATCCCGGCCATACTTAGCAAGCAATTCATCGACCGTAGCTTCTATACTGTGACAGGGTTTGAGCCAGGCACTCTCAATCTGCTCAGCGCTCAAATTTTCACTGTAGAAATACACATCTGCCTTCTGGCAAATCCTGGCGTGAATTTGCACCTGCCACATATCCTGCCTCAAAAAGTTTTGTCTGTGAATAATCTCCAACAAGGATGCGGGACTTTCGGCTTCGCGCAATAAATTGCCATATTCACCGTTCTGCGGTATGCCATCCCAGCAGTCGGCTGCAACGATTATCGCCCCCGCCCCTGCTTCCGCAGGGGCAAGTTTGCCCCCGCGCAGGCGGGGGGCCTTGACCACCTGGGCGGCAGCACTCATTGCCTTGACTGACTGGTACAGATTCAAGTCCAGAGGGTATCCGGAATTACTGGTGATTACGATGTCGTAGAGTTGTTTTACCGGAACCATCGCATTGGCTTTCACAAACTTGCAGCCCTGGGCGTGCGCTTCTTCAAGGTCGCCCGCGAACACACCCGTGATCCGCTTATTGCGGTTAAGCGTCACGTTAAGCAGGAAGCTCGGTTGTACCATCGAGGCTGCCTCACGGATTTCTTCCCACACTGGGTTGCCGCGTGTTACGCCCCAGGTTGCCATAGGGTGGTCTATGTTCTGCGGACTGTGGTTTTTCAGCACTGTGTCCAGTAGCGCCAGACCCGGCATACAAGCCTTTCCGCCGCCCGAAAATCCGGCAAAAAAGTGCGGCTCGATAAACCCCATAAGAATCCGCACATCGCATTTCACGTACTGGCTGTGGACCCAAATATCGTTTCCGCTGCTCGTTGTCCCCACCAAGGTATGCGAGTTCCTATCTCCGGCATCATTCTGGATGATCCTAAATCTATCCAGAATTTCAGTGCCCAGCATCTCTCGCAGCTCGGCTTCTGTGTTAGCTCTGTGCGTTCCGGTCGCAATGAGCAGTATTACCTGGTCATCTGACACATGACCAAGCTCATCCAGCAAAATGGGCAGAATAACATTGTAGGGCGTTGGCCGGGTAATATCATTGCAAACAATGGCCACCGTGTCGGAGGAAGCGACCAGTTCTTTCAGCGGCTTTGTTCCTATCGGCCGATGTAAGGCGTCGCGAACTGCCTCGGCCTGATCGCCAAATCCCTGCACATACTTTGGCGCGACGATTTCCACATTCAAATCGTCCGGCAGGTCAACGTATAAACCTTTTTTGCCGTATGCTAACTTTACCTTCACCGATCCTTACCCTATAAAAACTAAAAGGTTAAAGCTAAAAGCCAAAAACTGTTGAATTCCGAAGCTTTACGCTTTGAGTTTTACATTTTCAGATTTCACACGTTCTTGATCACCGAGAGGTCTCCGTCTCGCGCCGCCTCCAAGACCGGCCTCATATATTCATCGACCATCTCTGCCGTGAGCGGAACTGGCATATTTTGCAGCTTCATCTTAAGCTGTGGATCCTTGGCGGCGGTCAAGGCCCGCTCAATGTGCGCCTGGCTGAAACCTTGAACTTCGCTAAGGCGCGTAGGAAAACCGATCCTTCGGGCCAGATCGAACATGGCTTGCGCAACAGCGATGCCCAGTTCTCTGCCCTGCAGCTTTTCTATGTCTGCTTTTGTCAGGTCTGCCTGACGATAAATGTTGCCAACCAGCCGCAGCGGCTTCTCTATAGCCGGGGCAAAAAAGACCGTGTAATATGGATTCATAATAGCGCAAGCCCGACCATGGGTAAGTATATCGACCAGAGAAAAACTGGTCAGATGACCGCCGTTCGTCCCGCCTGTCATTATGGCGTATCCACCCAAATCTGTCGCCAGGCAGAGCGCTTCGCGAGCCTTTTTATCATGCGGATTCTCCATCACGCGCGGCAGGTATGTGACTGCCAGAGCTATGCCAGTGCTTGTTATTTCCGCCGCCTTGTTGTAGAAAGATTTGCCCACAGCACCGTATAAAACCTCCAGGCAGTGAGCGATGCCGTCCATCGCGCCGTCGGCTGTGAGATGTGGCGGCGAACTGTAAGTGGTTTCGTAGTCAAAAACCGGATGAGCCGGCACAATCGCATCATCCACGATCAGCTTCTTCTGACCTGTTGATATGTCTGTGATATTTGAATACTTGGTCAGGTGGGCAGCAGAACTTGCGGCTGTTTGTATGGCAACATGCGGCGTCAGAAACTTGCCGCTCCCGGCCAGACCCTTGGTCACAAGCCCCGTCCCAAAATAACTGTCAATCCCTGCCTCCGCAGGGACTCGATTAGCCTCCGACCCTGTGCCGGCGGTAACCCTGCCCGCAGGGGGCAGGGCTAATAGAACCACCGCCGCTTTGGTGGCGTCTATTGTGCTGCCGCCGCCGAAACTAATTACGACATCCGCCTGGGCGGTCTTTAGTTCAGCAGCGATGCGGAACAAATCTTCACGCGGGCAATTGGGTTTCGCACCTTTGATTTCTGCTTGGAGCCTCACCTTCGATTTAGATAGTGACTCGCGGATAACCTGCACAAACTTATCGCTGCCGGGGAAAGTTTCACGCACTAAGGCAGCGTTTAGCCCTGCCACCTGTGGGCAGGGCTTGCCCCCCGCACAGGTCCGGGGGCTAATCGAGTTTGATGCAGCGACCAGCCTGCCTACCGCTGAAAGAACCCCAGCTCCGAACAAATACGAATCGCCTTTGAACTGCCGCAATAAGGTTCGTGCTTGCTCAAAACTTGCCCTGAGTTCATCGAACGGGTCAGTCATTTCTGTACCCCATTAGCCCCGCCACCTGTGGGCAGGGCTCGACCCCCCGGCACAGGTCCGGGGGCTAATCAAGTTGCATTTCGTATCCACCATCAACGTTCAGCGTTTGCCCGGTTATGTAGTCCGCTTCAGACGAGCACAGAAATGTGACGGTGCCAGCCACATCTTCCGGACTGCCGGCTCTTTTGAGCGGAATTTTCTCAATGAAGTCTCTCAATACCTGGCCCGGCTCGGCGCCGAATATATGGCTGCACTGCCGATCAATCTGCTGCCACATAGCGGTGGGAACTACGCCCGGGGCTACGGCGTTGACGTTGATGTTATATGGCGCCAACGCTAAAGCCGCTGATTGAGTAATACTGATAATAGCTGTTTTGCTCGCAGCGTAGTGCGATTGCAAAGCTCGCCCATGCCGGCCCGATATAGAAGAGAAATTGACGATTTTCCCGTAGCTACGATCTGCCCGCCCAGCCGCTTTGACTTGCTCCGGCACTTGTCGAATCATCTGCGTAGCTACAGCCTGAATGCAAAAAGTCGTACCTTTCAAATTGATGTTAAGAAGCCGATCCCAATCGTCCTCGGTTATCTCCAGGAAGGGTTTAGCCTGCACAACACCGGCACAGTTGACCAGAATGTCGATCCGGCCAAACTCAGTTACTATGTTATCTACCATGCACCGGATTTCCACGACCCTGGCCACGTCAATACCGTAAGCCGTCGCTCCTCGGCCGAGGGCACGTATTTCCTGCGCGGTCTGCTGTGCTTTCTCCAGGTTGATGTCGGCTACGACCACATCAGCACCTTCCTGCGCAAGTCGCAGAGCGACGGCCTTGCCAATTCCTTGCCCGGAACCGGTAACGATGGCAATTTTGCCGTTCAGTCGTTGTTCCATACGAGCTTATCCTTCGCAAGTGCGGTTGAAAACATCAGTGGCTACTTCACACAGATAATGCTCTACCCTGCGCTCGTACTCTCGGTAGAAATCGGCAGGCAGGGTATAAAACTTCTCACGGTGGATAAACTGCCCACATGCATCACGCCGACCTATAGAGGCAAAGCAGTATCGCCGGAAGACAATATGCCGCGGCGATGGTTCAGCATCCCTGACTGATTCATAACCTGCTGCCGCTTCCCGCCGAGCATAGTCCAAAGTGTCGTCCCACCAAAAACGAAACTGCTCCGGATCGAAGTCGCTTAGTGCCTCGGCAAAAATTATCTGTAAGGCGGGCGAAATCTTAAAGTGATTTTGGCCGTTTGTGGCACGCCCTATGACTTTGCGGGTTATTGATTCAAGGTCATCGCCGGAATGAAAGTCCAAAATGACTCCGTGCTCAGCGGCGATACGGTGGAGCTTGCGGATGCGTTGCTCTAAGCCCACAAGGCCATCTGGACCCCGGTAGTCCTGCCCTTTTACTATGCCGAAATTAGGTGCGATGTGCGTCAACAGGATTTGACGCCTTTGCATTTCGAGCACCAAGAACAAAAGTTCCTCTTCAGTAGTGACAGATTTACACGCGTCCACATCCGGGGGATTTTCGTCGATGCTAAGCTCAAGGTCGAAGGCAACGCCATCCTTCAAACTCTTAATATGATTGTACAACTCTCCCACCGCCTCGAGAGCCGGCCAGTATTTGCCAGCCGGGCGCCCGATAGCTGCATAGTCCAGGATGTCGCTGACATCCAGCGTAAAGAAGGTGTAGTAGCGAGCGGCGTCGATGACCCGTTTGGCCTGGCTTATGCCCTCAGCACCTCGCTTTACCATTATGTGATCGGCATCGGCACCGTATCTGGGTCTGGTATCGCTCTTTAGAGCCTCAAGAACACCCCCCACCCACAATCCCTCGAAAGTGCTGCCCGTGTGTCCCTGCTCGATCATGCCGAAACCCGGCAAGTAATTGGTGCACGCCGGTCGGCCAGCCAATACATCCTCGAGTAGGTTGAGTTCCCGGACTGAATTCTGGATGGCATTAGCTGAAAAACTGCATCTATCCATAGCTTGCCATACACCCGGCCACGCACAAGTGGACATTCGACTGCCGATTCCCAGCCGTGGCGTTGCCCCCAGCGCTTTCGGGCCTTTATCCGGGTTGATAAGACGACAATAACGGTCGATTATGGCCGCATCCGTCTTGTACACCACAACGTATTTGCCGTCGGCAAGCTGTTTTTTGCCTATCGGCTCACCCAAAACCCCGATCCAGTCTGGGTCGGGTCCGATGCCGATGAATACCTGCTGACCATCCCGCAGGCCGGCAAGAAAAAAGACACTTGCTTGATACCGAGCACAAGAATCAGGGATAGCGTACAGCGGATAGCGTTCAGGAAAAACTATACGCTCTACGCTAAACGCTGAACGCTCAAGAGATCGCCAGTATTGTTCGTCCAACCGACAGAAAATATCCCACGCGCTTTTCGTATTCCAAGTCGCTGTATCCAGAATGGCTGGATTCTTGCCAGGGTCGATCTCGACTGCACCGAACTTCATTTTTCCCCGTGCCCAATTGAAAACTTAAATATCAAAAATAAAAAATCAAAATTGTGGAATCCGCCAAAGGCGGATGATTTCCTTAATTTACATTTTACATTTTGATTTTTGATTTTCTTTGATTCTCTCCTTCACCATTTGGCCCATCTTCTCGTAGAGGTCGATAAATTCGCCTAATGTATTGGCGACCGGCGGCCACTTCAGCAGCGCCTCAGAGTCAGAAGGTGCCAGCGTTAATACTCGTTTCGGCTTGTACTTTTCCGGATCGCCAGGCACCCACCATGCCTGACGAAAAATCTCGCTCTCAAAAAGAACTTTCAATTGCTCTTCTGGCGTAGCCTTCAGTACCGCATCGCCGGTGAAGTCGATTAGCCCCCGGACCTGTGCCGGGGGCAAGCCCTGCCCACTCGTCTCGGCGTAGCACCGAGCCGTAGCTGGACGGGTGGCAGGGCTAATATCAAATTTACGCCGAACATTCGGGAAAACGGTGATTACGGGACATCCCCATAACTCAGAAACATCTGGTATCCAGTCATCATAGATGCGCAGCGATGCTATCAGTAGCTTGATGCGCTCAGAATCAACACCCAAGCCGCCCTCGTGTGGTGGTGCGTATAGTTTGCGGTATGCCTTGCGTGCCACCTC
>Ga0172366_10001449_pt1 | contig 18342 bp, 13 predicted proteins | sample LakKivSesite69cm_FD_114533 | JGI IMG/M metagenome (GOLD analysis project Ga0172366, IMG submission 114533) | Sediment microbial communities from Lake Kivu, Rwanda - Sediment site 69cm | ecosystem: Environmental > Aquatic > Freshwater > Lake > Sediment | place: Rwanda: Western Province, Lake... | reverse complement strand
TTTCGCAGAATCTCGGTTATTGGCCCGAAGAACAGGGCATGCGGAGAGTTCGCGAGGTCAAGCCAGAAGGTCATCTTCATGTCCTGAATAAAACCCCGCTACCAGCGACGCCTTTCCATGCACTTCCCCTACTTCAACCCCTTCTTCAGCTCCCCAAGGTTCAGGATGGTTCCCTGGTCCGAGATTATGACCTGGACATCATCCGAGAGCTTGTCCACATACATGTAGGTGATGTATTCGGGGTTGCGCTTGAGCTCGGCCGAGACTATCCTGATTGCCTGCGCTGTGCCCTCTGCCTCTATCTTCTTGCGCTCGGCCTCTTTCTGCTCCTTCTCAAGGACATAGCTCATGCGCTCCGCGTCCTGCTGGGCTATCTGCTTCTGCTCTATGGACTTGGAGAAATCCGGCGGGAAGTGGACATCCCGGAGCATCACCCCCTCTATTATGAACCCGTCCTTCTCAAGGAGGCCTTTCAGGGTGCCGAAGATCTCGTCCTCAATTGCCTTGCGCCGGGCCGAATAGACCTCCATGATGCTATACTTTGATATGACATGCCTGGTCACGGAGCGGCAGGCCGGCTTTATGACCTTTTCCTCGTAATCAGGACCCAGGGTCTTGTGTATCTGGACTATCTGGTCAGGGTTCAATCTATACCAAAGCGTCAGGTCTATGCCAACCGAGAGGCCCTCCATCGTCGGCGACCAGAGGGTCTCGTCAGCCCTGGGCGGCTTTTTCTGACCCTCGCCAGCCGAGCTCATGGTGTAATCCTGGCGCCGCATATCATAGATATAGACATTGTATATCAGGGGAGGCAGGAACGCCACGCCCTCGCCGGAGACCTCGTATTTCTTGGAGACCACATTGAACTTGACCATGATGTGCCCGACAGGAACTACCCTGATGGTTGAGAATATTCCCAGAAGCACGATAACCGTTGATATGATTATAACGAGGGTGGGGGAGAGCTTGAGCTTCCGCATGGTGACTATCTCACCCTGGCGCTCGGTCACCACGACCCTGGTGCCGAAACGCCATATGAGCCAGCCCGCGCCAGCAATGACAACCAGAGCAACGACCAGCCATATCCAGTTCATGGGAATATTATACTGGTTACGAGTTATGGGTTGCGAGTTGCGGGCTGGCCAGGATTATAATCTTCGGGATGCTCCTTGCGGTTCTGCTGGCCGTATCAGGCCCTTCCCAGCCCACCTCGGGCCCAGGCGGCACGGACTATTCGCACGGGGGCTACACCGTCAAGAAATTCGGCGAGGACGAGAAGGCGTTCTGGATTTTCCTGCCTTCTGATCCCAGGCCAGACACCGCGCCGGTCATCCTGTTCCTGCACGGATGGCTTGAGGTTGACCCTGTCGGGTTCATTGCCTGGCTTGAGCACCTGGCGCGCCGGGGGAATGTGGTCATCTACCCCAGGTATCAGAGGAGCCCCCTGCACCCCAGGCCGGACATGTTCGTGGAGGCGACCGAGGCCACGAGAAAGGCCCTGGCGATCACGCCCTCCCTGGGCGTCGTGCCTGACACATCCCGGTTCGCGGTGGTCGGCCACTCAATCGGTGGGATGATGGCGTTTGCAATAGCATCCTCGTGGGATTCCCTTGGCCTGCCGAGGCCAAAGGCAGTCATGTCCATCCAGGGAGGCGGAAAGCCGCTTCCTGGCTTCGCGCCAGAGCGAATAGACGAGAACACGCTCCTGCTGGCAGTTGCAGGGGATGACGATTTCATCGTTGGGGACGAGCTCTCAAGGCAGATGATCATCCGAGCAGTCCAGGTCCCGGATTCAAACAAGGATTTCCTCTTGGCGATGTCGGATGACCACGGATTCCCGCCACTTTTTGCTGATCACATATCCGCGCTCGCGGGGCTCCCTGGCATGGGCTGTTGCGCGGCAAGCATGATAACCAGGTTCTACGGGCAATCCAACGCGAACATTGACGCGCTGGACTGGTATGGCTGGTGGAAGCTCTTTGATGGCCTGACGGACGCGGCGTTCTACGGCAGGAACAGGAAATACGCGCTGGGCGGGACGCCGGAACAGTTGTTCATGGGTATATGGAGCGACGGCATGCCCGTCAACAGGATGAAGAGGCCTTTGTTTGAGGGGACGGAGCCGGAATAGGTAAATATTTTCCGGGTAGCGGGGGGTTTTACATCCATGAAGACAAATGGCCAGGCCGATGAATCAGATCCTGACAACCCGCAACGAGCAACTAACAACCAAGCTCCTCAATTATCCGAAACATGCGCGAGGGATCGATCAGGTTCCCCGTGCCAACCTGGATTGCGACCGCGCCGGCCCTCATGTAGCGCCGGACATCATCCGCGTTTCTTATGCCCCCCACGCCTATGACGGGAATCCCCACGGCCCGCGAGACCTCGCGCACGAGAAAGAGCGTCAATGGCATTATCGCGGGGCCGGATAGTCCTCCAACGAATTCGGAGCCATCGTCCCTGACCCAGAGGCCCTTGTAGGTGTTCGCAACGACCAGCGCGTCTGCGCCACCTCTTTCAGCGGCAAGAGCCTCCGCCATCACATCGGTCAAAAACGGCGTGAGCTTGACCCAGAGGGGCTTGCCCGTTTTCTTCCTGAGATCACGAATCAGGGCTTCCAGGGCCGCGTGGTTCCTGCCGAACTCTGTCCCGGCCTCAACATTCGGGCAGGATACATTCACCTCAAGCGCGGAAACGCCCTCAGCGTCCCCCAGTGCCTCCGCGAGAGCAATGTAATCAGAAGCGCGTTCCCCCGCTATGTTGACAATGACTGGTGGGCCGATGCCCCTTATCTTCGGAAGGATTTCCGAGAGAAAAGCCTCCAGGCCAGGGTTCTCAAGGCCAACCGAGTTGAGCATGCCGCAGGGGGTCTCCTGGGCACGGGGAGGAGGGTTGCCTGGCCTGGGTTTAAGGGTCACGGCCTTGGTGACTATGGCGCCGAGCTTGTGCACGGGAAGGCGATCCGCGAGCTCGTATCCAAAGCCAAATGTCCCTGACGCGGGCATCACGGGGTTTCCGAGCTCAAGGTTTCCTACCCGGACCTTCTGCACAACGAGATTATGGGGCAAGGGCTTTCCCGCTTTCAATCAATTCCGCCGGATTGGAGAAATTCAGTGGGCACACGGGTCTGCCCCCTCTGCTCACTGCTCACCGATCCTTCCCTTTGCCCATATATAGCATGTCCCCTCAACCGAGACCATGCAGGGGCCATAGGGGTTTTCCGGCCTGCAACCTGCCATGAACAGGGGGCAATCCGTCGGGTATGCCCTTCCCGTGACCACCAGGCCGCACGCGCAGCCCTCCGGCATGTCCTCGGAGTGATCGTGATGCTCAACGCCAAACCTGCGCCTCGCGTCAAGGCTCTCAAACTCCTTCCTGATGAACAGGCCAGAATCCGGAACCATTCCCAGGCCCCGCCAGAAAACTTCCCTGGTCTCAAACGCATTTGACATCATTTTCTGGGCCTTGATGTTGCCCTCGCGTCTTACGACCCTCCTGTATTCGTTGTGGAGCCGGGCCTTGCCCGAAAGAATATCCTCCAGGAGGACTATTATCCCCATGAGGACATCCAGAGGCTCAAAACCAGCAACGACCGTCGGGATGCCGTGTTTTTCCGGGAATGAGGCCCATGCGATTGCGCCGGTGATGGACGAGACATGGCCAGGCGCGATTATGCCCCGGAGGGGAACCCCTTCGGCTATCAAAACCTCAACGGCCGGCGGCGTTAGCCTGTGGGAGGTGAGAACCGAGAAATTCCCCGGCGGGTCAGCCAGGATAAGGGCCGCTGTGGGCGCGGCAGTTGTCTCAAAACCTATAGCGAAAAAAACCACCTCCCTCTCAGGGTTCTCACGGGCGAGCCTGACCGCGTCAAGGCCAGAATAGACTATCCGAACATCAGCCCCGCGGGCCTTCGCGTCCGCGAGGGAGCCATAGGGAGTGACATCCCTGATCATGTCCCCGAATGTGCAGAGCATTGCCCCGCGTTCCGAGATCTCAATGGCTTCTCTCACCTCCTGGGACGACGCGACGCAAACCGGACAACCAGGCCCTGAGACAAGCTCAAGGTTCTCTGGCAAAAGTGGCCTCAGCCCCCACCTGACAAGGGTGTGCTCGTGCGAGCCGCAGACATGCATCAGCTTGACGGGCCCTGGCAACCTCCGGGCAAGGGATTCTATCTCGCCGAGGGCCTTGTCAACCCGTTCCTTATTTCGGAATTCGGAAAAGGGGCCGGTCATTTCATTTTTCCTGATAAATTATGAACCGCGCCCTGGCCCGTGGGCAAATCCGATCGGCTTCCCAGGTCGGGCTTGTAGGGGCAGGTCCCCGTGCCTGCCCTCGGCAGGTTGAAACCTGGCCCGGGAATGAAATGATGAATCGGGGGCAATTTGTCGGGGCGGGGGCGCCCCGACTATCAGGTAGAATTATTCCCACGACTGATAGCGCAGGCGCGCTTGCCTGCGTTTCAGAGGCACCTGGCCTACAGCCCCTCCGAGAACCTCGTCCCAGCGACCAGGGCCTGCCCCAGGCAAAGGCCCCCATCGTTCGGCGGGACGCGCTGGTGCCAATAAACCCGGATGTTTCCGGCCTCCTCTACCAGAAGCCTCATCAGGACCCTGTTCTGGAAACATCCGCCTGAGACAAAAACCCTGTCGTGGCCGAGGGTTCTCGCAATCTCAAACCCCGCCCTGACAAGGGCCCTGTGGAATTTCATGGAAACGACGGCCCTGCTCTTGCCCTTTTCAATGTCCTGGACTATGGCCCGGACCATGGGCCGCCAGTCCACCTCAAACAATTCGCCATCCCTGGCTATCTCATAATCATAGAGCTCCTTCACATGCCTGGATAAGAACTCCAGCTCCATAGCGGCCTGGCCCTCAAACGATACCCTCTGCCTTATGCCCAGCAGGGAAGCGACGCCGTCAAATATCCTGCCAACAGCGGATGTCATGGGCGAGCGAAAGCCGGTTCTCCACATCCTGAGAAGGACAGCGCGCTGATCCGGGGAAAAGTGCGAGATCGGAGGTAAATCCATTTCAAGGGCATCCTCGCCGAGAGCGTCAAGAAGCAACGAAAGCCCGCAACGCGCGGGCTCCCTTATGGATGCCTCGCCGCCCAGGAGCCTGAATGGCCTGAAACGGCCAACGCGCTCATAATCCTTCCAGTCTCCGACGAGGAATTCCCCTCCCCAGACCGTTCCGTCAGGGCCCCAGCCTGTCCCGTCCCAGCAGAAACCAAGCACTGGCTCGGATACATCGTGTTCTCCGGAAACCGAAGCCAGGTGGCCGTGGTGGTGCTGGACACGGACAATGGGGAGACCGAGGGTTTCGCCAAAACGGGACGAGGGGTAATCCGGGTGCATGTCCACCGCGACGACCCTTGGCTCAAACTCCCAGAGCCTCATCATGTCAGAGACGGTCTCCCGGAAAGCAGAAAGGGCCTCCGGAGTATCCAGGTCTCCGATGTGCTGGGATATAAAGACATTTTGGTCAACAGCGATAGCTATGGTGTTCTTGTGGTGGCCGCCAAGCGCGAGGACAGGGGGCAACTCTTTTTTGACCCTTACTGGCAAGGGCGCAAAACCCCTTGCTCTTCTTATGAGAATCCTGGTCCTGTCAAAAACAAAAAGGACAGAATCGTCAATCCTCCTTGCTATGGGCCTATCGTGAAATACAAACGCGTCCGCAATATCGCCGAGCTTCTCTATGGCCTCGTCGTTGTCCGTGGCCATCGGCTCGTCAGAAAGATTGCCGCTCGTCGCCACGCACGGGAACCCAGCCGAGGCCATGAGGATGTGATGCAGGGGGGTATATGGCAAAAAACAGCCCATGTAAGGGTTTTCCGGCGCTACCTCAAAAGCAATATCCGAATCCGAGCGCCTGCGAAGAAGAAGAATAGGGGCCTCAGGAGAAAGAAGGGCCCTTATCTCCTCACCGGTAACAAAACACCTCTTTTTTATCTCCTCTATGGAAGGGAACATAACCGCGAGTGGCTTCTCGTATCTGTGCTTTCTTTCCCTGAGGGCCTGGACTACTTCTGGTTTACGCGCGTCGCAGAAGAGGTGAAAACCGCCAAGGCCCTTTATGGCTATTATTTTCCCCTTACTTATCATCCAGGCCGCGAGAATGAGGGCATTCTCGTTCTCCGTGATAAGACCGGTCTCAGGGTCAACGAACCAGACCCTGGGTCCGCACACGGGGCAGGCGTTGGGCTGGGCGTGGTATCGCCTGTCCTGGGGGTCCTCATATTCGGCCTGGCAAACGGGGCACATCCTGAAGCCCTTCATGGTGGTGTTGGGCCTGTCATATGGAAGGGCTTCTATTATGGAAAACCGGGGCCCGCAGTCCGTGCAGTTTGTAAATGGATAAAGGAACCTGCGGCTTGACTGAATGAATGTATCCACCAGGCAATCCTCGCATGTGGCTATGTCCGGGAGAACCAGGACGGTTGGCCTGCCGGATTTCACGCTTTCTCTTATCTCAAAGCCATCGTAGCCGACAGGATCGTGCCAGGAGAACTCAAGGGACTGAATCCTGGCCGCTGGGGGAGGGTTGGCCTCTATCCTTCTGAGGAAACGGGCAAGCAGGGTTTCGGTGGCCTCAGCCTCAATAAAAACCCCTTCCTCTGAGTTCAAAACCCAGCCGGAAACCCCAAACTCACGGGCCAATCTGGCGATAAAAGGTCTCATCCCGACGCCCTGGACAGCGCCGCGGATGACGATCTTGAGGAGCTTGCGCAGACCAATATTATCCTGCAAGGGACAGGGGCGATGCACGCTTTGCCTCTAAATTTTCAGGGCCTTCTTCATTGACAGGAAAATGCCAAGGCCGGTTCCGTCGCCCAGGATGCGTTCGGAGTTGCGCTCCGGGTGTGGCATCATGCCCAGGACATTTCCACTCCTGTTTATTATCCCGGCTATGGCGTTCAGGGAGCCGTTCGGATTGTCCCCGTGGTAGCGCAGGACGACGAGACCGTCCCTCTCAAGCCTTTCAATTTCGGGGCCAGGAAGGTAATACCTGCCCTCCGAGTGGGCTATCGGCATCCGGATGACCTGGCCCTTCTGGTAATACGAGGTAAAGGGGGTGTCATTTCTCTCAACCAGGAGCTCAACCGTCCTGCAGATGAAGCGCCTGGTGATGTTTTTGGCTAAGGCCCCAGGGAGGAGGCCGGCCTCCGCGAGTATCTGGAAGCCGTTGCATATCCCGATGACAAGGCCTTTGTCCTTCTCAACATAATCAACCACAGCATCCATTACCGGCGAGAAACGGGCTATTGAGCCTGCTCTAAGGTAATCCCCATAGGCAAATCCGCCGGGAAGAGCGACAAGGCCGTAGCCGTCCAGGCTGGTGTCCTTGTGCCAGATGTATTCAGTTTCAAAGCCGGCAACATCCCTGAGCGCGTGAAATGTGTCGTGGTCGCAGTTTGAACCGGGAAATATTATGACGCCCGCCTTCATGATTCCATCTCCTTCTCAAGGATACCGTGGGCCTCCCTCATGACAGAAAGCGAGAGACCCTTTCCGTTCAGGACGAGCTCCTCGCCACCGGTCCTGCCTATTCTCGCGATCGGGATACCGTGCTTCTCGGCAACGGCTTGAACCCGGGCCTCGTTCTCTGGCGAGGTGGTCAGGATGAAGAGGCCCCTGCCCTCTCCGAAAAGAAACTCCGGTTCCTCGCTCATCAGGAGGTCAGCTCCCATTCCCCCCAGGATGCAGGACTCTGCCAGGCCAACGAGCAAACCGCCGTCGGAGACATCATGGCAGGAAGCCAGGAGACCGTCCGCGTGCATCTCAAGGACTGCCTGAAGGAGGCCTCTCTCGTAATATAGATCGCTCTGGTCAAGCCTCCCGCATGTCTCGGAGAAAACAGCCTGGAAAAGGCTCCCCGGAAGGGAACCGGGCTTTCCCACCAGGATGACAGGAAGCCCTTCGGACGGGAAACCAGCCCTGCAAGCCGCGGAGACATCTTCCAGTAGGCCAACCATGCCGATGACGGGCGTTGGAAAGACCCTGTGCGTCTCGGTCTGGTTGTAGAAGCTCACATTACCGGACACAACGGGGATGTTCAGGCTGGCCGCGGCCTCTGCTATGCCCGCGACCGCCTCCGCGAACCCCCAGAGAACCTCCGGGTCCTCCGGGCTGGCGAAATTCAGGCAGTCCGTTAGACCCAGGGGCACCGCGCCCACCGAGACCGTGTTGCGAGCGGCCTCGCAGACCGCCCTTCTGCCGCCCTCCCTGGGGTCCATCTGGACATACCGGCCATTGCAATCCGTGGTCAGCGAGAGGCCAAAAACCTCGCCCTTCACCCGGAGGACACCCGCGTCGGCCGGGCCGGGGACGACCGCGGTGTTGGTCATCACCGTGTGGTCATACTGCCGGAAGACCCAGGTCTTGTCAGCGACATCAGGCTCCGAAAGAAGCCTCAGAAGAGCCCCATCCCAGAGAACATCAGGAAAGGTAGGATTCTTGCCGGCAAGCGAGGAAATGTGGGCCGGCTCCTTTCTGGGCAGGTTCCGGACCGGACACGCGCCCAGGGCCTCCGAGGGTATCTCCGCTACAATCTGGCCATTGTGCCAGGCCCTGAAAACGGGTTCTTCTATTACATTGCCGATTATCTCCGCGTTCAGGTCCCACCTGTGGTATATGTCCATGATCTCACGCTCTCGCCCGGCCTCAGTGCACATTACCATGCGCTCCTGGGATTCGGATATGAGTATCTCCCAGCTCGCGAGGTCAGGAACGCGCAGGGGAACCCTCTCAAGGAATATCTCCGCGCCCAGACCGCCCTTGTGCGCCATCTCGCCGAGGCCAGAAAGCCCTCCCGCGCCCAGATCCTGGATCCCGAGAATCGCGCCTGTGGCAAGGGCCTCAAGGGTGGCTTCTATGAGCAGTTTTTCCATGAACGGGTCGCCCACCTGGACAGCTGGCCTCTTTTCCTCCGTATCTCCAATCAGATCCTCGGAAGCGAAGGCCGCGCCGCCCATGCCATCCCTGCCCGTTGTTGAGCCAGCGAGGATTATTGGATTCCCTGGGCCAACGAGCTTCGCCCGCATGAAGTCCTCCTCGCGCATCAGACCAACGCAGGTAACATTGACCAGAGGGTTTCCCTTGTATGATTCGTCAAAATAGACCTCCCCCGCGACCGTTGGTATGCCGACCGAGTTCCCGTAGAAAGAGATTCCGTGGACAACGCCCTCAAACAACCACTTTGACCTCTCGTCGGAGAGGGGGCCGAACCTGAGGGAATCCGCAAGCGCGATGGGCCTCGCGCCAACCGAGAGCACATCCCTGATTATGCCGCCTATGCCAGTCGCGGCGCCGTGGACAGGCTCAACCGCGGAGGGGTGGTTGTGGCTCTCCATCTTGAAAGCCGCGCACCAGCCGTTCTTGAGCCGGATTATGCCCGCGTTCTCGCCGGGGCCCTGGACAACCCAGGGAGCCTCTGTGGGAAGCAGTTTAAGGAAGGGCCGGGAGGACTTGTAAGAGCAGTGTTCTGACCAGAGAACCGAAAAAACAGCCTCCTCGGTCCGGTTCGGGTCTCTTCCGAGGAAGCCTTTGATCGCGTCGCGCTCTTCCGGGGTGAACAAGGGAGAAATTATAAGGGCCGGGCGCGGGAAGATGCAGGATACGAATAACACAGGGACAGTGCTTCGGGCGGTTCGTGAACCGCCCCTACCCACGCCATGTTGTAGGTGAGAGGCATGTCTCGCCCTCACCAGAACGCCGAGTTCATTTGGCAAAATACTGATCCGCGCTCCCTCCACGCCTTATAATTCCCTCATGAAGAAGCTCTTGCTGGTTGACGGCTCGTCCCTGGCATACAGGGGCTACTTTGCGCTGATAAAGAATCCCCTCAGGAACTCAAGGGGGTTCAACACCTCAGGGATTTACCTGTTCCTGAACTCCCTCCTGAAGACCCTGAGGGACACGAAACCCACCCATGGCGCTGTCGTTTTTGACTCAAAGAAGCCCACTTTCAGGCACCAGGTCTTTGAGGCATACAAGGCCGAGCGCCCTCGGATGCCGGACGACCTCTCCGCTCAACTGCCCTACATAAAGGATGTAGCAGAGGCGCTGGGCCTCGCTGTCATAGTCAGGGACGGCTTTGAGGCGGACGATGTGCTCGCGACCCTGGCAAAGGACGCCGCAAAGGAGGGCTGGGAAGTCCTAATTCTCACCTCGGACAAGGACCTACTGCAGCTGGTGAACGACAGGGTATCCGTGCTGGACACCAGGCCCCAGTTTGAAAAACTCTACACGCCAGAGGAGGTCAGGGAGAAGTTCGGAGTGCCGCCAGAGGGGGTTCCGGATTACCTGGCGCTGGTCGGTGACAGCATAGACGGTGTCCCTGGGGTAAAGGGTGTGGGCGAGAAGGGCGCGGCCGAGCTCCTGGGAAAATACGGTAGCCTTGAGGGGGTTTACGAGCACCTGGGCGAGATATCCGGGAAATATGCCAAAGCCCTGAAAGAGGGGCGAAAAAGCGCGGAGATGAGCCTTGAGCTCGTGAAACTCGCTGAGGTGCCTGACCTGCCCGAGCCGCAGGCCTTGAGCGTGAAGGAGCCTGACCGGTCCAGGCTTTTCCCCGTGTTCAGGGAAATGGAATTTTACACCCTGATAAAGGAGTTCTCGTCCCCGTATTCCCAGGTCTATCCCCTGGAAGTGTCCGAGGGAAAGCCAGAGGGGAGTTTCGCGCTCTCGGGGCACGCGGAAATATTCTGGGCAAAGGAGCCGGGAAAGATATTCAGGTGTCCCGTGGAAGAAGCGGGACCCGCCCTCTCCGGCGAGGGGGAGAAATACGCGTTCAGCTCAAAGGAAATCCACAAGGCCTGCCTGGAAAAGGGCCTGGAACTGAAAGGCGTGGCCTTTGACCTGGTCGTGGCAGATTACCTTTTGGACCCGAGCGCACAGTCAGAGACGGGCCGCTACAAGGAGGGAATAGAGCACCTCGCGCCGAGATACCTGGGCCTACTGCCCTCGTCAAGGCCCGAGGAATACCACGCGCAGGAGGTTGACCTCGTGCTCCGGGTGAAGGATGGGGTCGTGGAACGATTGGTTGACGAGGGACTCCAGGAGCTCTTCACGGAAATAGAGCTGCCCCTCACGCGGGTCCTCGCGAGGATGGAGCACGCGGGCATAAAGGTTGACACGAAATACCTCCGGGATTTTGATCGGGAGCTCGGCACGAGCATAGAGGGCTTTGAGAAGGAGATATACGACCTGGCTGGCCTGAAGTTCAACCTGAACTCGCCGAAGCAGCTCTCACACGTGCTCTTTGACATACTGCAACTAACGCCTACGAAGAAAACAAAGACCGGGCTTTCAACTGATCAGTCAGTCCTTGAGGCCCTGGCAGAGAAGCATCCCCTGCCTGGGAAGATCCTGGAATACCGTGAGCTCTTCAAGCTCAGGAGCACTTACACCCAGTCCCTGCTGGAGCTGGTGAACCCAAAAACGGGTAGGGTTCACCCCACTTTCCACCAGACAGGGACTTCCACAGGTAGGGTCTCCTGTTCTGACCCGAACCTCCAGAACATACCTGTCAGGACCGAGATTGGCAAGAAAATAAGGCGGGCGTTTGTCGCGGAGGAAGGACATGTGCTGGTGGACGCGGACTATTCCCAGATAGAGCTACGCATAATAGCCCACATAACAGGGGATCCAGGGCTATGCAAGGCCTTCAGCCAGGGCATTGATGTCCACGCGGCAACCGCTTCCGCGGTCCTGGGGAAACCCCTGGAAACCGTGACCCAGGAGGACAGGCGGATAGCAAAGATGGTCAACTTCGGGATAGCCTATGGCATGAGTCCCTACGGCCTCGCGGCCAGGCTTGGCATTCCAGACGATCAGGCAAAGTCCATAATAGAGGCGTATTTTGCCTCGTTCCCCATGGTCAGGGAGTGGATGGAGGCCCTCATTGCAGAGGCAGAGGCAAAAGGCTATGTCACGACCCTCCTGGGCAGGCGCAGGTATGTCCCGGGGATAAGGAGCGAGAACAAGCAGGAGCGTGACGCGGCCCGCCGGGCCGCGATAAACGGCCCGTTCCAGGGCGGCGCCGCGGATATAATCAAAAAGGCCATGGTTGAGATAGACGAGGCCGAGGTCCCGGCGACGCCCCTTCTGCAGATACACGACGAGCTCATATACGAGGTAGCCGAACGGGATGCGGACGAGGCCTGCAAACGGATAAAGGCAATAATGGAGGACACCGTGCCCCTTTCGGTGCCCGTTGTGGTGGAAACCTCCGTGGGCAAGAACTGGATGGAGGCGGGGAAGTAGGCGCGGCCTATGCCCCGAACTTCTTTGCCCTGCCAGCGTTGGCGAGTATGAGGGACATCAGGTCGGTTGCCCTGATCCTGCCGTAATACCCGTGCTTTGCCTGGCGCTCCGTGAACGCGGTGCAATCGTCCGGGCCCGCGAACGGGCCAGAGATCATGAAGGGAACCGGGTGCCAGGAGTGCTTTGCCATCATGGCGGGCGTGGAGTGGTCTCCTGTTATTGCTATGACATCGGGCTTGAGAGCGAGGAGCCTGCGGACGAAGCTGTCCGCCTCCTCAAGCTTCGCGACCTTCCTGTCAAAGTCCCCGTCCTCACCGGCCTCGTCCGTGTCCTTATAGTGAATGAAAAAGAACTCGTGCTCGGCCCAGTTGTCCTCAAGGATCTTCACCTCCTCCTCAAAGCTCCGGGGTTCGCCCAGGATGTTCAGGCCGATGACCCTCGCGACGCCCTTATACATGGGATAAACCGCTATCCCGACCCCGTCCATCTTGTAGCGATCAGAGAAAGGTTGCAGGTAAGGCAGCTTGGAGAACCCCCGTAAAAGGACGCAGTTCATCTTTTTCTCGTTCAGGAGCGTGTAGTGCGCCTTCTGGATGAACTGCCATATTATCCTGGCGGTGTGCTCTGCCTCGCGCTTTTCTGGCACCGGGAACAATGGCGGAACGCCATCCTGCTGGGGATCGGTCTCAAGGACGCGGCCCGAGAGGTCCTCTCCCCGGAAAACGACCACGAACCTGTGGCCCTTCACATGTTGAAGGAGAACCTGAACCCCTTCTATCTCCTTTATGTTCTTTTTCAGGAGCTCAACGACCTTTGCCGCGTCCTGGTCCTTGGGCCGTCCAGCCCTCCGGTCAACTATAAGGCCGTCCGCGTCCAGTGTGGCAAAGTTGCCCCTGGCCGCGACATCAGACTCCATGAGCTTCATGCCAACGCCCAGGGCCTCCAGGACGCCACGGCCAACATCGTTCTGCAGGGGATCGTAGCCAAAAATGGACAGATGGCCGGGCCCGGAACCAGGGGAGACTCCGGGCGCCACGGGGTTAATGAGTCCAAGGACGCTCTTTTTCGCCAGCGCGTCAAGGTTGGGGGTCTGAGCGGCCTCCATTTCGGTCTTGCCGTCCTCTGGCCTGGGAATGCCGCCGAGTCCGTCAATCACGAAAAGGATGATCTTTGTCTTTGCCTTGTGAACCAGGTTTTTTTCAACCAGGATCATAGCTAAGATTATAACGCGGGGCACAGGAGGGATTCATCCCCAGGGCTGAAATACCCGGCTCGCCTCATTTTGCACGAAAAAACAGGGCCCAACACTGCTTGCCCCGGCCCCTTCCCAGCCTTTATAATTTACCGGCCTGGCGGCGTAGCTCAGCTGGCAGAGCAGGGGAATCATAATCCCCGTGTCCGGGGTTCGAGTCCCTGCGCCGCCACTGGCAAGGCACGGGCGCATATCCGATGCGTGTCTTGTCCGCGAGGGCACTATAAGGAGTGTATGAGAGTTAGCGTCCGGAGGCTGCTGGGGACATTGCTTCTCTGCGGGATGGTCGCAGTGTCGGCCTCATCCTGCATTCCCTACACATCCAGGACCATGAACCTGGAGCCGGCAGTATTGCTGACTCAGGTAGGGATAGCATCGTGGTATGGCCCGAAGTTCCACGGCAGGAAAACCGCGTCCGGCCAGGTCTACGACATGTACGGCAAGACCGCCGCGCACAAGACCCTGCCCTTTGGCTCGGTGGTCCGGGTCACTGACCTGAAGACCGGGAAGAACACCATCGTGGTCATCAACGACAGGGGGCCTTTCGTGGAGGGAAGGATAATTGACCTCTCGCTGGGAGCGGCCCAGGAGATAGGCCTGGACAAAAACGGCCTCGCAAGGGTCAAGATAGAGGTCATCCGGCTTGGAAAGGGAACTGTTGACGAGGGCCAGGCAAGCCAGTGAGCTGGCCCTCTCTCCCCATTCAAAACTGAAAGTTGGCGCGGCCTTGCTGGCCGGGAGCGGGGAGATTTACCTGGGCGCGAACATTGAATCAGCCTCCCACAGCCTCTCGGTCTGCGCGGAACGCGTAGCGCTCCTCAGGGCCTTGATGGCAGGGGAGAGAGAATTCAAGGCCATGGCAATAACGGCTTTTGAGAAAAAGGGCGAGGAATGGGTTGAGAAAAAGGGGATAACCCCCTGCGGCGCCTGCAGGCAGATGCTGGCGGAATACGCGCCAGGCCTCGTGATTTACCTGAACGACGGCCGGCATTACCGGATAGAGGAAATGCTGCCAGAGGCGTTCATGTAGGGGCAGGTTTCCGTGCCCACCCTCCTGACCGGTTCAGGAATCGCCCTTCCTAAGCACCCCCACATAGCTTCTCTCAAACCCGTGGACCGGGATTATCTCGCAGGAAAAGCCCTGGGATTCCGCGAGCCGGCGGAACTCCTCCGGCTCTATCGTGCGTATCTCAAGGCCTGTGGTCGCGTGGTGGAAGCGCCTTAGAGCCCTGGTGAACCATGTTGATCCCGTCAGGGTCACGACCGCGGCCCTGCCGGCCAGTTTCCAGAGCTGGGTAATCGCCCTTTCCCTGGGCCACAGGAGGACGAAAAGCCCGGACAGAAGGACGCATTCCGCGCCCTGTTCCAGGCTGTAGAAGTCCCCGGTGACGAAGCGCAGGTTTCTCAGAGCTTTGTGCCTTACCGCGACCCGTGTCATGGCTGGCTCGGAATCCACGGAAACGACGCGTGCCCGCGGCAGCAAAAGCGCGATCTGCCTGGCAAACTTTCCCCATCCGCCGCCTATCTCCATGACCTCGGAAGGGTTTATCTCACGAAGGGCCCGGAGGGTCGCTTTCTCCGTGGCCAGCTTCAGGAAGAGCAGAGGCCACAGCAGGAAGGCTATCTCCCTGAAACGGGGAGTCTCATAGTAGTGAAAAATGCCACTCACCTGATAACCGTGAAGCTCTCCCTCCAACCCACAGCAGAGACTATGATGTAGACGCCAGAGCCCAGGTCAGAGACGGGGATAACCCGGTCCCCAGGGCCATCAAGCCTGGCTTCCTTCAGCCTGCGTCCGGTCGCATCATAGATAGCGAAAAGGTGCTCCCCAGGGGGAGCAATCCTGATCCTCAGGTAATCGTGGACAGGGCTACCCAGCAGCAGGAAACCACGAGCCTCGCCACTACGCTCCACCACTTCCACGAAGTCCCAGGCCTTTGCTTCCGCGTATATGTCCGAGCCCTTTGAATCTCGCCAGTCGCACCACACCGCCACCACACCGTCCTGGGTGCCCGTGAGTCCCATGGCATAGGATTGCCTGGGGAGTGAACCCGGATCGCCCATCTCCGCGAAACCGCCCGCAGGATTCCCGACATTCACATTGTATTGCCTTATGTAGAGGCCAGGGTGATCTATCCAGCCATCCCAGGCCAGGGCTATGCTGTCACCGAATGTGGCAACGGCTGGCCTCTGCTGGTATCTCTCCCAGGTCGCCGGGGTTATCATGGGCGAAGCGGCCTGGCCCGTTGGCCTGTAGCTCCTGGCATATATGTGCGCGATATCCTCCCAGGCAATCGTGAACAGGGAATCCGTGGCGCCAACCGCCACATCCATGACCTGGTGGGTTGGCTCAGAGACCATCATGGGCAGGGTCAGCGGGAACCCGTTCTCAGCATAGAACCGGGCATAGGCTGCACCGGTCTGAACCCAGACCACAGAGAACCTCCCGTCAGGAAGAGCCGAGACCCTGGGCTGGTAGACATCGCCGGGCGAGGAAATTGTGAGGCCCAGGTCCGATGGCTTCAGGACGCCCTTTATGGCCCAGTCCGAGCTGAGCTCCTCCCACACCGCCACATAGCCACCAGGCATGGCGCTGACCGAGGGCCTGGTCTGGTAGTCAGCGCTGGGATGGAGCGCGAAGTCCCCTCCAAGGAAATTACCCAGGGTGTCCAGGAACCTGCCGTATATCTGGTAAGGCCCACCCCTGTTGTCCTGCCAGACAACCAGGAAGGAGTCCCCGGGTGAAGTTACCGACGGGTAGAGCTCCTTTCCCGAGGCGAGGGTCGGAACGGAAAAATCGTTGCCCACAGGCCCAGAGCCGTTGAAACGCCTGGCATAGACATCCGGGTTTTCACGGGGGCCGGTGTCGTTCCTGTAGTCAGTCCACGCGGCAAGGCATATCCCGCCGACCACGGAAACCGAGGGGGTCCATTGTGGGGGTTCCTCCGCGTTGAGCCTGACCCCGCCGGTGGTATAGACATCGGGATCGCCCCTGCGGTTGTCGGTCCAGTATGGCACGAGGCCAGGGCCCTCGGCCACTACCGTGAACCAAGAGACCAGGTCCGGGCTGTCATCCAGCCGGGTCGGGCCAGCGAGGAGCCCGAGGTTGATGTCGGTCAAGGCCCACATGATCTGCCCGTTCTCCAGCCAGGCCATGGCAAAGGTGTCACCGAGGCTGACTCCCCACAGCCTGCTTCTCCCCGGGCTTCCCGTAACAACGGTCTGGCTCGGGACGATTGAGGAGCCAAACTCGGTGAAAAGCTGGCCAACCACCATCGGGCTCACATCAGCGTTATCCAGCCAGAATGCCGCGAACCCTCCGCTCCAGCGCACCACAACGGGATCAGCCTGTTCCCCGGAAACGGGAGTCAACCAGAAAGGCGAGCCAACGGGCGTGCCGTCAGCGTGGAATACCCTGTAATACGCGTCAACGGTCGTATCGTTCCTGAGGGACTGCCAGGCAATCATCACGGTAGAATCAGCCGCGGCCGCCCAGGGATTGGCGTGGTTCTTGTTCGTGTCGGCCGAGACATCCAGAACAAACGAGGCCGGCGCGCCGTTGCTGTAGAAGAGCCTGGCGTGTATGGCCTCGGTGCCTATCCTCTCGTCCTCCCACACTATCCAGAGTATTGAATCAACCCAGGCGCACATCGGGTTCCTCTGCGCGTCGTTCTCATAGTATTCGTCAACCTGGTATGCCTTGAAAATGGGGTTGCCAGACCCGGCGTCAAAGAGCCTGAACCACACCTTCGGGTAGGTCGTCCTGGTGTCTTCCCACGCCACTGCGAAAATGCCCGGCCCAAAGGCCACCCAGGGAGAAACCTGGTCTCCCAGGGTTGAATCCCGGTTGGCCCTCGTGTCCTGGACTATCGGGGTGCCAGAGGGATCGAAAAGGCTGAAATATATGTCAGCGTTGCCGTTGCGCCAGTCCTCCCAGGCCACTACCACGGAGCCATCAGGGGACTTCGCGGAGACCACCTCGCCCTGTTCAGCGGAACCCAGGTTGCCCGTGTCAGAGTTCAGCCTGAAGGCTCCCGCGATAAAAATCAGGATCGTCATGGGGAAAGTATAAAAGGAAACCAGGGCCGGGGTCAAGGACATCTGGTTGTTGGTTGTTGGTTCCTGGTAAAAACGAAAACCGGGCCGGAGGCCACTGCTCCGAGGTAAAGCCCGATCGGAAAGCTTTATAATATGACCTTGATACGGGAGGTGTATCATGTATGTTCTGTTGAGTTTGCTTGCAGTAAACGGAACCTGGGGGCCTGATTGCCCTGACTGCGGGGATGAGGTCTCAGGCGGCCCCAGACACGGCGGGACAGGCATAAGCTTCTACTACGCGGACACCCTTCACGGGAACTATGTGACCGGGGATACCGGCCTTTACTATGTCAGCTCCGGGACCTTGACCATAAGCGGTATACCCGGAGGCGCGACCCTGTCAAAGGCCTTCCTGATATGGGCAGTGGTCGCCAACTCAGCGAATCCAGCCATTACATTCAACGGGAATCCCCTGACCGGGACATTGCTCGGTTCCGCGCCAACGCCATGCAGGGCAGGGTTTGGCTCCACGACCTACGCCTACATATATGATGTCACGGCCTATGTTACTGGCAACGGCGTCTACACGGTTACCGGTTTCCCCAACTACACCGAGGGCGCTTCATTGATAGTCATATATGAACTGGCGACAGAGCCCCTGCGCAACATAGTCTTCTACACCGGGGCCTACACCATAGAGGGCGGGCTTTATTACAGGTATAACTGGACAATGTCCAACTTCGTCGCTGACAACCCCGTGGGCTACGCTAAGATCACC
>Ga0172366_10001448_pt1 | contig 18354 bp, 15 predicted proteins | sample LakKivSesite69cm_FD_114533 | JGI IMG/M metagenome (GOLD analysis project Ga0172366, IMG submission 114533) | Sediment microbial communities from Lake Kivu, Rwanda - Sediment site 69cm | ecosystem: Environmental > Aquatic > Freshwater > Lake > Sediment | place: Rwanda: Western Province, Lake... | reverse complement strand
GGGGGGATTGAGGGGGGTGCCATATACCCCATCGAATCCCTCCAGCCCGGTATGCACGTCCTCTCCCACGACGGCAAACCTCACCGCGTCGTGCGCGTTATTTCCCGCCAGTACAAAGGCCTCATGATCGGCATCCGGCATGACTGCGCTGAACGGCTTCTCTGGCTGACCGCCGATCATCGTGTCCTCACGGAGCTTCGCCCCCGTTCACTCGGCGGCAGGGCCGATTGGTCGGCTGTCCCGCCGGAAAATTTCAAGCGCGCACGGGCTATGCGACGGGGGATGACACCACCAGAACGGAAGCTCTGGCAGGCGATTCGCGGCGAGTCGTTAGGAGTGAAGTTTCGGCGGCAACACCCCATCGGGCCTTACATTGCCGACTTCTACAGCCGAGATGCGTGGCTTGTCGTCGAAGTGGATGGCGCAGCGGCGCATTGCAGCGCGGAGGCCTCCGCGTACGACCGCGAGCGCGACGCGTACATGTCCTCTCTCGGTCTGCGCGTGATGCGCTTCGCCGCCTCCGATGTGTCCCAGCGATTGGACGGGGTTCTTGAAGCCCTCTCCGCGGTGTGCGCTCAGAGAACGGCGGATGAGGGGTTGGACTGGGTGCAAGCACAGGCCCTCCGTGCAGGCGATACGGTGTTCTTCGGGCCAGGGCTGGAGCCTGCCCGCATTACCGAAGTCAGGCACGAACGGGGCGACGAAGAAGTCTATGATCTCGAAGTTGAGCATGCGCACTCCTATTTGACCGACGTATGCGCAGTTCACAACTGCGGGTGCGGCACGGCGGTGGTCGTCGCGCACAAGCTCAAGCGGAAGTGGATTGGCATTGACATCACCCACCTTGCGACGAACCTCATCAAGACGCGGCTCGACGACACGTTTGGAGAGAAGGTGCGCAAGACGTACGTAGTCGTCGGCGAACCGGTGACGGTCTACGACGCGGAACAGCTCGCCAAGGACGACCCATGGCAGTTCCAGTTGTGGGCTTTGAGCTTGATCCCCCACGCCTGGCCGAGCGACAAGAAAGGTGCGGACCGGGGCATTGATGGAAAGCTCTTCTTCCACGACGAGGACGTGAAGGGTGGACGGACGAAACAGATCATCTTCAGCGTGAAGGCGGGGCATGTGGAGTCCTCCCACGTGCGGGACTTGCGCGGCGTCGTCGAGCGTGAGGGCGCGCAGATCGGCGTGCTCGTGAGCTTCAACGAGCCAACGCAGCCCATGTGGACGGAGGCGGCGTCGGCGGGGTTCTATGAATCGCCGTGGGGCAAGCACCCGCGCATCCAGTTGATCACGGTCGGGGAACTCCTCGAAGGCAAGCGGATTGATTTCCCGTACACGCGGGGCGTGGCGAAGACATTCAAACAGGCCCCGAAGCACGTCGAAAGCGACGGCGCGGAGCAGACGGATTTGGAGTTCGAGGACGAAGGGGAGAGTTTCTAACCCTCCCGGATGCTTTTCGGATATACTCTGAGCACCTTCCACGAGAACACGCTGCGTATATCACTGAAAGAGGAGGGGCTGAGCCATGGACCGGAAAGAAATGCTCACACGCATGATTGACTGCGGGATCATCGCGGTCGTGCGCACACCGTCGGCGGAGACCGCGCTCAAGGCGGTCGAGGCCGTCATGGCAGGGGAGATGAATACCGTTGAAGTCACCTTCACCGTGCCGAATGCCGTCGAGGTGATCCGGACGGTGGCGAAATCCATCGGCCCGGACGTTATCCTGGGCGCAGGGACGGTCACCGACGCAGAGAAGGCGAAGGCGGCCATCGAAGCGGGCGCACGCTTCATCGTCGCGCCAAACACCGATCCCGATACGATCACCACCGCCATCGCGCTCGGTGCGGTGGCAATCCCCGGCGCGCTCACCCCGACGGAAGTCGTCAATGCGGTTCACGCAGGAGCCGATGCGGTGAAGATATTCCCTGCGTCGGTCTTCGGGCCGAGCTACATCAAGGCGCTGCGCGGGCCGCTGCCCGACGTGAAGTACGTGCCTACCGGCGGGGTGGAACTGGACAACATCGCCGACTACGTGAAGGCCGGAGCCGCGATGTTCGGCGTCGGCAGCAACCTCGTGGACTCGAAGCTCATCGCCGTGGGCGATTACGCCACGATCACCGCACGCGCCCGCGCATTCACCGATGCCGTCAAGAAGGCCCGCGCCTGAAATGCGTGACTCTCAGAAAGGAGCCTATTCCCATGAGCGATGTCGTCACCTTCGGCGAGGCGATGGTCCGCCTTTCGCCTCCGAATTTCCAGCGACTGGAGCAGACCACGAGCCTTGAGATGCGGGCGGGGGGAGCCGAACTCAACGTGGCGGTGGGCGTCACCAGGTTTGGCCTGAGTTCTTCGTGGGTTTCGCGTCTGCCGAAGAATCCCCTGGGGCGCTTCGTGATGAACCAGGCCCGCCTGTTCGGCGTGGATACCTCGCACGTCGTGTGGTCGGAGGAAGACCGCATGGGGTTGTACTTCCTCGAATTCGGCGCAGCGCCGCGTGCATCGAGCGTGCTCTACGACCGCGCCGGGGCGGCGATCAGCATGATCAGGCCGGGCGAGGTGGATTGGGCGAGTGTCTTCAGGGGCGCGAAGCTGTTCCACACCACCGGCATCAGCCCCGCGCTCAGCGACAGCGCCGCCGAGGTCACCATGGAGGCGCTCAAGGCCGCGAAGGCCGCCGGGCTGAAGATCACCTACGACCTCAACTATCGCGGCAAGCTCTGGTCGCCGAAGAAGGCGCAGGAAGTCCAGACGCCCATGATGGAGTACGTGGACGTGCTCATCACCACCGAAGAGGATACTAACGTCGTCTTCGGGATGCGGGCGGAAACTTACAACGACGTGGCCAAGATGCTCGCCGAGAGATTTGGCTTCGACGCGGTGGCGATCACCCTGCGCGAGACGCCGTCGGTCTGGAAAAACGACTGGACAGCCATCGCCTACGCGCACGGCACGTTCTACGACACGAAGACCTACGAGGTGGAGATCGTTGACCGCGTGGGCGGGGGCGATTCCTTCACCGCCGGGTTCGTCGCGGGCTATCTCCAGGGCGATCTTGCCAAGGCGGTGCACTACGGGGTGGCGTTCTCCGCGCTCAAGCACTCGATCCCCGGCGACCTGAACTTCACCACGCTGGAAGAGGTGGAGCGCGCCGTGAAGGGAGCGGGCCTGCGGATCACCCGGTAGGCGCGGGAAGAGCAACTCTGAGAGTGCGCACCGCATTCTCGGACACGCGGTGTTCGTGCGGAGGAGCGGATGGTTCTCGCGATTGTCAGCGACGAACTCGGGGGCCCTCAGCCGGAAGCCTTCGCGCTCATCAGCGAGTGGGCCGTATCGCACGTCGAATTGCGCGGGCTGACGGGCGGGCGTATCCCAGATGGGGACATCGAGGAGGCGGTGCGCCTTGTCGGCCAGTATGCGATGCGCGTGACGAGCATCTCGCCGGGGGTGTTCAAATGCCCCCCTGAGGAGGCCAAGATCGCCGCGCACCTGGAACGGCTGAAGGCGACGCTCGCTGTATGTCCGAGGTTCAGGTGTCGGCAGATCATCGTCTTCAGCGTGCAGAACCCGACCGGGGCGGCTCATCCTCCGAAGCTCGTCGTGGATGCCCTCAAGGAGGCGGGAAGGCTTGCCAGGGAAGCAGGCGTGCGCCTTACCGTGGAGAATGAGCCGGGCTACACCGCCGTCGGTGTGCGCGCCCTCGCCGAACTCGTTGATGCGGTCGGGATGGACAACGTTGGGGCGAACTGGGACCCCGGCAACGCCTGGCCGTACGACCCCGACATTGACGACGGGCCGCGCATTCTCGGCTCCCGCGTGTTCAACGTGCACGTCAAGGACACCGCCATGCGCGGGGGGAAGCGCGTGTTCGATTCCGTCGGGCGCGGCGACATTCGCTGGCAGGCCCAGGTGGACGGCCTGCGCGCCATCGGCTACGCGGGGCCGTTCGTGGTGGAGACTCATTGCGAGCCGGGCGTCGAGAAGACCCGCGCCAGCGTTGAGGCCGTGCGTGCGCTGCTCGGATGAAGGATGCACGATTGGCGGTATGCAAGAAGTTCCTCGATTTCTCCGAACGCCGGTGTGCTCAACGTGTGGCTTGCGGCCGTATGGGAAGATGTGAAGCAGGATGGCTCAGCTGAAGACATACGAGGACATCGAGCGCATGACCGTCGCCTGTCAGCTTGCCGCCGAGACGCTCGAATACCTGAAGAGACAGGCGCGGGAGGGCATCTCCACGCTCGAACTCGACGAGTTGGCCGAGGGCTTCATCCGCGATCACGGCGCGCTGCCCAGCCCCAAAGGGTATCGCGGCTACCCGAATAGCATCTGCACGGCGGTAAATGAGGTGGTGGTGCACGGGATTCCGACGAAGAAACCGCTCCGTCCGGGCGACCTCATCACGATTGACGTGACGGTGTACAAGGAAGGCTTTCATGGCGACAAGGCCGCGACGATCATCGTTCCCGGCAAGCCGAACCCCGCCGCTCAACGCCTCATGGATGTCACTGAGACGGCGATGTATCGCGGCATCGCTCAGGCTCTGCACGGCGGTCGGCTGGGGAACGTCGGCGCGGCGATTCAGGACTACGTCGAGGCGCACGGCTACAGCGTCGTACGAGATTTCTGCGGGCACGGCATTGGGCGACAGTTCCACGAGGACCCGCAGGTGCTCAATCACGGCCAGTGGAACACTGGGCGCAAGCTGCGGGCGGGGATGGTGTTCACCGTCGAGCCGATGATCAACGAGGGCGGATACGAGGTGCGCATCCTGAGCGACGGCTGGACGGTGGTCACCGAGGACGGCAAGCTCTCGGCGCAGTTCGAGCACACTATCGCCGTGACGTTTCAGGGGCCGCGCATCCTGACGCTCTACACCGACCACGAACGGGAGATGTGGGAGGCCGAATGCGCCCGCCAAAGCGCTCGCCAGAGGGGAAAGGCGTAGAGGATGAAGCTCAGAGTATATATTGATACTTCAGTGATTGGTGGCTGTCTCGATGAGAAATTCAGGGATGTGTCGAAAGAGTTGATCCATCGGTTTGAGCAAGGAGAGATGGTAGCGGTGGTATCGGAGTTAACCGTACTTGAGCTGGAAGATGCTCCTCCGCAAGTCCGAACGATACTTGACAAGATACCCCGCGAGCACATCGAATACGTAGAATTGACGGAAGAAGCAACAGAGCTTGCTTATAGGTACATTGATGAGGAAGTAATAGGAATCAGCAAGCTTGTGGATGCTGAGCACATGGCCATCGCAACGATAAGCCGGGTAGACGTGGTAGTAAGTTAGAACTTCAGGCACATCGTCAACTTGAAAAGAATACGCGGCTTCAACGCGGTAAACCTACGGCTGGGTTATCCCCTGCTGGAGATAAGAAGCCCCAGAGAGGTCGTACCCTATGAAGAATGAGAAGAAGTTCGACGCCGTCAAAATGATGCGGGCCATCAGAGATAAGATGAGCGCAGAGTTCGCGGATATGAGCTATGCTAAGCAAAAGGCCTATATAACTCAAGTTGCCGGTCGCAAAAGGACAAAGGACGGGGCACCAAGGAAAGGCGTGCGGAAGATACGGGCCGCTTGAGGGTTCGACCTTCCCGCGCACGAGAACCTTATGAACGCCGTATCCGACAGGAAAACCATCTTCGAGTACCTCCTCCTCAGGATCAAGGACGTGGTCACAGTTGGCGCCGCCCGCGACGAAATCCTTGCGGACACTTCGTGTTCGAGGACCATCTGCGCCATGCTCAAGTCGGCAGAGGCATCTGCGGTCAGGCCGCCGAACGAGAGGAGGCGTTCGTCGTGCAGGGCGTTTCGAGAGAGACGAACTACCTCTCGTGCAGCGCGGAGGTGAAGGCGGAGATCGTGCTGCCGATCTTCAAAGCCGGTGCGGGCGGCGGTCGGATTGTCGGCGAGCTTGACATTGACTCGCACGCGCTCGCGCCCTTCAGCGACGAGGACCGGCAGTCCCTGGAGAAGGTCTGCGAACTTGCGGCGTCGGTGTTCTGAGCGTCCGTTCGTCGCGTGATCAACCAACGGGCTACCCCAGTTCCTAACCGACCCTGGACCGCTCCAAGCAACGGAAGATGGCCCGAGCATGGCCTCATATTGACGAACTATCCTTTTCGGCGTATGTTGCATCCTCCCGACGCGCTGGAAGGACGAGGGCGTGCGGCAGATGGATCGCCGGTGAGGATGAGGCTGGGCCATGATTGACCTGCACCTGCATACCCTGTGCTCCGATGGACGGGATAGCCCTGAGGCGGTCGTGAGCCGTGCGGTGAGTCTCGGCCTTGAGGCAATTGCCGTCACCGACCATGACACGATGGCCGGGTCGCTCCGCGCCATCGAAGCGGCAGGGACCGATCTGCGGGTGGTTCCCGGCGTGGAACTGAGCGCGATTGAGGGGAAGACGCCGATCCACTTCCTCGGCTACGGGGTGGACGCGACATGCGCCCCCTTCGCCGCGTTGCTGGAGAGCATCCGCGAAGAACGACGCGCACGGGCGGAAGAGATCATCCTGCGGCTGCATACCCTGAACGTGCCGCTCAGCATGGCCGCCGTCGAACGCATTGCCGACGGTGCGCCGATCACCCGCACTCACCTCGCCGAGGCCATGGTCGCGGGCGGCTTCGCGGCCACGTATACGGACGCCTTCGCACGGTATCTTTCCACCGGTTGCCCGGCGTTCATCCCCCAGGGACATCTCCGCCCCGAAGCTGCCATCGCCCGCATTCACGACGCGGGAGGCGCGGCGGTGCTCGCGCATCCGGGCCTGACGCGCCGGGATGAACTCATCGCGGGGATGGTCCGCAACGGGCTGGACGGCATCGAAATCCTCCATCCCAACCACACCCCGGCGATAGTGCGCTACTACCAGGGCCTCGCGCAGAAACACGGTCTCGTCGTCACCGGCGGTTCGGATGCGCACGGCGCAGGCCGGGGCGGTGACCTGATGGGCGCAGTCTGCGCGCCAACGTGGATGCTCCACCACCTCGACCGCGTGCTGGAGGACCGGCGGAGCGAGGCTGCGGGGAAACCTTTGGAGCACACGCTTTCGACCGTACCATAAGAAGCAGGAGTCGTTCACGCGGCGCGAAAGCCCCCGTTTGCGGCGTGTCGCCGTGCGCCGTAGCCCGGTTTCTCACACGCTGAAACGATTGAGGTCCTTGCCGTGCCCCTCTCTCCGGATGGGCGAAGAGCATCCCCCGGCGGACGTGCGTGGCGATTCTTCCAGAGCACTGCTCTTGGCATCGCCATGCTCGCTGCATCCCTTGCTCACGCACGACCTGACCCGCACGATTCCGTCGCCGTCGCGCTGCGTGCCGGACGCTATCAGGCAGCCTACCGCCTGCTCCAGGCGACCGCCGATACCGCAGACATCGCCACGCATCGCATCCGTCGGGCGATGTGCCTCCTCAATCTTGGCCAACCGCAGGCTGCGGATTCGCTCTTCGCTTCGGCCCCGGCGGACGGTTTTCAGGTCCCCTATCGGGATTACTGGCAGGCCATAGCGTGGTACCGGGCAGGCGATCAGGCCCGCGCTGCGAAAGGGTTCGACCGGTTGAGCGCAAGCCCTGCGCCTCCAGTGCGGGATTCGTCGCAGGTGTGGGCACTCCGGTGCGGCCTGGAGAACGGGGATAGCGCGCTCACGGCTCGTGCGCTGGCTCGGCTTGTCGGCAGGTCGGACGATCTCGCCGCAGTCGGTTGGTTCGCCCGGATGCGGCGTGCTTCGGCGGCAGGCGATTCCGCGCAGTGGGCGTCGGCGTGGCTCACGCTCTTGGAGCGTTTCCCTGGCACACCGGAGGCTTACCAGGCCGCGCTTCTCGCCGATAGCCTGGGCTGGCGCGGAAAAGGGACGCAGCTTGTCGCCCTGGCGCAGATGTACGCCGGGCAGGGCAACCCCGATTTGGCGGCGCGCGCGTGGTATCAGGCGATTGAGGACACGGAGCTTATCTTGCGGCGTCCGGAGATGCGCGCTCGGCTGGCGGAGCTCCTCATCGGAGGACGGCGATACCGGGAAGCAGAGGGGCAGATCACGGCCCTCCTCGGCGATTCGACCGCCCGGAACTGGTGGCCAGCGACGCTTCGGCTCTATGCGAACCTGGAGCGCAAGCGCAACGCGGAGACGCAGTCGCGGCACTGGGAGATGCAGTTTGTCGAGCGGTTCCCGGAGCACGAGCAGGTTCCCGACGCGCTCTGGAACGTCGCCATGAGCTGGGAGCGCGTCGGCAATTGCGCCGAGGCGGTGAAGGTCTACGAGCAGTTGGCCGAGCGATACCCGTCCCATCCTCTGGCGGAGGCCGGGCGCTGGCGGACCGGTTTCTGCGCGTATCTGGCCGGGCGCTACTCCGAGGCTCACCGGCAGTTTTCCCGGCTTGCGCGCACGACGGAGGATTTCGCCCTTGCCGACCAGGCGAGCTATTGGTCGGGCCTGGCCCTGCATTCGGCGGATCAGTTGGAAGAAGCGCGCCTTGAATGGGACCGGGCGGCGGCGTATTCTCCGCGCAGCTACTACGCCGTCGCCTCGGCGATCTCCGCAGGCAGACCGATTGTCCCGCCGGAAGACGAGCGGCCTCTCCCACGAGTCGTCGCACGGCCGGATACGGCCTGGCCGGGGTTTATTGAGGCGCGGTGGCTTTCGAGCGTCGGGGAATGGCGATGGGCGCGTTCGGTGCTTGCGCAGGGGACCTCCGGTCTGGCGACGAGCGTTGAGGACATGGAGGCGCTCGCCGACGCATTTGAAGCGATTGCCGACTACTCCGTGTCCCTGCGCTGGCGCTGGCGAGCGATGTGGAGGCGCACCACCGAGGACCGCTACCACGAATTGCCGCCGGACCTCCTGCGGAGGATCTGGCCCGACTTCTTCCGGGAGGAGGTGACGGCAGCCGCACGCGAAAACGGCATTGACCCCGCGCTTGTCTGGGCGATCATCCGGCAGGAGAGCATCTTCGATCCGGACGTCACCTCGCAGGCGGATGCGCGGGGGCTGATGCAGATTGTCCCCTCGACCGGGGCCGCGCTGGCGCGGCAGGTGGGGATCAATGAGTTCACCCCGACGGACCTCTACGACCCCTGCCTCAACATCCGTCTGGGGACGAAGTACGTCGCGCAGTTGCTCGACCGGTTCAAGAAGATTGACCTTGTGGCGGCGGCGTACAACGCTGGGCCGTCGAACGCGGTCCGATGGCAGCAGACCTCAGGCAGCAACCACGACGTGCTGCGCGAGACCATCACCTACTCTGAGACGCGCAGGTACGTCAAACTCGTGTTGAAGAACTACCTCATCTACAGGAGCCTTTACCGCGAGCGCAGGGAGAGGCAGCCATGAGAAGCGTGCTCGTCGGCTGGGCGTTTGATCCGGTGCGGCGATCTTCGTACGACCCGCGCTGGCGGAAGGCGTCGGTGCAGGGCGCTGAATGGACCTCGAAGGTTGCTTCTGTGCCTCCGTGCACCGGGCTGATCCTCGCGTGGAACGCCGCAACGCCTCCCGGCGCGGGGATTGCGTGTGAAATCTCGGCAAGTATTGATGGGCGATGGTCGGCGTGGACACCCATGGGAGAATGGGGAGCCGTGCCGCCCACGACGCCGCCGGAAAGTCCGATCAGGCGCGATGTGGACACTGCCTCGTGGAAGGGCACGGCGGATGCGGTGCGCGTGCGTGTGCGACGCATGGCGAATCAGGAAGGGCGGCTTCCGCGCCTCAAGCGCATCATCCTCGCCTGCGACGCAGAAACGGGCGACGAGCCTCACCAGAGTCCGCCAACGCCGGGGCCAGCGATCCGTGCGGTGCCGTTCCGCTCGCAGATGGGCGAATCGCCGGAGATCGCTCGGCGCATCTGCGGACCGGCTTCGCTTGCGATGCACCTTGCGGCCCGCGAACCGCTCCTCCGCACGGAAGAGGTTGCGGCGGCGGTGTATGATCGCGCCCATGATCTCTACGGCAACTGGGCGCACCTGGCCGCCGTCGCCGGGGAGCACGGCTTCGTCGCGTGGGTGGAGCGGTATGCGCGCCTGGCCGACGTGGAGGAGCGGCTTCTCGCGGGCTACGGCGCGATCCTCTCCCTCTCCTTCGAGGCCGATGAGCTTGAGGGCGCGCCGATCCCCTGGACAACCGGCCACCTGCTCGTCCTGCGCGGCTGGGACGAGGAGGGAAACCCCGTCTGCAACGACCCCGCATTCCCCGACAATCGCGGCGACGGCGTCGTCTACCGGCGCGAGCAACTAGAGCGCGCCTGGGCCGCGCACGGCGGCGCGACGATCCTCCTGAGGCCGGAATGAGGGCTGCCTGCACATGATCTTATACGCTCTCATCGTAATTTTCGCACAGTTGGCGCGTAGGGGCGCAATTCATTGCGCCCAATAACCACGTGTAAACATAATATGCTAATAGGGCGTGATAAATCACGCCCCTACATGTCGTTGTGTAATGTTATTAAATAGAATTCGTATTATACAGTGTTCGCTCAGCGATTAGCGCGATCCCGCGTCACTCCTCCCCGTCCCAATACGGCTGCACCTCGACGAAATTGCACATTAACTCCTGCCCGACCGGGCCGCCCGGTTCTTTGTCGTTTGCCCAGTCCGATATGCTCAATTGGGCGTTCTCGCTTTTCGCCCGGAAGAGGACCTGGTGGTAATTGAACCAGAACTTGTGGTCGCCCTTGAACGGGCCGAATTGGTGCGCGTAGTTGTTGGGAATGACGCTCTGGAATGTCTTCTCCGGGAGCACGTCGGCTCCTTCGACCGCAAGCGACAGGCAATGCTTCTGTCTTTGCGAGCGTCCGGCCACGAGGTCGCCGTAGTCGCCGCTGATCATCTTCGCGGAGTAGAGTCGGCCTGGCTTGAGGTTCCGCATCGGCTGACTGATGGCGTTCGGGCGTTCGTCGCTCCGCCTCATCCAGAAGAACGTATTTCCCACGCTCGTACCGGGCCAGCGCCCCTGGAGGTGGCTGAAGCCTTCCATGCTCCGCACGGCGACGTTCTTCTCGATCCGGATGGGCACGGTCCAGCCTTCCAGCCCTTCCGCGAAATCGCTGTTGGTGATGTGGGCCAGTCTGTAGGTGTAGCCGAGGCGGTCCGAGAGCAGGTCACGGTCCCCCTCGATGCCGTAGTGCCGATAAAGCCGAGCGGCCCAGCGCACGGTCTCTTCGTCGGCGTAGCCGGAGGTGTATTCCAGGATGCCGAACAGCCCCGCGAACTCCGGCTGCGTGGCGAGGTAGCGGAACTGCATGTCCATGAAGACCTTGTAATCCACCGAGGGGTGGATGTTGAGGCTTTCGGTGATCGTCATATATCCGAGGCAGACGAGGAGCTGCTTCGCGCAGCCGGGGAACACGGTCAGCCAATGCTTCATCGTGTCGCCGAGCCGGGATTGGAGGTATTCGGCGGCGACGTGTTGCTCGTGCCGTTCCTGAAGGTATCGCTCCCACGCGATGGGGAAGCCCGCGTCAAGCACGGCCTGGAAGAACTGCCTGCTCGATTCGGGGCCTTTGTCTCCCGCGCCCTCGTGCCAGTCGTTCTTGTCGGGCCAGTGCGAGCCGAGGTAGGGGTAGAGGCATTTCCCCCGGAATCGCTCGTTCGCGGCGAGCCGCTTCATCGCCTCCATCCACGCGGGGTATTTCGGATTACTTCCGGCGAAGAACTCGTCGGCAAGCAGGCCGTCGGTGAGCGGATCGGCAAAGCCAGGGTTGGCGGCCCAGGCGTCGTACACCTCGTCTGCGGCGATGGATGGCGCGGACATGCCCGGAAGCGGCCCTTCGATGAGCCACTTGCCGCCTCGCTCTTTCCACCACGCGATGAGAGGTTGATGTTCCGGGCTGCCGCTCCCGACGACGGTGTTGACGTGCGGCAGGATGTGCTTCTGGAGGAACGCCCAGTCGTACGGGCCGTATTCGGGGATGTGCGGGTCGTACTGGAACTTGCAGTAGGCAAGCTCAGGCACGGTGCGCACGAGGAGGTCACTGACCGCCCTTCGCCTCCGCGTGTTGATGCGGAGGGTATGCTCCCCCGCGGCAAGCACGCGCATCGCTTCAACCGTGCGCGCACCGGCACGATGCGTCACTTCCGCGCCGTCGAGCACAAGGCGCAGCGCTTCGTGCCCTTCTTCCGCAGCGCAGGAAACGAACACCCAGCCCTTTCGCGGGTTTGTGAAACGAAATTCCCGCCCCGATGGGACGTTCGGCACGCTGAGCAGTTCGCTCACTAGGTTGTTGAGGACCTTCATCGCCATTCCTCCCCTATCCGACGTACGTTCCGCCCTGCGAAGTGCGTCATGGGCGAGTGGAACACCTCTGTCTTTCAGTGGGCAGAAGGTACCCCGCGAGCTTCATGGGACCATCCCCCCGATGGTGACGGCGTGCAATTCCGATCATTCCCTCAAAACGCGGGTGGACGGGATGGAGTGGGCATTCGATGGGGTCCACGCCCCGCACATCATGCTCGGCACTTGTCAATGGGGTCGGTGCGGTTCGGAGCTTGACGCCGCCCCATGAAAATGCGTAGTTCTCATGCGAGAATATTTTAGGCATGACTAAATTCTCATCGGGCGGCTCGATGAATACTCAGGCGGTCGAGGATTACCTGAAGGCCATCTACGAGCTCCAGCGCGAAGAGACGAGCGTTGCGACGACCGCGCTGGCCGAACGGCTGGGCGTCAGGCCGGCCTCCGCGACCGGGATGATCAAGAGACTCGCTGAAATGAACCTCGTCTTTCACGAGCCGTACCGGGGAGTGGTGCTCACGGACGCGGGGAGTCGGGTCGCCCTGGAAGTGATCCGCCATCACCGTCTCGCCGAGGTGTACCTTGCGGAGGCGCTCGGAGTGCCCTGGGACCGGGTCCATGTCGAAGCGGAGAAGTGGGAACACGTGCTCTCGGAGGACGTGGAGGACCGGATGGATGCGGCGCTCGGCCACCCGACGAACGGTCCGCACGGCCAACCTATTCCCGCGAAGGACGGGACGATTGCGGAGGCAGATACCCTCCGCTTGGCCGATCTGGAAGTGGGCTGGTGCGCGGTGGTCGCTGAGGTGAATGACCATAACCCCGGTCTTTTGCGCTCCATGGCCGACATTGGGTTGGTCCCGAAGGCGGAGGTGCGCATGATGAACGCCGCCCCGTTTGAGGGGCCGCTCACCATCCGCGTGGGGCGCGCCGAACATGCCGTCGGGCGCGAGGTTGCCAGCCATGTGTACGTGAGCGACGTGAAGCCGGTTCCGCAGGTCAGTTGCGGCGCGGCGGGGTGATCGCACGGCATCTGGCTGTGGCTGAAAATGAGCGGACCAACAGGTTCATGCAGGAGGTTTGCAAGGTGAATTGGAGCGAGATCATCGTAGGTGGCACGCTCGGAGTGCTCTTCGCCCTTTTTCTCTGGCCGGAGCACGGGCTGTACTTTCGCTGGAAGCACCGTCGCAGGGTCGGCTCGCGGGAGACGATAGAGGACGCGCTCATCCACATCCACCAGAGGGAGAACGAGGGCCGTCCGGCGAGCATCGAATCGCTTGCGGGTGCGCTTGACATCTCCACCAGGCAGGCGCTCAGCGTCGTGCAGAAGATGGAGGGGCAAAGCCTTCTGACCGCAAAGGGCGAGGGGCTTCATCTTTCCGCGAAGGGCCGCCACTGGGCACTTCAGGTGGTCCGCGCCCATCGCCTGTTCGAGCGCTACCTCGCCGACGAGACCTCCCTTCCGATAGAGAAACTCCACGAGCAGGCCGGGCAATTGGAGCATACGCTCACCCCGGAAGAGGTGGACAAGCTCGATGCCGACATGGGCTATCCCGCGTTCGACCCGCACGGCGACCCGATCCCTACCGCCTCCGGAGAGCTTCCGGTCATCGAGAGCAAATCGCTCGTGGAGTGGCGCACGGAGCACCCGGCGCAGATCGTCCACATCGAGGACGAACCGCCGGAAGTCTTCGCGCAGATTGTCGCGGAAGGGCTGAAGCCGGGGATGACCGTGACGGTCGTGGAATCCTCCCCGACGCGGATCGTGTTCGTGAGCGACGAAAACGAACACGTCCTTGCGCCGGTGATCGCGGCGAACATCGCGGTCAGGCAGGCTCCGGCGAAGGCGGTCGCTCCGCCGTTCAGGCGGCTCAGCGCCCTGAAACTGGGCGAAAAAGGCCGGGTGCTCTCCCTCGACGACGCGTGTAGAGGGCTGACGCGCCGCCGGTTCCTCGACATGGGCATCACGAGCGGAGTGCACATCGAGCCGGTGATGCAGAGCATATTCGGCGAACCGACCGCCTACCGGGTGCGCGATACCCTCATCGCCCTGCGACGAGAGCAGGCGGACCTGATCCTCGTGGAGAACGACGGAGGCGCACAATGAGCGACCGCAAGGAACTTCCTCTCGTCGGGCAGCCCGACAGCGCACCAGGAGGGGAATGCGCCACGTGCTCCCATCGGGAGAACCTCGTCCAACTGGGCATCAACATGCAGGACTGGGACTACATCGTGGCGCTCGCGGGCAACCCGAACGTGGGCAAGAGCACCGTCTTCAACGCGCTCACCGGCCTCAAGCAGCACACGGGCAACTGGCCGGGAAAGACCGTTGCGCGGGCGGAAGGCGGCTTCCAGTTCAACGGCAAGCGCTACAAGATCGTTGATCTGCCGGGCGCGTACTCGCTCCTCTCCGCCTCGGTGGACGAGGAGGTCGCCCGCGACTTCATCCTCTTCGGCAAGCCGGATTGCACCATTGTCGTCGTGGACGCGACGCAACTGGAGCGCAATCTGAACCTGGTGATGCAGGTCATGGAGATCACCGACAGGGTCGTCGTCTGCCTCAACCTCATGGACGAGGCGCGCCGGAAGGGCATCGAGGTGGACGACCGCGCGCTTTCGCGGCATCTCGGCGTGCCGGTCGTGCCGACGGCGGCGAGGCATGGCGAAGGGCTGGGGCTGCTCATGCGCACCGTCGCAGAGCTTGTGCAGGGGCAGATCAAGACCGCTCCGCACCAGATTCAGGGGAACGAGGAGTTCAAGCGTGCGGTGGCGGAACTCGCGCCGATGATCGAATCGGCGTTCCCCGGTCTGCCGAACGCCCGATGGGTGGCGATGCGCCTGCTCGACGGCGATTATCGGGTGCGTCAGGCGCTCGAATCGGGAGAGCTGGCGAGTCTGATGCAGTAGCGGCGCGACGGCATGACCGAGCGGTCCGTTGCCCTTTTCTCAGAAATGACCGCGTGAACGATACAAAAGCCGGGGGTTCCCTCGAATGGCAGAGACGAAAGCAACTCCTCAGGAGATTCTCGCACGAGCCGACGCGCTCAAGCAGACGCTTGACGTGACCTTTCGGGATAAGATCGTTGAATCCATCTACGCCGACGCGGAGTCCATCGCCGCGAAAGTGGTGCGCAAGGCCGGTGAGCGCCAGTTTGACCTCGACCAGAAGATTGACCGGATCGTGACCTCGAAGGTCTGGGGGTTGCCGCTCATGGGCTTCCTCCTGGCTGGTGTCTTCTGGGTTACCATCACCGGGGCGAATTACCCGTCGCAACTCATCGCCCTCGCGCTGTTCTGGATAGAAGAGCAGGCCGCAGCGCTCTTCACGGCGATTGGGATACCCTGGTGGGCGACGGGGTTTCTCTGGCACGGCGTGTATCGCGGCCTTGCGTGGGTGGTCGCCGTCATGCTGCCGCCGATGACGATCTTCTTCCCCGCCTTCACCATCTTGGAAGACCTCGGCTACCTGCCGCGCGCGGCGTTCAACGTGGACCCGTTCTTCAAGAAGGCCGGAGCGCACGGCAAGCAGGCCCTCACCATGAGCATGGGGCTGGGCTGCAACGCTGCCGGGGTGACCGGCTGCCGGATCATTGATTCGCCACGCGAACGCCTCATCGCCATCCTCACGAACAACTTCATGCCGTGCAACGGGCGCTGGCCGACGCTCATCATGCTCGCGATGCTCTTCGTTGCGGCAGCCTTCCCACCGAGTTTCGCGGCGTTCGCCGCAGCCGGTTCGCTCCTCTTCATCGTGCTTATCGGCGTGGCCATGACGCTCATCGTGTCGGCGGTGCTCTCGCGCACCTTCCTCAAGGGCGAGGCGAGCACGTTCGTGCTGGAGCTGCCGCCGTACCGTCGCCCGAATGTCCTGCAAGTGCTCTATACCTCGCTCCTGGACCGGACGCTCTTCGTGCTCTGGCGGGCTATCGTGATGGCTGCCCCGGCAGGCGGGGTGATCTGGCTCATGAGCAACATTCACGTCGCCGATCATAGCCTCACCACGTGGGTCTCCGGCTGGCTCGACCCGGTCGGGCGTGCAATCGGGCTGGACGGGGTGATCCTCCTCGCCTACGTCATCGCCATTCCAGCGAACGAGATCGTCATCCCCACGATCCTCATGGCCTACACCAACACGGGCATGATGATCGAGATCGAGAGCCTTTCGGAACTGCGCCACGTGCTCGTGGATCAGCAGGGCTGGACGTTGCTCACCGCCGTGAGCCTCATGCTCTTCTCGCTCCTGCACAACCCCTGCTCGACGACAATCTGGACGGTCTACAAGGAGACCAAGAGCGCGAAGTGGGCCGCAGTGAGCGCGGTCATGCCGCTCAGCATCGCCTTCATCCTCCTGTTCGTCCTCAATCAGGGAGCGCATCTCCTGCACGCGGTGTTCTGACGCGCTTTTCAGTGAGGAATTGTGTATGTCGGGTAGGGGCGAGGCATGCCTCGCCCCTACAAGATATTGTTTCGACACGCCTTGTAGAGGCGATTCGCGAGTCGCCCTTTGGCCTGCCTCGCGTGCGCCGTCAGGCGCAGAGAGACCGCGCTATTCCATCCGACGCTGCAACAACTCAAGGTGTGTCGCGGCCCGTGGGAACCGGGGTGCGTTCCCCTGCGATCCCTGGGCGTACATGAGCAATTCCGCCACGGTCTCCTCATCTGGCTCTTTGGTGAGCAACCGGGGCAGGATGCGCTGCTCGATCTGATAATCGAACGCCATCGCAAGCGGGAAAGAGACCCCGTAGGGCAGTTGGGTGTTCAGGTCATCCGCATAGGCGAGGTAGCGCAGGATGTCATCGCGCAGGCGATAGCCGATCCCAAGCTGGAGGTCTTCGAGCATCCCGCTCAGGTGCACGATCTCATTGTTCCATACCTCCGCCCAGGGGCGATCAAGGATGCCGCTCAGGTCCCGGTAGGGGCGCTGCTCCACGAGGATCGTCCCCAGGTCGGTGGGAGAGGTCCCTTCGGGGGCATGGCCAGGGCGAGCCGCCTCCAGGCTCAGGTCCGCAGGCCCCAGGTTGACGACGTTCGTCCGTTCGGAGGTGATTTCTCCCAGCGCAACCTGCCCCATGGTGGTGATCACGAGGAACACGTTGTCAGGCAGCGACAATCGTGCGGGAACACTCCGACCGCCCACCGCAGTGAGCGTCTCGTACCCCGGCACGACCACGAGCGGCGAAGTCAGCCACCGTCCGTCAGGCGAAAGGCTCCGCGAATCGTGGAGTCGCACGTACTCCGAAAGCCATGCGTCCTCCTGCCAGCCGTCTATCGAGTCAACGCAGATCACCACAGGAGTATCGGGGTTCTCGTGCGCCTCAAGGATCGCCTCGTAGAACATCTCCGGGCGATATTCTCCGGTGCGCGGGTCCATCTGCCCCAACAAATCGCGCATCCGGAGCGGCGCGTTGGCGGGGCCAGTTCCCGATTCGTTGGTCATGGGCACCCAGTGGAACCGAGCGCCCACGCTCTCGGAAAATGCGCGGATGATGAGATTTTTCCCCACCCCCGCAGGGCCGTCGAGCACGAGGATCGGCACAGTCTTGAGGGAAAGGTAGAGGTTAATCGTCTGCCCGACGGTGATCACAATGCCCTCATGGCGCAAGTGCTGGTAGAGCGCAAAGACCGCCTGTCCCTCCGTAGGGACGTGCTCGCGGCGCACATGCTGCTCTGTCAGAGCGGCTGAGGCAGGCTCCTTTGCCGGGGGAGGTTCGCCGACGCTCCCCCTTGTCTTGGCGACGGCCCGCGAGGTACGCGTTCCGCGAGAGGGAGCGTCCGTCTCCTCCGAAGCGTCGTCGCCGGGCGGCCACTCCGGTTCGGCCACGCGTGCGAGGAACAGGTCAATGAGAGGAAGCGACCCGAAGGCGAAGGTCTCCTCAAACCGGCGGACGAACTCCATGTACCGAAGGTAATCTTCGAGAGTATTCCGCAGGGGTTTCGCAACGCCCAGTATTCGGAGCGCCTCACGCGCATTCCGGTGGTAGACAAGGTATTCGTCGGGGTGCAGTACCATGAGGCTGCCGGTCGCGGTTTCCGGCCAGAGAGCGTCAACGGACCGCCGCATACGGTCAATTCTGCTGACGAGCGGGCGGTTTGCGTTCAGCAAATGCGCCAGCCCTGCACGCAGGCG
>Ga0172366_10001446_pt1 | contig 18370 bp, 18 predicted proteins | sample LakKivSesite69cm_FD_114533 | JGI IMG/M metagenome (GOLD analysis project Ga0172366, IMG submission 114533) | Sediment microbial communities from Lake Kivu, Rwanda - Sediment site 69cm | ecosystem: Environmental > Aquatic > Freshwater > Lake > Sediment | place: Rwanda: Western Province, Lake... | reverse complement strand
GGCTTTTTGAAAGAGGAGAACACAAGGTTTAGGGACAATGCCATAAAATTCTCTGCAAAGCCGCCTGTAGATGTAAGAAGGCAGACAGAACTTGTTTCATGGCATGGCATCAGGAAAAAGCTTGACAATTTTCATCTTGAGGCAGGGGAAGGCGTCTTGTACAGAAACCAGAGCATCGGAGTTCTCGGGGAAAACGGAATTGGAAAGACGACCTTTGTCAAGATACTTGCCGGAGTTATGGAATCAGATTCCGGCTCTGCCAACAAAAGCGTAAGGGTTTCCTACAAGCCCCAGTATATAAACACTGATTCTAAAGAACTTGTAATGAGTGTTTTGCAGAAAGCAATTGAAAAACACACCGCCGACCTTATAAACCCATTGGAATTGAAAGGGCTCTTTACAAAAAAGATAAACCAGCTTTCAGGAGGGGAAATGCAGAGGGTTGCGATTGCAGAGTGCCTCTCAAGGGACGCTGAGCTTTATCTTCTTGATGAGCCGTCTGCATACCTAGATGTTGAGCAGCGCCTTGTGGTTTCAAAAGTGATAAGGGATTTTGCAGAAAGGAAAAGCACAACAGTCCTTGTTGTGGACCATGACCTTATGTTTATAGATTATCTCTCTGAGAAATTGATTGTTTTTGAAGGAATTCCTGCCAGAAAGGGTTCTGCATCTCCCCTTCTTACAATGCAGGAAGGCATGAACGCTTTCCTGAAAGACCTGAATATAACAATGCGCAGGGACATTGAGACAAACAGGCCCAGGATAAACAAAGAGGACTCAAGGAAGGACAGGGAGCAGAAGGCGGGCGGAAAGCTGTATTATGAGTAAAAATGAAAAATCATTCACATGAAAAAAATGTTTTGCAAAAGAAGCATCTGTCTTTAATGAAGAAAGTTGCATATGCATATATAAATAAAATCAAAAAGAATCAAGAAGTAAAAGGCATAGCACTTGTCGGCTCTGTCGTGCACGGAAATGTTCAAAAAGATTCCGATATTGACATAATATTCTTTTACGAAAAACCTAAGCAACCGCCTTTTTCTGAATTTAAAAAGGATCATTCAGGCATTTCTATACACATAATAAATGAATCATTATCAGATCCCAAGCAAGAACTAATACCGCTATTGCTTACTACTACTTTTGATTGGAGCGGTGTAAAAAACCATTATGCCTCCCTTAAACCAGTCTGGGATCCTGACGGGGAAGTAAGGAAAAAAAAAGCAGTGCTTGCTAAAATTTACCCTGAAGAAAGAATCTACGTTTTATCAAAATACCTTTTCACCGCTTATTGGAATATAGAAAAAGTGATTCATGAAAAATGCGGCTACACTCTAAGAAAACAGAGCAACATGATTTCTTCCATTAAATATATTATGCAATCATTATATCTCATTAATAATTTGTCCCCTCCACCAGATAGGTCACTCAGCGGCGAGTACAATCTTTCACTTTTAAAAAAGAAACCGCCCGAGATAATGAAAATAATGGAAGCACTGGAAAATAAGGGAACTATCAATCCCAAAACTGTTAGGATGGCGGTAGAAAAGACTATTGCATTAGCAAGACATGTGATAGCAAAAGACGCAGGAAGTGCTGGATTAAAATTTCCTTACGCTCTTTCCAAACTTGGGGGAAATGAGATGCAGGGAATCAGCCAAATAATCGAGCAGGACCTATCTACTGCTTGGCTTAATCGGCTTGACCTAATAAAACTTAACATATTAAGAAAGAAAGGGCTTCTTAATTATTATTACAAACTAATAGCTGATAAATTACTTGATCAATTTTCTGATGTAATAGACTGGTCTGCTTTCAAAAATACTCTTGATATAACTAGTGAGATTGAAAAAATAGGTTGGTCTATTGATGAGAGGAAGAGGCTGAGATATTTCAAACATAAATTCATTGAATGCTTTTTTGAGAATAGTATGTGCAATTGCGATTATAATGCCGCTTCCATCAATAAGTTTTTAACTATTCTTAGAAAGAATAAAGGACATGTATCTGACCTGCCGCCTTCTCTGATAAAACAATTGTATAACACCATAAATTTTCTCCTTTTTATCAAAATTCCCCAGAAAGCAAGAGGAAAGAACAGGGTACTCCTTGAGAAAAAACTTTTATCAGTATTGAGGCGCTTAACTAGAAACAAGAAATTTAGTTCTGTGTGCGGGCTTTCTAAAGCAGAAATAACAAATGTTTCACTTAAAAAGAAAATATTCATGACTGGTTCTGAATTTGAAGCAAGGATAAATTACAATGCAAAAACAAAAATAAAAAAGCCGATGTTTGGCATAGCCATCCACTCGGAAGACGGAGCATATCTCATTGGTCCTAACACAACCGATACAGACAACATGCTGCCTTCAATAGAAGGGAAAGGAAGCGTGATTTTCAGGATAAAGAACTTGCCACTTCTTTCTGGCAGATACTTTTTAAGTGTCACGCTTATGAATTATCGAGGCACTAAATTTTATTCAAATAAATGGAAAGAGATATCCTTCATTGTGCTAAACGGAAAAGAAAAAGGAGAATACGGATTAATCAAGACAGAAAATGAATGGGAATATAAAAGGGATGCGGATAAAAAGATAAAGAGAATGCCATGTCTAAGATGAGTAATCGCTGAAAAAGCAGAACACCTGCATAAGAACACCCGCACATTATAAATATAGCATACAAATTCACGCATCCTATTTTTTTTTATCCATAAAATTTAAATATGGCAAATAATTTATCATTTAATTTATAACCATTAAATTTATAATCATTATTTAATTCATCATCAATTCATTGGATGTTATCATTCCTTGCCCCGTTAAGCGAGGATTATTAATTTATGTTTATTGGAATAACCAATTTCCATTGCGTTAGAACTTCAATCATGTCAAAAAAGAGGTGGTATTTTGCCTGTCCCTGATGATCATACTGCGTTTTCTAATCCTGATAACCCTAACAAGATAGATTCTGATGGAGAAGCTGAAACGCGCATTGATAGAAATGATGATTCTTCTTTTTGCGAATCTGGCAGCCATGCATTTGATGTGATTGGAGTTGGTTCTCTTGTTGTCGATATCTTCTGCAACACTCCATATTCTCTGGTTGAATTCAAGGGCGAGATGCAGGAATCATTCACCTTAGTGCCTGTTGGCCTGAAAACATCTACGCAATTGGAAGTGCATTCAGGCGGCTCTTCTGGAAACGGAATAGCGTATCTCTCACGCCTTGGGCTGAAGTGCGGCTATTTCACAAAACTCGGAGAGGACATGTTCTCTGATTTCCTGCTGAAAGACCTCTATCTTAGAGGAATAGACAATTCTCACATAATCCGGGATAAAAAATTCATTGGGGGAGCAGCCATAATAATGGTGGCTTCAGGGCGCAAGGGGCATGCGCTTTTAGTCAGCCATGGCTCTGCAGAGCATCTGACAATCAATGATGTGAAAAGGAATCTCAATTACCTGTGCTCGGCAAAATGGCTCTACATAAGCAGCATAACAGGAGATTCTGGAATAACAGCACTGCAGTATCTGGTGAATCAGGCAAAGAGAAGAAAGGTAAAGATATTCTTTGCTCCCAGCACCACAATGATTTCCCAGTACAGGAAAGAGGTTCTTGAGATTTGCATGAAATCCGATGTTCTTGCAATGAACATAGACGAATTCAGGATTCTTTCACGGCAGGATGTAAAGAACACCCTTCTGGAGCTGCACAAGCACGGCGTTGGGAAAGTATTCCTGACTTTTGGGCAGAAGGGAGTAATGGCTTCTGACGGCAGTTTTTTATACAGAATAAATGCCTACAAAGTTCCCAATAATAATCCGACTGGAGCAGGTGACACAGCAGCTGCACTGTTTTTATATGGAATAATAAAGAACCTTGACTTGAAGAAAACCCTCAACATGGCTGTGCTTGCAGGGGCAAAGCATGTTGCAAGCAAGAACACAGGAGCAAAAAACGGCAATCCGCATCTTTCATGGCTCTTTGATTACCTTGAAAAGCACAGGGATTTGCCTGTGCACACACTTCCGCTGCACAGCAAGGAAGTTAATAAATACACTGAGCCAGAATAAATAAATTGATAGATAAATGACTAAACGAACGAATAAATAATAAAAAATAAATAATAATAAATAAGAAATAATAAAAACATTCCAAACGGTTTTTCTTACTGCTTTTTCACCATCGCTTTTTTCGCATTACTGCTAAAGATAAATCTATAAATAAGATAGTATTTCATTTAATGGAAATGAAAAAAGAAGCGAGAATAATAGGGATTGACGACAGCCCGTTTAACAAGTTTGAAAAGGGAAAACCGGTTCTTGTAGTTGGCACAATATTTAGAGGAGGAAATTTCATTGATGGTGTTGTATCAACAAGAGTGAAGATTGACGGCACTGATGCCACTAAAAAGCTTGTAAGCCTGATTAATCATACAAAATTCAAGCCCCAGTTGCAGGCAATATTCCTGAAAGGGATTGCACTTGCAGGCTTCAATGTCATTGACATCAAGGAATTGTCAAGAAAAACAAAACTCTCTGTAATAGTTGTAATGAGAGACTATCCTGATTTTGAGAAAATAAGAAAGGCGCTCAGGAATGTTAGCAATGGCAGCAAAAGATTTGAGCTTATTAAGAAAGCAGGAAAAATTCAGAAAGTAGAGATAAAACACAGAGGGGTTTACAATATTATCTACATACAATTCACAGGCTTGAGTTTGGCAAAGGCAAGGGAGTTTTTAGAAATAAGCGCAACTCATTCTCTAATTCCAGAGCCTTTGAGAGTAGCCCACATAATAGCTTCTGGAGTAATTAACGGCGAGAGCAGGGGCAAGGCATAAGGCAATATCTTTAATCATTTATCATTAATCCGTCACAAAGCCCCCAAACAGCTCAAGCAAACTATTATAAATATTTTTTTAATAGTATTACAAACATTTTAATAAGGTTTAAATACTTGTTCTTTTTTCAAAATCTCTTCCTGATAAGCATTCATGCATCAAATATTCGTGCGTCAAACATTAGCTCACGCAACATTCCTGCATTAAAAATGCAAAAAAAATGCTCAAAGAAACCATGTTCAAAAGAAAAATATGCTTATAAGAGGTGCTATGTGAAATGTGCGGCATAATCGCTTTCAAATCATTGAACGGACTTGATGTTAATGAGGTTATTGTCAAAGGGCTTAAGAGATTAGAGTACAGAGGCTATGATTCTTTTGGGTTTGCCTATCCTTCTGGCAGCAAAGTGGAAATTATGAAGAAAGTCGGAAAGATTGGAGATTTCTCATTAGAACCTGTAATTGCAAACATTGCCATAGGGCATACGAGATGGGCAACTCATGGAAAAGTCAGCGAGGCAAATGCGCATCCGCATCTTTCTAAAAACAACAAAGTAGTTGTTGTGCACAACGGTATAATAGAGAACTTTCAGGAGCTGAAGGACTTTCTGATAAAGAATGGCTATGCTTTCAGGAGCGAGACAGATACAGAAGTCATTCCCCAATATATGCAGTTCTTTATGGATTCTAGGAAGGATTTTGCAGAGGCGTGCAGGCTCACATTTAACAAGATTGAAGGCAGCTTTGCAGTTGTTGCAATCAACAATCATGAGTTAGTTGGAGCAAGAAATGGTTCGCCCCTTGTTTTAGGTTTTGACGAGAAAAACAATAATTATTTCCTGGCATCAGATGTGCCTGCCTTCCTTGAATTCACAAACAAGGTAATTTATATTGATGATGGAGAGATGGTTGTGCTGAAAGAAAACTCTTCTCCAAAAACATCTCCAAAAGCGGAATTCTTTGACTATGCTGCAGGCTCGCCTGTAAAGAAGCAGATTGTTGAGATAAAGTGGAACATAGAACAGGCAGAAAAAGGCGACTACGAGCATTTCATGATGAAGGAAATAGATGAGCAGAAATTCACCATAAAGGCAGCAGTTCAGCAGGACAAGAATCTGATTCAAAAAATTACAAATGAAATAAATAATGCCTTTGGAGTATTTTTTATTGGTGCAGGCACAAGCTATCACGCCTGCCTTGCTGCTTCTTACCTCTTTTCCCACATTGCAAAGCGGCATATCAATGTAGTGCTTGCTTCAGAGTTTCCAAATTATGAGGAATTCCTCACAGAAAAAACCCTTGTCTTTGCAGTTTCTCAGTCAGGAGAGACAGCAGACCTGCTTGAGGCAGTCAAGTCAGCAAAGAGAAAAGGCGCTAAAATAGTCTCAATAGCGAATGTCATGGGCTCAACGCTCACAAGGCTTTCTGATTACAACATAATGATGAATGCAGGCCCTGAAATCTGCGTGCTGAGCACAAAAAGCTACACTTCGCAGCTTGCCATAATAACAATGCTTGCATATTCCTGCGCTGGAAAACTTGAAGATGGAAAACAAATCATAAGCAAAGCAGCAAAATTCGTTCCTGAAATCATTGACAATAACAAAAAAAATCTGAAAGAGCTTGCAATTAAGCTAAAAGACAAGCATGACATTTTTTTAATAGGAAGAAATTCTGATTTTCCAACTGCGCTTGAAGGAGCGCTTAAGATAAAGGAAGTAAGTTATATCCATGCAGAGGGCTTTGCAGGCGGCGAGTTAAAGCACGGAACAATTGCGCTTATAGAAGAGGGCACTCCTGCAATAATCATTTCAGACAGCAGGACGCGAAAGCAAACCTTGAGCAATGCAATGGAAATAAAAGCAAGAGGCGGCTTTATAATAGGAGTTGATTCTGAAAACAATGAAATATTTGATTATTTCATAAAGGTTCCCGAAGCAGGAGCTGCAAATTCCATACTGATGATTATTCCGATACAAATCATGGCTTATTACCTGGCTGTATTGCGCAACTGCGACCCTGACAAGCCAAGAAATCTTGCAAAATCAGTGACTGTGAAATGATTTTTTGGTATATGATAAAATTTGAAAATAAAAAATACTTATACTTCATAGCTTAAAAAAATCAAAAAAATAAAAAACAAATAACAACGAGAACAAAACAATCATGCAAGACAAAATAACAAAACCATAAAACAAAACAACAAAAATGCATTATGAAAAATGATAAAAGCAGTTATCTTTGATATGGATGGCACTTTGGTAAATACAGAGCTCTTATGGCTGAAATCCACAAACATAGTGCTGAAACCATTTGGCATTAGAATTTCCAAAAAGGAATATTGCAACTGGACTGGCAAGAATGATTTTTATGAAATCAAGAAAGCCCTGGAAAAAAATGGGATGAATAGTAATGAAGCTGAAAATGATGCCAACAAACTTGTGGCGCAGAGAAATAAGGTATTTCTCTCACTGCTGAGAAAATTAAAACTGAACCCAGACCCTAATCTTGCTATGGCAATAAATTTTTTCAAATCCAAAAACAAAAAAATAGCGTTGGCTACCAGCACAAAAGCCGAGATTGAGAAAAAAGTGCTTGAGAAGATAAATTATTCAAATGTTTTTGATGCAGAAATAACTTTTAATGACGTAACAAAAAAGAAGCCGGACCCAGAAATTTACATTCTGTGTGCAAAAAAGCTGGGAGTAAAAACTCATGAATGCCTTGTTTTTGAGGATTCTGCTGCCGGAGTTGATGCAGCAAAAAATGCTGGCATGAAGTGCATTGCAGTTCCGAACTCATACAGCGCCTGCCAGGACTTTTCAAGGGCAGACTGCATAGTTAAAAACAGAAAAATCATTACAAAAGCATTTTTGGAGAAATGGTTAGCATAATGGTTAGCTTAAGAATTAACATAATAGTTAGCATAAGGTGGTTATCATGAGAAAACTCTTTGGAACAGATGGTGTAAGGGGCATTGCAAACAAGTATCCAATGACGCCTGAAATTGCTCTTAAGATTGGGATTGCCGTCGGAAAGTATTTTGAGAGCAAGAACAAAAAGAGCAAAGTTGTGATTGGAAAAGACACCAGAATTTCTTCCTACACTTTTGAGAATGCTCTTGCTGCAGGGCTCTGCTCTGCAGGCGCTGACGTAATAGCAGTGGGCCCAATGCCGACTCCGGCAGTCTCCCATCTTACAAGAAGCTTTACAGCTGATGCAGGCATAGTGATATCAGCATCCCATAATCCTGCTGAGCACAACGGCATAAAGTTCTTCTCAGCAGAAGGCTTTAAGCTTCCTGACAGTGTTGAGGAAGAGATTGAAGGGCTTGTCTTTTCAGATGTTGACACTTCAGATATAATTGGCAACCAGATTGGAAGGGTTTTCAGAATAAATGATGCTGCAGGACGCTATATTGAGTTTGCAAAATCCTCAGCAAGGGACATTTCGCTGAATGGCTTGAAGATTGTTCTGGACTGCGCAAATGGTGCTGCATACAAGATTTCCCCCAGCATCTTTTCTGAACTGGGCGTAGAGGTGATTGTGCTTAATAATCACCCAGATGGCATGAACATAAACCTCAACTGCGGTGCGCTATACCCTCAAGAAATGGTTGATGCTGTCAAGAAGCACAAGGCAGATTTGGGCATTGCTCTTGACGGAGATGCTGACAGGGCAATATTCTGCGATGAAAATGGTGAAATTATCGACGGGGATGAAATACTGGCTATTGCAGCAATTGAAATGAAGAAAAAAGGGATTCTGAAAAAGGATACTATAGTAGCAACCCACATGAGCAATCCCGGCTTGGAGCTCTCTATGAAAGAGCACAGCATAAAAGTCGTCAGGACTGACGTTGGCGACAGATATGTTATGGATGAAATGCGGGCACATGGCTACAATCTGGGAGGCGAGCAGTCAGGGCACATAATATTTGCAGAATACTCTACAACTGGCGACGGCACAATAGCGGCATTGCAGATGCTGAAAATAATGAAGGAAACAGGAAAGCCGCTCTCTCAATTAAAAAAATGCATGACGAAGTTTCCACAAATCCTGATAAATGTTGAGGTGAAAGACAAGAATCCTATTGAGAAGATGCCTTCACTTTTGGAAAATATTAAAAAATTTGAGAAAGAGCTGAACGGCTTTGGAAGGATTTTTGTAAGATATTCAGGAACGCAAAACCTTATGCGCATACTTGTTGAGGGCAAAGACGCAAAGCAGATAAACGCTATTGCAAACCAACTTGTTGATATAGTCAAGAGAGAATTAGGCACAAAAAGAGAGAGTGGTTCAAAATGAGCGAAAAAAAACCTGACAAAAAAGCAGATAATTCTGACAAAAACACTGGCAAAAAAACAGATTCAAAAGCAGATTCAGCATATTTAACAGCTGTAATACTTGCAGCAGGCAAATCAACCAGAACATATCCGCTAACACTCACCAGACCAAAGCCGCTGCTGAAAGTCGCTAATAAGACAATCCTTGAGCACAATCTCGAGCAGCTTGAAGGAATTGTTAAAGAAGCAATAATAATCGTTGGGTTCAAGAATGATATGATAAAAAATCTCATTGGAAATGATTACGGTGAAATCAAGATACAGTATGTTGAGCAGAAAGAGCAGCTTGGAACTGCGCACGCCCTTATGCAGGCCAAGAAATTTTTGAAAGGCAGATTCATTCTCCTAATGGGAGATGACTTATATAGCAGAAAGGATATCGAAGCCTGCATCAAGCACAAATATTGCGTGCTTGCAAAGCAGGTTGATGATCCGGAAAATTTTGGAATATTCATAGTTGAAAACAATTTTCTGGCAGATGTTGTTGAGAAGCCAAAGCATTTTGTATCAAATCTCGCCAATACCGCCTTTTATGTTCTTGATAATAAAATTTTTGATTCAGAAATACAGAAATCAGAGCGAGGAGAATATGAACTGACAGACCTCCTGAAGAATCTTGCGAAGAGGGAAAAAGTAAACGTTGAAATTGTAAAGGACTACTGGTTTCCAATAACCTATCCATGGTCTCTGCTAGACATAAACGAATTCTTTCTGAAGCAGATAAAAAAGAAGATAGAGGGAACTGTTGAAGCAAATGCAACGCTCAATGGCGAAGTGATAGTCGGGAAGGGTGCAATAATAAAGAATGGCTCTTACATTGAAGGTCCTGCAATAATAGGAGCGGACTGCAAGATAGGTCCAAACTGCTACATACGCCCTTATACAACAATAGGCAGCAACTGCCACATCGGTAATGGTGTTGAGATAAAGAATTCAATAATATTTGACAACTCAAATATTGCCCATCTCTCCTATATTGGAGATTCTGTGATCGGCTATGATGTAAATATCGGAGCAGGCAACATAACTGCAAATCTCAGGCATGATGATAAGCACATCAAATCAATGGTGAAGGGCGAGCTTATAAACAGCGGAAGGAGAAAATTCGGCACAATAATTGGAGATAAAGTCCATACAGGAATCAACACCTCAATCTATCCTGGAAGAAAGATATGGCCTGAAAAAACAACCCTGCCAGGAGAGATTGTAAAGGCAGACATCATGTAGAATTTCTCTTTTACTTAGAACCCATGAATTCTTGCTCTCAAAATCTCAAAAACATTCATTCCCCTGCTTTTTGCATAGAGAGAGGTATACGCGTCCCAAACAGCCCTTTCATACTGCTCTTTCACATCAGGGAAATCCCTCAGGAAATCTTGGAAATAATCCAAACCCTTGTAGGCAAGAATCTTCCAGGCATTGTGCTTTAATGCTCCAGCAGTCAAAACAAGATCGGTATAGCCCAATAGCCCGCTTCTTATGCTTAAAGGTATTTGCTCAAAAGTCCTCTCATCCAGATAATACTTTTTCTCTTTTCTCTGCCATAAGAAATTGTTACCTCCCCAGATGGAGCCGGCGGAGAAAGCCCCTCCCGCTTTTGCCCAATCATAGATATTGTCAGGATGGAATTGCGGCCACGCTTTCCAAAAATCATCTTTTGTCTCATAAAGCTTTGTATCATGTTCTGCGACGAATGGTTTTATTTCCATGTCATAATGCCATTGCTCATGCGGGAAATAATCTTTATCTTCCAAATATTTCTCGTCAAAAATTTTTGTTATAACTCCTGTCTTATTTATCATATCCTCTAGCCAGATTTCCCCTACAGATAATTTATCTGAGGAGAGAGCTGCTATCCTTTTCGGCTCTCCAACAATATTTTTTTTGTGAATAAGGACTTCAAATCGATGCCTCGAACCATTTCTTTCCTTTTTTTCCCTCAAAAAGAACGATGGCGGCATTATACGCACACCGTGCTCGTCAATAGTTGGATTGGCGGGCATTTTGAACTCCCGGTATTTTTTCGTATACTCCAATCCCAGCAGGAGCGCCAGTCCGTAAAGCCCCTGATGGTACAGAGGGTCTTCCAGGTCAGGATTATAATAATCCCATGCCTGCTCAGGCTCATACTTCATGACATATGACGAATGTGTTCGGTCCAGCAGCTCCACAAATTCCTCTCTTGTAATCCCAGGATTTTTCCAAAGCACTGCCTGGGCAATCAACTCGTCATATGCATACCCCATAATAAGTAGAATGCTAAATCCATTAAAAAAGATTGCTGTCCCCAAGAAGACAGTTTTCTGTTTGCCCAGATGTTTCAGGGCGCTTCGGATGAAAATTTTTATATACCTTGAACAATCAGAACCATCATGAATATCTATTTCATCGTTATTGGAATTGTAATTGGTTTTTTAATTGCAAAGTTTTTTTCTATGAAAAAAGAAGGTATAAAAGGACGCTTAAAATCACTGAAAATTAATGTCGGAAAATATACTGTTCATTTCCATCATTGGTTTATTGCTTCACTAATCCTCATTATTCTAATTTTATCTGGTTTTTATAATGATTTAATATACGGCTTCCTCCTAGGCTTAATCATTCAAGGACTAACTTACAGAGATTTTTACAAAATAATATATCAAAGAAAATTTTGACCCTCCAAACGCTCCTAACTCTCGGCTCGCTCAGAAGATGACTTAAGAAAACACTTTTCTTATTCTTTTGCTAAATAACAGATACAAACCTGATAAAAAAAACAAAGTATAAATCATTAGACTCATTAAAGATTGAGGAAAACTAAAAACAAGTATTTCTGCCCTCAAGTTTAGGATAGCGATTATAAATAAGGTTATTACGGCGAGAATCCTTGCATAATTTTTCCTGAAAAATAATCCTATTGCTATCATTATAATCAGAACTGACACTATAAAAAGAAAAAGAAGGTTTGCTGCCCAGGCAACATTTTGGGGTATCGGATAGCCGCCAAAAAAATGCAGATATAATGAAGTCAAAACCATTCCCAACAGCGAGATAGCGAGCAGAATCATAAAAACAGCGATTATTCTTACAAGAATGGGAAGTTTTAGTTTTGATTTTTTGTTGGTTTTTGGCATTTTGGTTAATCAATGCAAAATGCAAAGAGGATTTATATATTTATCTCAAATCTGCGCCAGCATGCTTTATACTTTGCTGCCTTGATTCAATCACGTGCATTATATGCTGATTATGCTGTTACATTCCAATTATTTTCAATTAATATTCCAGAAAATTCAAGAAAAAGCAATATTCAGCACAATAAATGCTCATTGGATTTTCCTGCAAAAAGTCACAAATCCTGAATGCCCAATTGCCTGGCTCTTGGGCCTTACCTTCCTATCGTCAACTTCCCACTGCCTTTCTATTATTTCAATTGTTTTCAGGTGAATGAAATTCTTGTATTGTTTCAGGGCATTGACAAAATCCATCACTTGCGGAATGGTCGGGCTGTAAGATGCCAAAAAGCCCCCTGTCTTCAGGGCTTTTTCAGTGTGCTTCAAAACCTTCCACGGCTCTGGCAAATCCAGCACTATTAGGTCAACATCTCTTTCATCAATTCCTTGGTATACATCCCTGTGCTTTATCTCAACATTCTTCAGTCTCAAAAACCTTGCATTTTCAGCAGCCACCTTCAGAAAATCCTCTCTTATCTCGTAGCTTGCCACTTTCTTTGCATAATTTGCCAGAAAGCACGCCAAGGCTCCTGAGCCAGTGCCTGCATCAACCACGACGCTCTTCTTACTGATGCCTGTTTCTGCAATTATTGATGCCACATCCTTTGATGGTATTATCTGCGGCGCCCTCTTTATCTTTTTGTAGCAGTCGATAAAGCTTGGCGAGAATATGTAAAATGTTTTTTTCATGTTGGAATGAAGTTTCGAGCCGTCCTTCTTCTTAAGGTCTGCCTTCTTGATAAAGCCGTATTGAGTGTGAAAATCCTGATTGATGTTCCTCACATAGAATATTCTGCCTTCTTCTGTCGCAAGTATCTTTTTTATCCTGTCCATGAGAAAGGAAAAACCTTATTTGATATAAAAAGTTTTTGAATGGGCTGTGAATGAACTGTTGGAAGATGTAGCAAAGATGTAGCAACTATATGTTCTCTGAAATTGCAAAAATTTATTAAGAACCATGCCCATATATGCCTTATGAAAACTATTCTATCCAAGAAGATACAGCATGAAATTGCCCATCTTCTCATTATAATGATAGTCATCATCGGGCTCTTTCTCATAGGAAAGGGAATCACGGGAATGGCCGTTTTGCAGAATTCTAGTGCAGAGTATGACAGCTTCAGCATCCTAATGGGGATGATGATGATTCTGGTTTCTTTTGTGATGGTACATTTTCTACTGGTTAAAAAAGAGTAAACATGAAATAGTGAAATTTATGAAGTAATGAAATTGATGTGATTTTTTCACATGTTTAGCAGGAAAAACTTAAATATTTCTGAATAAATTTATTTGATATGGCAAAGTTATTTGATGTGGCAAAGCCAAGGTTTGTTGTTCAGGAGCATCACGCTTCTCATCTGCACTGGGACTTCCGCCTTGAGCTTGACAATGTTCTGAAGAGCTGGGCTGTGCCTAAAGAGCCTCCGACAAAAAGCGGAATAAAACGCCTGGCTGTTGAAGTTGAGGACCACGAGCTTTCTTACATCAACTTCAAAGGCATAATTCCTGAAGGAAGTTATGGCGCAGGTACTGTAAAGATTTGGGACAGGGGAAATTATGAGCTGGAGAGCAGAAAGCCGGAAAAGATTGTTTTCAAACTGCATGGAAAAAAGCTGAAAGGAACTTACGTTCTCTTGAAATTCAAGAGAGTGGGAGAGAAAAACTGGCTGCTTTTCAAGAAAGATAAATAATTAATAGAATAAAAAAATATAAAAAATTTTCACAATAAAATCTAAAGCTGAATCTTAGAAAAGGAATAACTTCCTATTACAAGAAAGACTACTGCAATTACTGACAAAACTATCAAATCAGTTCCAAGCCCAAAGTGAACCTGATTAATCAACGCTCCCCTGAGTCCGTCTACTCCGTATGCAAGAGGATTGAATTTTGCTATCATGACAACTGTATTTGGAAGTCCTTGTAAAGGAAATAATGCGCCCGAGAGAAAAAATAGTGGCATAATTATGAAGTTGCTGATGAACTGGAATCCCTGCATATCTTCTAATTGGGAGGCAATTGCAGTTCCAAATGCAGTGAATATGATTGCAATCAATGCCATAAAGACAATTGCAAGAGGGATTGAAAAAATATTTGCAGGCCTAAAACCAAATATGATTGAGAGAATGAACACAGCAATGCCCTGCATTACAGCAACAGTCGCGCCTCCAAGAGTCCTCCCTATCATAATGTCAAGTCTTGAAATAGGGGCTACAAGTGTTTCCTTCAAGAAGCCGAATTGCCTGTCCCATATCATTTCAATGCCCGTAAAAACTGATGTAAATAATATTGCCATTGCAATTATTCCAGGAGCAATGAAATCAAGATAGTTGCCGCCTCCTGCTTTCTGAAAAATCGGTCCAAAGCCAAAACCTAATGCAACCAAAAACAGGACAGGCTGCGCTAATGAGCCGATTATTCTTACCCTTGAGCGAAGATATCTTTTCAGCTGCCTTATCCATAGAACGTAAATTGCTTTTATTTTCATGTTTTCATCTCTTAAACATCCTTCTGTGCATTCTCAGCATATCCAAAGTAGACGCTTCTTCTTCCCTGATGTCTTTGCCTGTGAGGCTTATGAACGCATCCTCAAGAAAAGAAGTTTTGGTCTTTTTCTTGAGCTCATCTGAAGTTCCCTGAGCAATAATCTTTCCATGGTCTATAATTGCAATCCTATCTGCAATTCGTTCAGCTTCATCCATATAATGGGTTGTAAAAAAGACAGTTATTCCTTCTTTTTTGTTAAGCTCCTTTATGTAATTCCAGATGTGATTTCTCGTCTGCGGGTCAAGCCCTAAGGTGGGTTCGTCCAGAAAGAGAATTAGGGGATGATGCAATAATCCTCTGGCAATCTCAAGCCTTCTTTTCATCCCTCCTGAAAAATGCTTGACCAGCTCAATTTTTCTATCCCATAATTCCACCATCTTTAAGAGCTGCTCAATTCTTGATTTAAGCACATTTGAGGGAACATCATACAATATCCCATGGAATTCCATGTTCTCATAAGCAGTAAGCTCGTCATCAAGACTTGGGTCCTGAAATACTATTCCAAATGTCTTTCTGACTTTATCAGGCTGAGTGATTGGGCTGTGTCCATTCATGATGATGCTTCCTTTTGTTGGCAGGAGAAGTGTTGTAAGCATTTTGATTGTTGTCGATTTTCCGGCACCGTTCGGGCCAAGAAATCCGAATATCTCGCCTTTTTTTATTGAAAAGGATATATTGTCAACTGCCCTGAATCCATTAAAGTCTCTTGTAAGATTTGAAACATTTATTATGATTCCATTGTTTTTATTTTCATCATTCTTGTTTCCATTACTCTTCTTCCCATTGTTTTTAACCATTTGAATCACTTCAATGTCATTCTTTAAAAATCTTTAAAATGTTCTCTTTTGTCGGTTTGTCTGTTCCCATGTATTTTACAAGTTCCTTCAGCAGCGCTATTGTTTCAGCTGTTTTTTTATTTCCCATTTTTTTAAGACTTTTTACAATTATATCCTCTTTGCTTAGTGCGAGTATAGCAGAAATTAGTTTCTTGCCTTTTTCTGTTACTGAGAGAGGGTTTATTCTTCTGTCTTTCGGGTCACTCTCTCTTCTAATAAAGCCTTTTTTTTCAAGCGAGTCAATTACAGGTACAAGCGTTGCAGGACAAAGCATCATCCTTTCACTGAGCTGAACCATAGTGCATCTTTCCTTGCTTAAGATTCGCATAACCCCGAACGCAAGAGGGCTGATCTTTAGCCCCTTATTCTTTAGCCGTTTTTCCATATCGCTTCTTGAAAGTTTAATTATTATGCCTGTCAGTATCTTTACATTACGTGCCGAATCCTTGACATCATTTTTTTTCATAATTCTCACATCATTAGTATACAAATGATTAGCAGGCAAATGGTTATTAGGCACATGTTTATAAATCTTTTGGAAAAAAGGAACTTTTCAGTCCTTAGAAAAAGAAAATAAAAAATAAGCGAGGGGAGGGACTTGAACCCTCGAATAATCGGTATCAGCACTTCACAGCCTAAGCTCAGCATACCGTTTTTTTCAGACAAAAGTCTGCAGCCGATCGCCTTAGCCGCTTGGCTACCCCCGCTTGAATCATAAGAAAAAGAAGTTGTTTATAAAAGTTTCTACCTCTTTAAAGATATTAAATCCTAAAAATAAAAAAGGATATTATTTTGGATATTATCTAAGCAAATCGTGCTCTCCCCTGTAATCAAAAACATCTTCGATTTCAACATCTTTGATTTTATCTTCCACAGTCCTGTATTTTATTATGCTTCCGAGTCTGACAAATGAATTCAGCAATGTTAACCCATTGAAGTTTTCTGTGTGTTGCTGTTTCCTCTGGCGTTTATTACTTCTTCCAATTTTCCAGGCTTGCCCTTTGCCTTTCCTTCTTTGTCAAACTCAAATACATCAACGCCGAGATCTTCCATGGTTTCTAAGCAGTATATAATGCCTGTTCCTTTTTCCCTTATTTTCGCGCTGTAAAAAATTTCATTTTGATAGCTGGAATTTGTCATTTTTTCCTCATTAATCCTCAATTGGATTTAGTTATTCGTATGAGGGTGCATGTTTCTATATTTAAATTTTCCCTTTTTTATCACTTTTAAGTAAATACCAATTTTAATAATTATAAATAAGATTGATTTCTTTTGTTATTAATAATCAAAACAAACTTACTTATTGAGAAATAAAAACTGGGCCTAGGGGGATTCGAACCCCCGATCTACAGCTTTCTGCACACCTTGTTTTGCACATCTTGCGGTGCATATGGCTTAGAAGGCTGTCGCCTTATCCAGACTGGGCTATAGACCCATAGCCTATGTAATTTAGAGTTTTGTTTTTAAAATTTACTATTTGTGAATAAGATTGTTCATAATATGGCTTTGTTAATAATAAGACTTTGTTAATAAGATGCTTTTTCTACACTGTATTGTCTATGATATAAAAAGTAACTTTATCAACAACATAAAAGGTGACTTTGTTAATAATATGAGCGGAAATTTATTCTGTTTAAAAGGAGATTTATTCTATTTGCTGTCTTTATCCTTTCTTGGTTTTATTCTTTCTCTTGATTTTCAACAGTGAATAGTTCATTTTGCCTGACAAATCCCAACAGTATTTTTCTCGAGAAAGGCCCTCTGAGCCGCGATAGCTGTGATTTGTAGTGCAGGATTGCTTCAAGCTTCTGTTCTTCTATTTCCTGAGGCAACATCACTCGTTTCCATTCATAATCAAAGCTCACGAGACGGATAGGCGGCAATAGGTACAATTGCGGTGCCAATTTGTTTGGCGAGGGATATCCATGATAATGCACTAAATACTGATACAATGTAGCATTGTTGGCAATTGCAGAGTTCTCTGCAATTATCTCCTTTATGATTTTTCCTGTAGTATAATGATCTGGATTTTTGTCTCTTGTGTCCGGAAATATTATCATGTTCGGTTTCACTTCCAAAATTATCTTCTCAAATTCTGCTCTAACCTGATATGAGTCTTGCTTATCCAGTGTATCATCTGGATAATTCAAAAAGAAAAAATTTTCTTTTGCTACTCCGAGCACTCTTGTTGCTTCTTCAAATTCTTTGTAACGCTTTTGTTCTTGATGAAGCCAATTGCCATTCATAACTACTACAATCCATACACTTGCATTTGCCCTGACACTTTCTAAGATGTAGCCGCCTGTTGCTATTGTCTCGTCGTCAGGATGCGGTGAAAATACAAGAATTCTGTCGCTCTTTTTAGGAAGTTCTACATTGCGAAATAGAAATATTGATGGCTGTGGCAGAACCTGAAAATACCATCTGAATACGGATGTGGCAATAAGCAGGGTTATCAGCACTAATACAAAAAAACTGAATTTTCTGATTTTCGTTTTTGTGGTTCTGATTTTCTTTTTCATAGTATTTAAAAATAAAATTTTGTTGAAAATCTTGTGTGTTTAATAATAAATTTTGTGTGCTTAATACT
>Ga0172366_10001444_pt1 | contig 18377 bp, 16 predicted proteins | sample LakKivSesite69cm_FD_114533 | JGI IMG/M metagenome (GOLD analysis project Ga0172366, IMG submission 114533) | Sediment microbial communities from Lake Kivu, Rwanda - Sediment site 69cm | ecosystem: Environmental > Aquatic > Freshwater > Lake > Sediment | place: Rwanda: Western Province, Lake... | reverse complement strand
TTCATAATTTTTCAGATTATTTTTGTTGCCTTCCTCTTTTATTGCTGGTTCGAAGCTTCCGTTGTGTTCTTGGCAGTGTTTGCGGGCTTCTGCTTCACTCCATGTTTTGACTGGATAGCGGTAGGCTTGTTCAACTGAGCCTGCGTCTGGCTTGTCTTTTGGCTTGCCGTATATGACGCGGTAGGCTTTTCCGTTGTGTTTGCGTTCGCCGCTACCAACTATGTCAAGCGTTTCTGGATCTCTGAGCCTACATGCGTGTTCGTTTGAATATGGGTCTGCGCCTTTAAGCGTGTCCACGCCTATTCCGCATAATGGGTAGCTGCATCTTCCCTGCCAGCTTCCAACAGCCACATGGTCGATGAGAATGTCGCGTTTAACATACTCGTAGTGTTGCCCATTAAACTCGCCTTTTTGCGGTTCGCATTCAAAGAAGAAGCCTATGCTGACGCTTCGAGCCCTGCCAGTTTTGATGTCTTCAAGATATTTTGGGCTACAGCGGTTTTTGAAAAACACCAATTCAGCCTTTATCCTGTCCTTTTCAAACTTGGCGTTCCGCACAGTTCCACGGATAAGCTGAGGCTTGGAAAGGATTATTTCTGGCGGATGCTCCTCAACAACCCAAGCATTCAAAGCCGTAAAAGCAGCCTTTTCAACTTCAGATGCAGGCTCATAAATGAGCATGCCGTCATAATCATAAATGCCTTCACGGGTAATCACTGCTGGAACGGTAAGCGTTTCCTCATCTTCCTTGATTTGTAGGTTGTCAGCTTCAACGCTTTTCAAGCCATACTTTAGCATAGGTAAACTGCTCCTTTTTCTCGGATTTGAATAGTGAAGCCTAAGCTGGTTTAGCTGTGTCAACGAGTTTTTGCAGCCAAACCGTGATTGCAGTAGGACCTACCAAAGCAGTGTAAACATCGAAGGTTAAGCCAGCCAGATCCAAGCCTAAAGCGGAGAAAGCGCCTATGGCTACGGTTCGCAGAAACTTTTTCCAATTGAAGGGCTTATCTTGTGCTGAATACCCAAGGAAAGCATAGATTAGCGCCGCAACAAATCCTAAACCCACATTTAACGGATTCATTTATTCACCTAAAAATAGCTGGAAATAGAAGCGTCTTTTAGGTTCAGCGAACAGACTCCTTATCAGTTTCGCTTGGGGTTCGTGTTAATTTACGAAAATTTAAAATCATCAAAACCAAGCTATTAAGTGTTAAAAAGCAAATACGGAAGACATGCTCAATGGATGGCAAAAGGATTTGGTATAAAACTATACGATGTGATGATTGGAGTGACGCCACCATTAACGTGCACATTACTAAGAGCGAGAAGAGAAAAATTGAAGGGATAGAAGGAAGAATAGCCTATATTAATCCAAACAGGATAGGAATAGACTTTGATAATTTTTCCGATGGATCGCATGATTACATACCTAACCTGAGCATGGCTGACCTGATACAACTCATCAACCGTCTTGAACTTCTAAAGCATGATTCTATTAGAGAAGCGCTAAGATCCAAAATACTTCCACATAGGTTTGGACTGGAACTTGATTCTCGCCGAAAGTTGGATTTTGATATAGGAGTTTGTTCCACATCTGAAGAAGAAGAAATTAGAATGTGCTACGAAGACCCGCTGAGGAAAATAGAACGCTTCGAGATAGGTAGAATTGATGTAAAATGTTTGCACAAATTTATTCGAGCTTTAAAGGAAGCCTATGTCGAATATAACCAACTCATGTTAAGGTTGCTTATACTCAGAGAAATCAAGTAGCTTGGAAAATAGTTCCATTAACGCCTGAGACCGTATTCTTCAACCCAACTATAGAAGGTCTGTTTGCCTATTTCGAGCTCTTTGCAGATTTTGTTTACGCTTTTGCCTGCTGCGATTCTGTCGGCTAAGAGCTTGTCTACTGGTTTTCCGAATTTGCGTTCTAACTCCAGCTTTCGCTTTGATGTTACTGAGCTGATGTTTTGAACGGTTCCGTTTTGAAGTTTGCTTAAGCCTAAGATTATGTCGCCGCCTGGGATGCGTTCTAAGCCTTCATGCTGGCGGATCTCGTTTACTGTCATCCAGTTTGTTTTAAGCTGTGAGCTGCGTGTTTTGTCCAGTTCCGCGGCTGCTTGGTCTCGGGGGTTTATTTCGAAACCGCCAAGCCAGTTAATGCGGTAATGCACATCTGGAATCTGCTTTGTTTCCATTAATCGGTCAATCAAATCCATAATGTAGGGCTCGTATCTGCTTTGGCAGTCGCTAATCAGCTTGAAGTATTCGCGTTCGTTGACTTCGCTTCCTGCTAATTGTCCGGCTTGGGCTCCGCGTAGAATCGCCATGGGTATGCTTGTGCCTGCACTTATGTTTTCCATTATGGGCGTGTAGTAGGGTTCTGGGTCTAAGGCTCTTCCAGCCAAGCCTTTAAACTCTATTGTGGTGTTTTCGTCTGCCCACATGCTTGTCTGCGCCGTTAACGGTCCCCATTGACGCTTGTAGGCTTCAATTTCTTCTCTTGTTGCGCCTTTTACGGTTACGACTGGGAAGCCGCTGCCGTAGCGGTACATGGTTTGTCCCATGCCCCAGCGAATGTTCCGCAAAACTGTTAGGTCGTCCCAGACTGGTTCGAGCACGCTTATGCCTTTCCATGGATGGTCTAAGAGGCGTGTTGCGAAGTGGATTACGCGGCTAAAGTGAACTTCAACCTCTTCGTTTTCAGCTATTCGTATCTTGTAGGTTTCTGGTAAGCCGAAGCGCTGGCTTTGGCGGTTTTTGTCTGTTTGAACGCTTGCTATCATTGTGGGCGCGTAAGCTTCGAGGCTTACAATTTTCTCAGGCATTAAGACAGGGTCTTTTAATGTTATGCCTTTATCTTGGTAGCCGATAACGATTATGCTCCAGCCATAGGCTCTTTCAAAAACAGCAACTTGCGTGAAAACGTCTTTGGCGTTAAGCAGAAGCAAAACTTTCTGAACGGCTTCGTTAAATTTTTCTTTATCTGTGCCTTCTTCGAGAGGCTCAAGAGTAAACCAGTTGTCAAAAATATCATGTGCCACGGCGAAAACGATGCGGTGGGCTACGGGCTCACGTTTAATGGCAAAAGTAATGTTCGCATCGGTGAGAGGCTGACCGAACTCGGCGCCTAAACCAGTGTAAACACGCTGGATTTCAGCCTGCGTTTGAGAAGGAGCGGAATGGACGCCGAAGAGTTTCTGGGCTAAAAGCTGCCTAACGCTAACCATGCTACTTTTCAGCCTCCGCTTTAGCTTCACGCAAAACTTGACGGATTACATCTTGTATGCTTCTGGCCTTACGCCTCTTCTGCTCCTTCAAAAGCCACTCGTAAAGCTCAGAATCAACGCTCTGCTGGAAAATAGGCAAACATTCAACACCGACAACATTGTTAAGCCAGAAAAATAAAAGAAATTCTGAAACAACGCTTTAATTAAACTTGACTTAAAAATCGCCGAGAAAGAGAGATATCGGCGAAGCGAAACCTCTCACATATTTTTGCAATAGTATTGAAAAGCTGGGCTCGGTAATAGAGAAAGCCCACAACTGAAGTTACAACCCTCTTATGATGAAATTAGAAGATTTCTGAGATGTTCTTCTCCATGGCCAGACTTCCTTGTGTTAGAACGTGCTGAAAACTAAGCCGTTCGAAGTAATGCTTAATATTTGAAAACTGCAAAATAGAACGTAGAAGGTGAATTATAATACAGGATGTTGGAATAGTTGACGAGCGGATTACCCATTAATTCTTTGGAAAATTCGGTGAAAAAGACTGATACTTTTGTGGTGGTTGACGTCTACTCGGGAGCTGGGGGACTGACTCAGGGGTTCAAGCTTGCCGGTTTTGAAGTTGCTGTAGCTGTAGACAATGACGAATGTGCTGAGCAGACTTACAGGTTTAATCATCCTGAAGTTCACTTCCTTAGGGACAAAGTGGAGAATATCAGCGGCGACAAAATCTTAAACTTAGTGGCTAAGAAAGGCTTTTCAGGAGTTGATGTATTAATCGGAGGACCTCCATGCCAAGCATTCTCCTTTGCAAACACGCAGTCTTGGGGCATCGGAAATCCACTTTCGAATGGCGTCTGGGAGTTCCTACGTCTAATAGAAGAAATAAAGCCGACAGTGTTTGTAATGGAAAATGTGCTCGGCTTGAGGTCGAAAAGGAACGGACAGGTCTCAGCTCAGATCGTAGAAAAAACCAGGCAACTTGGCTACCAGGCGAAGAACGAACTTCTCTGCGCGGTTGATTTCGGCGTGCCACAGAATCGCAGGAGAACGTTTGTTTTTGGGACCATACTGAAAACTCCTCTCGGCATGTTCAGCGACAGAAAAAAGGCAAAATTGAAAGTGAGCACCGCGATCAGCGATCTGCCACCCCTTCCTGAGGGAGGGGGAGGAACGGAAATAGCCGACTACAAGAAGAAGCCTCAGAACGAGTATCAGAATTTGATGAGGAAGAACAGTCCGAAACTGTTCAATCATGTTACATCAAAAAGCGGAAGCGTTGACCCTAATGTGATAGAGAGGTTCAAAAGAATCCCGCAGGGAAAATCGCTGAACGATGTATGGTCTTGCCTTCCATCAAATTTGAAAAAAGGCATAGTTTGTGTTCAAACGGGATGCGTACACAGTAACATCTACAGGCGGTTACATTGGAAGGAACCCGCGCCAACTATAGTTCACGTCCGAAAGGCGGTTTTGTTACATCCTTATCAGCATCGCCTAATTTCTGTTAGGGAGGCGGCAAGGCTTCAGAGCTTCTTTGATCGGTACCGTTTTTTCGGTAGCGTATCCAGACAGTACCAGCAGGTAGCGGATGCTGTACCCGTCTTTATGGCAAGTGGTATTGCAGAGACAATTATGTCTTATTTAATAAAAACTTGTGCTAAAAAGAAGGAGCAAGCTCAGGTTGCATTACATTGATTGAAAGGAAGCAAAAGCAACTTTTTGCCCTCTTTGCAACGCGTCTCTTTGAGTGGTTCAGTTCCAACGCCAGAAGTTTTCCTTGGAGAGAAACCCGAAACCCATACAAAATACTTGTTGCCGAGATCATGCTTCAGAAAACCACATCAAAACAGGCTGAAGAAACGTTCCACATTTTTTTTAAACATTTTCCATCGATTCAAGATCTTGCAATGGCCCCTCTCGAACGCATCGAGGAGTATATAACGCCCCTCGGGCTTGAGCACATCAGAGCCGCTCGTCTTAAAAAACTTGCCCAAGAAATTGTAGAAAAATATGAAGGACAGATACCTCGCGACAAGAAGACGTTGCTTTCCCTTCCGGGTGTTGGAGAATACATTGCAAATGCGGTTCTTTGTTTGGCGTACGATGAGGACCTGCCTTTGTTAGACACAAACCAGCTGAGAGTTTTCGACAGGGTTTTCGATATTAAGTCATCAAAGAAGCGGGCAAGAACTGATAAGGCGATATGGAAGTTTGCCGAGAATATCATCCCAAAAGGTAAGGGAAAAGATTTCAACCTCGGAATCCTAGACTTTGCCTCGCTAGTGTGTCGCGCCAGAGACCCAAAGTGTGAGAGTTGTCCGATGAACAGTTTCTGCCGATATTTTGCAGAGCACATGCCTTGCGCTAGGCGTTTCTGACCGCTAATGAGTCTGCAAGTGAAAAGCTAAAGTTTATACATTATATAGCCCTAATATTTCGAATGGTGTATCGATGTCTTATCTCACAAGCTCAGAGGCTGTTCAGCTTGCAGAGAAAATAGCCGATCATCTTAAAGCCAGAAATTTTGAGAAGCGCCCGCACATAGCCCTTTTGGGACCACGCTACCGAAAGGCACAGACTGAGGTTACGACAAGATTGATTGCCTTTAAAGAGGAAGAGGATGAGGTTTTCTCTGAAAAGATTGAGGAAGAAACGAGTGAAAGGATAATTCCTCATGTCACTGGTTTCAGAGCAAGTCTGCAGAAGATTTCCGAGGCGACACGTATTGATTTGGCTTACAAATTCTACCTAAGGATTGCCCCACCGTCGTTACTTGAAGGAGAGGAGGAACGCATGATATCAGATCAGTTTAGGAAAGTTGAACTGTGGGCATCAATATTGAACGCTAAAGAGCTTAATGTAGAAATAAGAATCGCAGACAATTCAGGCAAGCTACTTTACACTTCTTCTGTCAACAAGCCGTTAGAGGAAGGAACCGTCAAGGTAACTGTGCCGATGGAAAGTTTTCAGGATGCAATTTCTTGCTTATGCACTCTCGATGAACCTTTTATACTGATGAAACGCTGGGAACAAAGATCGGGAGGCAGAGGAAAAGACGAAAAAGTATACTTGGCAACAAAAATAGTGTATGTCCCTAGTTTTTCTCTTGCAATTTCCATTAAACCCACATCTCAGCCTGATATCTGCAACCTAATTGTTAGGCTCACCAATGAAGCGGGATGGCTCGCGGAGAGACCTACACTAAAGACCCCTGTTTCTGCTGACCTACAAAAAGATTTCCGCTTTCAAGTTTACGATGCTGACGGTGAATCCTGGAATGTTGGCTACTTTTTTGAAGTTGACGGAATTATAACTCGGATTGACGGATTTAGGCAACACTGGAGACCCACTGCACGAGGAGTAGTTGGAATGCACACCATAAATAGTGTTTACGACACTGTAAATGGTCACGTTCTGTTCAGAGACTATGCAGTCGATAGGGAGACAGTTCCGTCTGTTATGAAGAGTGCTTCCACTACAGCTGGCTTTTTGACGACCGCGATAAAAGAGTATGTTCAACTCAATGCCCTTCCTTCTAACACCGTGGGCGTAGTGTCAGACGCTTTGACAACCGCCCTTCGAAACAACATGCAGATCGCTAACCTCTACGTATTTCAAGAGGAGAGCACCCGCAAGATTCTCAATTCCATCGGCTCGGAAAAGGCAGTTATTATTGCAGCAAGAACCGCTGGCGGAAAAACCTTGGCTTTCCTAATTCCCATAGCGACTTACTGCTTTATAGACAAGCTTGGAAATGGAAAGCCAGGCGTCAAGGCTATACTATTCTACCCGACAAAGGCTCTCTGCCATGACCAGGCAGACACGATTCTCAGATTACTTTGGTTCGGAAATCTTCATCTCAAAAACAACGGCGTTAGTCGGATAGTATCAATGGGGATACTCCATGGCAACACCTACAGTGACTTTGAAGTTAAACAGGAGATGAAAGAAAAGGGTGTTCCAGAGCTTCAGAAAGAGTTGCGGTATAAATGCCCGAACTGTGGCTCTAGGTTAGTGATAAGTTTCAAAACCGAGCAAGCGGTGTCTTCCAAAGGCGGAGAAGAAGTCGAGGATGAATGGGGTAGCCCCGGTCAAGTTCTTAGATGGGATGTATCCTGTAGTGGCAGAGAAAATAAACAATGCCCACTTTGCAGAGAAAGTCCCAAGGAATCAATGGAGCTAATCGAATTTCTCAACAAAATGTTGCGGCCTACCCGCACAGCAATCTACTCAAACCCACCGGAAATTCTAATTGCTACGCCCGACATGATGAGCTATAGGCTTTTTGCTAGTCCAAACCAGCACGCCATCTTCGGCCGGAGCATTCTGCGTTGCAACAACTGCGACGTGCCGTTTGCCCAGCTAAGTAAGAAAACGTGTAGTCAGTGTCACTCCAAACTCAGCCAAATTCTGAACTTCAGCTACCCGCAGATAATAGTCTTTGACGAGGCACACCAACTCAGGGGGAGCTTTGGGTCGCAGGTTTCATTTGTAATAAGCCGTTTGGTCAAAGCCGTAAAAGACATCAACAGTCTCGAAAATTATCAACCATTATTCATTTTTTCAAGTGCAACGTTCAACCAGCCTGAAAAGTTTGCCGAGAGGTTTCTAGGCAAGCACCTTACCGTAGAGAGAATTAACGCAGAATATGCAAGGATACGCGCTGGGACGACCGAAGTCTCACCAAATGGCTACGTGCGATCACATCTCTTTTTGATGGCAAAAGGTTACACCCCGAACGCCTGCCTGACAAAAGTTGTCCAACAGATTTTCAAGTACTTCGTTCAGAACAAGAAAAGATATCCAAATGTTCTCATATTCGCTAACCAACTTTCAATGACCAGTGAACTGATCAACGAAATCAACACGAGCCTATCCGACTTCTTAAACGAGGAGAAGCTGGTAGTCAACGATATGCCTAGAGTTGACGGCCACAGTACTGACTGGGACAAGGACAGAGCCGATGTTGAAGACCGCTTCAGCAAAGGCGAAATTGATGTACTAGTAGCCACACGCGGGCTCGAGGTAGGTGTGGACTTTGACAGAATAGATGCACTGATAATGTACGGAGCCCCCTTCTACGTATCAGACTACCTTCAGAGGATAGGGAGAGCGGCCCGTAATCATAGTGCACTTGCTGTGAGTATTCACCTCGAAAAGCCCATAGACTTCTTTTTCCTGAGAAATTTCAGGCTCATATCAGACCTAGCTATTAGAGACGAAGCTCTTGCAGCCGAAGGATCGTCCATTACGCGGGACAACCCAGTAATCTACAAACGTACGGTAGCCCGCGCGGTCTTCGACTACTTGTGCACAAGGAACGATGCATATGAATACTATTCGCAACGAATAAAGGGTACAACGCCCAAGGCAAAATCAAACGCCACTGCTCTAATAAACCGACTCTTTGACACATCAACGGCAAAACGCTATCTTCAAGCGCTGGTGGACGGTTCTACATCACCACCAAGCCGCTCGGAAATAGTCCTCAACCCAGAACTCATAAGTTACGTCAGGGATGCCGTAGGCGCCAGACCAGAAACAGAAGAGAATGTTCTAGATGTCGTCACAGCACTTATGGAACTAGTTGACGGAATGGATGAGGGTAGCTTAGGTAGTCTGGTGCCCAACAAAACCTTTAATCGCAGATTCTTCCTCGCAGAACTACGACACTCCGACTACAACGTTATTGTCCGGTATGAGGACTTGCAGGGATTGAGACGCGTTTCTACCGACGAATACGTGCGTCCTAGAGCGTTGGGATTGGCGGTTGGGCACTACTCGCCACGCCAACTTTCTTCCTACCGAAAACACTCATTCATTGTCACCCGCGTGGAGCCCAATACGAGCGAGAGCCTTGAAATTGAAAGGATACTAAAGGAGTGATGAAAGATGCCGCTTGTAGACAAGCTACTTAAGAATATCGAATCAATGAAGGGCTCCATTCTCTCGGGATGGGAGGCAGGACACATAACAAACAGAATAAAAGATGGAATGGCTGAGTTTAGGGTTCCCGAGACTGTCTCCTGCAAGTTTGAAAGTGACTACAAGATAGGGCTGTTCTGGTGTCCAGTGTGTGGAGCAATTTTACACTGGCAAGAAGCAGGCAAGCGCGACTTCAAATGTGCCAAATGCGGTTCGGAGCTGGCACAGTGCTACGTTTTTGTTCCCTATTTCTACGACAAACCGCAACGTGCGCCGCACATCAGCGACCTTATTCTCTTGGTCTGGCAGGACGAAAACTCCTATTGCACGACATTGAAAACCCACAAACACCTTAAGAGGGATGATAGAGAGAGGCCCGTCGAATCTCTTAGCTGGTTCTGCCCTGACCCGAGCGGAAAGAGAGGTCAGTGCAAAAACCGCGACGCCTTGGGTTTCTGCAACAGGCAACATCGGGCTTGGGGAGGAATGCAAACTCGTAACGGACACATCAGACTATATAAGCCTCGTGCATTGTTGTCAATGTTGGGTACAAGCATACCCTTCCGCTATTCACCAGCGTTGCCCTCTGAAGGATTGACTAGGGCCATACAGATAGGCATTCACTCATTCAAAGAGCGAGACGCGCAAGAACTTAATTTTCACGGTATGCTTCTGCCAGGGGTTGAAAGCATTGAGTATGTCAGAAACTTGCTTGCGCTGAACTTCTCTCTTGCGGTTGCAGTTGGCTTCACGACTGCCCCACTTTACAGTCGTACTGCGGTTTTCAATGAGGAGGAGGACTCTGAAGGCAGAAAGAGATTGGTGATCCTTTCGAGACGGCTCAACACGCGCGGTCTGGTCATCAGGCTGAAGGAGGCACTGTTCGAGGAAATCGCAGATGACCCCGCCGCTACGGGAAAGTTGTTGCACACAGTTTCTCATGCGTTCCTTAAGCACCTACCCCTGAAAGCGGGACTTGAACCAAACGAGTTCTATGAGAGCCTAGATGTAGAAAAGCGCGAGATAGCCATTTACGACAACCAGCTAGGAGGCATAGGTGGAGTAGAGACGGTGGTTGACCTTGATGCGAGTGAGCTGGATTCGGACTATCAGCACTTGATATCCGAATCTCAAACCTGCGATTTGGATTGCCCATCGGCTTGCAAGGCGTGCCTTTACATAGAGAACTGCGGTCGGCTCAACAGGCAACTCAACCGACACCTTCTTGAAGGAGTTATTGCAAGTGAATGAAGAAGATTGGCTCAAAGAATTCGTCTTTGACCTGATAGGTAGAGGAGGAATCCTGACTGCAGAGGAAATGATCAAGGAAATCGGAAAAGCCGGAAAAAGAGCGACTACGGGACAACTCGTTAATATTTTGTTGCAGGCAGAACGCGAGGGCTTTATTGAAAAAGTGAGGGACACCCGTTTCGACGAACTAAAACCGCTGACCTCTGTTGGATGGAAACCAACACCCGCTTTTAGGAAACCCAAAACACAAGCAGACCTTAAAGGGCAACAGAAAATCACGGAGGTTATGCCTCCAGTAATCCAAGCCACAGACTACGTGTCCGAAGCGCGGCTCGTAGTTTCCCAGCCAAGTTTTGCATTCTCTCAACTGGAACAACTAAAGAAGAGAATACATGCTTTAGAGGCAAGAGAAGCTATCGAAAAAGTCATTATAGATGCAAAGAAAAACCTAAGAGTAATTTCCCCGTTTTATGATGAGCTTTTTATGGATGTCCTTTCAAAACACACGTCCAAGCTGAAGACGCTGGACTGGATACGCATTATCTCAGACCAGGAAAAAGATCAGGTGAGAGCTACTCTTAAAAAGGCGCAGGCGCTCTTTCCAAACGCAGAAATCAGGTATCTTTACAAAGGCGCTGGAGAACTCAAAATCGGTGGCATACACGCGAAAATATTGATAGCTGACACTTCGGAGGCACTAATCGGAAGTTTTAACTTCACCCACTCACATGTAGTTTACAACATTGATGCGGGGCTTCTTGTTACTGGAAAAATAGTTCAAGACATAGCGGCAACCTACGACACTATATGGTCGCTCAGATAATAGGTGCAAACGAATGAGTGGGGCTTACCGCGTACAGTGGTACCCTCTTCGAATAATCGTCAGCATATGGACAGCTATGTATCAGGCTTCTCTGAGACTTGATAGGTGGAGTCCGGACCCCAACCTATCTCTAGAGGATGCTCTCTACGATGATATGTGGTCCTATGACCTTAGCCCTGCAGGCGGCATTATGCGGAGCGCCCAGAAAAGATATGAAAGACTTCAGGATGGAAACTGCAGGAAAACCATCAGGGCATTGGAAGAGGCATGGAGAAGCCGCTTGGATTTGCAATCAATCAAGCCATCCCAAAAAAGTTACCCATCAAACCCAAGAGATGTGGATCTGGTAAGTCTATTTGCAACACGAAGCTTCAGCGGTTCTGTATGGAAATATGACGCGTTGATATGCCACGTTCCCGAATACTCTCGTGTTATGTCCTTCAAAATTAGTTCGCCAGACTTTGGAAGAATGGCTGAAGTCTTTAAGAAGAGAGTGGAGCTGGGACGTAGCCCATTCATCGGTATGAAGACGAGGGTTTCAAGATGCGAGGTCCACTGGGGTTTTAATAGAATACGACGACGCTCGTCGACCCAAGTATTGGAACAGAATACTCAGTGGCTTCTCACGTTCAAGGAACTCATCTCCGCGTGTGAGACAATTACTATTCAACCAGAGAAATTCTACCAGGAAACCTCAGGATCTGCACCGCTCTGCCTTAAAGATTACTTTGTTTCGCGCCTTCTGAACAGCCTGGTGTTTTTTATGCCCTTCATAACCACTGCCACTGTAAAGAGTTCTGACGACCGTGGTTTTCAATACGTCTTCGATTTATCTATCGACAAAGGCACTGTTGCAGGTGGAATCGAAAATGCGTTCTGTTTTGATAGCAACCTGAATTTTGAAAAATTAGTCGGACAGAAGGTAGCTGTCCTTGGCTTTATTCCTATAGGGCTTCAAGAATCTGTTCTTAGACAAATACCAATCACTTTGCTTGCGCTCTGCCCAGATATGGCTGAAGATCTGAAGGCTACTCAGAACACTCGCCAAACACAGGAGTTACCGTCCATAGTCGATGTCACAAAGGAACTTGCAGATGCCTTTATGTTCAAGCACGTGACGCCGAGTACTCTCAAGAAACTCGCGACAGAAATAAGGCTTAAAGAACCAAGACCAGTAGCCAAACCAACGCCAACTGTTACTGTTGAAATTCCCATTGTAGAGCCCAAACTACCCCCGCTTCCTCCTAAGCCAGCCCCACCACCGTACTACACCGAAAGAAGTGAGACGGAATTCTCTCCTCTCGAAGGATGCGTCCTCAGGATAATGAGTGCTGAAAGGGACAGGATACACCAGATTGGCGACCTTATAGCAAAGCTAAGACGAGAAGGATTTTCAGAAAGCTACAGTAATCTGAAAGATGTCCTTGGCAACCTGATGGACAAGGATTTAGTTTACGCAGATATATTGGGCGAAGGCTGGTTACTGAACCCACGAATAAAAATACTTCCAAAAGGCGCTACCATCCCGTTGTCCTTTGTCAAACAGGAAATACTGTCCTTCCTTGCATCGAGATACCCAGAAAAGATGCCTCTCGCAAAAATAGCTCAAAGAGTTTTGCTTAACGACAGCAGAATCTCGCGCAAGGCTATCGGAAATGCTCTCAGAAGTCTCTGGAAAGAAAAAGAAATAACAATGCATAAGAAAAACCGCTGGGCGTTCAATCCATATCATCCCAGAAAGGATAGGAAGACACCTATAGAAACATGGAAGATCCACGAAGAACTCGACGAAGCTACAATTGCCCGGGTGCCCCAGGTTTGTAGAGCACATCAGACAGGATACGTTCACACATATGTCGGCAACCAACACAAGAAGTTCTATGTCAATAGCTTCAAGGACTCGCCAAAAATCGTGACAGAACTTATTGGCAAAATAAAAGAGAGAAAAATATCGTTCATCGAATTCACAGACCAGCTCAACGGCAACGTCAAAATATGGCGAACAGAAGATGGAAAAATCAAAGGAACATACACGAATCCGAGGAGAAACTCGTTCAAACTGATAATGGAAATGCTGAAAGCTAAAACTCAAAAGTCTTGAGCAGTTATCCGCACAAAAACGAGATTTGATCAGCAAACGTTTCAAGTGTGGGTGCGAATCTTACATCGGTTTCATACCTCATCCCAAGGGTCTTCATTCTCACACTTCCTTGATTCTTTTGCTTATCGGCCAACCTTTTTCGATTAGGATTTTTCTTACTTTAGATATATTTAGGGCAAATTCTACATGTTTGCAGTTGCCAGAGCCGCAGTATTCGCATAAGATCTTATTAGGCTTGAAATAGACGTCTATTATCCTTCCCTTTGACACGCCGTTACCAAGGCTTCTGTCCAGTATCCTAACACCGCTTTCGCTTATGTTGAAATGTTCGAGCTGTGGCAATTCAGATGTGGCGACAAGAATTTTTAGTTCGGTGCATTTTTCGCGTACGGCGTCTGTTACGAAGTCTGCGAGGCTCTTGTAGCCCATTTCAGGATGAGCCTTAATGTATTCTTCGATTAGGTTGATGAGTTCTCTTTGGAGGCTTACGCCTCGGTATTTGTCCATGGGCATTTTACCACACTCTTGCTTTACCTATACGTTAGTCAAGACTTAATAAATTTTCGATTTTTCTCTCTGCAGTTTTTAGGTTGTCGTAGCGATAAGCCTTAAATCGTTAGCCACATGCATACCACACAAGTAAAGCTAAAGTGGGGTAAACACATGCCAGGAGCAAATTACAAAAGCGTCTCAATCAACGACGAACTCGTAGAACGAATAAGAAAGCTAATCAAAAAGCTTGGAACATACCACAGCGTCGCAGAATTCGTCTCCGAAGCCGTACGCCTACGCATAGAACTCCTCGAAAAACAAGAGAAAATCAAAGGTGAAAAACATGATACTATCCGCTGAAGAACTACAGAAAACCATCCAGCTTCTCTTCAAGATGTTCATGGAACTCAACGAGGCATCCGAAATAGCCATCAAAGAACTCATCGACAACAAAATAGCCGAAGCCTTAGACCAGCACCTGGAAGACTACGAGCACAAAGAAAACCCAGCCATAGAGGAGGCAACTACGCCATGACCGAAAAAGAAGACACAGCCGCCATAGCACTCTTAGAATTCCTAAACGCAGTCGAAGCAGGAATCGCTAGCGCACGCCAAATCATAAAAGAAGCAAAAATAGGCTGGGACCCCGACCAAATCAAATGGGAAAACACAGAAGGCTCCGCTGGACCTTATCAAAGAAGCGAAGACATCAACAACCCAGAATTCAAAGCCATGCTAAAAGACCTGCAAGCCCACAACGGAAAACTAACCAAGGAAGGGTGGTTCTATTGGGTCTTCCAAAACGGCACAACAGTCGGACGCAAAAAACGCAACCAAACCACCCCAACCAAAACCCAATAAAACAAAGGCTTTTCCAGCGGCTTCCCAATGAGCAGCCTCTTCGATCTCAAAGAACTCAAAACCCTCGGAGGCTTCAAAGCCGGAGACCTGCTCGCCGTAGACCCCAAACTATACAGCAAATTTTTACGCCATTTATCACGCACTGTACGCCGAGACATAACAGCAAAAAACATGATTCTTTTAACAGCATTAAGCGCCTACACTCCTGAACCCATAAACCTATTTTTGCGCGGTGAAAGCAGCATAGGAAAAAGCTACAACGTAGTCCAAGCCCTAAAATACTTCCCAAAAGACGACGTCTGGCTCCTCGGTGGACTAAGTCCAACCGCCCTAATCCACCAGCACGGCATACTCATCGACAAAAACGGAGACCCAATACTGCCATACAGCAGACCAGACAAAGACGCATCACCAGAAGAAAAAGAAGCATGGCACCAGAAAATGAAAGACTCACGCTACCTGGTGGAGCTTAACGGAAAAATCCTTGTCTTCCTCGAGGCGCCCCACTTCGAAACCTTCAACATGCTCAGACCCATCCTAAGCCACGACGCCCACCAGATCAGCTACCGCTTCACAGACAAAACAGGAAAAGGACAACTCCAAACCCAACACGTCATCGTCCAAGGCTGGCCAGCCACAATATTCTGCAGCACCCAAGAAAAATACGTGCAGGATCTAGCCACAAGAGGCTTCACCATAACACCAGAAATGACACAACGCAAATACAGCGCAGCCAACATCCTAACAGCCAAAAAATCCGCCTACCCATGGATGTTCCAACACGACTTCGACTTTATGCTGCTGGAAGGCTACATACACTTCCTCAAAAACCACCTAAACGAAATCAAAGCCGTAGACCCATACGCAATAAAATTCGTACAAACATTCCCAAGCAGGTCGCCACGCTCAATGCGCGACTTCAAACACCTCACCAACCTCATCAAAGTCTCAGCCCTATTCCACTTCGCCCAAAGACCCCTCGTAATAAGAAAAATCAAACCAGAAACAGCCGTTAAAGAAGACCCAACAGTCAACGAAGACAAGGAAATCGAAGAACGCTACATAATGGTAACAAAACAAGACTACGACTTTATCCTCGCCTTATGGAGCAACATCCAAGAAACAACGGAAACCTCAGCACCAGGACACATCATAAAATTCTACCACGAAGCCGTAGAGGAAGCAGCCAAAGAAAAACAGGAATTCACAATAGAAGACTTGACCGAAAAATGGAACAGCACACAAGAAGACAAGAAATCAAGCGACGCCATAAGAAGATGGACAAGCTTCCTCTGCAGCATAGGCTACCTAACAAGCAAACCAGACCCAACAGACAAAAGACGACAACTCTACAAAACCATACACAACAACCAAAAAACCCGCAACTACACGAATTCACAATTTTCGTCTATCTTCACACTCGAAACCCTAAAAGCTTGGCTAAACGAGGCAGAAAAAATATTTGCACACAACAGCCTTTCACTCAGAGAAAACATCATAAGCGAACAAGAAATCACGGTGGAAGAGCTTTACAACCGCCACTTCTCAAGCGAAACTCCTCCGCATGCAAATATCTCTTCAAGCACAAATGAGACTTCTTTAACAGAAAACGTCAAGAAAATAGACGAAAAAGCCGATTTCAACTATTTGCGGAATTTTAAGGCTGTTTATTGGAGTGATGGCTTCTACGGCTGGCATCCATGCGCAACGTGTAGACAAACAAAGTTGACAAGCTGGCAAGCCGAAACCTTCCAAAACGAAAAGGTCTGGCTGTGCGAAGACTGCAAAGAAGCATGGGAAAAACAGCAGTCAGGAGAGACTTGAAAATGACCATTCCTCTCAGCTCAGCTGTCTACGTCCGCTACAAAGATCACGTTCTTTTCAGACGAATCAAAAACCATGTTGCCAGGCATGCTGAACGCGAGACAATCGGATGGTTAGTCGGCGAAGACCCTGAAGCCATATGCATTCACTGGGATAGAAACGTCAGAAGACTTCCGCACCAGAAAACCAGCTCCAACAGTGGCCTGCTAATTCTGAAAAGCTGCATCCTCGAAATCCGAGAGATACCATTACAAAGAAAACGGAGCGGGTCTTTAAGTTGTCAAACCGACAAATATGTAAGCACTGAGTATGCGTTTCAGCCAAAGAAACGAAAAACTCAGCAGCCAAAAGCAAGGACGGGAGCAGACAAATGAAAACCGTAACCATAACGGAAAGCTCCCGAGGCTACAAACTACAAAAACCCCTAACGCTCCAGATGCCCGAACCGCAGACTCCAGCCGACCAGAAACTACACCAATACATCGTAGACGCTCTACTGACGAAAATGCCAGCTCTGGTAACCTTCACCTTCGACAACCAAACAACCATGGAACTCGCAAAACACCTCTTACGCCACAGAACAGGCAGCCAAGCCACGCTTTACCAATACATCTACGGAGTACACCGATTTTGCGAGTGGCTAAACACCCAGCCAGACCAGCTGGTCAAAAGTTGCCAAGACCAAGACGGAGACCCCAAACCCAAAGCCCTAGCCCAAACAAGCCGCATGCTCGACGACTTCGTCGCTAATCTCCAAGCCGAAAACTTGGCACCAGGCACAGTGAGTAATCATGTCAAGGGCGTCAAGGCATTATTCCGCTGCAACGGACTAAAACTAGACCTGCCCTACAGCCTAAGCAAAAGAGGCGTATACGAAGACCGTGCGCCTACACCTGAAGAACTTCAGAAACTCTTGGATATAGCCGACCTACGCGAAAGAGTCATCATAACCATGCTAGCCCTAGGCGGATTCCGAATAGGCACATTAGTAAAACTCTGCTACCGCCACGTCAAACGAGACTTGGAAAGACAGGCTATACCCATCCACATCCACGTCGAAGCTGAGATCACCAAGGGAAAATACCACGACTACGACACCTTCCTAAACCAAGAAGCAGCCGAATACCTGCGCGATTACATTGAGATTAGACGCCAAGGCACAAGAAAAATTCCGCCAGAAAACATCCACGACGACTCACCACTAATCCGAGACGGACAATGCAAGCATCCCAAACCCATATCGGAAGGCAGCATACACCGAACCGTACACCGACTCTACATCAAAGCAGGACTATTAACCAAAAACCCACGAGGAAGACGCTACGACCTCCGCGCACACAGCATACGAAAATTCTTCCGCACCCAGATGGCCAGCTTAAGCGTACAAGCCGATTACATCGAATACATGATGGGACATACCATAAGCACTTACCACGACATCAAGATGAAAGGCACTGAATACCTAAGAGGCATCTATCTCGCAGCAGGCTTAAGCATAAAACCAAAAACCCGCCTCAGCAAAATCGACGCCCTCAAAGAAATCATACGCGCATGGGGACTAAACCCCGAAGAAATCCTAACAAGAGACGCCCTTACGAGACCTAACCGCACAATCATCGACAACAGCCAACTCGAAAACCAGCAGCTAGTTCAACTGACCACCGCTCTAAAGCAACAGATGCTCAAAGACTTACGCGAAAACCAGCCTAAAAATAGTATAAATTCGCGCCTGGACAATGGTAGCCCGGGAGAGATTCGAACTCTCGTCTAGCACATCCATGACGATGCGAAGAATTTAAACTCAGGTGTAAAGCTATTTCGCCCGACCAAGCCCCTTTCAAGATTTTCACACAATATTTACCCTAGACT
>Ga0172366_10001443_pt1 | contig 18380 bp, 13 predicted proteins | sample LakKivSesite69cm_FD_114533 | JGI IMG/M metagenome (GOLD analysis project Ga0172366, IMG submission 114533) | Sediment microbial communities from Lake Kivu, Rwanda - Sediment site 69cm | ecosystem: Environmental > Aquatic > Freshwater > Lake > Sediment | place: Rwanda: Western Province, Lake... | reverse complement strand
CGCCACTGTCAAGTTCTTCGGGACGCCGGCCGAGGAGAACTACGGCGGCAAGGTCTACATGGTCCGTGCCGGCCTCTACGACGATGTCGACGCCTGCCTCAGCCACCACCCGAGCAGCATGAACACGGCCAGGCTGAGCAGCAACAACTCGGTGAACGGCGTCAAGTTCCACTACTACGGGAAGACGAGCCACGCCGCCGGGAGCCCCGAGCAGGGGAGAAGCGCCCTCGACGCTGTCGAACTGATGAACGTCGGCGTCAACTACCTCCGGGAGCACGTTATCGAGAAGGCTCGTATCCACTACGTGATCGAGGAGGGCGGAGGGCAGCCCAACGTTGTGCCGGACTACGCGAGGAGCTGGTATTACATACGCGCCCCGGAGCGTGACCAGCTCGAGCCTATCTACAGGCGTATACTGAGGATAGCCGAGGGCGCGGCGCTCATGACGGAGACGAGGCTACGGGTCGAGTTCATAGACGGCATATACAACCTCATCCCGAGCCGGACCCTGGCAGAGCTCGTCGTGAAGAACATGAGGGAAGTAGAACCGCCGAGTTACACTCAGGAGGAGCTTGACTTCGCCGCCAAGATAGCGGAGACCTTCCCGAGGGAGCAGAAGATAGACGGCCTCAGGAAGCTCAAGGTCCCCGACTGGGAGAGGTATGTGGACGTCGACCTTCCAACCGATGTGCTTGACCCGTGGGGCGAGGGGGAGGTGCAGGCGGGCTCCTCAGACGTAGGCGACGTAAGCTGGAAGACGCCCACAACGGAGTTCGGCACGACGCTGAACGTCCTCGGCGCCCCCGGCCACAGCTGGCAGTTCGTCGCCTGCAGCGGAAGCACCATAGCCCACAAGAGCCTCGTCTTCGCTGCGAAGACCATCGCCGGGGCGGGGCTGGACCTCGTCGCGGACCCAGAGCTGCTCAGGAGGGCGAAGGAGGAGCACGCCGGCAGGCTGAAGGGGAGGAGCTACGTCAGCCCGATACCGGCTGAGGTGCAGCCGCCTCTTGAGATCGCGAGGGTCGCCGCCGAGAAGGCGCAGGGATAGCTGTCACCCCTCTACATCACATGGGTTACAAGGACCCTGAGCCCTATCCCAATCAGGATGAAGCCGCCGGCGACCTGCGCCCACCTGCCGATCTTTCCGCCTATCCTGCTGCCGAGGGCGACGCCGATGTAGGTGAAGGCGAAGGCCGTCGCCCCTATCACGAGAGCCGGCACCAGCACGGAAACCTTCTCGAGGGTGAAGGAGAGGCCCACTGCGACGCTGTCTATGCTGACGGCCACGCTGAATAGGAGGAGGCTCGAGTTCCCCAGTATCCTGGAGGAGTCGACCTCTCTGCCGTCCCTGGCCGCCTCTAGGAGCATCCTCCCGCCGACGAATGCGAGAAGGAGGAAGGCCGCCCAGTGGTCGTATCCTGAGATGAGGTCGACGAACGCTGTCCCAGCCGCCCAGCCCAGGACCGGCATGAAGACGTGAAAGGCCCCGAACGACGTTGCGAGCCTGGTCATCTGCCTCCCCGTCATCCTGCCCATTCCGAAGCCGGTGGCTGCCGCCACGGACAGGACATCCATGGAGAGTCCGACCGAAAGCAGTGCAAGCGAGATAGGCTCGATGTCCAACCGAAGTCTTTACGTCAACCCTCATGGAGCGGTTTAAGGCTTCCTAAACATAGGCGACTCTGGAGGCATTGCATACGCGCGCGCAGCCTCTTCCGATGCAGAGCCCCAGCGAGCGGCAGGTTACCATTTTAACTATTCATGGGCCATCGATCAGCCACTGGTGTCCCGATTGAAGGAGAGGGCATGGGGCTGGATTGATGGTAACAGGGAGAGGCTGATCTGGCTCAGCGACCAGATCTGGGAGTACGCCGAGCTCGGCCTCGTCGAGGAGAGGTCTTCCAGGCTCCTCGCGGACGAGCTGGAGAGGCATGGCTTCAGGGTTGAGCGCGGCGTCGCCGGCATGCCCACGGCGTTCGTCGCCACATGGGGTGGGGGGAAGCCGGTCGTCGGCCTCATGGGGAAATACGACGCCCTTCCGGGGATAAGCAACGGGAGGGTGCCTTACAAGGAGCCGCTCAGGGAGGGCGCGCCTGGGCACGGATGCGGCCACAACATCCACGGCGTGACGGCTGTCGGCGCGGCGATCGCTGTCAGGCACGCCCTCGATAAGGAGGGGCTGCCCGGGACGGTGAAGTGCTTCGGCACGCCCGCGGAGGAGAACTACGACGGCAAGGTCTTCATGGTCCGGGCGGGCTGCTTCGACGGCGTGGACGCCTGCCTCAGCCACCACCCGAGTAGTGTCAACACGGCGAGCATGTCCAGCAGCACGGCGGTCAACTCCGTCAAGTTCCACTTCTACGGCAAGACGAGCCACGCAGCCGGGAGCCCGGAGCAGGGCAGGAGCGCGCTGGATGCGGTGGAGCTCATGAACGTCGGGGTCAACTACCTCCGGGAGCACGTCATAGACAAGGCGCGCATACACTACGTGATCGAGGAGGGGGGTGGGCAGCCGAATGTGGTGCCGGACTACGCGAGGAGCTGGTACTACATACGCGCCCCGGAGCGTGACCAGCTCGAGCCGATCTATGCGAGGGTGCTCAAGGTAGCGGATGGGGCGGCCATGATGACCGAGACGAGGCTCAGGGTCGAGTTCATCGCCGGCATCTACAACCTGCTGCCGAGCAAGACCCTGAGCGGCGTCGTGGTGGGCAACATGCGCGAGGTCGGAGCCCCGTCGTACACCGGGGAGGAGCTCGCCTTCGCCAGGAGGATAGCTGAGACGGTGCCTAGGGAGCAGAAGATCGACAGCCTGAGGAAGGCGAAGCTGCCCAACTGGGAGAGGTACGTGGACGTCGACCTAGTCACCGACATACTCGACCCCTGGAACGAGGGCGAGGTCTCGGGCGGCTCCACCGACGTGAGCGACGTCAGCTGGAAGACGCCGACCATGGAGTTCGGAACCACCACCTTCGTCCTAGGCGCCCCTGGACACAGCTGGCAGGCGGTCTCGTGCAGCGGCACGAGCATAGGGCACAAGAGCCTCATATTCGCGGCAAAGACTATGGCTGGCTCGGCCCTCGACCTCCTCACGAGGCCCGAGCTCCTCGGGAGGGCGAAGGAGGAGCACGAGGAGAAGATGAAGGACAGGGTCTACAGGTGCCCGATACCTGAGGACGTAAACCCGCCCCTTGAAATGGCCCGAGCGACGGCGGAGCGGCTCAAGGGGAAGAGTTGAAAATAGCGAATAAAGGAAAGGAGGTCAGAGGATCAGCTTGAAGGCCGTCTTCGGCGCACCGCATATGGGGCACCTGTCCGGCGCCTGCCCCTCCACGGTGTTGCCGCATACGCCGCAGACGTAGTAATCGACCTTCGGCGCGTCTTTCCCCGCCTTCAGGGCGTCGGCCGCCTTGCCGTAGAGCCCGGCGTGGATCTCCTCGACCTTGTTGGCGACGCTGAAGCTCCACTCGGCGTCCTTCTTCCCCTCGGCCGCCGCAGTCTTGATGTATCCCGGATACATCTCTGTGAACTCGAAGGTCTCCCCGCCTAGAGCCTCCTGGATGTTCTCCTGCGTCGATCTTATCCCGCCCATCACGCGGAGGTGGTTATGGGCGTGGACCGTCTCAGCCTCGGCGGCCGCCCTGAAGAGCCTCGCCGCCTGGGGGTAGCCCTCCTGATCGGCCCTCTTCGCGAAGGCGAGGTACCTCCTGTTCGCCTGGGACTCCCCCGCGAAGGCGTCCCTAAGGTTATCCATCGTCTTCATGCAGATCACCGGATGAGATGATCTCGGAGCCGAGGCTATAAAAGGCTGCGAGAAACGTCGTCAGCGCACCTGTCCCGGCAGAGTACTTGCTGTTCTCCCCGGAAAAACGGCACCTCTAATAGTGACATCCTCTAGAAGACTGATGAAGGGTGCCTGGATTGTATGACGCCGTGATTCTCGGCAAGGTCTCCAAGCGCTTCGGGGAGACGCAGGCGGTGGACTCCCTCGACATGGTCATACCCGAGGGGACGATCTACGGCTTCCTAGGCCCCAACGGCAGCGGCAAGTCCACGACGATGAAGATGATGATCGGCCTCGTCAAGCCCGACAGCGGAAGCATCAGCATCCTCGGCCACGACCCTCAGAGGGAGCCCATCGAGGTGAAGAGGCTCATCGGATACGTCCCGGAGACGCCCCGCCTGTACGAGTTCCTGACGGCGAACGAGTACATCGAGTTCCTCTGCACGGTCCACGGCATCGACCCGAGGGCCCAACAGGACAGGGTGAGCGAGTTCTACGAGGCGTTCGAGCTCACGGGGCAAGAGAACGTGATGATGGGGGGCTTCAGCCACGGCATGAAGCAGAAGATGGCGATCATCGGCGCCCTCCTGGCGAAGCCGAGGCTCCTGATACTGGACGAGCCCCTGGGAGGACTCGACCCCAAGTCGGCGAAGATAATGAAGGACCTCCTGCACAGCCTCGCCAAGGAGGGGGTCACCACGATATTCAGCACACACATCATGGAGATCGCCGACGCCATCTGCGACCGCATATGCATCATCGACCATGGCAGGAAGCTGGTGGAGGGCACCCCCACGGAGCTCAGGAAGCTTGGCGGCAGGAGCGGCGGCAGTCTGGAGGAGGTCTTCCTCAGCCTGACGGGCGGCGCCGAGATCGGCCCCATAGTCGAAGCCCTCACGAAGTGACACAGCTTGAACATCAAGGTGGCGTGGAAGATCGGTGAGATCTTCGCGGTAGCCTCCAGCCGGGGGAAGCGGACGTGGACGAGGGAGACCGGCGGCGCGCTGCCCAGGCTCGTCAACACAATCCTTGGAGCGGCGTTCTTCGGCGTCTTCGCCGTTGGCGCATACTGGCTCCTCTCCTACCTCGACCTGCCTGTGGCCTACGTGGCACCCTACTTCACGCAGTTCCTGTTCTTCATACCCGCCGCCACTGCCCTCTTCTGCTTCATGTACGGCCTCATGTTCGAGCTGAACCAGTCGGCCTACAGCGTCAGCCTCGACATGATCAACTGGCTGCCGATAAGCCCCATGGAGTACGTGCTCGGCTCGACTCTTGCGACGCTCTACTTCTGCCTGGCCATGCTCGGTGTGATGTACGGGGCGGCGCTGGGCGTCGGCGTATATTGTGGTTCTGTTGCTGCGTGGGTCCTGACGCTGGTCGTCGGCATCCTGAGCGCCTTCATGGGAAGCTTCAGCGTCGAGATAGTCAGGGCGGTCCTAAACAAGGCCTCCTCCGGCCTCTCCAGGAGGGGAGGGAGGACAGCGATGATTGGCCGCATCGTCCTCACCGTCCTGCTCCTCATAGTCTTCAACTTGGTATTCAACTACAATGTGCTCCTGCAGCTCTCGGCGTGGTTCTACACCGTGGTCGGAGCGGCGTGGTTCGTCCCTCCCCTGTGGCCAAGCTTCGCGATCTTCAGCTATCTCGCGGGAGACACGGCGGGGCTGGCACTCTATGGTGGGCTCAGCGTCGCCTTGACGGCGGTGTTTATGTCGCTGGGAACGTGGACGAGGAGCAGGAACTGGGTTCAGGAGGAGGCCTCGGTGAGGTTCGGAGGCAAGTCTCGGCCTCTCGCCGGCGGCGGGATGATCGGCTTCACAGGCGTCGAGTCGGCGATAATAAGGAAGGACCTGAAGGGGCTGTTGAGGCGCCGCGAGATGGTGACCTTCCTCGCCTTCCCATTCCTCATGCTGGCGGCGAGCCTCATCAACACGAATGTGGCCGACGTCTTCAGCGAGTCTGCGCCGCTTTGGGAGAGGCTCGCCTTCTTCTCCGCCCCGGGGATGGGGGTGATGTTCCTCGCCTACTTCCTCGCAGCCACCTCGATCGGCCAGGAGGGAGGCGCCTTCGTCAACCTCAGGGCCTCACCCCTGTCCCCCAGGGAGCTGACACGGGCGAAGCTCGCCTTCTCCCTCCTAGTCGCCTATGCCTTCACCGCCGTCCTGCTGGCCGCGGTCATATTCATAGTCAGGATGGGCCCGGAGCTCCTTTTGATGATCTCCGTCTTCGTCGTGGCGGTGATATCCACGGCCGCCTCGATCGGCATAGCCATCGGGGCGAGGTTCGCCGACTTCACGGAGATACCGCGCGCGAGGTTCATAACTCCCATCGGGGGCTTCATCGGGATATTCGTCGCCTTCGCCGCCGTGGCCATCATCTATGCCCCCATCCCGCTCATCGGCGCCCTCGGTCTAGGGTCTCTCTACGAGTTAACGGCCTCCACCGTCGTCGCGGTCATCGGCTGCCTAATAATCTACTCCTCGTACAGGATCGCGGTGGCCGAGGTCGGGAAGGTGTACGAGTCGGCGCCGGTATAGGCGCCCAGCTTTCCATAAAAAAGGGTAGGGTTCGAGCCTACTTGAGCTTCTTGACGAAGCGCTCCAGCCTGTTGCAGACGTCCTCAAGGTCCTTCATCGACGCCACGAGGGCGAGCCTGAAGTGGCCCTCCCCTGTCGGCCCGTACTGTGTGCCCGCGGCCGACCTCACCTTCTCCTGCTGGAAGAAGTCTGCGCAGAACTTCGCCGCCGGCACCTTGAAGGCGCTTATGTCTGGGAAGAGGTAGAAGGCGCCCTCCGGGTACGGGCACCTGATGCCTTCGATCTCGTTGAGGCGGGGCACCATCCACTCTATGCGCCTCTTGTACTCCTTCCTCATGCTGTCCACGAAGTCCCAGCCGTCCCTCAGGGCCTTAGCGGCCGCGAACTGGAAAGGCACTGGCATCCCTATGATTCCTATCGGGACCGCGTTCACTACATTGCTGAGCTCCGGGCCGGCGATGATGTACCCCGCCCTGCACCCCGTCCAAGCGAAGGTCTTGCTGAAGCTCATGAGTGCCATCGTCCTCTCCTCCATCCCCGGGTACTTCATTATGGGGATGAACCTGTTCTTCCACACGAACTCGGTGTATATCTCGTCCGAGAGGACGACGAAGTCCTTCTCGACCGCCAGTTCCGCAAGCTGCCTCAGCTCCTTGTCTGTGTAGACGATCCCGCAGGGGTTGTCTGGGTTGCAGATGAGGAGGGCCTTTGTCTTCGGCGTGACAGCCTTCCTGATGTTCTCCATGTTGGGGCGGAAGAGGCCGCTCTTGTCCTTGGTCATCGGCGCCTTGACAATCTTGGCGCCGAAGTAGGCCGCCGGCTGTGTGTACCCCTGGTACGCGGGGTCCATGAGGAGTATCTCGTCGCCGGGGTTGAGGATGGCGCCGAAGCTGTGGAAGATCGCCTGGCTCCCCCCAGACTCGATGCAGATCTGTGTGTTGGGGTCGATCTTGACGCCGTACTTGGCGTAGTAGTCGGCGATCGCCTGCTTGAACTCGGGGACGCCGGCGAACTCGTAGTGGGTATGGCCTGCCTTCATCGCGTCGTAGACCGCCTTGTCTATGAACTCGGGCTGGTTGAAGTCGGGGTCGCCTGCGCCGAGGTTGATCATTCCCGGGATGGGCCCTAAGCTCACCCTGGTCGCCGACCCCGCGCCCATGGCGAGGAGCTCCTTCTTGGCAAACCTAGTCACGGACAATTTGACCACGCATCCTCTTAGCTACCTCAGGTTCTCTATAAAACGTCTTCGCCGATGCCTGCCGGCAAGAACGGGACGGGGAATGTAAAAATGGGGCAAATAAGGGTAAAAAAGGGGTATTTCACGGGTCAGCCCAGGAGGGCGTTGAAGAGCAGCTTGAAAGCGGCGTCGCTCTGCGCCCTGTACTGTGGCGGGAAGCCGTATAGCACGACGCGCCCCTTCCCCAGCTTCGCCTCGACCAGGGCCGCCTTCCTCGCCAGCCTCTCCTCGCCGACCAGCCAGCCGCTCTCCATTATCCTGGAGTCCGGGTAGCTGAGGACGACGGCGTACTCGTCGTTCCTGGCGTGGGGCTTCACCTCGAAGGCCGGGTGGCTGCGGAAGATTATCAGCAGGTCGTCCTGGACGCCCCACGCGAGGGGATGCTCATGCTCGACGTTGACGTGGAGCGTTGAACCCGGGCAGACGAACTCCGTCTGCTTCACCTCCGAGAGGACGTTCCTGACGGGCAGCTTCAGCTCGTCTATCGCCAACTCAGAGGCCTCACCAAGGCAGAGGAGGGAACCGCCACCCTCGACGAACTCCCTGAGCTTCCCCACCCCCTCCTTCCCGAGGCCGCTCCTGTACTCAGGCGGCCAGATGGGCAGGGTCTGCGTCCCCTGGAACCTCTTCTCGTAGTACTCCTCTATCCCCTCGCCGAGGATCATGCACTTGGGGTCGGAGGGGAGGATGATGGCGTCGAACCTCCCGGCCAGCCTCCCCTTCTTCACCTCCTTGTCGGTGACGGTCCTGTACCTGAAGCCGTACTGCTCCAGGAGCCACCTCGTCCAGCCCTCGTCGGCGTTTCCACCGTAGAGGCGCTGGTAGACGCCGACGCTCAGCGCCCTCACAGGCGCCGATGCCAGGCCACCCGGCGGGGCGGCGGTGAATCCGAGGTGGTACCGCCTGGAGAGCTTCTCGAGGTCGCCCCTGGCGTCGGCCATGGGGATGTGGAAGCTGCCCGCGCAGTAGGTTTCGGCGCCGACCGTCACGGCCCTCTGGAGCCTCCTGACCTCGATCCCCCTGCGGAGGAGCCTGTTGACGGCGGCGAAGGCGTCGTTCAGCCTTCCGTCGAGGAGCCAGCCGTTGGGAGCCTCCGCGGCGACCTCCCCCCTCGGGAACCTCAGGCCGGTGAGCGGCTCGAACGCGCCCCGGAAGGGAGCCTCGACCTCGCGGACACCGACACCCATGAACTCAGGCACCGTGTACGTCGCGAGGTCGTAGGGGATGATCGGCGAGCCGTCGGGCTTCTTCGAGAAGGGGCCCACGTGGTAGAAGGTCCTCCTCAGCAGGGAGAGGAGGTATGGCCTGGACGGCTGGGAGACGAAGACCACGTGGGTGCCGCGTGGGTAGGAGACGCCGTCGGCGACGAACTCGCGCTGGCTCCGGCAGACCTCGACGCCCATGTCCATCAGGGACCTGAGCAGCTTGAAGGCAGTGAGCTCGTCGTGCTGGGTAGGGTCGAACACGAAGGCGTACGGCGCCTCCCCGGCCCCCTTCTCCATGGAGCGCCTCGCCTTCGCGTACATGTTCCTCAGTATCCTCTCCCTGAACCTCGACGCCGCCTCGAGGGTCGCGAGGGCGCTTATCTTCTGCTGCTCCACGACGTCCCTGAGCGTCCACCAGCCCCCAGGCCAGGGGTGGGGGAAGCCCATCTGGGCCCTGTACTCAGGCCTCCCCCTGCTGCTCGGCTTGAGCTGGTGAAAGTGGACGTATATCGGTGAGGCGAGGTTGGCGCTCGCCGACTCTGTGAGCATCCCGCAGATGTTGTGCCAGCACGGGACGTAGTTGAAGGTGGGCATGAACTCGCCCGGGTAGGTGGCCTGGGACTCGACGCCTGTCCTCCCCTCCGCCTCGAGCATGACGTGCATCAGCCCACCGTAGAGCTCCTGCTCCGTCCAGACGAGGGGTTCGACGTTGTCGTCGACGGGGTTGGAGAAGGGCGGGATGTAGAACCTGGCGCCGTAGCTCCCCATGTGATGGAAGTCTATGTACGCCTGAGGGAACCACTCCCTGTACATGACCTGCGCCACTATCCGGCTCTCAGGCATGGAGAGGGTTATGGCGTCTCTGTTGTTGTCGTGGCCCGTGTACTTGTGGTACAGCCAGGGCGGCGGGCACCCCTCGTACTCTGTTCCGAGCCACCTATTGTACCAGTCGGTGACCATGATCTGGCCGTCGGGGTTGAAGCAGGGGAAGAGGAGGAGGACCGTGTTCCTCCTGACCTCCTCGTACTCTGGGCGCGTCGCGAGCTCATACGCGAGCTCAGGCGCCATCTGGGTTCCGCCGACCTCGGTGGCGTGGATGCTCATCGTCATCGCCACCACCGTCTTCCCCTCGGCTATCATCGTCTCAGCCTCCGAATCGGAGAGGCCCCTCGGGTGGGCTATCCTGAGGCTCGCCTCCCTGATCCTGTCGGCGTCGGCGAGGTTCTCGGGCGAGGAGATGACGGCCAGGAGGAAGGGGTTCCCCTCTGTCGACTTCCCCAGCTCGGTCACCCTGACGCATGGCGACTTGGAGAGGGCCCAGAAGTACTCGACTATCCTGTCCCACCGGGCGAGCTTCCTCTCGGCCCCCATCTGGTGGCCGAAGAACTCCTCCGGCGAGGGAATTTCACGTGACATGGTATTGATATTGGGATTCGTATTAAAAGCAGTAGCCTGGGACCGGGTTTTCATTACGAATCGCCTGTCGCTATGAGGGTTTTCAGGTAAAAATCCTGATACGAGCATTTTCACTGGAGACCATTTCAGTGTAGAAGTGGAACAGAGAAATACGTTAAAGGCCGGTGCACAGATCCTTCTTGATGGTTCATGGCGCCTAGGCTGATCAGGGTCGAGGACCTCAGGGGCTTCCAGTTCGTCTCCGACCCCCAGGTATCGCCGGACGGGCGGAGGGTCGCCTTCGTCCTATCCAAGATCAACATCGAGAAGGACTCCTACGAGAGGCACATCTGGATGGCGGAGACCGCCTCAGGAAGGGCTAAGCAGTTCACGCACGGGCAGGGGAGCGACACCTACCCCCGGTGGTCGCCTGACGGGCGCAGGCTCCTCTTCCTCTCCTCCGGCAGGGACGAGGAGAAGAAGGCGAAGCTGTACGTGATCCCAGCCTCCGGCGGCGAGGCGAGGATGGTCACGAGGAGCGACGAGGGAGTCGGAAACCCCCAGTGGGCGCCGGACTCGAGGCGAATCCTATACTCCTCGAAGGTCTGGACGGAGAAGAAGCCCGAGACGGACGTCAAGGTCATCAGGAGGATCAGGCACAAGGCGAACGGCATGGGCACCTTCGAGGGTAGACGCGTCCACCTCTTCACCGTCAGGGCGGGATCGAGGCCGAGGCAGCTCACGTCGGGGGAGTTTGACGTCGACGCGGCGGCTTGGAGCCCCGACGGGGAAACCGTGGCCTTCGTCTCCAACATGGAGCCGGACGCGGACACGAGCGAGGTCAGGGACATCTACACGATCCCGGCGGGCGGCGGAGACTTCAGGAAGGTCACTGACGGGAGATACACCGCTTTAGAAGTATCATGGTCACCCGACGGCAGGCTACTCGCATTCACGGGCAACGACGACCCTGAGGGGCATGCTGTCGACAACAATATCTGGGTCATGCCGGCTGGCGGCGGGGAGGCTCGGAACATAACGGGTTCGCTCAGGAGGAGCCTCGGACAGACGATAGGCTCTGACCTGAGGGTCGCCACGCCGAGCCCAGGCCACGTCTGGAGCAGCGACGGCTCCACGATCATGTTCCTCACGGCGAGCACGCCGTACTCGAGCGTCTACAAGGCTAGAGTCAACGGCGGAGGCGTCGAGGAGGTCGTCGGGGGCAGGACCGTCGACGGCTTCAGCGCGTCGGACGACGGCGCGGTCATCGCCTTCAACGCATTGGACGCCACCCACCCGGCTGAGCTCTACGTCAGGGACGCCCTTAGCGAGAGGAGGCTGACCGGGTTCAATGATAAATTCCTCGGGCGGCTAAGGCTCTCATCCCCGGAGCGCTTCACCTTCAGGAACCGTGAGGGGGCCGAGATAGACGGCTGGATCATCAAACCGCCGGACCTGAAGGAGGGAGAGAGGTGCCCCGCGATCCTAGAGATACACGGCGGGCCGAGGTCGATCTACGGCGACGGCATCTTCCATGAGTTCCAGCTCCTCGCCGCGGAGGGACACGCGGTCATCTACACCAACCCACGTGGGAGCGCAGGCTACGACGAGGCGTACGCCAAGGGGGTGATGGGCCACTACGGCGAGGGGGACTACGACGACCTGATGAGGCTCACAGACGAGGCTCTGAGGAGGTTCGGCTTCATCGACCCCTCCAGGCTAGGCGTCTGCGGCGGCAGCTACGGGGGCTACATGACGAACTGGATAATCACGCAGACGGACAGGTTCAGGGCCGCAGTCACCTTCAGGAGCATCTCCAACTGGGTGAGCAAGTTCGGCACAAGCGACATCGGCTACATGCAGCCGGAGACCATAAGCGGTGAGGATGCCTACTGGGGCGACGCGGTCCTCACGCAGATGAGGCACAGCCCCCTCTACTACGTCGACAGGGTAAAGACGCCGACGCTCGTCGTGCACAGCGAGGAGGACCTACGCGTCCCCATAGAGCAGGGTGAGCAGTGGTTCACCGCGCTGAAGCTCCACGGAGTCGAGGCGGAGCTCGTCAGGGTACCAGGCGAGAACCACGAGCTGAGCAGAAGCGGGAAGCCGAAGCACAGGGAGGAGAGGCTCCGCCACCTCATCAGGTGGATGAACAAGCACCTGAAGGACTAGGAAACCCCTCCTTTTCATCCCACGGCCCCCTTCGACGAAACAATCCGCAGAACGGCCCAGAAAAAACGTAGGGGGGTCTCTGGAAAGGTATAAACGATCACACGCCGAGTTCATCATGCCCGCCGAGACGACGCACCATGCAGACGGACTCCGCGGAGGGTCACCTGTGAAGACGGGGTTACCCAGTCATGGCACAGGCGGGCAGGGCTGGGCGCCGGAGAACCTCGCAATTTGAGAGAGCTCGGCAGAGCGGAGCGTGGGCTCTATGCCGTGAAGCCGTGTGTTTGTTGCGAGGGACAGGGGCGCCCGCCCTCAAATTATGAAGATTAAGGGGCACCGAGCCATCTCCAGGCTGGACATCCCCGACCCATGCCGTAAGGCACGATTCTACGGCGAGATTATGCCCGGTACCTTCGGGAACGGCACCGAGTCCCAGATGTAGTCCATGCCGCAGATGTACCTAGTCAGCCTCTCGACCCCTATGCCGAAGCCGGCTGACGGCGTCGCACCCTCTTTTAGCATGTCCAGGTACCAGCTGTACTCAGCCGGGTCCTCCCCCGTCGCTCGCATCCTGGCGACGACCCTCTCGTACCTGTACTCGCGCTCGCCGCCGCTCACCGCCTCGCCGTAGCCCTCGGGATAGTAGAGGTCGAAGTCCCTGAGTAGGCCTGGGCGGTCCTCGTCCTCGCGGTCGTAGAACCCCCTCGCCGTCATCGGGTAGTCTGTGACCCAGAAGAAGCTGCCGAGGCTCTCGGAGAGGACTGACTCTGCCTCCCAGGGTATCTCCTCGCCCTGTTCGACGCCGAAGCCCTTCTCTTTCAGGAGTTCCACCGCGTCGTGGTGCGTGATCTTCCTGAACGGGACCGTCGGCGTCTCAAGGTCCCTGCCAAGGCTATCCAGCTCCTCCACGCACTCATCCTTCACGCGCCCGATCACGCCGGCGACCAGGCCCTCGCCAACCGCCATCGCGTCGAGGTAGGATGCGTCGGCGACCTCGAGGTCGAGCTGCCTGAACTCCGAGAGGTGGCGACCCGTTTCGACCGTCCGCTCAGGCTCGAGCCTTATGTTCGGGCTGAGGGCGAAGACCCTGTCGAAGCTCCTGACGGCGGCCTGCTTGTAGAGGATCATGCTGCTCATGATCTTGAACGGGCTGCCGTAGTAGTCGAAGGACGCCTGCCCGGCCCCCCTTATGCCGGGGTCGGTGGCCGGGCCTATGATTGGGGCGAGGAACTCGATGAAGCCCATGCCCCTGAGGTGGTCCCTGAGGGCTGAGAGGATCTCGTCCTGAACCCTCATCACGGCCCTGAACTCCGGCTTTTCGAGGTCCCTGTACCTCAGCTGCAACCGTCTCCGGAGACTAGCCCTGTTCAACCGGGAAGGCACCTCGAATGAATCCTACAAAAGACAGGACCATAATATAAAATTATTCTAAGAAATATTGGATATATTACGAAAATAAACTTATCAATAAGTTATTAAATATAATTATTACAATGTCCGAGATCAACCTGGATGAGAGGGATGTCGAGATCCTCAGGATGCTCATGGCGGACGCGAAGGCCCCGGTGAGGGACATAGCGGCCAGGATCGAGGCGCCTATCACTACAGTCTACAGCCGGATCAAGAGGCTCGAGGACACAGGGGTGATAAGGGGTTACAAGACCGTCGTAGACGCCGCCAAGCTCGGGCGCCCCACGACGGCCTTCATCTTCGCAAGCTTCACCTATCGTCCGCCTGGCGCGGCCAGGGACCTCGACCAGAGGGAGACGGCGAGGATGGTTGCCAAGTTCCCGGAGGTCCAGGAGATAAGCATAATCACCGGCGACTGGGACTTCCTCATCAAGGTCAAGGAGAGGGACGTCTCGTCGGTCGGCAGCTTCGTCGTCGACAAGCTGAGGACGGTCCAGGGTATATCCAAGACCCTAACCTGCATGGTATTCGACTCGGTCAAGGAGACGACGGACATCCCCCTGCGGCCTCAAACCCGTTAAATCCTCGACAAACACTAAACAATAGCGGGATTCGAGATGCTGGACCTCCACAGGCTGCCGGTCGTTGACAGCCACTGCCACGCCTTCCTGCCCGAGAAGGAGACGAAGAGCTTCGAGGAGTACCTCACCCTCTCCGACCTCGCCATACCTAGCGAGCACCTGACGAGCACCCTCCTGTACAGGCAGGTCCTGAACGAGCTCTCAAGGCTTCTGGGCGTCAGGGGGAAGGACTCGAAGGTCATCGAGGAGCGTCAGAAACTCTATAGACGGGACCCAGCCGACTATATAGGACTCCTGTTCGACGACGCGCATATAGAGACGCTGCTCGTAGACACGGGATTCCCCACGATGGTCTCAGACGGCTACGTCATAGGCAGGGACGAATTCTCGAGGCTGACAGGCGCAGATGTCAGGGAGATATTCAGGATAGAGAACGTCGTATTCAGCCTCGTCGCAGACGGACTCCCATACGGCGAGGCCGTCGAGAGATTCCGCGGCGAGATAGACGCCGCCGTGGGGAGGGGCGCAGTCGCCCTGAAGTCCATCATAGCTTACAGGACGGGACTCGATGTGCACCGCTGGGACGAGGAAAAGGTGAAGAGAGCCTACTCAGCCCTGCTCAAAGAGGTGAAAGATGGCAAGCCTGCTAGGGAGGTCATGAGGGCCAGGAACCAGGAGACCAAGGCTGTTTATGACTCATTCATCCTCACAGGCGTTGAGGAGAGCGTGAGGCACCACGTCCCATTCCAGATACACGCGGGATTCGGAGACGCTCCCAGCATAGACCTCAAGCTGGCGCGCCCCATACTCCTACACGACCTCCTCAACGACCCCGCTATGAAGGATGCGAGGATAGTCATCGTCCACGGTGGCTACCCCTGGGTCGAGGAGGCGGGATTCATGGTCAACTCGTACCCAAACCTGTACATCGACCTCTCCGAGGCGATCCCCCACTCCACGGTCGGAGTTAAGGCGAAGCTGCTCGCACTCCTCGAGATGGCGCCGACGAGCAAGATAATGTACGGCTCAGACGGCTTCAACGTCCCGGAGCTCCACTGGATTGCCGCCATCGCCGCCAAGAGGGGGCTCAGCGAGGTGCTGGGGGAGATCGTATCCTCCGGAACCCTCGACGAGGGGCAGGCCCTCGCAACCGCGAAGAGGTTCCTCTCGGAGAATGCCAGGAGGCTCTACGGCGTCTAGGATAGGAGCCCCTGCCCTCAAAACTTAAATGAAGCCCCCCCGACTCATTCACGTTCAGGTGACGCTGATGGACGCGGAGACCAGATTCGAGCTATGCACCCGTAACCTGCAGGAGGTCATAACCCCAGCTGAGCTGCGCCAACTACTGGAGACCAAGGAACACCCACGCGGATACGTCGGCTTCGAGTGCAGCGGCATGATGCACGCCGGCACGGGGCTGGTTGTCGGGAAGAAGATGAACGACTGGGTCGACGCAGGCTTCGACTTCATCATCTTCCTCGCCGACTGGCACAGCTGGATAAACAACAAGCTCGGCGGAGACATGGCGAACATCAGGGTCGGCGGCGAGTACTTCAAGGACTGCTTCACGGCCCTGGGTCTCCCCGAGGGGCGGGTCCACTACCTCTGGGCGTCCGAGCTCGTCAGGGACGTCGACTACTGGGAGAAGATAGTGAAGGTGATGAAGGAGACGAGCATGAAGAGGATACTCCGCGCCATGCCCATAATGGGCCGCAGCGCGGACTCCGCCGACGTCGAGGCGGCATGGACACTCTACCCGGCGATGCAGACCAGCGACATCTTCCAGATGAGGCTCGACGCCGCCTGTTCGGGCATGGACCAGAGGAAGGTCCACATGCTCGCCAGGGAGATAGCGCCGAAGATCGGCTTCAAGCCGCCCGTCTGCCTCCACTCGCCGCTCCTGCCAGGCCTGCAGGAGACCTTGGTCGAGGGCTCATTCGACGAGGACGAGGGCATCGACCGGAGCATAAGGTGGAAGATGTCCAAGAGCGTGGAGAGGGGCGCGATCTGGGTCAACGACGACCCGGACGAGATCAGGGAGAAGTACAGGGACGCCTTCTGCCCCCCGAAGCAGGTCGAGGGCAACCCCGTCCTAGACCACGCGAGGCTCGTCGTCTTCCCCCACCTCGGCGCACTGGACGTCAAGCGCCCGGCAAAGTACGGAGGAGACATCACCGTCGAGAGCTTCGAGGAGCTCGCCAGGCTGTACGCCTCAGGGGGACTCCACCCGCTTGATCTCAAGAAGGCGGTGGCGGAGTCGCTCGTGAAGATCCTCGAGCCGGTCAGGCTCTACTTCAAGAGGAAGCCTGAGAACCTCGATAAAATGAAGAAGCTGAGGGTCACCAGGTAAAAAAGGAGTTTACGGAGAGGTTTCCTTAACATAAAAACCAACACCCGATAAAAATTTCCTCCTATTAAACGCGAAAACTTGGGCACTATCCCCAAAATATTTTTAATCAAATTTTTCTTATCTTTAGTCTCTGCGCGTTTAGACATTACTTTACATCGAAGGTTTTATTTTCATTAAAGCTATTGGTTTACCAATATGGTTCTCGGTGGGAGTTATAAAGAGTATCCAATTTACTTTGTGTTTATGATTCTGATTGCTCTTATTGCTGTAGGATATTTTGATAATAACCCCTTAGTCATTGTTTTATCTGTAGTTGCCTTAGTTCTAGTTTACATATATCTGCCGCGTGCCCTACGCACCAACCATGTGCACTGATTCAGTAAGTAGCCCTTTGACGCGTGTGTATACACAGACTACATGATTCGGATTGAAATTAATTTCCCTCTATGTAAACAGCTATTCCAGAGATTATGATCGCTGAGAAGAAGACGATCGAGAAGGTAGGGCTAGATATAGGGTGATGTTGACTATTGTATAGATAGAAAAGGATCATGAACTGGGCTGGGATCTGAAGCAACCGGCCTAAGAGGCTCCTATACATCTTTGAGATAAAATAAGTTTTTCGTAGAAATGAATGTTTCTCATAAACACGTGTAATTGAGAACAATTCAAGATATAAGGGGTGGCTTCCAGCTGAAGGGCGTGTAGATGGAGTAATTCTGGTTCTTATAGCGTATGTTAAAATTATAGTACTTCAATTGGGGGTCATATTTTCCACCGAACAGCTCCACGATCTCCACACCCTCACTATGCATGCAGTTCACCCACTCATACGGATGAGCATATCCTAGTGCATGCGACATCTCCTCAACATTGAAGGCTTCTTGCAGCTTGGGGAACCTTTCAAAGTCAATCTGCTCGACGTCGATGAGAGTCTCTGGATGGGAGGTGATAGAGAATCTACCAATCCACAGCCAGGCCGGGATGAGCTTTTCTCCCGGAACCGGTGCCTGCTCTTTCGGCCTGTAGACATAAAACATGGTGGCCATGAGTGTAATGGTTATGAGGAAGATTACGGTTGCTCTAAATAACTTCACAAATACTGTTTAATCCCTGATCTTTATTATGCTACAGATTAGAACAGCTAAACGAATCGTCGCGCGCTCACCGCTGAAGCGATGAGTATTCAGAGTTAGTCCTTTGATACTTGGGCCTCGAGGAAAAAAAAGGGTTTAGAGTCCCTTGACCATCTTCTCGGCGAGCTCTACCGTCCTGCAGCTGTAGCCGTACTCGTTGTCGTACCAGGCGATGACCTTCAGGGCATTACCGTTGACGAGGGTCGAGGTCCCGTCGACGATGGCGGAGTAGGGGTTATGGACGTAGTCCACCGACACCAGCGGCTCCTCGTCGTAGGCCAGTATCCCCCTCATCCTACCACTCGCCGCCTCCTTGAAGGCCGCGTTGATCTCCTCGATCGTCGGCCTCTTCCTGACGACGGCGACGAAGTCGATGAGGCTCACGTCCGGCGTGGGGACCCTGAAGGCCATGCCGTCCACCTTACCCTTCAGCTCCGGGAGGACCTCACCGATGGCGGAGGTCATGCCTGTGGTCGTCGGTATGATGCTCATGGCCGCGGCCCGCGCCCTTCGGAGGTCCTTGTCGGCGCGGTCTAGGATCATCTGGCTGCCCGTGTAGGCGTGGATTGT
>Ga0172366_10001440_pt1 | contig 18398 bp, 16 predicted proteins | sample LakKivSesite69cm_FD_114533 | JGI IMG/M metagenome (GOLD analysis project Ga0172366, IMG submission 114533) | Sediment microbial communities from Lake Kivu, Rwanda - Sediment site 69cm | ecosystem: Environmental > Aquatic > Freshwater > Lake > Sediment | place: Rwanda: Western Province, Lake... | reverse complement strand
TCCATTTGAACTTTATTGTTTTCTTTCCAGAAATCGAAGGGTTTGCAGAGAATTGAGAACTTAATTGAACTTGTTTCTGAATCTCAGTGAGAAGTCCAATCATCACTTGAACTTCAGGCTCGTCGTTTGCAAGTAATTTTTTGATCTCAAGTTCAATAATCTTATATGCGTCAATTTTATCAGAAGTTTCGGGTATATCTATTTGTATTGCTGGAGTATCTTTCTCTTCTTTTTTTGGTTTTTCCAAACCAACAAAGAAAATTGCTCCTTTTTTCTTAATCGAAGAAGCTATTTCATTAAACTTCTGTTGAACTTCAAAATATTCTTCTTCGTTTCCAGCAACTTTTACTTTTACAACAGCATCAGAAAGATCAGATGATTCTATCTTTGATAATATTTCTTCTGCATCATTGCCTGAAATGGTGATCATTTTTCTTGCGGAATAATTAATCCATTCTAAATCACGAGTATCAAGATCATATATACAAAATCCCTTTTCTTGATTTTCTTCAGAAAAATTCTGCCTTTCCAAATCGCCAACATACCAAATATTACCTTCTTTTGATAATTTCTGTCTTTTGTGATAATCTCCTAGAAAACAAGCTTCAAGATTCAAAGAAACCAAATCTTCAACAGATACATTTCTGTCATCTTTATTTACGCAATGATCATTCATCATTGCTCCAGCTACCGGGAAGTGACCAAAAAGAATAATTCGTTTATCTTTTAAAACCGATATTTTTGATTGAATTTTTGATACATAATCTCTAAAAGTATATTTTTTGTTTTCTATTTCTTTAGTGTGAGGTATGTATATAAAAGCAATTTGATTCATGCTTCCGTTATCTATAATTTCACTTCCAGCTTCTTCAACAATTTTTAGTCTTTCATTCCAACCTTTCATTGGTTCAAGAGCATGATGTTCCATGCATATGTCGTGATTTCCGACAAGTGCAAAGACTTCGATTTTATGATCTATCAATTGTTGTATCTCGGCATTGAGAAGTCGTCTTATCTTGCTAGTTGGAGCTGAATTCTCATATAAATCGCCAACTATGACGGCTCTGTCAACCCTTTTGGCTAGACATTGAGAGACGAAAAATCTTAGAGCTACGATATTGTCATGGATTTTCAAAGGAAGACCATCATCCATGACTTTCCCGTAAGAATTGTTATTCAAGTGAAGATCGGCAACTATGGCAATTTTCCGCATAAAAACCCTTTATATACTGACTACAGCTATTATACAATATAATATGGAAAAATCTGAAGTCAAGAAGAAAGAAGTCCAAAATTCTTTCTTGTATAACAAAAAAAAATAGGCGTCACCGTATCCCCGTAGCTAAAGCTAGGGGCATTGGTGACGCAAAATACAAGAGGTAAAAGTTAAATTAGACAAAACATTAAATCAAAAAGGCTCAGGAAATTTTCCTGAGCCTTTCGTTTTCAAACTCTTAACTATGCTCCAACTTTTACTGCCTGCAAGAATCCTTTTTTCTTACCTTCTATTTTCTTAATGCCACCCTTAGAAATAATCTCTTTCAACTGTGGTTCAAACACAAAGTAAATTCGCATCAAAGCTTGTGGTTCAGCATGATAGTCAGCAAGTGGCCTTGTATCCACTTCAAGTTTCTGATTTATAGCCGCACCAGCACCAACCGATACTTCTTTGACCTTTTCCATTTTTTCATATAATTCAGGACGAAGTTTTCTTCCCTCGTCTTCACTAAGCATTTTGATATCATCAGCACAATAATTGACAGGAGTATTCTGGATAGCATCTTCCATCGCAGCACCAGGAGCGGATGAAGCGACAGAAACGGCAGAATAATCATAGTCTGATACTCTATTCTGCCATCCGCAATCAGAAAGTGAAATGCTTTTACAAACATCATTTATTACTATACCCTTACACCTAACTTCTTTTCCTAACTTATACGATGTAGCGGTATTCGTCGTTGAATGCGAATTTGAAGATGTAGAATTTGAATAACTAAATAACATACTGTTCCACTCAGAGTTGGAATTCCCATCATAACTTTTCAACAATTGACCACCATAATGACTTATTCCTCTCGAACGACAATGCTCTACTGGTCTTTCTCTTTTGTACTTAAAAAATGCAAAACCAAATGCAGGAACAGTATTCTTCTTTCCAATCAAAGCTGTGGCTACATCTCTTTCAATGTCAGCAGTATAGAAAAACTGCCTAACCGTTCCATCTGGTTGAGCAAAACCATCAACCCACAAAATATTGGGATGTGATACATAATTTTGTGGAATCCATTTATAATCACATTTTTCACAATATCTATCATGAGCAAATGGAATTTTATGAACGGGACATTCATCTCTATATTGTTCCATTTGACACCCTTCCATTTTTTGTCCTGTCAAAGGATTCATTCCCTTAACACTTGGAACAATAGCGACATTATAATCATCATTTTGTGTCCAATCAAACCAAAGCGCAATATTTTCTCTGACAGGAACGATGTAACTTCCAGATTCTCTAACCCAATCATCAGGACATCCTGGTAAACAATGAATTGGGATAATGGGAATAGTTCTTCCTGTAGGTAAAGGATGAATTTTTCCATTGTCTGGAAGTTTACAAGCAGACATAATTCTAGCTTTATACCCCGAATGTTCCATTTCATAAATAGCTACTTCTGGAGCATTTTCTAATGCAATATCACAATGCGGCACATTCATTTTTGTTCTCCTTTATTTCTTTTTTAATTTTTGAGATAGTACCAAAATCAACATGAAGACTTCTAGCTATATCTTTATAAAAAAATCCTTTCAAAAGCATTTCTCTAACTTCGTTTCGTTTCTTTTCTAATTTTCTTTTCATAAATTCTTTACTGCTTCCAAATCTATTTTCAAAAACCGACTTTATTAATTTCTGTCCATATCCCATTTTCTCAATGTCTGATCTTTTTTTCCCTAAAGACAAAAATTTATCTATTTCTTTTCTTTTTTTTGGAAGCGAATCTCTTACTGATCCACAAAAACTTCTTTTTATTTTCCCAACCAACATCTTACTACATCCAATTTTTGAAGCTATTTCCGAATAACTTAATCCTTCTTTAAGCAAAGATAAAATATCATTTTTGCATTCAGATTCATATTTTCTTTCTTTTGTACATTTTCCGATTATCTTAGATATTTCTATCCATTTTTCATATTTCCAATCTAATTTTAGACTAAAATCTTTAGAATACAAATTTTCCATAAAAGTATAAATATGATTTCTTCTTCTAATATGTATATTAGATAATCCAAAATGTCTTTTATCTTTACAAATAAAAGAAGATATTTTGTATTTTTGTAAAAATTCAGAACATTTTTTACACCATTCATTATTCGCAATTATTTGTACTCTCATACACTTTTTACCACTTTCCCTACAAATGGTTCCATCTCCATCAAAATATCCTCTCAAATATAACCAAATATCATTATCATTTTTTATATCAGGGAACGTTAAAGAATAAGATTTCCTACCTTTATTGATTCCCCAAGTTTCAAAGAAAGAAACTAAAGAATTATTTAATTTTAATTCGAATCTGAACATTTTCTTTTTACCATAATGATTTGTTCCATTTTTCTGCTCAATTATGTTGCCACATCCTAAAAAATCTCTAATTTTTACTAATAAATCATAACCATCTTTACTTTGAGAAATTATTAAACGATCTTTTTCACTTACATGACCATCAGCAGCAACAAATCCTAAAATATATGGATGCATTTTTATTCTCCTATGTTTCACCATACTATTATACAACAAATTATATAATTTGTCCTTCTTAGTTGTGGTGAAACATAGGATTTATTTCCCCATCATTTGTTTACGAACGTTTAGGACTTCCGAATGGATCGGCTCTTCTTTCAACTTTACGGCCAGCGGCCATAGAATTGAGGTTCACTCGCAATGACGGAAGCTGATTCAGCTTCTTCAAATCATCATAAATGAGCGCCTGTTCAGGAAATTCCTGACGAAGAGCTTCAAGACCCTCTTTAGCGGTCTTCAGAACTGATTTCACAGCAAAGATATTATAATCTCTTCCGTTCGAGAAAATACCTTCTCTGTTCTCATGTACAACATGGATAAAGACCAAACAATCTTCATCAACACCATTCCAGCTAATTCCCAAATCAGAGCAATATCCGTTATTGAGAATCTTGCCGGTAATCGGGCAACACAGAACCGCATCTTCAGGGAAAATACCTACAGGATAAACTCTATAGGTTTTATCGCCATCACTATAGACAGAAGTAAATGTCTGTCCTTTTCTGATAGCCTGAAGAATGTCTAAAGAAACGTTAATGTTCAAACTGCCATCTTTGTTAAAGACCATGCAGTTTTGACCTTTTGCACGTTTCTCAAGTTCTGTCCAGATTTCTTGCGGAGAATCAGCATTGTAATTCTCCAGAAGTTCACGGGTTTTATACTGACCTACTGGTTTGTTGGCATTTAGCGTATCTACAATCGCTTTAAGAACGCCTCCACCAGCCGGTTCAGAATTCCCTGAACTTTCTGTATCTGTTTTTGCCAGAACGTGCTTCATGAGTCCACGAACTGAGGGGACTGAGAATCCACCTTCATCGCAGAACACCGTTCTGAAATCCTTTTCGGAAATCAAGTCCGGACTTAGAAGAGAATGTGTTTCGGGATCATCTTTGAGGACTCCAATACGAAAATCCGCCAGACGTTTCCAAATCAGGGATTCAGCTTCTTCCTTGGTGAGTTTCTTCCCATATACAACCATGGGAACCGCATTCAACGCAGCTTCGATCTTGTTCGACAACGCACTCATTTCACAATCTCCTTCTCACTTTGTGACCGTCTTCCTTGGTCACGGTTTTTGACTTTTCCTCACTTTGAGGTCGTTCCTTGCGGAACCCCGTTGTCAGCGGGTGGAGCATTTGCTCATACAAGTATTATACTACTCTTTTTTAGAAAAGCAAACCTTCCTGTAACTTTTTTTCATCAATCGGAATAATTCTCTCATCTTCAGAGACAAGTACGGGCTTAAGTCCTTCTGGAGTTTTACAATATACGAAAGAAAACTCTTTAGGAAAAGAAATCAACAATCTATTTCTATCTTGTTGATCAAGCATACCAACTGTTGAAATATGAAAAACTTCTTTAGTTTGGTTAAAATACGCTTTGAGTTCACGATTGACAAGACGAGTTCTTCTGATAATATTTCTCTTAATCCAATCGATTCTATATCGAACTTCTTTTTTAAGGAAAAACAATTCTATACTGTCTTCTTCTTTATATATATCTTTAATTTCTCTTACTGTTTTTGCTAGATCAAATATATAATCTTTCAATTTAGAAATTTCAACAATATCATCTCTGGATTTTTCTTTACGCTTTCTTAGTTTTTTGATTTCTTTGCGATGGAATTCCAGATTACCTTGGAGAACTTGCAAAGCATCTCCAATACTAGTGGAATCAGAAAAACACAAATTAAAATGAGTTAGATCTTTCAATTTTCTTCTCCTTGATCTCTTTTCTAATAACACAAACCAAGTGGCGTTAGAGATGCTTTAGATTCATTGAAAGTTTTTTGCATAGAATTAGAGGGTTTTGCAAAAATTAAAATTGTCGGACAAGCGATTAATCCAACACAATCATCCACATAAATTTCTAAAAAATATCTTTCTCTAAAATCATGAAAAAATTTCTTATCATTTTCAACACATTGTTCTACATATTTTTTATAATGCGAAATCGTTTTGTTTTTCTCTGGAATAAAAAACGGAACTAAAATTTGATCTTTATTATTTTTTTCTAAAAGACATGCTATTGGTTCGTTATTTTTATTCTTTAGAATACAATAACTATTAGATTCTAATTCAATTCGAATCCAATTAGCATGTACGACCGTTCTGCGTGGTTGCAAATAATAATTCAATTTTCTAGGCATTTTTGTTCTCCTTTATTCTTTTAGCATCTCTGCAACATTTACGGTTTTACTTACGATACTTGTATTAGGCATTATAACACGATAATGGAAATTATATGTAAAAAGTGGAAAGATTTCTGAAAAAAGATAAAACTTATCAAGTACAGGTTCGGTATCATGAATAACCATTACAGTGCATTTATCAACCAATCGTTTAATATCTTCTTTTCTTTGTAATGCTGGAGCGTGGTCTACAAAGACAACTTCCCAATATTCTTGATCAAAGGTACATTCATTCCAATTTGGTGTATAAATTATTTGATGGTAGTCATTATCTAACGGGGAAAATTTTAATGCCCACTCTTTGTTATTATCTAAACTTACGATCTTTCTTTTTCGACAAAGTGTATGAAGTAAAAGTGTAGAATTATATCCCATTCCTAATTCAAGGACAGATCCTTTTGTAAAAGTAGTAATTGCCCATGCTAAAATTGGAACATGTGTACTTGATATATCAAATGACATATAAACATTCTTAGTTAAAATATTTTTCTTCTTATAGTAAATAAATCCGTATCTAAAATATCAAATATATCATTATTTAAATTCAAAAATTCATTTACCGCTTTTTTAACTCCAGGAAAATTTTTATGATTATAGTCATGCACCATTATGATTCCACCAATTGATAATTTTTTTGATACTAACCTTAAAGAATGAATTATTGGATCATAAAGATCGCAATCTATTAAAACTACAGAAATTTTATCAGGAAGATTTGTATCAAGAATTTTAAGAACATTTCCTTCATGAATGATTGGAGGTTTAAATCCCGAACCTAAAAAAGTTTCTAAAACATCTGTCTTAGAAACCTTTAAATCTCCTTCTCTAAGATGCTCTTCTCCCTTCTCAACGTTTGGTTTTGAAAAACCTTCAAAAGAATCGTAGACATGAAGAGTTTTCTTAGAATCCGTGAGGTTCATAACTTTTCTGATATGAAGACTCGTTTTACCTTTATTACATCCTATTTCTAAAATATCTCCTTCAATTTCTCTTGAATTAAAAATATTTTCTCCTATTTTTATCTGTGATTCAATGAGTTGCATTGAAAGATTATCTGCTAAATTAGACATTTTTATATTTTCAATATTAAACCAATCTGGAATACAATTGTTTTTAACCACGTAAATAAATCCTTGTTGATAATTCAGAACATTCTTCTCCACGCATGAGGAGAATTAAATTCAAAATCTTCTATGATAAAATCTGTTCTTTCAAATTGTTTCGCGACTTCTGATATACTAGGTTTTTCGGACGATAATAAAATGCCTTTATAATCTTGATCTTTGGGTTTAATCAACGTCCAGCCTAGTTCATTTTTATATTCTTCTGGATTAACATCTTTTCTTGGCTTTATATTATGATCAATGGCCGTTACAGCATTTGGTCTTTCTTCAAAATTATTTCCTTCTAAATTTACTTCTATAAAATGAATGGCAGCAGTTTTTCGAAGTTTAGTTCCTAAAACTGCTGCTTTTTCGTTTTCTGACGAAAAACCTACTTCAGAGAAGTTGTTTCTGAGCTGCTCAGAGAAGTTGGATTCGTTTCGTTTGTAAAGCATGTAAAACAAATTCCAGTCTTTTTAGTCCCACCCATTTCTGCTGTAATAAATGATATGGCACTATAGAGATCAAACCCATGTACTGCGACCATTCCTCGGGCAATAGCGATGGCCTTTGCAGCTTTTCCAATACAGGCGTTTCCAAAACAGCGTACTTTGACTTCTCCACTTTGCCTTAATGAATGAGCAACTGCTCCAGCTAATTTTTTCAATGCGGATTTTCTATCATCGTCTGTAGCATTCTGATCATCGGCTTTTACTTTAAGAACATTAGTCTCAGTTTTAAAATCTTCATTTTTCTCTGTTGACATTTTAGTGTACCTTTCTTTTTTTTTGTTATACATCAGACTTAACATGATGCCATGTCAACAGATATTGTACACTATTTTTTTATTATTATCCTCCTATATTCAGAAAAGATAATTGTTTTTCAGCAACTCTTTTTCCTAAAAATCCAATAAGTTTTCTGCTTTTTATTTTTATTTTAGCAGAAATCATATGGTCATTTATTTTACTTTCCATTATATCAAATATTTCTTCTGGAAGACCAACTCCTTCTGTAATATCTGTAGAAACATCTCCCGTAATCAGTGGAAAAGAATAATCAAAGATCATATCTTTTTTTACAATTTGTCTCTTACTCATTTGTGTCATTTCTTCCATGACGTGAACGAGAAACTGATTGCCCTCAGAAAATTCATGAAGATAATGATCCATTTTTATTCTATTTTCCATAGTTTCATCATCGGAAGAAATTAATTCATGGAATTGAGAAGAATCTTCTTCGTCTATAAAACTATCAAGAGGAATACTTTTATTGGCAGGATCTAGACCATCAAAAGTCATTCTCTTTTTACGATATTTCTTTTTTGCAATATTTGAGAAATGATTTTTGACACTAGAGAAGAAATAAGTATTGAAGTCTGTAGTTTTGCCGTTACCTCCATAACCATTAACGGTTCTTACCAGAACCATTCTTATTTCAGCATCGGCATCTTCGGAAAGCCAAGCGTATTTTTTGGCAAGATATTTTATTGTCGGAATACGTCGTTGATAAACTCTTTCAAAAATACTTTCGTCGCCAGTTTTCAAATATGTCTTTACTTCATTGTTTTCAATTTCTCTATCTATGCCAAATTTAATTCTTGGATTGTCTTTTTTAATTCTTTTATTACCACTTACACCATGCTTTTCCATTGCCTTTCACCCTCTATTTTCCTGTTAGTTTCGAGGGCAAGCAGATTGGATAAAGTATTGTTTAGGACATATTCGTCTGGATCAATTCCCAATTCTTCTTTAGTATGTGGGTCTATTTTTGTAGGCAATTTAATCATAGTTATTTTTAAATATTTTTTTGCTGTTTCACGTGCTTTTTCGGCTGCTTTTTGGCCTGCTCCTTGTTTTCCATCTTTTTTGGGGTCTGCATCAAAGCAGAAACATAATTTGTCACAATACCTTAATACTAATCCTGCATGAACCATTGTAAACTTTACTCCCATTGTGGCTACTACATTGTATAGCCCCGCTTGAAATAAAATACATTGGTCAAAATAACCCTCGACAACATACAGTTTGTTTTCTTTAAACGCCTTCGATCTGGCTAAATTCAGACCGAATAAATGATTCCCTTTTGTAAAGGGACTATTCCACCAACTCTGACCTTTTCCTATAGATCTCGTAGCAAAAGAAACCAACTTTCCACAATCGTCCTTAATAGGAACGATTATCTTGTCTCGCAAAAACATTTCGGGGATATTAGCATTTTTGGATTTCCCTTCGTAGAAATCCATATTGACAATGTGTTCAATTTCCGAAGTACAATAACCAATCTCATACAGTTTTAATATTTGTTCTGTCACCTTCCTTTCTTTTAAAAGATAAAAGGGAACCGTCTCAGGACAGTTCCCTTTCATCAAAGTTTCATGACTGCCACCAACAATATCATGCAAAAGAGTAGATGAACAATTCATTCGTTCGACTTTTCCTCTGTCGATTCACTAGTCTCATTAGACGTTTCAGCATCAACAACCTTCAAAGGCGGTTGTGTATCTGAATCGATTTTTTCAATGAAATCAGGAGATTTGACTCCTGCTGCCGAATCAATTTTCGTGATTCTAGCGACAATTTCCTCTACCAGACCTTGAGAATGAATCCAACGTCCCAATTCAACAGAATCTGCCACACCAGTTGGTACTGGGTCTACTTTCTCATCTTCCAATCTATATTTGAATTCTCCTTTACTCTTATAAAAGATTTTCTTTTCATAAACGTATTGTCCAAGCAATACTAACGGATTACCCAAATTAGATTCAAAAAAAATTTTAAAACTAAACTTTTTACCCGGAATGGCAAGTTTATTCTTAATAATAGTACCAGTACTCGTTTGATAAATAGGTCCCTCAATTTCTCCCTTTTTCACTCTTTCAATTTTTCCACGACGAACATCAATTCGCATATGACAATAGAACTTCAAAGCCCTACCACCAGGAGTTGTCTCTGGATTCCCGAACATTACCCCAGGCTTTTCACGAATCTGATTGATCCAGACAATACATGTCTGTTTTCCACCCTTCCCCCTGAAAGGAGCGGCAAGTTGAAGTTTAGATACAGCAGGAGATAATACACGAGCCTGTATAGCTACGTCCTGATCTCCCACCACTCCATCCAACATCGTTTGAGGGACAAGAGCGGCTGTGGAATCAATAACAATCAAATCAACAAAACCTCCAGAACACAAATCGTATGCCAATTGCAAATATGCTTCCATTGACATAGGTTCGTTTTTATACAACAAAGAATCTGTGTCAATTCCAATCGTTCTAACCCATTCTGGAGTAAATGCGTTTTCAACATCAAGTAAAGCGGCAACTCCACCTATTTTTTGACAAGATGCTATTGCATTATAGGCAATATAGGATTTACCTCCAGATTCAGTTCCGAAAAGTTCAACCATTTTGCCTTTCGGAAGACCGCCAATTCCTGTAGCTTCATCTAATTCGGAAATTCCCGTTGGAATAACTTCAAGACAAGATTTTTCTTTATCTGCCCATTGCTGGTAGGTACTAATCTCTGTCCCTAATTTCTTTCGTTTTGCACCTTGATCGTCACTCTTTTTTCCACTCCCAAGTGGATTGCTTCCAGACTTTAACATCGACGCATAATGATCAATAGCCTTTATTGCATCGGCTACTTTTGGATTTTCATTTTTTTCACTCATGTTTATTTACTCCCGTTTTTACAAGAATGGAAAACATCTGGGGCCATTTTCATGGCCCCAGACATTTTTGTTCACTTAGAACTGGGTGGACTTTTTGGAAGTTTCTTTTTCATCAAAAAGACCGCCAAATCCATTGTCTCCAGCGGTTTTCACTTCAGACTTTTCCTCTGTTTTTGAATTTTCCTGCGCTTCAGGCTCAGTATTCGGAACAAGAGGCTGTTCGTTAGAGGAGGAATTAGCATTTTCTTGCTTTTTCTCTCTACGAGCCTTCCACCATTCTTTGGTTCCGGGAATAGGATCAGAATCATTTCGAGTTTTCGCATACTCAAACATTTCTGCGACCAATTCCGGACTAGTAGGTTGATACTGCTTTGCTAGATCAACCCAATTTTCCTTGATGAACGCCATTTCAGCAGGTGTGAATTTAGCGGTTTCATCACGCATGACATGGTATTCAGTCTTACGCTTATCTTTGAACTGCCTACCATCTTTTACTTTGACCGGAATCTTCACAGAAATCAACCAATCTGGGCCATCCAAACCACCGGGATTCTTACCGTTAGTGAGTTCATAATATGATTTGAACTCTTTGAAAATCAAAGGTCCACCCTCAAGAAACTTCATCTTGTTATTATCATTTCGATCAAGAACAAGAATCGCATATCTTTCACGAGGGGTGTGACCAGCTTGCCAACACACGTCTTTTTCAAAACCGGGTGAAATGGCCCTGATCACTTCATAATGACGGTAAAACTTATAAGGTTTGTCAATCAACCTGATTTTGAAAGTTTTACCTTCTTCCAAGGTAAGATAAGGAAGAACCTTTCTGTCACCATTACCACTTTGATTTCCGCTTCCGGGTGGTCTTACGCCCACTTCTCCCCAGGCAATGCTACCGCCAATGCCTGAAATATTTTGAGCTTTCTGACCTTCTGTTGGGGCCGCTGCCGCTTTCTGGGTTTCCTGACTCATTTTCTACTTCTCCTTTTGGCTATTTGGTTACCGCAATCTGTGCGCAACTATTGGCATATTTACGGTAACAACTGAGCACTTTTTATATACTGAAAAAGTGCTAAAAATCCTTCTTTTTTCTAAAATTTTTTGATTTAATCAAATATGCGTTATTATCTCCAGGAGAGTCAATTACTATAGCAATGGAGGGTTTTTCATTATGATCTTTCCATTCTTCTAACCATAATTTGATTTTTTGAGAAATTTTTGGATTATCAGAATCTTTTGGAAGATTGATGACAATCATGTTATCATTTTTCTGAATAACTTCTATTTTTACTTCTTTGCCATTCTTTTTGAGACAATAATTTACACCAAGACCACTCATGATTTGTTCTCCTTTTCATCATCCCAATCTACAGCTCCCGGTTCAGAATTTATTTGATGTTTAAGATCTCTCAAAGTTGCATTTTTCATAGTTTCAAGAGGAGCGATTTCTTGTCCACCAGTAGCTAATTCTCCCAACGTTAATTGAGCTTGCATACACGCAATTCTTCTTGAGACGGTTTTATGTTGACTTTCCAAATTATCAATAATTTGTTTACAGTATGAATAAAAAGCTTCAGCTTCTGCACTTGATAAACTGAATTCAGAGAGTTTTAATGTAGCGTCACCTTTTCTTTTATCGCTTGATTTCTGCTGACTAATTGCCATATAAGCATCAAATAAAAGTTCAAATATTCTTTTTCTGATAATATGATTTCTATGTGACTCTGCATATATTGCAATAAGATTGTCTTTTGCAACCTGTATCATACCAATTTGTCTGCTTAACTCAGATGGGCTTGGACTTTCATCAAATTCGATTCGCCATTTCGTAATCTCTTCTTTAACATTCTGGTAATCTTTCTGTCCTTGAAATGGCAAACTTGACATTACATCTTTGCATCTGGTTATAAGCCCTTCAAAAGCCTCCTCATTAGATTTCAACACTTTAATATCTGAAGGAGAGGGAGGGGGCGTACTTGGATCTACTTTTGGAAGTTCTTCTACAGATACGGTTCGATCCTCGCTTTTACTATCGCCATTCATTTCTTTAAAAAAGTTCTCAAAAGTTTTTTCTTTGTCGCTCATGTTTCTTTTCCATTGTTCTTGTCAACTACTATAATATACGATGTCTTTTACAAAAATCAAATCGGACCAAAATTTATTTTTCAAATTCAACTTGAGTCTCTTCACATCCAGAAATGTCAAATTGCTTGACTTTAACGAATTTTCCAAGCAACTCGTTGAAACAATGCTGACAAAGATCGAGTTCTACTTCTGCCATATCTCCAAAAACGGAACCATACCCTCCAGTAAATCGTATGGAGAAGAATTCTTGCCAATCGACAAAATTTTCATCATCGGAAGTTACTGAGAATCCACATTTATCACATGTTTTCTTGAAAGGAACTTTACTTCTAATTTCTTTGTACTCTATCATTGTTTTTCTCCCATAGTTATTTTATCGACGATTTCTTCAATAAGGCAAGTTGACAAAAAACACAAAGTCCATTATGAATAACGAAAGGATCTTTACATTTTTTACAGACTTCAGGATTCGGCTTTTTGGCCTTTTTAGACTTCTTCAAAGCATTTATGCCTTAAGCTTTTTTACTTTATCTCTTGGTCTATAAACAACTTGAATTTCCATACCACTAACTGGAACTACATCTTCAACATCATAAACTACAAATCCTTCGGGAAATTCAACTTCAATGGTTTTTAGATCTTTATTTGTCTTGAATTCTTTTTCCCCCGCAGTATCAACCATTGACGCTACTTGCAAAATAACCTTCACACCCTTTTCGTCATGATCAACATCCGCCGTAAAATAACCGATACCATATTCGGTAGCCATTTCATGAAGTCGCTCTTCAAAAGTTGATACGATATCAAAATCACCGATTTTAGCTAGAACAGGATTCATTTCATTCTCCTTATATATTGTAACACCATCTTATTATACAACTATTTAACAAAATCATCAATAACTCGAATTTTTTCTATTAGCTAACAAGTTTATGCCCTTTAATACATTATCTTGTACAAACCTATTTTTGCTTATCTTTCTCCTACTAATATCTTTTTTCATCATTTCAAACTTCTGTTCTGCCTCTTTTTCTTTAATTCCAAAACAAGAAAAAGCTCCATACTTAACTCTTGCAAGATTTTTGACTACAGCAATATTAACCGCTCTACTATCAACACGATTAACGAAATCTTCAAAATCCGTATATGGTTGACCTCTCATAATTTCTCTTACAGCACTTTCTCCGACCTTGTCAACTATCGTAAGAGGAAGTCTTAATCCATTGTTATCGATATAGTATTGATCTCGACTTTTATTTATGTGTACAGGCCACAATTTAACTCCCAGACCTTTGATCCCTAATCTGTCATCTCCAACGGCTTCCATTTTATACTGTTCAAACTTTTCAGCATCTCCAATAACAGAAGAAAACAAAGCACAGAAAAATTCGACAGGATAGTAATACTTAAGATAAGCTTCTTGGTAAGCAAGATAAGCATATGCTGCCGAATGAGAATTTTTACTGTAAATCCCCAACCCAGAATTATTTACGATTCTATAGTTATGTTGAAGACTTTTCATTGTAACATTATAAGTTTTTTGAAAACCCAATGATTTAACTGATTTTATTTTACACAATTTCATACTTTTATCACTTTCTTTCTCATCAAACAAAATTTCTAGATTTTTTTCAATAATTTCTCTAACAATATACTCTTTCCCATCCGAACAATAAAATTTATGATCCATAGTACATTTTATAATCATACTATTATCTAATTCTATCTCGAAAATTTCTTTTTCTCCAGTTTCAAATACCTTTTCAACTTTATCATCGACAATATTTCCGTTTAAATAACTATCTAAAGTAACTCCACTTTTTGGCAATTCATTACATAAATCTTCTAAAGCGTAATATCTATCATCTACTTTATTAAAAACTAAAGTATCTCCAGAAAGACATAAATTGAACCCATATCCGCCAAATTTATATATCAACTGCCAAACATCGATAGCGGTAGCTTTATCTATTCCATTTTCAACACATCCAGCCACAAATTTTTCTCTAAGAGCGTCAAGAAGTTCTATTTTCTTTTTACCTATACTATTATGAATAACCATACCATTTGCTATAATATATGGTTCATCTTCATTTTCCATTGAAAAATCGTAAGTTTCAATACTTTTAGAAAACACTTCATTTACAGATTTTATTTTATCGTATAAATGATATCCGTTTGATAAAGATATCCATTTTTTATCTTTAGAGATTTCGCACATTCTGGAAAATCTTGGTCTTGTGATTTTAATTTTATATATACTTCCAGATTCTCCATTACCAACGAATGGATATTGATCCATAAATCTTTTAACGATTTTTTGAGGAATAGAATCTGATGAAAAATTTTTATCATCTTTCTTTTCAATAACTCTAATTAGATCTTCTTTTTTTCTTTTTGGAAAATTATCTGTCAACAAAGAAAGAAATATTTTCTGATCAGAAAGATTGTTTATATATAATCTATAAAAATTTCCATATTTTTTATGTTTTTTTACAGAAAATAAAGAACTAATTCCAAACCTTAATAACAATAATTTTATTTGATTTATTATTTTAATACTTTTTGAAGAATATTCTATTTGTCCAGAACTGTATGAAATTCCACATTCAGCACCAAACATGAAAGAAAGAAAATTTTTAGTTGTCTCATATGTCATTCCCATCATACAATCTGGTATTTTTTTATCTTTTGATAAGCTAAAATCTATATATTTATGTATTTTTAATCTTTCATTTTGATGAATAGCAAACACTCTTTCTCCTTTATAAAGAATTCCAACATCTCCAAATTCTTCTCTAAAACATTTAACATAAAAATCCATAAATTCTTTATCAAATGAAGTAAAAGTAGAATGTTTTTTTACAAAATATCCTTCAGTCAACATTCCGGCTATTATAATAGTCATATTTTTAGAAATAGTATCAACACCATCATAATGTATTTTTTTAGCAACAATTAAAGAATCATTATCTGTTAATCTCATTCTAGCTTTCCATCCATCATCCGTTAAAAATTGATGATATTGTGTTGCGTTGACAAAAAAACCAGATTTAGATTTTACAGTATGTACGTTATGCTTCCCGGTACACCATATATCTTTTATCTTTGACCATTTTTGACAACCAAATTCGTCCATAGTTAAAAATAAATCATCTTTATATCCTTCTTGCAAAAGTTTTTTTATACTTATCCATCCTCTAATTTTAGAAACGAACATAGTATCGTCAGTAACACATTTTCTTAATTTATCAGCTTCGCTTCTCGTAAAAGATGCCATTACTCTAGAAAGATTCATGATCTGTTCTTGATAAATAAGTAATCCATAAGTTTCAGATACAACGTCCTTCATTAAAGGATGAAGTAATTCTACCTCTTTTCTTCCGTGTTTACGATCACTATAAGCTTCAGCTACCTCGCGACCTGGACCCGGCCTATTAATAGCGTTACAAGCTACTAAATCTTTGAATTCTTTAATACCAATCATTTTAACAATTTCAGTAGCTCCTCTTGTTTCAAATTGGAATATACCAGCGGTTTTACCTTCACTTAACATTTTGAAAAGATTTTGATCATTTGGCTTCAAAACATCCAAATCAATATCAATTCCCTTTCTTTCTTTAATCATTTTAAGGGTCTGATCGATAATAGAAACATTGATCAAACCCAATAGATCATATTTACAAAGACCCAATGCTTCAACCTGATCTTTGTCCCACTGAGTACAAATCATCTTCTTATCATCACAACGAAGAGGAATAATTTCTCTCAAATCCCGATTACAAAGAACAGCGCCAGCAGCATGGATTCCAAACTGTCTAACAAGGCCATCAAATTGACAACAAACGTCGTACATTATATCAGTAGTATCAATACATTTTCTAAGTTCTGGATTATCATCATATGCTTCCTTGAACGTCATTCCTGGACCAGCCAAATCAGCCATTCGTTCTACCATTTCCAGGGTTTTCTTTTTCTTTTCTTCTTCAGTTTCATTCTCTAGACTTTTGTCATTTTGAGTTTTCTTCCATCTTTCTCTAATATTTGAAGCTTTGCCCACATCTTTTATTGACTGCTTCCCTTTAAAACCACCAGAAGTACCGATATGTGCCACACGATCTTTTCCATATTTTTCCTGAAGATGGATGAAAATTTCATCTCGTCTATGATAATCAAAATCCAAATCTACATCTGGAGGACTAACACGAGCGGCTATCAATTCTTCTTTTGGACTAAATTGATTGGTTGGTCTAGATGTAGTCATACCGGAATAAAAAGCTAAAACAGAATCGCAATCATTTAAACTTCCAGGTTCCATTTTTCCTTCTGAAAATTCATAAAATATTCTCATAAAATCATTTAAACATCCCATTTGTTTCATCTTCTTGCCTTCAGAATTAAAACGAGCTTCGTTAAATTCTGGATGTATTTTTGCTCTTTCAAAGAGTTTTTGGGGAAGATTTTTTGGAATTTCTATATTTGGAGTGGCAAAAGAAAATCCAAACATAGATGAATGTAACACATATTTTGTATCAACTGAAAAAAATCGTTCAAAAAGTAGACCAAATTCTATCGGATCAAGTTTTGTAACTCCAAGACTATAAAGACATAATGATCCGGCAGCACTTCCGCGTCCAGGCCCGAGAGAAATGCTTTGCTCTCTTGCCCAATTGACAAATTCATACAAAACCAAAAAGTAATTTACAAATCCACAAGTTTCAAAAACTCTCAATTCCCAATCTGCTCTATCTCTATATTCTTGTTTTTCGAATAAATCTTTCTTTTTGAGACCATCATAAACTAAATTACGAAGATAAACAGACGGATCACTTCCATCAGGAGTTTTGAACACCGGCAAAAGATCCATTCCAGTTTCTATTATATTATTTTCAATTTTATTTGCAATTTCTATAGTATTATCAAATAAATCATCCCTAATTGGGAAAAGACTTTCTAATTCTTCACGAGTTTTCATATAATATTCATAAGATGGCAAACATTTTCTAGTATCATCGGTAACAACTTTATGATATTTGACACAATTTAAAATATCTTGAGTATTTATTTCTGATCTTGAATTATTAGAATATCGAACATCATTTGTACAAACGCATTTAATTCCAACTTCATCTGCCAATTTAAGACTGACTTCACATACTTGTTTTTCCATTTTTTCCGCAACGGGTTTATTAGGAGATGGATGAAGCATAACTTCAACATAAACATCCTCTCCAAATGTTTTTTTATACCATTGAAGTAGCAATTTTGCTTTTTCCAATCTGTTATACAAAATATGATTGGCAAGATGTCCATCAAATCCACCAGTTAATAGAATTAGACCCTCAGAATGTTTTTGAAGCAGAGCATAATCAATACGAGGAGTATAATAAAAACCTGTTATATACGCCTCTGATGAAAGAATACATAGATTTTTCCATCCCACTTTGTTTTTTACCAATAAAATGACGCTTTTATTAACCTCATCTCCCTGTTGGAGTCTCATATCACTGGTTACATTGATTTGCATTCCAAGAATGGGTTTGATTTT
>Ga0172366_10001434_pt1 | contig 18435 bp, 20 predicted proteins | sample LakKivSesite69cm_FD_114533 | JGI IMG/M metagenome (GOLD analysis project Ga0172366, IMG submission 114533) | Sediment microbial communities from Lake Kivu, Rwanda - Sediment site 69cm | ecosystem: Environmental > Aquatic > Freshwater > Lake > Sediment | place: Rwanda: Western Province, Lake... | reverse complement strand
CGGCATCTTGGGAGCCAAGGCTATGGCTGTGCCAATGGCGATTTTCGAGTCTTCGTTCATCGGCAAGCCCGTGAAAATCAGCGACGTCGAAGACTGCAAGGTAGAGAACTATCAGAAGGAAATCAACGAAAAGTTGGGAATAAAGTAAGGTTATGGAGGAATGTTGAATGACAGTGTTAACCGAGCCGATAAGGCAGGTTCTGAATATAAAAAACTTCGTCGGAAACGAGTGGACCGAATCGAAGGGCGAAGTCGTTGACGTCGTCAACCCCGCCACGCTCAAGACCATAGCGCGTGTGCCAATCTCTACGGAAGACGAGTTCAACGCAGCCGTCGACGTGGCCAAGGAGGCCTTCCCGGACTGGCGAAGAACCCCGCCGCGTGCGCGCGCGAGGTGCCTTTTCAGGCTGAAGGAGCTCGTGGAGGAGCGGTTCGAGGAGCTCAGCCGCGTCCAGGTCATGGAGCACGGCAAGACCATCGACGAGGCCCGCGGAGAGACGAGGCGCGGAATCGAGCAGATCGAGGTTGCGACGGGCATCCCGTCTTTCATGATGGGCTACAACTTGGAGGACATCGCGTCGGGAATCGACGAGTACCTCATCCGACAGCCCCTCGGAGTCTTCGGCATCATCGGACCCTTCAACTTCCCGTTCATGGTACCCATGTGGTTCGCGCCCTACGCCGTCGCAGCGGGCAACTGCATAGTCATGAAGCCCTCCAGCGAGGACCCCGTGAGCCAAGCGAAGCTCGCCGAGCTCTTGGAGGAAGCCGGGTTCCCGCCGGGCGTCTGGAACATCGTCAACGGCGGAAGGTCAACAGTCTCCGCGATGCTCAATCACCCCGACATCGAGGGGATATGCTTTGTGGGGTCCACCGCAGTCGGCAGGGACGTCGTCTACAGGAAGTGCGGCGAAACGGGCAAGCGGGTCATCGCCCAGTGCGGCGCCAAGAACTTCCTCCTCGTGATGCCCGACGCCGACATAGACAAGACCGTCGCAGCCTGCATGACTTCGTTCTACGGGAACGCGGGCCAGAGATGCCTCGCGGGCGGAAACCTCGTCGTCGTGGGCGAAGGACTCAGCGAGCGAGAATACGACGCGTTCTACAAGAAGGTCATGGCAGCCTACGTGGGCGCAGCGTCCAAGATCAGGGTCGGCTACGGCCTCGACGAGACAGTACAAGTCGGTCCCCTGCGCGACAAGGGCAAGAAGGAGCGGGTCGTGAAGTTCATCGAGAAGGGAGTCGAGGAGGGCGCGGACCTGACGCTCGATGGCAGGAACGTGAGGCTCGTCGGCGACTGGCCCAAAGACTGCTTCCTGAACCCGTCCGTGTTCGAGAACGTCACCCCCGACATGAGCATCGGCAAAGACGAGATTTTCGGCCCCGTGACCTGTGTAGTCAGAGCCAAGTCCTTCGACGAGGCGGTCGAGATGATCCACAAAAATCCGTACGGCAACGCCGCGTCCATCTTCACCCAGAGCGGCAGGTGGGCGCGCGAGTTCCAGTACAGGGTCCAGTGCGGCAACGTCGGCGTCAACATCGGCATCGTCGCCCCCATGGCGTTCTTCCCCTTCAGCGGCATGAAGGACTCGTTCTTCGGCGTCCTCCACGGCCAGGGGCAGGAAGCGATAAGGTTCTTCACCGAAAGCAAGGTCGTCATCCAAAGGTGGTTCTAGGTTGACCGAAGCGGGCCAGGACGAGGCCACAGCCTCAGCCGTCATGAGCTTCGTCGAAAGGCTGGAAGACAGCTCGTCGCAGTTTTACCGCGAAATGGCTGAAAAACACCCCCAGAACAAAGAAGCGTTCCTGAGGTTCGCCAAGGAATGCGAGAGAACGAAGACGCTGATAATCAGGACCTACCAGGAGACGATCACGGACGCCCTCGAAGCCTGCTTCTCCTTTAAAGGACTAAAACTAGGCGACTACGAGGCTGGAACGGTTCTGCCTAAAAAAAGCAATTTAGCAGACGATTTGAAGACAACAATAAAGCTCGAAGAGATGGCAAACACGTTCTATGTGGACGTTGCGGGGCGCTCGGGGCAGCTGCTAGCTACGATACCGAGGGCGTTCAAGAAGGCAGCTGAGACGCGAACCCGACGCATGTCGGAGCTAAAAGAAATCCTGAACGCTTCAGCGGGCGCTCAATAAGGTTATTGAAAGAACGGGTTTTTCCGAGAAGTCTCCTTTTCGTACTTTTTCAGGTATTCGTCGATTGTGGTTTTCAGTTCTGTTTCGTCCATGTTGCCAACGACTAGTCCCTTTTCTTTAAGGGACGCTGTGAACCTTTCGAGCTCGTCCTTCAGGAAGACCCGCGTGCAAGCCCCGCGCGAAACAATCGAGAATTTTCCGCTGCCGAGGTCTTTGACTTCCACCTTGCCGTGGTGGCACTGGTACGGGTTGCCGTACTCCGAGAAAACGGTCCTTCGGGCTTTGAAGAATCCTTTGAAGGCGGTCTTCACTTTGTTCGCGTTGCCCTCGCCTTTGACGACGATTTCGAAGGGGTACTCGTACCGCCCTTCGCTGACGCCGACGTGGCTGACCGAGACGGACTCAACCGTGAACCCGTCTACAATTTGTCCTTCCTCGGGGAACCCCATCCCTTCCCTGAACTTGCGGGAGAACGGCATAACTACGATTAGGCCCGGAATTGGCTTAAGCGTTTCGAGCGGAAAAACTGGCTACTTCTTTTTTGTCCTGCGTTTCTGTTTGAGGAGCCACTCGTACAATTCGGGGTTGTCGTAGGTCCTCGTCCACGAGTCGTGGCCCAGGTCGGGGTACAACGTGAGCTTCACCCTTCCCCTGACCTTCTTGAGGGCGTCGAAGACGTCCTTCGAGTTCTGCACGGGCACGGCCTCGTCCTTTTCGCCGTGGAAAATCCAGATCGGTACGCGTTTGAGCACGTTTATCCTGTCCTGAAACCCCGCGTCGCGCATCATGCCCCCGCAGATGGGGACTACCGCCGCGAAGAGCTTCGGGTACGCCGAGGCGAGGTACCACGCTCCGTACCCTCCCATGCTCAGCCCCGTGAGGTAGACGCGTGATTCGTCAATTTTGTACTTTCTCATGACATCAACAAGCAAGGCATAGAGCTCGTCGGTTAAGCCTGGCCACGTGGACTCCATGGGGCACTGCGGCGACACGGCGACGAACGGGAACTCCTGCCTCTTCATGACAACCTTGGGGATGCCGTGCTTCTTGACGAGGTCGAGGTCGCTTCCCCTCTCGCCCATCCCGTGCAGGAACAGGACCAGCGGCCACTTGTCACCGGGCTTCTCGCCGTAGCCCTTCGGCAGGTAAAGCAGGTACTGCAGGGAAACCTTCTTCTCGATAATCGTTTCGAAAATATGCCTGGTTTGGCTCATCCAACAACCCACCAACGGGCATTATCTATCACGTTAACAGTATATAAGCATCGAAAACCTCAATCAGTATCCTTTTTTTAAATAGAAGCTGAAGATCGTAATATTTTGAAAAACTTTTTAATGTAAATGAAAATATATAAAACTGCGTTGAGGAGCACTGGTCTTATTGCCCCATTCGACGAAAAAGAAAAAAGCATGGAAGAATCGGATTCTTTTAAAAGAGATAATCATGAGCGATGGCTTTAAACTCGGGTTTTGGTTATATGAGTGGAATGATGAGGTTGTATCCAAACTTGGGCATGACCGTTGCTTAAGAATATTAAAACGAAAACCAGATGGTCATGTTCTAATGACTGAGCAAATAGGAATAAGGGTCGATAATTGGTCTAATTTCGTTAAGGTCATTAATGATTTAAGAATATCGGAATTTTTAAAAATACCCTCAAAGGCAGAGATTAAATGATGACTAAGCAAAATGCGGTATTGATGAATTCAGAAAAGCAGGAAAATGAAAATTTAATAGATTACGCCGCAAGACTTTCTCGCTTTTGGGCGAATTATAAAAGCCTTGAGGAAAGAAAAGCTAAAGCCCAATTTTTCACTCCAAAAGAAATCAGTAATTTCATGGCAAATATGATTACTATTAAAAAAACAAGTTTCAGATTATTGGATCCTGGTGCGGGTGTTGGTAATCTAACTGCTGCTTTTTGTTATCAATTGACGAAGTATCCTATGAAGTGTTCAATATTTGTGGATGCTTATGAAAATGATCCAGAATTAATACCTCCTTTAAAAAGTGTTCTTGATGCATGCGAGACGGAATTGAAAGAAAATGGGCATTTAATGAATTATGATATTATTGAAAAAGATTTTGTGATTCATAACCAAAGAATTTTAGAAGACCAATCTCCACTTACTCAATTTAGCACCGAAAGATTTTATGACTATATTATATCAAATCCTCCATATTTTAAATTGGAGAGAAATTCACCACAAGCAATTATCATGAGAAAATTCATTTCAGGGCACCCAAATATTTACGCTCTTTTTATGATTTTGTCCGCAAAAATGTTAAATAATAATGGCGAGTTGGTTTTTATTACTCCGAGAAGTTTTTGTTCTGGTACATATTATAAAAAGTTCAGGAACTGGTTCCTACATACTGTTCAAATAGAACATATTCATAGTTTTGAATCAAGAAAGGATATTTTTAGTCCAGATCAAGTGTTACAGGAAAACATTTTAATTAAAGCTATCAAATCATCAGCACATCAAGATTCAATTATAATTAGCTCTAGTAAATCAAAAACTTTTAATTTTTTTAATGAGATTACGGTGGCAAGGAATGATGTTATTTTTCACAAGAATGGTGATGTTTTTATTAGGATACCATCTTCATGGCGTGATGTCGCTACATTAAGATTAATTGACACTTGGCCAAAAACATTAAAAGATTTAGGATTAGAGATATCCACTGGTCCTGTTGTTGTATTCAGAACGAAGGAAAATGTCTGCCATAAAATTAAAAATAATGATAAATTCGTTCCACTTATTTGGATGTATAATTTTGATAAAACAAAAATTAATTGGCCTTTACAAAAGAAAAACAAACCAACAAGTATTTACGTGAATGAAAGAACAAAACCACTTTTATTACCTGTAAAGAATTATGTATTACTTGGAAGGTTTTCTTTCAAAGAACAAAGAAAGCGATTAAATGTAGCTGTCTTGTTGAAAGATAATTTTCCCTTCAATTTTGTAGGAATAGAGAATCACGTCAATTATATACACAAATTATATGGTGAATTAACGAAAGAAGAAGCATGGGGGATTGCCACATTGCTGAATACAAAACTCATTGATAGTTATTTCAGGTCTCTAAATGGAAATACACAGGTCAATGCTATAGACATAAGGAGTTTACCTTTACCAAACCTTGAGCAAATAAAAAACATAGGTAAGAAATTTCTCGAAAAGCATGAAAGCTACAATGATTGGGATGGAATTGTTTGTGAAATTATGCAGATAAAAACTCCAGAAAAATTATTTGATAATAAAGGTGACGTAAATAATGAATAAAATAGAAGAAGGTATTGAAATTCTCAAGTCTTTTGGTCTACCAAAATCACAACAGAATGAACGATCAGCCTTAACACTTTTAGCTTTACTCGATTTAAAACAGGATGAATCGTGGTCCACATCAAAACAAAGGCTCATTAAAATTCATGACATTCTCACGTTTATTGAAAAAATATATGGACATAAATATGCTGAAAATACTCGTGAAACAATAAAACGGCAAACCCTTCACCAATTTATACAGGCAGGGATTACTGACATAAATCCAGATGATCGATCAAGACCAACAAATAGTCCAGCAACGGTTTATTCTGTCACGAAAGAAGCACTCAAGGTCATAAGAGTATTTGGATTAAATGATTGGAAAACTATGTTAGGACAATTCACCCAAGAAAAGGGGAAGTTAATCGATAAATATGAAAAAAGCAAAGCAAAAAAGAAAATAAGCGTAACACTTCCGAAAGGAGCCTCATTATTTTTATCACCTGGTGATCATAATGAACTTCAGGTAAAGATAATTTCGGAGATGCAGCCTGAATTCTTTCCTAGTTCTAAACTAATTTATTTAGGCGATACATCTCGAAAGTTATTATTAATAGAGGAAGATGATATAAAAAAATTAACCATTCCAATAACCAAACATGATAAGTTACCTGATGTAGTATTCTATGATGAATCAAAAAATATTTTATTTTTAATTGAAGCTGTTACTTCGCATGGGCCAATCACACCTAAGAGACAAATAGAATTAGAAGGAATTTTGACAAATTGTAAAGCTAAAAGAATTTACATCAGCGCATTTCCTAATTTTCACATTTTAAAAAGACACATCGATAATATTGCTTGGGAAACAGAAATTTGGCTTGCTGATAAACCTGAACACATGATTCACTTTAATGGCCCCAAATTCCTTAATATTGTCTAGCCATTTTCGATTTATTATGTATTTGTGACCTACGGTCTTTGATAATGTATTGAATTATTAATTCTGATTCGAAAGGTTCGAGTGCTTATTATTTGTATGATAGAAATTCTTTAAGCCGAGTATTCACTGGTTTTTGACAGTCTCTATCAGGGCAACGACATTTTTGAGTGGGGAATCTGCCAGAACGGAGTGGGATGGCCCCAGGATGTATCCTCCGCCTGCTCCTACTTCACTAATCATGCGTCGCACGGTTTCCTTAACTTCTTGGGGAGACCCGAAAGTTAAGAGGTTTTGGATTCCGATGCCTCCGTGGAAGGAAAGCCTGTTCCCGTACTTTTTCTTCACTTCGTAGACGTCCATTATTTCCGGCTGGAACGGATTGTAAACGTCCAAGCCTATCTCAATCAGGTCTGGGAAAATCGCCGTGACGTTTCCGTCCGAGTGGATGTACGTGGATTTCCCCGCCTCTTTTACGAGCGCAAACATCCTCGCCATCCTAGGCTTGATGAACCTTCGCCAGTTCTTGACGCCCATGAGGAGGCCGTCGCGGTATCCCCAGTCGTCGCCGAAGGTGACCGCGTCCACATCGTACTTCAGCATCCGCTCGATTGTGGCACAGTAGTACTCGGTCACGCCGTCCATCAGGTCCTCGACGAACCCGGGGTTCCGGTACATGTCCACTATAAGGTTTTGCATGCCCCTCAGAGCCCAAGCTACTTCGAATAGGTGCGCCTGGTCAGCGAGGATGAAGTAGTCCTTGTTGTCCTCGGCGAATCGGGGGAAATGCGAAAAAGCCGCTTTGGCAGGCGGTTCGGGAAACTTGAAGCCGCTTAATGACGGCTCCTTGAGGACGCAGTTGACGGGAACCCCCCATTCTCCTTCGCCGTAAAGTCCCCTCGTGTCCCAGACTACGCCCCACCCGTCCCGCCACAGTCCCGGACTCACTTCCTCTTCGAGCCCGTGGAACTGCCCTCGGCTCTTGGGTTCGACGCTTCTGAAGTGGTTGCCAAGCCACTCGTCGAAAAAGGCGGAGTCTCCGAGACGGGCGTCCCCATAGTGTTTCGCTACCTTAACTCGTATTGGGTTCGTCAGGTCCATCTGCCAAGGCACTATGTCCACGTCTTCGTGCGCAATGGCGCCCTTCACTCTCGACCGTTTAGTAATCACGGATCTTCGTCTCTTGATTTTAGTTCGTGACTATCGGCTCAACATCGAGCAGGTAGCAGAAGTCCAGCAGCTCCTCCTTCAGGTCGCCGTAGCACATGGAGATGTACTCGCTCCTCTGGTTCTGGACGAACCTGTCGACGTCTCCTTCGAGCTTGACGAAGGCGTGGGGCCAGCAGGGAAAGCCGCACTCGTTCAGCTCCTTCTGCAGCTTCGGCTTGGGCGGAACGAAAGACTCGCCTATTGAAACGTGCATGTAGTACTTCCCCTTGACCCTCGTCATCCGGGCGAGCGTCACCGTTCCGGGCTTGCACACGAGGCCAACGCAGATTCCGTCCGCGTCGCCTTCCCCGAAGACTCCCCTCTTGCTCAGTTTGACTTCCTTCTTATCTCCCGCGATGTTGAGGGGGCAGGTTCCGTCGGAAGTCATCACCACGACGTTGTCGCTTTTCCTTATCCGCTGAATGTCCGGGTTGAAGACCGAAGTGCCGCTTAGCAGATTAAGAATGTACGCCGTGAGGGCCGTGTTCAGGTCCCCTATGCACGCGCTCGTGAAGCCCTCGTTCCCGAGCAGGCTCTGGGCGAGGCAGGCGGTGGCGTAGTTGTCGCTGACTTCGGGGAAGCACTTGAGGGCGGTGAAGTCGAACTCGTTCTCCTGGATGACCTTCTTCATCGCCAGATACAACCTTATGGAGTGGTCCATGACGCCGTCGAACGGTGGGACCTCGCCCGCGACTTTCTTCAGCTCCTCATATTCCCGCGCGACTTCGTCTTTAGGTATCCGTTCAGCTTTCTGAATGACAACGTACTGGTCGACGTGGTCCACGGTGACGCCGAACTTCCGCATCCAGACTGCTTCGTCGACCCTTCCCGGAGTGGCGCCCATGCTGATTCCCCCAATCAGGCCGACAACCGAGCCCTTTAGCTGCTTCAATACCTTTGCCGCTTTGACGTAGCCCCTGATTTTCTTCTGGGTCTCCGGGTCGTCTGGATAGCCATAGACGAACTTGTGCTTGAGGCCGACCTCGTCGAACGCCCCGTGAAGCACCAGCGCCCCGCCGGTTCCCCAGCCCTGCGAAATCGGCGTCGCCCAAATCATGATCGGCTTGGAACACAGAGACGCCGCGCCGACGAGCTCCGACGCCCAAAGCCACGAAGCCACGTAAAGAATCACGCAGTCAACGTTTTCCTTTTCAATCTCGCCTATGGCCGTTGCCGCGTCCTTCTTTGTGCGCACGATTTCGCCGTATCTACAAACGTCAAAACCAGCGTCTTTCAGGCTCTTCGCCGCCTGCTCGATCATCTGGCGGTCGATCAAAGGGCGACCGAAGGTGTCAATCATTTTCACGTGGACGCCGCACGGAATAAAACCAACTTTAGGGGTCGACATTTCGTTTCATGCACAAGTCGAGCATTTGATATTTATCAGTTTCTAGGGGGTAGTCGACACGTTACAAAACATGTTACGTGCCAAAGATTTCGGTGTAACACCCTTAAAATTAATATTGCAAAGCTATAAACTCTTGGGGCAAGGTTGTAGGCGGCGAGAAAAGAATGTTCGACGTTATCGGGCTGGGGGCTTCTGCCTGCGACTTCCTGAGCGTGGTCCCCCACTATCCGGCGGTGGACGAGAGGCTGAGGATGCTGGGGGTTCAGCGTCAGGGAGGAGGCGAAGCGGCGACGGCCATGGTGACCCTTTCTAGGCTGGGGATGAAGGCTTCCTACGTTGGGAAGGTCGGGGACGACGAGATGGGCAGGTTCATGCTCGACGAGTTCATGAGGGAAGGCGTGGACACCAGCCGCGTGGTGGTCGAGAAGGGCGGCTCGTCGGTCTTCGCGTTCGCCATCGTCGACAAAGAAACAGGAAAAAGAACCATACTGTGGCACAAACAGCTAGAGCCCCTGGCTCCCGACGAGCTGGACGAGGGGTTCATGCTCTCGGCGAAGATACTTCACGTCGACTACCACGAGCCCGAAGCAGCCATAACAGCAGCCAGATGGTTCAAAGAGGCGGGCAAAACGGTCGTTCTGGACATCGACACCATCGACTCGCAGCTACAAAAGCTGGTGAAACTTGCAGACGTCGTCATAGGCTCGGAGGCCTTCGCCAAAAGATTCGCTTCAGGCAGCGACTACTTCGATGCGGTAGAAAACATCTGTTCCTTAGGACCTGAGACCGTCGTGTTCACGCTGGGCGAGAAGGGGTGCCTGTGCAGGTCAAGGGGGGAAGCGTTCGTGCAGCCCGCCTTCGAGGTCGACGTTGTGGACACGACGGGAAGCGGCGACGTGTTCCACGGCGCGTTCATCTACGGAATCCTGCACAACTGGGATTTGAGGAAAACCGCCGAGTTCTCCAACGCCGTGGCCGCGATGAAATGCAGGAAGGTCGGAGGCAGAGCAGGCATCCCAACCCGAAAAGAAGTAGACGAGTTCTTGAAGAACGCGAAAACCAAAAAATGAGACAGGGGTCCTATTTTTCTTTCCATTCGGCTTCTGGCGTTCCGTCGTTCGGCAGCAACACGGGTCGCAGGTACTTGTCCGTGAAGAAGCTGCTGGCGTCCTCCTTGAGGTCCTTGAACCTGTACTTGTTCCCCGAGAACTTTGCGAGCTCGACTGTGCCCCTTTCGATCATTTTCAGAACGTTCTCGACGGCTCTAGTGTTGCACCCGCTCACGCCTTGGGTCCCCGAGTTCCCGTAGTGCCAGACCCCGCTTTCCACCTTGACTTCGCCCCTAGTCCCGGCGAACGCGTGGATTCGCCAGCCCGAGCCGGAAACGATCCTGTGCGCCAGCTCAACCGCTCTGGCGTCGCCCGCGGCGATAAAGACGTCGTCGACAACGGAAGATTCGCTGTGCTCCCTCCTGAACCGGCTCACGTTCTCTTCGTGGGGTAGGTTCGAATCGTAGACGAAGAACTCAATCTTGCCCGCGAACCTTTTGCCCAGAAGCCTCTCGACCAGTTTGGCCTTGTCCTCGCTTCTGACGAACATTATTAAATTCGAAGCGCCGCCCACCTGCATCCACTCATCGGATGTCAACACCACCTCGGCTGCGATGAGCGCCATTGCCCCCGACCCTAGTATCGCTGTCACGCCTCCTCTCCGCACCCCCTTCTTCATTATGTTGCCCGTCTCGCTTTGCCCCTCGGGGTGAACGGAAAGGTCGAGGCAGTCGACGAGGCACGCCGTGGGCTCAACAAGGGCAGCTTCAGCGTCGCTTACTCCGCTTGGTACTCTTATGACGCATCCGCTCCGTATCAGCTCGGGCGTAATCCGCACGTACTGCGCGAACCCGCCGTCAAGCGACCTGGAAAGGTCCTCGATGTCCATTCCGAGGAGCTGGACGCCCGCAACGTTATCTTTTCGCAGAGACTTGGGAGGGTCCCTGTACCGGGCGCACCTCGTCTGGAGGATGACCCTCTCGCCTTCCCTGAAGTCGAGGTATTCTTTCGGCAGGCGGCGAAGCCAGGTGCTCGTGTACCCCAAGGGCTCGGATAGGTTCTTGACGTTCGAGCCGACTTTCTCGATTGTCCCGACCATCTCGTGGCCGACGACTCTGCCCCACTCCCTGAAGAGGCTACAAGCAAGGTTCGTCCTCTGTTCTTTTGTCAGGGTTCCAAAATGCGACGTTAGGTTTCTGTAGAGTCCGTCGCCCACTTGGCTGTTCACCTTGTTGGTTCTGAGGAAGCGCACATACTCGCCTAGGTTTGAGAGTTCAAAGGAACCTTTGAGGTTCGTCAGGTCGCCCAGTTCCTTCAACAGGAGGTTGTCTATTATTGCATTTCCTTCGCTGTAGTACCTGACTTCGGTCCCGCAGCGGTGAACCATGCTGATTTTGACGACGAGGTCGCTCGCCGTGTAGAACATAGGTCGATCAGCAACAACTTTGAAGTCGCCGACGCCGTAATACACGAGAGCATTCATGCCGCTCGCAGCAACGCCTTCGACTACTGCTTTTCTGCCCCTTTCCTCGTAGAGGTCGCCGGGCTTCAGGTTCAGCCTTGACTGCCGCTTATCCAAAGTGAACACTTCCCTAGGTTGGCACAGAGCCGCCGTTGAGCAGAATCGTCTGGCAGTTGATGAAGCCCGCCCTCTCGGAGCTCAGGAAAACGACCAGGTTCGCCACGTCCTCGACCGTGCACGCCCTCCTGACGGGAATCTTGCCTATCCTGCCTTTAATTAATTCCTCGGGAGAATTCGCCCCCTCCTTCTCCATGGAGATTTCGTAGAGGCTTGGGTTCTGGCTCCAGCTCCCCGCCTCGTAAATGTCGGATGGCGCTACAGCGTTCACGGTGATGCCGAACTGCCCCAGCTCGCGCCCCAACGCGTGGGTGAGCCCCCTTAGCGCGAACTTGCTCATGGAGTAGACTGACAGCCCGGCGCTGCCCACGACTCCTGACATCGAGCTGATGTTGACTATTCTGCCGTACCCCTGGCGCTTCATGTGCGGAGTGACCGCTTTCGCGCAGTGGACCGCCCCCTCCACGTTAATACTCATGGTTTTCTCGAAATCCTTCGCCGTGACGTCCTGGATGAAATTGGGGATTGTAACGCCCACGTTGTTCACGAGGATGTGGACCGAGCCGAACATGCCGACGGTCTCCTTGACCAGACGCTTGACGCTTTCCTCGTGCGTCACGTCCACCTCGCGAGAGACGCAGACGGCTTCAGGGAATTTTTCCTTTATCTTATGCTCTGTTTTCGAAGCTTTCTCGCCGTCAATGTCCGCGATGACCACGCACGCGCCCTCTTCCGCGAGACCCAACGCGATTCCTCTGCCCACGCCTGACGCTCCGCCGGTCACGATCGCGACTTTACCCTTGAGATTGAGATGCAATTCAACAATTCCTCAAACAAATAAAATAAATCACAAGATAAGAGTTATGCGGATATGCTGCCCTCTGACCAGCCGTTTGGGAAGAAAGCTCTGTTTTCACCCGACGGATGGTTCTTCTCTCTTTGAGGCCATCATTCCCCTTTTCGATTAACGTTGCTTCAAAATAAAGCGACATCAACGCCCTAGAGGTAGTGCAGCCCTTCCTCCTTGGCTGACCTTTCGAGGTACATGACCGTCAGCTTCGCGATTACAGACAAGATTATCAACTGTAGAAATAGTCCCACCCACTCGTACTCGACGGGCATGATTGACCGGGTTCCCATGACGTAGTACCTCAGAAGGTCCATGCCGAAGGTTATGGGCAAGGCGTAGCCGGCAACTTGAAGAACCGCTGGAAGCAGCTGAAACGGAACAAACATGCCTGTGAGCATCTGGAACGCGAAGTTGAAGAAGCTGAAGATCGCCGTGGTCTGTCGGTACTTCAGGACTAGGCTGGCGAATATGGCGCCTAGATGCGCAATCGCTGCGACGGAGACCATCGTGGCTGCTAATCCCAGAAACACTCCGAGCGGAGTCAGAGTTGAGCTCGTGAAGTACAGCGCCACGCAGAACATCGGCGTGAAGAAGATGGTCGACTGCAGAGCCGACGCAGCTATGTTGCCCGTGATGTACCAGTACCTCGAGAACGGGCAGCTGAACGTGTAGTCGATCTGTCCCGAGCTGAGCTCGCCCTGGAACATGCCCGCTGAACCCCAGAGAGCCGTGTTCTGCCAGCTCTGGTAGCTGATGCCGAGGATTATGAAGGCGACGTAGTTCGTTGAGCCAACGAGGTTCCCGAGCATGTTGGTGTCGAACGCCATGGCGAAGATCAACATGCCGAACCCGAACAGGAAGCTCCCCAGCATCTCGAAGAAGAAGTTCGCCTTGTACCGCGTCATCGTAAGAAGGTTGCGCCAAACCGACATGTAAAACAGCTTGATGGGATTAGGCATTGGGCTTCACCTCTTTGTCGCCGTTCTGCACGAAGAACGTGAACGCGTCCTCAAGCGACGGCTCAACCATCCGCACCGGCGCCTTCAACCCCGACCGCTTAAGCAGGTCCACGACGTCGGTCAGGATGCTGAAGGAGTCGTCGCAGTACAGACGCACGCTCTGCTCGTGAACCAGGTTCGTGACGCCGGGAAGCGCCGAAAGGCTTGCCTCCAGCTCCTTGCTGATGTTGTTGGTCCCAATCTCCAGCGTCTCCTTCACGGTGACCCGCCTCTTGAACTCAGGCGAGGTGCCGACGAACTTGATCACGCCGTGGTCAACTAGAGCCAGCCTGTCGCAGACCTCCTCAGCCTCGAGCATGTTGTGCGTCGTGATCACGAGGGTCATCCCATGGTCTGCCGCGTACTTCTTGAGGTAGTTCCTGACTCGGTGACCCGTAACGGGGTCGAGGCTCTTGGAGGGTTCGTCGAGGAAGCACACCTGCGGATTATGAATGATTGCCCTCATGACGATGACGAGCTGCTTCTCGCCCCCAGACAGAGCAATGAAGTGCCTGTCCAACCGGTCCGTGAACCCGACGCCCTCGGCGATTTCCTCAGCCCGCTCCTTCGACACCTTGTACGGCACGTCCCGGAGCGCGTAGGCGAAGTACTGCAGGTTCTCGCGTACGCTGAGCCTCCAGTACGCGGACCTTTCGGAGTCCTGGCCTGCGTAGCCGATGATCTCGCGCACCTTGTTCTCCTGCTTGTCGACGTCGAAGCCGCCGACCTCAGCATGACCGCTCGTTGACTTTAGTAATGTGGTGAAAATCCTGACCAAGGTCGTCTTCCCCGCGCCGTTGGGTCCAAGCAGCCCGAATACCTCGCCTTCCTTGACGTTTAGGCTCAGGTGGTCGAGTGCAGTGACCTTCTTTTTGCCGTTGTAAACCTTGACTAGGTCTTCGCAGGTTACGGGGGTCTCCATCGCAGCTCACTGTTCATGTTGTACGCTTTCACGGAAACATTGGTATGGTCACTTCAGTTAACTGTTCTGCGAAAAAGTGACCAGATTCGCAATTCATAGTCTTTTCAGAGTAATGCGAACACGAAGAAGATCATGTACCCTAGGAGGATGCCTCCGGTGACGGTCAACGCCATCTTCGCATATTCCTTCGTTTCAACGCTCATCTTCATTTTGAATTCGCCGATTCAACACGTCTTTTTTTGGGGAATGATGTTACAGCGAGTTTTGCTCAGCCTGCTTGGTTAACTCGTTCGCCATCTGATACGCGAGCCTTCCGGACATCGTGATCAAGTATCTTCCCCGGGCCTTCTCCTGCACGACGAGCCCCGCCTTCTCGAGCACGTCCAAGTGGCTCGAAAGGGTGCTGGCGCTTATGTCGGGAATCTTCGCCTGAAGGTCGCTCGCGTAGCATCCGCCCGAAACGAGCTCACCGAGGATCGCGATCCTGTTCTCATGCCCGAGAGCGTTCATCAGGTCCGCCGCAGCCTTAGGGTTGCTCTTCGGGGCTTCTTGCGGAGCGGATTGTTCCGTCATGTTTTTAGCCAAATCTTCAGGTCCAATTTTTTTGAAAGATCCGCCCAGTGTGCGGTCAAGGTCTTTCATCACGTTGTTCATGATGCCCTCGACCATGCCTCCGATGTATTCACCAAGTTTATCGCCGAAGTCGAATTGCGGGTTAAATTCGAATTTCTTTGCGTCGTTGCATGGTTGTGTGGGCTGCTCAGTTCTGGGCTTTTCATCTTCGGGTTCTTCCGCCTCTTCTGTCTGTTCTTCTTCCTCTTTGGGTTCGAGGTGCTTCGAAAGCTCGTTTATCTGCTCCTTGAGCTTTTCGACCTGCTCTCTGAGGTTCTTGATTTCTTCGTCGTCTTTTTTTCCGAACATAGAACTCAGCTCACTTAATTTAGTATTGATTTTTATTTTAATCAAATATAATTAGATAGAAACCGAATTAATAAAGCTTGCGGTTCGATGTTATTCGAATTGAATTCGATGAATAAAGTTGAAATAACTATTCCTCAATGGTCTTCTTGATAGATTCGACTATCCTTGTGAGATCGTCGACTTTCTTTTCCAAATCTGTAAATCCGCTTGGTGTTTCGTACCGACGTATTCTTTGATCATCCCCTTCAATCATCATAACCCCGAAAGTCACAATGAAAGCAGTGAGAACCAATCCTCCGACAGCCAAATTAGTCCATATATTCACGCCACCAGCCCAGATCATAACAACGGAAATTAAAGCAATCGCAATCCAGCAACTAGCTATTATAGAGACCTTACTTTCCATCGTTTTTCGCCTCCTTCTTTAGCTTTTTTGATGAAACGTGAATGTCAAATTCTCCAAGTTTATAGTACCTTAATGCTCGAGCTTCCCCTTCAACAAGGACGACTCTGCTTTCAACTATGCCAGAAGCTTCAAGCTTTTTCAGGTGAATTTTGGCTAACGCTCTGTTGATTCCGAGGTTGTTCGCTATTTGGTTAAGGTACATTTCTTCTCCTTCCTCCGCCAGCAGCGTAACTATCCACAGCCTAATCGGATGCGCTAGTGCCTGAAGCTTTCTCACCGTGTCCTTGAATTCAAACATGCTCAATTAGACAATATTACATGTAATATTTTAATTACATATAAGATTTGTGGAAATAAATTCAGTAATCTCAATGTTTTGAATAGCTTAGTCAATATCAATTGGTTAATTATATTCATCTTCCATAATTAGAATAACGAAAAACGATTTTAACCACCGTGTATTGACGGCAGCAGTAGGATTAGGTCTCCGTCTTTTAGGGCGGTTTTCAGCCCATCAAGGGTTTGTATGTTCTGCCCGTTGAGGAGCACGGTGAGTTCGGGTTCGGTGCGGTCGAACCTGAAAAGGGCCTCTTTCTGAACTGTTACTGTTTTCTCCTTAAGCACGGAAAGCAAATCGCCTATTGTGGCTTCGTCCGCGAGCTCAACGTTTTTCTCCTTCCCCAAACTGGATGAGAGGCGCCCCAGCGCTTTGACCTTCACCTTCACGGTTCATCCACGTTCCGAACGATGACTATTCCCATCCTCCAAAAAATGGAAAAAGGGATGACGGGGTGGCTTATTTTCTTAGTTTCTCCATCTCTTTGTCGACGTCGTCCAGCCCGAGCTTCCTGAGGACCTCCGACTTGGGTATGCCGTTCTTGTCCCAGCCGATGGCTTTGTAGTACTGCTTCCTCTGCTTCAGGAACTCTTTCCTGTCGGTCGTCTTGCCCTTGTACGGCCCCGAGGGCAGCGGCTCGTAGTACCTCGGCGGGTTGTCGTCGTGGACCGCTGGGTCCCAAACGATGTCCGGACCGCCGAGGAGCAGCGCCGCCCTCTGGATGTGGAATATCCTGTGCCCGAGGACCTGGTTCCACTCGTCCTGCGTGGTCGTCCAGCCCGTGATTGCGCGGTAGTAGTCCCAGAGGAGCTCCCAGTCGAGGGCGAAGCTGCAGACAACAGCCGAGTCGTTGAACACTGACCCCATGTCGCCGTAGGCGTCGCGAACGCCTGACGTGTGGTCGCCGCACTGGGGCGAACAGGCGTATCCGATGGGGTTGTAGTCTTCTCCGCTTCGGGTTCCGTGGGCTCCGATTTCCACGCCCTTCACGTGGACCGCGTACTTCGTGGCGTCGACGCCCTTCATCTTCGAAATCTTCAAAGCCGCTCTGTACGTGCCCTCCGCGAGCACGTCGCCGATGCCCTCCCGCTTGACGATTTTCCTTGCTAGCTTCTCGAAGGCTTTGATGTCGCCCCATTCTAGTTTGAAGCCGATGTCCTCCTCCGTCAGGATGCCCCTCTGGTAGAGCTCCGCGGCGAAGGCCATGCTGTTTGGTCCGTTGATGCCCGAGAAGCCGAGGTAGTCCATGAGTGCTGCCATGTAGATGCACTCCGCCGGCTCGAAGGTTCCGATGTTTGGCCCGCAGTAGGCCTGCAGCTCGTAGTCGGGGTCGTCGGTGAAGGTTCCCTTGTATGGTCCTGCCTTGATGACGGAGAGCTTCATGCAGCAGCTGGCGCAGTTGAAGTCGCTCCACAGCCGCTTCACCCAGTACCTGTAGTCGAACTTGGGTCCGCCGTAGCCCTTCTCGTCGTGCCACTCCTCCTGCCAGTTCCTGATCGGCTCGGAGCTGCTCTCCGCCCCGGTCGTGTAACCCGCGTAGCCCGTCCCGTGGACGGTCGGCCACTCGCGCTCCCTGTTGCAGAGCCGCCTGTCAACCTCCCTCCACAGGAGCCTCACGGCGCCCGGGCTTGCCACGTCGGGAAGAGCCTTCCTCCCCTTGGCGACGATGGCTTTAAGGTTCTTCGAGCCCATGACCGCACCGTAGCCTCCGTAGCCCGCGGCGTGGCTGATCTTCTGGAGCACAGCTGCCGTTCTAACGCGGTTTTCGCCCGCTGGGCCGCAGTAAATCATACCGGGCTCCTTCCACAAGCCCACTTTTGGATATCTTCTTGAGAGTTCTTCGCGGACCTCCTTGTTCATGATTCTGATGGTGTCAGGGGATTCGGTGCCCCAGACGTTCTTGGCGTCCCTGACCTCGGCGTGGTCGTCCGTGACGAGGATGTAGACGGGCTTCTCGGCCTTCCCTGACACGATGACGCCATCGTACCCCGCGCACTTCAGCTCCGAAGGGAACTCGCCGCTGCACGTGGAGCCGATTATGCCGTTGCACTGGGGCGACTTGCCCGTGATGCAGACCCGTGCTCCTGGATGTATCGCGGTCATCGGACCCAGCATAGCCATGAACAGGTTTTCGGGTCCAAGCGGGTCCACCTTCCGCCACTTCTTGCCAAGTCTGTCCCACAGGATTCTTGATGCGAGCCCTCTTCCCCCGACGTAGTTCATGAGGACCTCGTCGCTGAACGTAACGTCCTTTATCTTGTCATTGGACAGGTCGACGTCCAGAAACTTTCCAGCGTAACCTCTCGGCATCCTATATCAGCTCCTTCGCCTTTTCTCCGAAAATGTTTTCCGCGATGTCCTTGGTCAGCTCCTCAGGCTTCTGGGCGAACAGTTTCCTAGTCAAGTTCTTGCCCATCCACTCCCTCCGCTGCCTAATCAGCCAAAGGGCGTCG
>Ga0172366_10001433_pt1 | contig 18438 bp, 18 predicted proteins | sample LakKivSesite69cm_FD_114533 | JGI IMG/M metagenome (GOLD analysis project Ga0172366, IMG submission 114533) | Sediment microbial communities from Lake Kivu, Rwanda - Sediment site 69cm | ecosystem: Environmental > Aquatic > Freshwater > Lake > Sediment | place: Rwanda: Western Province, Lake... | reverse complement strand
CCCGGGCATATCGAACAGCGAGCCCGAGAAGGCCATGGAGAAGCTCATGATGTCCCGGCACCTGGCGCCCTCGTTTGGCAAGAAGACAGAACTCGCCCCGGACAAGAAAGACTGGTTGGTCATCAACGAGGTGCCAGACATCCTCCACACGGGCCACGTCCATTGCAATGGCGTCAGGCAATACCATGGCTCGTGGCTCGTCAACTCTGGCTGTTTCCAGGGCCAGACCGACTTCATGAAGGGCCTGGGGATCGAGCCAAGCCCGGGAAGGCCGAATATCATTTCCCTCAAGACCTTCAAGCTGACCACGCTGAACTTGTCTAGGTGACGAAGATGGTTTCATTAAAGCCGCAGTCGAACCAGCCGAAGGACGTGCTAACACACGTGTATTACTGCCTCGGGAAGGATATGATCCCGTTCCAGGAACTCGTTTTTTATATGGCCTTCGATCTCAAGCTATTCCATCCGTCGGAATGCGAGAAAACGCTCGATGCGGCAAGGAAAGACGGGTTGATAGACATTGCGGCCGACAAGATCGTGACGATCAACACTCGATTGCTCATCCAGACGGGAAAAGAGGCAACTATGCAAGATATCGTGAACGCGCTCGCCTTCAACGAGGCGGAGATCACCAAGGCGGTCAATATCAAGCCGGATTGCATGAAGTCCTTTAACATCGATGGCAAAACGGGCGTGCTGACGATAACCTTCACGGGAGGTCCCCGAGCGAAGGATTACACGATTTCGGTCGATCCGGGAAAGAAAGTGCTACACCAGGAATGCGACGAGGACGTGTCATCGTTGAAAAACAAGCGCGTGCTGCTGAAGCACGCGCTGCGCGCCGTCATGCTGCGCAAGGACGACAAGCAAGCGCTCGACATCTTCAGGGACGTGCTAGCCACGGTGAAGGACTGGAAATTCACTTACACGGGCATCTGAAGGTCAGGAAAAAGGGAAAGGGGGCTTTTGGGGCGTTCGTCACCCCTTGGTCACGCCGATGGGGACGAGCTTGACTACTTTCTTGACGATACCAAGGTCGTGGCTGACCTGGACTACTTGATCGATTGACTTATATGCCCCCGGGGCTTCTTCGGCGATGATCGTATCTGTCTGTGCCTTGACATAGATACCCCTCGATTGCAGCTGGTTCGCGATCTCACTTCCCCGGTAGTTGCGGATGGCAGCCTCGCGCGACATCGCGCGGCCTGCACCGTGGGCCGTGGAGCCGAACGATAGATCCATGGCCTTCGGTTGTCCAACACATAGGAAACTGGACGTGCCCATCGAGCCGGGTATTAACACCGGCTGCCCAGTGGACTGGAATTCGTGGGAGAGCTTCGGGTGCCCGGGAGGGAAGGCCCGGGTTGCACCCTTGCGGTGCACGTTGAGCATCAGCCTCTTGCCGTCAACGACATGTTCCTCTTTTTTCAAGATATTGTGGCACACGTCGTAGATAAGATGCAGATCCATATCCTCAGCTTTCTTCTTGTAGACATCCGAGAAAGATTTCCGCACCCAGTGCGTTATCATTTGCCGGTTCGACCAAGCGAAGTTGGCCGCGCAACACATTGCTTCGAAATAATCCCGCGCCTCGGGCGTGCTCCCGTGCACGTACGCGAGCTCGCGGTCGGGTAGCGAGATGTTATACTTGCGCACGGCTTGCTCTATGATCCGCAGATAATCCGTGCACACTTGGTGCCCAAGGCCGCGGGAGCCCGTGTGGATCATTGCAGTGATCTGGCCGACCTCGTTGATGCCGAAGGCTTTCGCCGTGGCTTGATCGAAGATTTCGGCGACGCGCTGTATCTCGAGGAAGTGGTTGCCGCTGCCCAGGGAGCCGATCTGAGACTTGCCGCGACTCTTGGCCTTTCCGGAGACCTTGGCTGCCTTGCCGGGCAAGCATCCATGTTCCTCGCAGAAGATCGCGTCTTCTTCCCAGCCATATCCTTTCTTGATTGCCCAGTTGACCCCGTTCTCGAGGATGTCGTCGAGGTCCTTTGGCGTTATGGCGCCGATGGTACCGGATGAACCGACGCCAGAAGGCACGTTGTCGAACAGCGCGTTCAAGAGTTCCTTGATCTTCGGGCGGACCTCCCCCTCCTTCAAGTTCGTGCGCAAGAGGCGGACCCCGCAGTTGATATCGTACCCGACGCCGCCGGGAGAGATGACGCCCGCTTTCTCGAACGTGGCAGCCACGCCGCCAATGGGGAACCCGTACCCCTGGTGCGCGTCGCTGAGGGCTATCGCGAACTTCAGCGTCCCCGGCAAACACGCGACGTTAGTCAGCTGGTCGAGGGTCTGGTCGGTCTTGATCTTGGCGAGCAAGGCATCGTTGGCGTAGACCCTAGCTGGAACCGTCATCTCGAAGGACTTCACTTGGCCCTCGATTCGGGCCATTTTCTTGGTTTTTGGTATCTCGTAGATGTTATCCGCGAGCTTGACCAAATTGAACTCGTGTTTCATGGTTCCTTTGTCACCACCACGGACTCGGTGGTTCTTTTCTGAGAAGTACTACTACGGCAAGGTTTTTTTGGTTTTTGTCTTGGAAAAAAAGGCAAGGCGGCTTCGATTGCTGGTGCGCGGCAACTTATTATTTAATGCGAAGCGTAGTAGCACATAGCCCCGCGTAGAAAAACACTACGCGAACCCACCGGTGCCCGTTATGGACGCACTCTACCTCATTCACGCGCATTCTGGCAATTGCATCATCTTCAAGAAGTATGGTAACCTTGAATTCAACGAGGACTTGATTGCCGGGTTTTTAACTGCTCTTAAAGACTTCAGCTCCGAGGTGACCGGCGGAAAGGGGCGCATGAAGAACCTGGACATGGGCGAATACACGATCTTGCTTCTCAACGAGTCGGGCTTGCTCATCGCCGCTGCGATCAACCCGCGACGCGATGACGAGAGCATTGCATACAAGGCATTGAGGGAACTGCTCGAAGCGTTCTTGAAGGATTACAAGGACGTCCTTACCAACTGGAACGGCAATCTCAAGATTTTCAAGGATTTCGAGCCGAAGATCGACAAGATCCTCAAGAACGGCAAGATCGCCGAGAGGGACGTGTTCGCGGCCGTCTTGAAGAAGAAGCTTCCCAAGCAACTCGTCGAGATGGGCGCGTTGAGCAAGGAAGAATTCGAATTCGCCGATTACCTGAACGGCACCGACCCGTCTGACGTCCTCGCCGAGAAGCACGGCATTCCGAAAGAAAAGGTCGAGGTCATGCTCGACAAATTCAAGAACCTCGGTCTCATCAAGCTCAACAAGCTATAGGGGCAATGGCGCGCCTGTATCACTGCCTTTCATCTAGTTCTCTTTTGATACGTGCTGGAAACGAACACGGGTGCTATGAATGGATGGAAATCGCTTTTTTCAGCGATAAATTCGTGCGCGACGTTCTCGTGGTCAATTCTTTTCTAGCATGCATCCTGGCCATTCAGCATGTTTATCATTTCGCGAAGGCCGGCGCGATTTTTTTCGATGTCCTCGGTTACTTTGCTATCTATCTCCTTCTCGCGGTAGCGAGCATGTTCGGGGCCATCTACCGGGCCCGCGCCTTTGTCTCCGTGCTCGACGCGGCGATGATGGCAATCGTCGCAGGGGCTGCCTTGCTCCTGGCCCTCATCTTTTCCGGTCCCTTCGATGGCATGCTGCGCGCCGTTTGCTACATCGTCATTGGCTTGAACGGGGCCGGCGTTTGCTTGGATTTACGAATGCTGGCGAGGCGTCCCGTCACCGACTGGAAGGTCAACTGGCACCTGGATAGAACCAGGAAGGAGAGCCTCTTCATCGGCACCGCGGTCATCGCGTTCATCACCGTCCTCGCCATGGCCTCGTTTTCCTCGTTCTGGTTCTCCTATTCCGTGCGAGCGCCGGATGGTACCAAGACGCGAAGCAGCTTCTGGGGCACGCCATCGTTGACCTTGGTAAATGCCACGAGTCACGTCAACGTCATCGACAATTCCACTTTCACAATCTCGAACGCCACGCTCGATGTCGATCCCCCGCGTTTCGCCAGTAACACGTTCGCCTATGTCGAAAGCGTTATGGCAGGAAATGGAAGCGACCCGACGAACTACGCGAATTACACTGCGGGCACGAAATCCTACCCTAACGGGACAGTTTTCTTGCACGCCCCGCTACAGTCCATTACGAACGTCACGGTCACGTTCCGGTACGTTTCAAACCACGCCGTGCTCCAGGCCCTGCAATTCACCAACGCGACCTTGATCTTGAATTACGAAGGGGCATTCATCCACGATCCCGATCCTTTTCATTACATCACGTCTACTTACCTGTTTCAACTGCTCGACGCGTGGGACATCGATTTCTACGTCAACGTGGGTAATGGCCTCGATTTTCCGCACGCGTTCAATTATGGGAGCACGATTCCTGCATGCTACGAGACATTGAACTGGGCTTGCCAATGGGAATGCTTCGTGGGTATCAGCCTCGATTTCGAGGGCGGCGAGGTTGCCATTCCTGGCGGGAGCCCTGGCGGATCCACCTTGCCTCCCGGTTACGTGCTCCCCGATATCCCGTTCTTGAACCTGGATCTACTGCACTGGTACTTCCTCAACGAGCAGAACGAGACATTGTTCAATGATGCATGGCTTGCCTACGAGGGAGTTTATGCATATGCGAGTTATCTTGGTTACAAGTCTTATTTCATCATCGGTGACGAGAGCTTGCATGAATTCATCGATGATGACATGGATTGTCACCGTGAACCCGTTTACCCGCGATCATCCAACAAGGACGTCTTGTACGGGACCATGTCATATCATGAAAGCGATGCCGAGGGCCGGTACAAGCTCTACCGCGATTGTATTGACCAAATAGGAATGTTCGGGGATCAAGGCATGTCGTTGCTCACCGGTTGGATTCAATCCGGCTCGTCCTATTACACGGACGACCAGGCCGGGCTGGAACGCTACATCGATGATTGCTTGATCGCACAGGCCGCGGGGATGGTCGAGCTTTTCCATGCGCCGCTGTTCTGGATCCAGTCGAAATGGGGCGATGACGCCATCATTGTCTTGCATGATGCCTTGAACGAGTCGCCAAAAAAGACAATCACGTTCCAGGTGCCGGGATTCGTGTTCCAAGATTATTTTTTCTTCGATTTCCTCGAAAATATTAACAGGCCATGGATTGCTGCGGCCATCATGATCTTCGCCGGGGCGTGGATCCTGGGGCCGATCGCGTGGCATATGGCGCGGGATCGTGCACTTTCTCGTGGTCCGGGGTAGAAACAAGGAAGGTTAGCCACTGGCACTTGAACGACAGGATGCGTTGAGAGAGATCCGCTCCGCTTCCGCTTCTTGGTAAAACGGGAGCGGGAACCTGTTGTGCAGCGGGGATCGCTTGGCCACGGCGTGGATCACGCGGGACATGCTGCGCATGATGAACTTGCTCGGTCCCGCCAGGTTGATGGACTCGTCGAATTCCCTGGCCGTGTTGTCATCAAAGCCTCCAACAAGCGTGTATAGCGGCGTGAAGATGAATATGGGATAGATGAACACGGAGAATACTACAGTGAAAGCGGTTGCAAGGGCTATCGCGACGATCCCGGCCTCGATCCACGCCGTGATGGCCGAATTTAGCAGGAGCAAAAGCGGGATCGTGATGCCGGAAACGATCAGCGGCGCAATGGCGCATTGCCACAGCACGCCCTTTTTCCAGAATGGCAACTTGAGAATCCGGGCGTGGAAGTACACGTACTTCAAGCTGACCTCCGCGATTGATGCGAGAAACCTGGCCCAGATGATCGCCTCCCAGGTTAATCCAAGCGGGGTCAACATGAAAAGGAATACCAGGTACAAGGGACTTGTCAATAGGCTCAAGATCACCCCGGTCGCGGGCTTGTCACATGCCGGGAATAGTCTTCCCGATAGCGAGATCATCGGCCCGTAAATCGTCTGGGTGATGATGATCGCGCCGATCATGCCTTCCAGCGGCGCATACGGGGCAAGGGCAGGCACGATGCTGACAAACCCTTTTAATAGCAATGGGAAGAGGAGGGTGCTGGGCAGGATCATGTACGTGGAGATAAAGCCGAAATACTTGAGAAGGGAGGAGACATAGTATTGGAAGAGTTTTTTCTTCCCGTTCAAGTAGGATTCTGAAAATGGTGCGGTTGCATTCCGCATCATCTGCCCTTGCATCGCCGTGAGGTTGGAAAACATTCCTCCAAGCGCGATCAAGCCAATCCAGATGCTATAGGACGAGATGAGCGAGATTATGACCAAATTGTTCACCATTTCCACGAACTGCCCTGCCAATTGCTGGACCCACAGCTTTCCCGAGAACGAGAACAATTTTTTCACGATGCCTCGATCGAAACCTGGACGGAAAAGGTCCACGAAGGATATACCGAGGGATTTCCCGAGTTTCGATCGAAATACCCGGGCTCCATACAGGAATCCGGCAATCTCGACGATCCAGAGTGAAGCGATCCACGCGATCGTGGCGCCCATCAATTCGCCGAGTGCCGGGACTTGGGCCCCGAAAAAGCGTCCTGCCAGCACCGCGGCGATCTGTATCACGGGCTTGATCAATTGATCCTTGTAAAACGTGTAGGAATTCAAGGCATCGAGTCGCTGGAACCCCTTGAAGACGGAGTCGAAGAGCTGCGTGCAGCCAGGAAACTGGATCAGCAGGTAAGCCAGGATAAACCATGACATGTGCACGAGATTCGTGAACGGGAGCCAGAAAAAGACGACGCAGCTGAGCAGCGTGATCTGGATGACACCAGTGAACATTTGAAACCACGCGAAGAGCTGGAGATACTTGATCGCGTGGCCGGGGTTGGTGGTCGCCGATTCACCGACAAAACGCAATAGCCCGTCGTTAATCTTGGTATTGCTGTTAATTTCAGCGCCGTGCGTGCTCCCGAAATCGAACAAGCCGAACGCGAAACCCAAGAGGCCATAAACTATGTTGGCATACCCTTCTATTTCTGGATATGGCATGTAGATCGGGAGCACGATGGGAATGACCGCGACGAACAATATAGCCCCTATCAAAGTGTAGATCACGTTGTGGTAAAATCCACCGAGCAACCGGTGGAATCCTACTTGAGAATAGCCGTCTCGCGTTGGTGGTTCTTCATTTACGCTCGGCATGGGATTCACGACGGGTTTGCATCTATCTTCTCGCGGCTTTCCGGCCTACCAGCGCCAGCAAAGCATCGGCCTTTCGTTCCAGCAGCATGACTTGTTTCAACCTACCGCGCCATTCGGCTGGAATTTTCGAGTAGCCGTGATAGCTCCCGGCGAGCGCGCCGCAGATTGCCGCTGTCGTGTCGTTGTCGCTCCCGAAGTTGGCCGACTCGATCACCGCGTCCTTGAACGACTGCGTGCAGTAGAACGACAGCAGCGCGATGCCGAGGGTCGTGAGCACGTACCCGCCCTGGTCGCGGAATGGTTCGGAGACGTCCTTGAAGGACCTGGCGCCCGATACCACGTCGATGATGTCGCGTGCACGTTCGTGCAAGAACGCGCCTAGCTTGTCGCACTTGTGACCCACGAGATCCGCCATCTCGGAGAGATCGGCGCTGGCGTGCGCCGACGGGAGCTCAACGTTGTCACGGGATAGGTTCTTCGCGATGAGCGCGTTCAGCACGACGCAAGATTGCGTGCATCGAGGGTCGTAATGCGTTATTGCCGACGTGGTGACCGAATCCCGCATGAGCAGTTCCTGGTCGAGATAGCGGAACAGGCCGACGGGGGCGCAACGCATCAGCGAGCCGTTGCTCGCGCGAGGGTTCCGTTTCGGGTCGTTCCCGCCCTCGCTCTCCCAGATCTCCTTCGCCGCGGCAGACCAGTGCCGCCCGGCCTTGATCGAGACGAGCACTTGCTTGATGAGCAGGCCGATATCGGGCGGTTTCGAGTCCAACCATCGCAAGAAGTGGGCGGTCACGACACCTGGATCCACGTCCCGGGCCTCCAGGATCGCGTCAACGACACACAACGCCATCTGCGTGTCGTCGGTGAACTCACCGGGGCCTGCCACGCCCCCGACATCAAGAAAATCGGTAACCTTCCCACCAAACCGCTCTGTGATGCGGCGGGTCTTCAAGAACTCGAACGGCGCTCCGAACGCATCGCCGATGCCCAGGCCGACGAGTGTACCCTTGAACTTGTCGGAGAGAGACGTGCTTAAATCTTCCATTATCATGATCCTCCACAACGAGAACGGAGCCGGGTCAGATATCGAAGATGATATTCAACCGGTACGTCCCGTCCTTGCCGTTCTTCTCGATCGTCATGTACGAGTAGGTGATGGCCTTTACCTCCCTGCCCGGGACATGGTGTCCCTTCTTGAAGGTCTCGCCCTTGAACGTGCTCGTGACCCGGTACTTGTCCCCGGGAAGCCGCTCGACAGACTTCACGTCCACGTCGCCGAGCACGAACAGCTCAGAGTCCGAGTAGAACAGCACCTCGGTCAACCAGTCGAACAAGGCCGCCTTGAGGTCCTCGGCCTCGGTGACGACCTTGATTTCCCGCTCCAAGGCGATCGCGGGTTCGGGCACCATGACGCGCGCGAGCACGAGAGCAGCCTCCCGGAACAGGGCCTCGAGCGTCGGCGCCCACGCGGCGACCTGGATATCTGCGGTGTGGCTGAGAAACTCGTGCCCGGTTGGAGGACCTCGTGGAACTCGTGCCATGGTAATCAGTGAGGGAAAAAAGGTGGAGGCAGGCCCGATCTAGGCCTTCATCTTCTCGCAGAGATCGTTGAATAGCTTTGTAAATTTATCTAGCTCCTTTGCGTACTCGTCGCGGCGACGGGTGATGTCGGCCTTGGCCTGGTCGAACGACCGGCCAGCCGCGTTCTTGTTCTCTTCCATGGCGCCCTTTTTATCGCTGAGCTTGTCCTTCTTCTCGAAGAGGGCCTGGTCGGCCTTGATGAACTTGTGAAGCCAATCGCCCATGATCTCGTATCCTTGCCCGATCGCGGCGAGCTTCTCGATCATGTTCTTTGCTTGAAACGTGGATGTCTTGATGGCTTCCGACAAGGCGACATAGTACTTGATATCCTCGTCGAAACTCGCGGCTTCTTTCTTGTAAAGATCCACTTCCGATTTATCGATCTTGGACTTGTCAACGCCCGTGTTTTCCCCCTTGACCAGGGCGATGTCCTCGATCTTCTTTGCCAGCTCCTCCAGGAAACGCTTCGCTTCTCCCTTGATCCTGACGAGCGCGTCGTATTCCTTGGCCAGGTTTTCCCGGATGTCCGCGAGTCTCTTTTCCGCGCTGGCAAATTGCTTGTAGAACTTCCCGATCTCCCCTTCCGCCTTCGCGAAGGCGAGGAGGTCGGCGTGTGAATCGATCGGCATGGTTTATCTCTCGATACGTGTGATTGGTAGATGTGATGTTTCATGCAATGATCGGTACAATTCAAGATAAAAGTAATGGTAATGGTCCGAGGAGCTAGCGGGATATAAGAAAAAAACAGGAGGTTACTGGCCCTCCGACAAGGATCGGAAGATGCTTGCGAGCTCACAGTTTTTTGACTCTGCCTTGACGGAAACTTGGGCCTTCTTGTAAGCCTTGTCGATGCCGTCGGTGAATTTCTTCAAGTACATGCGGCTGATACCCATCTGGACCGAAGCGTCCGATATCGCGGAAAGGATCACGTCATCGCCCATGATCGTGAAGAGCTTCTCGCCCGTGGCGAACTCGAAGATGCTCGAGTCGAGAGGTTTCTCGCTCGCTTGAGATAATTGGTAGAGCGTGCTCGATAACGCCGCGACGTTCTCGATGTTCTCTTTCCGGGCGAATTTTGACGCCGCCGCGATGACGTCGCCCGATCTCTTGCTGGAAACGATCATCTGGTTGACGCCGATCAGCTTGGTCATGACCGTCTTGATGTGCTTCTCGATCACGTCTTGCATGTCTGCCATGCTTCTCATCTTGGAATGGTGTTCTTGCTTGGCAGAAGTGGCTGCGGCTGGGGTAAAGAAACGTCATATGACCCGCGTATGCCAGGCGGGATACATCGAGCGGATGGGGGCCTTAAACGAGAACGTGTGGAAAATTAAGGGAGAGCAAGGTCATTCAGAGCGCCGCTTCGCCAGCAAGCCCTTCAACTCGTCCATGATGCTGGCCTTGAGCGACATCGGCCCGCCAGCACCTGGCGGGCGTGGGCCGGGGGGTGGTGGCGGCCCACCTGGTGGTGGCGGCCCCATCCCTGGAGGCAAGGGCATGCCTGGATTGCCCATCCCGGGAGGCATCGGGGCACCGCTCATGCCTGGCGGCATCGGAGCCCCGCTCATTCCCGGCGGCATCGGGGCACCAGCCATGCCGCCGCCACCCGCGTTCAGCCTGGCGTTGAGGGCGTCGATCTGTTGCTGCAACATCTGGACTTGTTGGTTGATGATGGTAGGAAGCTTGTCAGAAACGATCGACGACAGAACCTCCATGGTCTCCATGATGCGCTGCAGCTTCTCATCGACCGAACTCGTCTTTTTAGTGCCCAAGAAATCTAAGAATTCTGAGGACATTCGTGAATCTCTCGTTGTTTTTGTTTGCTAAGACGATTCTTGGACTCCGTTGGACTTGGATTGCTTACAACCGATTTTTTTGTCAATTCAAATGTCCAATCCATAGTTACATTGTTTTTTTGACTTAAAATAGACTTCGCGCGCGTCGAGATAGGCAATAGCATCCCAATATCTCGCCTCGTATAGAGATTCGACCCACTAGAGAAGGTTAATACAGCCGATCGCGTAGGACCCGGTGAATGGTGTGCACCTTGTTGCACCATTACAGCTTGCTTCGTGGAAAAAATGGTCCGGCCAAACACCCCCGAAGGCCTTTGCCTCCGCTGCAAGGGGTCGAGAAACCTCTGCGGGAAGAACCCTTGCCCCATCCTCGCGAAGCACGCCGTGTTGAGGTCGGTCAATTTTTCGTCCGAACTCATCAAGAACCGGGGCGGCAACCTCGACATCGCGTCGGCCTCGCCGCCATCCTTCTTCGTCGGCCACAACGGGTACCCGCGGGTTTCGATCGGGCCGATGCTGCCCCACTCGCTCGACAGTCCACTCGAAGTCCATTCGATGGATGCACCCGAGGAGTGGCTCGTGCCGGGTTCGCCAGCCAGTACCCACAAGAAGCTCATGGACGTCGTCCAGTTTCGCAGCTCGCTCATCCGGACGACGCACCCGCTCCATGTCAAAGAATGGAACAGCGACAAGATCCTCGACTTGAGCCAGCAGATCGCAATGGCCGAGAAACCGGTCGGCACGGAGGTCGCCGTGGAAAAACTACACGTGAACGTTCAGGTCGACGACCACGCTGCGCCCAACGGCCCGTCGGGCTCGCTCCAGAAGCTCGCCATCACGGAGAACCCGAAGGTGCATAAAAAGGTCGATTACGTGGTTTCCGACAAGGATTTAAAGGCCACCGAGGCAATGTCGAAATACCTCTACGCGGACGGTCACCTTCCTGTCTCGGACATCTACCGCATCCTTTCCGCGGGCCTGCTTGGCCTCGGGAGCAACCGCAAGCTCGTCCCCACTCGCTGGGCCATAACGGCCACCGACGACACCGTGTCCAGGAGCTTGATCGAGCGCGTTAAGTTCTTCCCCGAGCTCGGCGAGCACCTCTTGCACGAGAGCAATTACCTCGGTAACTCGTTCCATATCATTTTCGTCCCTAGGCCATGGGTCTACGAGATGATGGAATGTTGGGCCCCCCACTCGATCTGGCGCCTCTTTGACCGGGACAAGAGTTACGTGATCGTGCAAGATCACGAGCTCTCCGACGGCCGCACGACGTACGCGTCGAACATCACCGGCGCCTACTATTCTGCACGCCTCGGCGTCGCGGAATACCTCACGAGCATCAGGCGCCAGGCCGCGGTCATCGTCATCCGCGAGGTCAACGAGCAATATCTCATGCCCCTCGGCGTCTGGGTCATCCGCCAGGCGGTTCGCGATGCGCTGGCACGCCCGCCTCGCAAGTTCTCGAGCCTCAAGGAAGTGCTCGCGGCGATCGCGCCCAGCCTTCAAGTTCCCCTCCGGTACTGGCTCGCCAGGAGCCAGATTTTGCCGTACATCCGCTCGCAGCGGACGCTGGAATCGTTTCTCCCCCGCGTGAAGACGTGATCGACCCCGGCACGTTAATAACAATTTTTTTTAGATATCCAAGCTGATCCATCTTTAACATGGAACACTATCTCTCCACCATCATAGCCGCCAAGGGGGCGGATCTGTCCGCCAACAAGCCCGTCCACAACCACTTCGTCCGGTATTCCAAGGGAACGTTTGAAGGGCCGACGGCGAAGATTTCTCGCAGGGGAAAGAGCATCACGGTTAAAGCTGGTATCGATTACGAGAATATCCTCGGTATCCTTGTGCTGTCGAACATCAAGTCTGGTCCGGTTAGCGTTGAGGGGAATATCACGGCATTCGAGGATCCGAGGCCCGTGATGGGCGACGTGATACCCGCCGCGAGGGAGGGCCAGGTCTTGATGGACGAGAAGAAGAACAGCTGGATCCTGGACTTTACCGGTGATTGGACAAAAGCTGAATTGAACAAGATATATGATATCTTCGATCAAAGGCGCGGGTACATCCTCCTTTCCTTGTCGGACGCCGCGGACAGTTCGATCTCCTTCAAGGTCAGCTCCAAGCCTCCCCAGCCGAAAAAAGGCAGTGGAAAGGGCGAGGTGGAGGACGCGAACGAGGCGGACAAGATCGCCAAGGCGGTCAAGTTCAGCACCGCCAAGTTCCCGAACGAGCCAGGTATCTCGGCTGCCATCATCGACGCGCTGCTCCCCGATGCGAAGAAAGAAGCGGTTAATTCCAAGGAAATCACGATCGAGAACGCCTACACGATCAGCGACATCGTGATTCCTGCCAGCGCCGTCGACAAGCGGCTCGCGGCGGTACGCAAGGGCGTGCTGGTGCGCAAGATCACGATCGATGGCGCGACCAGGAGCTTCCAGTACCCGTTCACTGTTTGAGTAACGCACGCCGTGTCAGGCCTTCTTGCTTGCCTGCATCATGCCACCGCATTTCTTGCAAAGCAGCTGATGGGGCTTCAGATCCCCGGAAACGTGAAGCTCCTTCTTGAATTTACATGCAGGGCAAGAGAGGACGTATTTCTCCAGGCCCATGGCCTTCAAGACGGCTCCCCGCGGGATCGCCGGGCCCCCTTCCGCCACTCCGGCCTGGTCCCCTTCGTCCTGGGGCGGGCCCTCGATCTCGCCGGCACATTCTGCATCGACCGGGGCCGGCCTCGTTTTTATCCTGGGCGGTGCCTTCTTGGCCGGCTTTTGTGGCTTCTTGCCCTCCGTGGCAGATGATTTGTCGGCTGGCTTCTCGGGCACCTTCTCGCCATCTTTCTTTTTCTCAACCTTCACGAACTTGTCAAGACTCATATGTTTTTCTGTCCTCCTCGATCATGAATCAAGCCACAATGTATCCTAGCTCCTGGCAGCGTATCGCCACAGGGATGCCATATTCTTTCACGTTATCGGCGATGATCCGCAGCTTTTCAACCACGACCGTCTCGTAGGATTTCCGGTTCGCTTCCCGGACACCATCGCTTGGTAGATACTGCTGGATCACGTAATAGCTTCCAAAGTTCCCTGAAAATCCCGCGTACTTGAGATGATCGGCGATCGCCATTATATCATCGATGGAATTCGCGGGCGGGGCATATGTCATGCGAAACTCTACACGTCCAGTCTCGCGGGATCGCTTGCACAAGATATCGATGCTTTTTCGCACGTTATCGACGTTCACGTTCTTGCGAACGACTCTTGGGTAGTTTTCGAGCGATGCCTTGACGTCCATCGCGACGCGATCCAGGAGAGGGGATAGTTTTGCGAGCAGCGCCGGGTTGGTGCCGTTCGTGTCGACGGCGACGAACGGGATCTTCGCCTTTACGGCTTTCACGAAATCGATGATGTTGGATTGAAGCAGTGGTTCACCGCCCGTGAACACGACGCCGTCGATCAAGAAGTTACCTTCGAGTTTCTCGAGTAGCTGCTCCACCGTGGTTCTTTTCGATTCTCTCGTGAACATGGGGATGAGCGCCGAGTTGTGGCAGAACCCGCAGTCGAGATTGCAGCCTTGCAGGTAAATCATGGCGACCGTCTTCTTGGGCTCGTCAACGAAGCTCTGCGACCTCATCCCGGCGATGTAAAGCCCCCGATCATCGTCCATATGCAGCATTCGCCTCCTTCACGCGGAGAAGCCGTCCGTGCCGATCAGCGGGACGAAAACCACCCCGCAGATGTCCTTCTGGGAGATCTTCCCCTCCTTTTTCGTGACCTCGTAGAGCGTCTGGTAGCCGTGCATGTCGCCGACAGGAATCAGCAGAATCCCGTCCTCGGCCAGCTGGTCTGCTAGTGCTCGCGGGACTCGCGGCGCCGCCGCAGTGACCAGGATCCGGTCGTATGGTGCCTCCGGGGCGTGCCCGAGGGTGCCATCCGACACGATCACGGTCACCGTGTCTCCATACCCGGCTTTAGCTATATTCTCCCGTGCAACTTCAGCTAGCGATTGTATTCGCTCGATTGTATACACATGACCGCCGGTTCCGGAGAGTTTTAACACCTCGGCGCACAAGGCAGCATGGTACCCGGAGCCAGTGCCGATTTCGAGTATTTTAAGTGGTTTACCACCTTCCAGCTTCAGACCAGAACACATCATGGCGTTCATGTGCGGCGCGGAGATGGTTTGGCCTAGTCCGATGCTGAGCGGCCGATCCTCGTAGGCCGAAGACCTTACCTCGTCCGGCAGGAAGTTCTCCCTCGCCACGTTCTCCATTGCCTGGCGCACGAACTTCGTTGCGATGTAACCTGCTTTAACGAGACGGTCGAGCAATTCCTTTTTTTGTTCCTTGACATCCATGGTGGCCTTCATCCCGCGTGCCAGGCAGCGAGCTAAGCGGCGCAGCATGATTACTTACTCGTTATCTTATATCTTCAATTGCGTATTTGACCTTAATTATTCTTAGAATTCGATGCACCATCCAGGAAAAAGGAATCTCCATGACAAAAACACCGCAACTCATCGGGCTGGGGGAGATCGTGCTCGACTGGGTCGACGAGATCCCCCGTTTCCCGCAACCGGACGAGAAGATCGATGCGATGAGCCAGAACTTCTTCATGGGTGGCGTCACTGCCAATTTTCTCGCGGGTGCAGCGAGGCTCGGGGTAGACACGGGCTTCATCGGGGCAGTCGGTGACGACGAATATGGCACGTTCCTTCTCGAAGGGCTAAAAAAAGCGGGCATCGACGCGTCGCTCGTGAGGCGAAAGGAAAAATCCCCCGTGAACTTCATCATGGTGTCCAAGGACTCGGGGGAGAAGATCATCATCCAATCACCTTACATGCAAACCACCAAACTCTTGCCAGGCGACATCAAGGAGGAATATTTCTCGAAAGCCAAGGCGCTCCACACGACTGCCATCCACGAGGACTTGACGCTCGAATGCTTGCGGATCGCCAAGCGGAAGGGCATCACGGTCTCCCTCGACCTCGAGAAGCAGATCGCCGTTCGCGGCCTGGCCGCGCTGAAACCCATCATCAAGGACGTCGACATATTGCTCCCGAACAAGGAGGGGGCGAAGGCGCTCACCGGCGAAACCGACATCAAGGCTGCGGCGAAGAAATTCCTTGGCTGGGGACCAAAACTCGTCATCATAACCCTCGGGGGTGAAGGATGCCTCATCACGACGTCGACGATGCAAAAGCGCATCCCGGCCTACAAGGTAAAGGTTTTGGACACGACCGGCGCGGGCGACGCGTTCTGTGCCGCGTTCATCACCGCACACGTGATCAAGGGACTCGATATCGAGGCCGCGGCGGCATTCGCCAACGCGGCAGCGGCCTTAAAGGTCCAACACCTTGGTGCAACGAGCGGACAGCCTACGTGGGAAGCGGCAAGACGATTTCAAGCAAAAAACGATGTTAATTGACGCCCAAAGATTTCCTATTAAAATATTTTCATTCGGGCAAAATTTTTATTTTTTTAACGACTCCACCGATTATTCGTTTCTATCAAAAAAATTGCTTGCAAGCTGGTAACCCATGGTCTTGAAAGTCACAAAATCTGTATTACCTCCAATCGAAAAGTCCGAGAGCCCCGAAATGGTCGAGCGCAAGGGCAAGGGCCACCCCGACTCCGTGTCCGATGAGTGCGCAGAGGCCATCTCCCGCGCGCTGTCGAAATACTATATCGACAATTTCGGCCAAGCGTTCCATCATAACGTGGACAAGTTCTCCATCATCGGTGGTATAGCAAAGCCGAAGTTTGGCGGTGGAGACATCATCGAACTCCAGAAATTCCTCGCTATCGGCCGCGCGACCAGCCAGGTCATGGTCAAGGGAAACATCCACTACGTCCCCGTCGGCACGATCGTGGTCGACGCGGTACGGGACGTCATCAAGAAGACGTTCAGAAACCTCGATCCCGACACGCATTGCATCATCGACCATGTTTTGCGGCCGGGTTCGCTGGATCTCGTCGGCGTGTTTGATGCGGGCGTCAACGCGGTCCCACTCGCTAATGATACTAGTTTCGGCGTCGGTTTCGCCCCGTTCTCCGATGCAGAGAAGATCACGTACGAGGCCGAGCAGCTGCTGAACAGCGACAAGTTCAAGAAGAAATGCCCTGCATCTGGCGAGGACATCAAGGTCATGACACACCGCCTCGGCAATGATGTGAACGTGACGGTATGCAACGCGATGGTCTCGAAGTATTGCCCCGACAAGAGCGCGTACTTGAACGCGCGGGACGAGGTCAAGAACGCTGTCCAGGATCTCGCTGCCAAGCTCATCCCGAACAAGAAAGTAACGGTCAACGTGAACACGGGGGATATCATCGACAAGGACGTGTACTTCCTCACGATCACTGGCACGTCTGCCGAGAACGGCGACGATGGAGTCGTCGGCCGCGGCAACCGCGCGTCTGGACTCATCACGCCGACAAATGGACGCCCGCAAACCCTCGAAGCGGCGGCTGGAAAGAACCCCATCAACCACGTGGGCAAGATATACTCGATCATGAGCAACGAGATCGCGAAGAGAATCGTCGATGCTGCCAAGGGCGATGCAATTGAAGTCTACGTGCGCTTGCTCAGCCAGATCGGCCACCCGATCAACGATCCCTGGCTCGGCGACATCGAGATCAAGGTCGCTCCCAACGCTGACTTCAAGAGGCTGGAAAAACTCGGCAAAGAGATTGCCCAATCCGTGCTGGACGACTGGATGGGCATCAGGAAAATGTTGCTTGAAGGCAAGGCGAGGATCTGGTAATTTTTTTCTATTCCCCCAACTTTCTGTACCAAAATCTATTTAATCTTTCCCGCATGAATGCCGTATATACGTGAAGACCCGGTGATGGAAACGTGTACGACATTCTGGGCTGGCTGTTAATCATCGTGGCGGCGATACTGCTCGTGCTCGTCGTGCTCCACGTTGAATCCGAAAAGAAGCTGTCGCTCAAGTTTACCATCATCTCGGTGGTCATCGCATCTTTCTGCATCGGCTACGGCATCCATTTCTTGCTGCTTAACTCGGGTTTATGAACCAGTTTTTAGAAATTCGCGGCTCTTGCATCTTTTTTTGCTTCCTTTCTCGAATGTTAGTAAATTAATACATGCCCGTCGTATTAAACGCCGCCGGGATAGGAGATGTCAGCAAACCATAGGAGGTCATCATTCTTGAGCCAGGATATCTCGTTGGAGGAGGTCATACGCACCATCGTGTCACAAACCGGCCTTTCCCGTGAAGAGATCAAGAATCAAATCGATGAGACAATTGCAAGTTTTAATGGATTACTCACGGAGGTCGGTGCCGCCCTCATCATCGGTGACAGGCTTGGCGTGAAGGTTAACGCCCACCCGCCCCAATCGGGATCACAGGATGATGGCTCCGGGATGGATTCCGCCGTCAAGATCAAGGACTTGATCGACGGCATGAAGAGCATCAACGTGTACGGGCGGGTGGCCGGTATCACCCCGGCGCATGAATTCCAGAAAAAGGATGGCCGGAAAGGGACTGTTGCGTCGATCATCTTGAAGGATGCGACTGGCCAGATCCGTGTATCGTGTTGGGATCAGAGGGCAAACCTGGTAGAGGCTTCCATCAAGCAAGGGGACATCATAGAGGTTTGCAACGCGTACACGAGGATCGGAAGGGAAAACACGGTCGAACTGCATGTAGATAATCGTGGCATGTTGAAACCGAAACCTAAAGGCCTCGACGAGTCTGCCTTCCCTGCCGTTCCAATTGCATCCAACGGCGGGTCCATCTCTGCCACGGGCTCGCCAACCACCGTCATGCCTGTTAAAATTGCCGAGGTGAAGGAGGACGCGCGTTTCTGCAGCTTCGCGGCGCGGGTGCTCGAAAAACTCCCGCCCAAGGCATTCACGCGGAAGGACGGCACCGACGGGTCGGTGGCCCGCGTGCGGGT
>Ga0172366_10001431_pt1 | contig 18450 bp, 20 predicted proteins | sample LakKivSesite69cm_FD_114533 | JGI IMG/M metagenome (GOLD analysis project Ga0172366, IMG submission 114533) | Sediment microbial communities from Lake Kivu, Rwanda - Sediment site 69cm | ecosystem: Environmental > Aquatic > Freshwater > Lake > Sediment | place: Rwanda: Western Province, Lake... | reverse complement strand
TCAGGAAAGCGATCGAGGATTACGAGAATAAACAATAGAAATAAAATACATAAAATATATAAATAAGGTGAAAGAGTTCTGTTCCTAAAATAATCACATTATAAGGGGGTTTTTTAGATGGCTGAAGAAAAAGAAAATAAAAAGACTCATGAGACTAAAAAAGAGCATAAATCAGGGGTCATCACAATAAAGAAGAAAGACCTGTGGAAAGCAGGAGGGATAATAGCAGCTCTGCTTGCAATAGTAATAGTAAGCGCTATTCTGATGGGAAGGACAACACCAACAGAAGAATACACAGGAGAAAAAGTCGATCTAAATTTTTATGTCATGAGCCAGTGCCCTTATGGAACACAGGTGATGGATGCGATTGCACCAGTACTTGAAAAATTAAAAGGAGCTGTAAATTTTGAGGTCAATTATATAGCTGCAGACCTGGGGGATGGCCAGTTTAACAGCCTTCATGGGAATAATGAAGTGAAAGGAAATATAGTACAGCTATGCGCAGCTAAATACAACCCTGACAAATATATGAAGATGATAGTCTGCATGGATGAAAATGCAGGAGCAATACCTGGGAACTGGGAATCATGCGCAAGCAAATACGGGTTAGATATACAATCAATAAAGAAGTGTTATGAAGAAGATGAAGGAAAACAGCTTTTGAGCGAGTCAATAAAAAAATCTGAGGCTGCAAATGCACAGGGAAGCCCGACAATATATCTCGATGGAAAAATTTATTCCGGTGGAAGAAGCAGCAATGACTTCTTTACAGCAATATGCAACGTTTTTGGGGAAGAAAAACCTGAAGCATGCTCAGACATACCAGAGCCTGCAAAAGTGATTGCTGTTATCTTAAATGATAAAAGATGCAAGGAATGCGATGTAAGCGGGCTGATAGGACAGCTGGAATCTATATTTCCGGGGCTGCAGACAATCGAGCTTGATTATTCTTCAGAGCAGGGAAAGAAGATATACAACGAAGCAGGTGTAACAAACCTTCCGGCAGTATTGTTTGATGAGACAGTTGAAGATGGAGAAGGTTATACACAGGTCAAGAATTATCTTGATCCTGCAGGAAAATATACTAGTTTAAGGATTGGAGCAAGCTTCAACCCAACAAAAGAGATATGCGACAACACTATAGATGACACTGGAAACGGAAAGATAGACTGTGATGACAGCGACTGCGACAATTCGATGGAGTGCAGGGAAGAGATAAAGAACCATCTTCAGGTATTTATAATGTCAGACTGCCCATACGGAAAGAAAGCTGTAGAAGCGCTTAAGGGTGTTATAGACAACTTTGGTGATCTGCTGAACTATGAGATACATTATATAGCCAATGAGGCAGAGGACGGATTCAGCAGTCTGCATGGACAATATGAGGTTGATGAGGATATCATACAGCTGTGTGTTAAAAAATATTCTCCGGATGCCTGGTTTGATTATATATACTGCAGAAGCATGAATACAATAAAAGGAGTGGACTGGAAGGGATGCGGAAATGAAGCAGGTGTTGATACAGATAAAGTACAAGCATGCTTTGACGGAGATGAGGGAAAAGAGCTTCTGAGAGAAGATATAAAAATAGCAGAAGCATTGGGAATAGGAGCTTCACCTACATGGCTTGCAAACAACAGATATCCATTTGGAGGGATAGACTCTGAAACTGTAAAAACGCAGTTCTGTACATACAATCCTGACACAAGCGGGTGCGAGAATACACTAAGCAGCGACACAGGCGGGATTACAGCAGGAAACTGTTAAAAAATGGTTTTTTATTATAAATCATTTCTTTCTTTTGATTTAGGTTTTATTAAGATACAGGCATGGGGAATACTTGTAGCAATAGCATTTCTTGCAGGGCTATGGCTGGCCTTAAAAGAAGCTGACAGGAAGAAACAAGACAAGGAAATAATCTATGGTATAGTCACTATAATGCTATTCTCTATGTTTATCGGAGCAAGGCTTCTTTATGTCATACAGGAATGGGGCTATTATTCAGCAAATCTTCTTGAAATATTCAAGATATGGGACGGCGGCCTGTCTTTTTTCGGAGGATTTATCGTAGCAATTGTGTGGGGTTTCTTTTATCTAAGAAGCAAAAAGGTGCATGTATTAGGATATCTTGACACTATCGCACCTTCTGTAGCAATAGGCCATGCAATAGGCAGGATAGGGTGTATATTTGGAGACGGAGGGCATCTGGGCAAACTGACTACAGCACAATGGGGAGCATCCATACTAAACACAGAAAGCGAGTTTTACGGACAGGTAAGACATCTAACCTCTCTTTACGAATTTGTTGAGCTAACTTTGATATTTGTTATATTATATTCTTTAAGAAAAAAGAGATATTTTGAAGGGTTCTTATTCTCAACCTATGCATTCATGTATTCTTTCTCCAGATTTTTCACTGATTTTTACAGGACAGATCCAACTTATCTTGGGCTGACTATAGCGCAGTATATCAGCATAACTTTATTTTTAATTTTCGGAATATTTATAATAATGAATCTAAAAAATCTGAAGAAGGTAAAAAGATGAAGCTGAAAAATACAAGCATCCGGAGCAGCTGGGAATTGATAAAGAGGAACAGAAAGAAATCGTTTTACATATTATGTGTTGATGTTGTTTTCTTAGCAGTCCTGCTTTTACTGACCAAACTACTGACAAAGAGGATGCCGCAGCCATATGAATTATATGGCAAAAGCCCCATTCTAGTGATAATGTTTATGATATCTTATTTTGCTTTTCTGATACTTTTCTACAGTCTGGCCAAGTATCTGGTTCTTTTGCTGATAAAATCCATGGAAGAAAAAGCAAATTTCGCAATAAAAGACTATTTCAGATTTGTGCTTATTAACATCATTGTTTTTGCTATCGCGTTATCTCTGCTTTCGGTCTTATCTGTACTGGTGACCATGTCAGTTAAACCAGAGAATCTGGCAGCAGTATCAATAGGCATATTCTCTTTTATCGGGCTGTTCACCTATCTTTTGGTGAATATAGCGCAGACATCATATATCTCAGAAAGCAGAATCCTTGGCTCTGCAGGAAAATCATTGTCAACCATATTCAGAAGAGGAAAGACATATCTTCCAATCCTAATCAATATAATCGTTGCTGCCGCTGTATACTTTATCATGGGCTATCTATTAAACTTATCCTTTACAAAAATAAGGCCTGCAGAGATAATAGTCCTGATATGTATACTGATCTACAACATAATAACCGGGATACTAATATATTTGCTGATTTTCTTGGACAGGATACAGTTTTTTGTCAAATTAAAAATATTTAAATAGGATAAAGACAAATTACCAGCAAAAGAGGTGGTAGATTGTTTAAGGAGCAGCATGACAGACTTCTAAAGAGGGCAGAACTTTATCATTTTTCTACCGGAATCGATGATGCATGCACAAAGATAGCAAAGGCGAACATGAAATTCGGCCTTGCAAAGATGCACTGGGTACAGGAGAATCTCGGGCTTGAGCCAAATGCGACATTCATATCCTCTCCTGACGAGACTATAACAAGGAACACAGCAAGATGGCAGGAAGGGATAAGCTATGGGGGAAAGATATGCTGGGGAAGCGGAAAAGAAAAGCTCATAATGCTGGACGTGAAACCGAATGCGTGCGGGATGTTGGTCGGCGGGCTTTCAAGGATACCTGACCCAAGAGAGATAGTAAGAAGAGTAGAGCAGATGGAGCATGAGAACCATTTCATAAATGATATAAAAGTCAAGTGGGATTTCTACAAGGGCAATCATTTCATAGATTTCTTTGAGGTAAATCCGCTACGAAACATAAAGATGCCAAAATATGCTGTTATACTCCATGCAGGCTGCCCAGAATTTAAAGGTGAAAATTACAAAGGGCCAGGCCTTTACTGGAACGAGAGCATACAGCTGCAGCAGATGATGGAGGAGATGCAGACGCCTTTCGGAAAGGTAAGGGTGCTGCAAGGAAATGATGCATTGGAATATTATAATCATTTTAAGGAGGCAGAGGATTTTGCCAAGAAAAGGAGAGAGCTTGCATACAGGCTTCTTATGGACGGAAGAAATGTCATAACAAACAAAACACACCAGGGCCTTATCAGCATGAACGAGGTTGTTTTAGGCTGCCATAACATAAGACTAAAGAATGACATATTTCCTGTGTCAATAAGAGCAGACCTTCCTTCTTATCTTTTTAAAGGGTATTTCAATCTTACCAAGGAAAAGGTAGAAGAACTCGGCTTTATGCACAGGGCAATGCAGTTGGGTGTTTATACAAGACTAAGAAAGGCAAACCTTATGCCTCATGGCGGAGGATATAAATTCTTAGATTCGCTGGCAGTTGACAGGATATTTGAGGTTAACAACAAGAGATTCTTTGAGATAAGCATGGCAGATGGTATAGGAAAAAAGATAGTTTCAGATATGAATGAGCTGGAGTTTGAGTATAGAAGCAAAGAAGTGGTGCAGAAAACCATAGAGCTTGGGCTGGGGGAGCCAGTAGCTGAGCTGAGGCCAGTGTATACAATAAAGATTTAGGGGAGTGAAAGGTTGAAGGTATTAATATTTGATACGGGGCCGATAATCTCTCTGGCCTTAAACAATCTTTTGTGGGTTTTAGATCCATTAAAGCAGAAGTTTCAGGGAGAATTTTTGGTAACTCCTAAAGTCAGAGAGGAGCTTATCGATAAGCCCATGAACACAAAGAAGTTCAAGTTTGAGGCTATACAGGTAAAGGAGCTTTTCAATAAGAAAGTGCTGGAAGAGGCAGAGGAAAAAAAAGAGATGGCTGAGATGACTGAAAGGATGCTTTTCTATGCAAACAACATTTTCCAGGCATGGGGAAGCTATATCAAGATAGTACACGAGGCGGAGATGCAGAGCCTGGCGATGGCAAAGATCAAAGAAGCAGAAGCTCTGGTGGTTGATGAGAGAAATATAAGGATGATGGTAGAGGATCCTGAAAGGCTTGCGGAAATAATGAAGAAGAAACTGCACACAAGGATAAAAATTGACGCTGCAAACCTTAACAAGCTCAGGCAGATGACATCTGGGATTAAAATAATAAGGTCGATAGAGCTTGTTTCTTTGGGTTATAAAATGGGAATTTTTGACAGGTTTCAGGCTGAAAAAAAGGACTTGCTTGATGCATTGCTCTGGGGGGTCAAGCTGAACGGCTGTTCTGTCTCTGAAGTGGAAATAGACCAATTATTGACAACACTATAACAAAATTTATAAATAATTATTTTATCTAAGAATTAACTTGGGGAAGAAGTGCATAATCTGCGGGGAAGAGGCAAAATTCTGTATAAAAGGCAGTTCTGAATACTATTGCCAGGAATGCGCTGAGGAACATTTTGCAGACCTAAGCGTGCTTCAGAAGGTTGAAGAGGAAGCGAAGAGACTAAAAAAAGTTATTGATGACAGAATAGAGTCTTCTGAAGATGAAGAAGAGACACAAGAAGAAGAATAAAACAAAAAATTATCTTCTCTTTTTTGACTTTTTTTTGCTGGCCTTATCCTTTCTTTTTTTAGCAATGACAGCAGCAGCGATACCAGCAGCGGCTGCAGCAGCAACTCCAGCTATTATAGCAGCAGACTTTTTAGGGTGTTTTTTAATTGCCCGTATAATCTTCTTAACCATCTTAACGCCTCCTTTATCTTTAAATCGATTATGTCTTTGAGTTATATAAACCTATTGATTTGACCATTTTTGACAAAGTTTTATAAAATCCGCTTATTATTTTTTTATCAGGGGTGTTTAGTTGAAAGGACAGATTATCTCCGGGGAGTTTGGAAAGATATGCGTCAGGCAGAAAAGCTCTGAGGAGATTGAGCTTGGAGAGCTGATGGTAGTAGATACTCCGGACGGAAGGATCCTGCTGCAGGTATATGATCTTGTATTCGGAAGCCAGATGAGCCAGCAGAATCTTGAACTTGTCTCTGGGATCAAACTTGAGGAAGATAACAATCTTGAGCTGTTTGACCCTGAGCTTCGCAACTATAATCTTGCTTTTCTTAAGCCGCTGATCGCGACAAGCGGAAAGGATGCTAAACTATGCAAAGTCCTGCCTAAGTTCTTTTCTCCTGTCAGAGAAGTAGGAAGAGAGGATCTTGAGTTCCTGACAAAACCGAAGAATCCTTTGTTTGTAGGAAATCTCCGCAGCGGAAGCAAGATGCTTGATGTAGAGATCTTTTTGCCGGGTGAGGATGTGCTTAGCCATCATATCCTAGTGCCTGCAACAACAGGAAGGGGGAAAAGCAACCTAACATCGGTTGTTCTGTGGAACCTGATAGACAAAGACTATTGTGGGATGCTTGTCCTGGACCCGCATGATGAATATTACGGAAGAAATGGGGCAGGGTTGAAAGACCACAAGAATAAGGACAAAGTCGTGTATTACTCCACCAATCCACCTGCCGGGTGCAAGTCATTAAAGATCAATCTGAACAGGATAAGGCCATCACATTTTTCAGGTGTTGTCGACTGGAGCGATCCACAGCAGCAGTGCCTGAACTCTTTTTACAGGGAATATGGGGAAAGGTGGATAGAGGCGATAATTCTGCAGAAGCCCCTTGGGGTGCAGTATGTTGAAGGGACACTGGCAGTTGTGCGCAGAAGGCTGCTATCAATACTGGATCTTGAGTGGGCAAACAACCAGCTTTTTTCAAGAGGGGTTTTTGACCTTAAAGCAGGAGAGACAACAATAAAAGAGATAATAGATGAGCTTGAGCAGAGCAAGACTGTAATAATAGACACATTGGTATTTTCAGGGGCTACAGAGATACTTATCGGAAGCCTGATAGCATCTGATATATTTGTAAGATACAGGGAATACAAGAGAAAAGGGGCGCTAAGGAACAAGCCTGTGGTATCTATAGTACTTGAGGAGGCTCCGCGTGTTCTGGGAAAAGAGATCCTTGAAAAAGGAAGCAACATATTCTCAACTATCGCACGAGAGGGAAGAAAATTCAAGATAGGATTGTATGCGATAACCCAGCTGCCTTCGCTTATACCAAGAGAGATACTCGCAAATATGAACACAAAGATAATCCTTGGGATAGAGATGCAGCCTGAGAGGCAGGCGATAATCGAGAGCGCTTCCCAGGATCTAAGCACTGATTCAAGGAATATAGCCTCTCTTGACAAAGGTGAAGCTATTGTAACATCTAATTTCTCAAGGTTTGCGATCCCTGTAAAGATCCCTCTCTTTAGGGATATTGCCACAAAGCAGGAAAAGGAAGAAGTAAGGCATGAATTTATAGGGATAAAATTATAGATAAATATTTAAATTAAGTTTTCTAGACAAGCCATATGTATGAACAAAGAAAGAAAGAGCTGAAAGAATACATCGATGCTATGGCCAATCTTGCAAAGAAGCAAGAATCAATATTGGGCAGTATAGAACAAAGGTTTGGCATAATCTATGAGCACAATAAAAAAATATTTAAGATAATAGATTTAGCAAAGGACCTCATAAAAGAATTTAAAATAGAGGAAAAAAATAAGCTGACAGAAGAGATACTTAAGCTAAAACACATAATATTGATGGGATTTGAGCCTATAATGAAAGAGGAGCAATCATTTATAGAACAGCTAAATCTAATAAACCAGTCACAAAATAAATATTCACAATCACAAAGACTTCTATTGGCAAAAGATTATGAACAGCTTAAGCATGAACTAGAGGCTACAAAAGATGAGAAAGAAGATAATGCAGTAAGCAAAGCGCTTAATGAAGAGCTTGACAACCTGAAAAAATGCATGAGAAAACAAAGAGACATACAGACAATAAACGAATATCTTGCAGATATACAAAAAAAATCTTCTTCGCTGATAAATGAGATAAAACCATTGGTGATTGAAGAGTTAAGGCTTCTTGATAAATTTATACTAGGAAAACAGGACTTCCTTAGAGAAAGAGCAGAGCTAGGAGGACAGAATGCTATAGCTATAGAAGACTTTCAAGAGACGATAAAGGAATTACGCCCCCTATCAAGAAAGATAGTCGGCATACTAAGGAAAGAAAAAGAGCATGTACTTGATCCTTTAAGGAGGGCGATAAAGAACAAGGAAAGCCTGAACGAAGAAGTGGAAAATATAATAGCAGGAAACAAAGGAAAGATAACCATAGAAACAATAAAAAAAGATCTTAGGGCGATAGCGACACAGCCAGAACAGATAAAGAAATATGCAGAAAAGATGCAAAGAAGACCATACTCAGATCATTTCTATCCGGAAAGCCAGGCAGAAAACATAGCAAGATATCTAGAGAAAGTATCAGGAATAGCGCAAGTAAAGATAGAGGAAGAGCTAAGAAGACAAGCAGGAACAGATGGCCTGACAGGCCTAAAAAACAGAAAGGTATTTGATGAGCTGATGGACTGGCAAGTAAACTCATCCGAAAGAACACATGATGTGTTTTCCTTAATCATGATAGATATAGATCATTTCAAAATTTTCAACGACACATATGGGCACCAGACAGGAGACTATGTCCTAAAATTCGTGTCAAAGATTATACAAAGGAAGGTAAGAAAGGTAGATATAGCTTGCAGATACGGCGGAGAAGAGATAGCTGTGATACTTCCAAAAACAAATAAAGATGGTGCGATAAATATAGCAGAAAAAATAAGGAGATCTGTAGAAGAAATATCAGCAGTAATAATGAGAAAAATCAACAAAGAAAAAGAGGTTAAATCTAAAAAGCATAATATCACAGTCAGCATAGGCCTGTCAACATACCCTGAAGACGGCAAAGATGCAGAAACTATAATATCTAAATCAGATAAGGCATTATATTTCTCAAAACACCCTTATGGAGAAGAAGTAAAAGATATCGGAAGGAACATGGTAACAGCATGCGGGAGAGAAAAACAGCCACCTCGTGTAATACCAGAGCCTGAAAAAATACAAGAAGTACACAGTTAATTTATCTACTAATAAGTAGTGATATTTGTAAAGCTTTATAAATAAGGTCCATTTATACTATCTCTATCGGAGGAGGCTATGATGGGAGAAACAGCAATAAATGCCAAGTCAATCAAAGAGAGACTAGCAGTTATGGGAATAGAGGGGATAGTCGTACTTTCTCTTGCAGAAGAAAAGTATGATAACGGATTACCGAAGAGGAGCAAAGTAAACGACTATATAACCTGTATAGGTCTTAAAATAGACGTAGATCCGATGTTTGGATGGAGAAGGGCTATAGGCAAATTCTACGAGAACAAAAGATATCATGATCCCGAAGATTGGAGAGTAAAAGAACTGCAGGCACTACTCAAAAACGATGATTTAATCTCATACTTCGCCACCAGACCATTCACATTCAGGCTTAGCAATGAAGATAACGTTACTATAATAAGGTCAATGACAGAACACATAAACCAGATAACAACAGCAGGAATACAAATGTGCTTTGTAGGGAAAAACAAATATGATCCTTCTTTACTGTCCGAAGCAAGAAGGATAACCAGAGATGTAGATTTCAAGCCATATGTTATAGGAAGAGATAATTACGCCTTCTTAAAAGAAGATGATGGCAGCAGATGAGTAGTAAGAATTAATAAATTTTCTTTATCTAAATGTCGGCATTATCATAAGGAATAACATTTGTAAGCCAGAGGCAGATAATGAAAATGTTCTTGCTCAGCTTACCAGTCTAAATTTAGGACATAATAATTTTCTCTGCAAACCTTTAAATAATTCTTTTTTGTGAGCCTGTATATGAGATTTGCGCATATAGCAGATATACACATAGGCGGATGGAGAGATCCAAAACTAAGCTCTGTCAGTTCCAAAGTATTTGCCAAGGCAATAGATGAGATCAAAGGCAAAGAAATAGATTTCCTTCTTATTGCAGGAGATTTATTCAACACATCTCTGCCGCCAATTGATAAACTAAAAGAGGTTGTCAGCAAGCTGAAAGAGCTGAAAGATTCCAGGATTCCTGTCTATATAATCGCAGGTTCGCATGATTTTTCTCCATCAGGAAAAACGATGATAGATGTCCTTGAGGAAGCTGGCTTGGTTGTCAATGTTGTAAAAGGAGAAGTGGTAGATGGAAAGCTGAAACTGAAGTTTACAACTGATCCAAAGACAGGAGTTAAGATAACAGGGATGCTAGGAAAAAAAGGCGGACTGGACAGGAAATATTATGAAGAGTTAGACAGAAATAACCTGGAAGCAGAAGAAGGGTATAAGATATTCATGTTCCACACTGCTTTGGACGAGTTCAAGCCTTCTGAGATTGGTAAAATTGATTCTGCTCCGCTTTCGTTGTTGCCGAAGGGTTTTGATTATTATGCAGGAGGGCATGTCCATTATATCTTTGACAAGAGAGAGGAAGGATACGGTCTGATAACATATCCAGGAGCTTTGTTTCCTAACAGTTTCTCTGAGCTTGAGAAGTGGAAATATGGCGGATACTACCTAATCTCAGATGATAATTTCAGCTATAATCCTGTAAAAGTTCATGATGTTGAGAGCCTGACAATAGATAGCGAGCATCTTAATCCTGAGCAGCTTGAGAAAGAGATCCTGGATAAGGTAAATTCTGCAGACATGTGGGATAAGATTGTCACAATCAGGGTCAAGGGAATTCTGGAAAGCGGAAGGATAACTGATGTTGATTTTAAGGGTATAATCGACAGATGCTATGAGAGAGGAGCTTATGCTGTCCTGAAAAATACAAATGGCCTGAGCACCAAAGAGCTGGAAGAGATCAAGACTGAGACTTTTGATGAGACTGAAGAGGTTGAGGAGAGGCTTATAAAGGAGCATCTTGGCCAGATAAAAGTTGATTTTGATGAGGAAGAGATGGCAAAGAAACTGATGAAAGCGCTTGACAGCGAGAAGTTAGAAGGAGAGAAGAATGCGGATTTTGAGAAAAGACTTCTGGATGAGGTTAAGAGGCTAATTAGGATTTGATAATATCTTATTTGTTATAATAATTTCTGTTATTAATTATCATCAATGCGCGATAGATCTGCTCTAACATGAATAATCTTGCCATCTCATGCGTAAATGTCATCTTTGACAAGGAGATCAAATTAAATTTCTGCTTAACTTCTTTTGTAATGCCTTCTGGTCCGCCAATTATGAAAGTTAATGGTCTTTCCTGCTTTTTTATGAATGAAGCGAACTCTTCTGAAGAAAAGCTTTTTCCTGCTGCATCCATAATGAAAGAATTGCTGCCTGTATATCTTGATATCTTTTCAGAGTCTTTTTCAATGCCTTCATCTTTAAGCTCGGTTATTTCTAGGTCTGCCATAGGTTTGACTCTTTTCAGAAATTCTTCTATGCCTTCTTTGATGTAACTTTCTTTTATCTTTCCGATACAAATAATCTTTATCTTAAACATCCTTCTCAAGAAATTCCCTAAATTTTTCCAAAGCTAATCTTCTGTGCGAGATTGAATTCTTTTCTTCAGCTGTCATCTCTGCAAATGTTTTTTTGTGGCCATCTGGCTGGAATATGGGATCCCATCCAAAATCATTCTTTCCTCTTGGAGGCACTATAATCCCTTCTATCATTCCCTGAATGCATATTGGTTCTTTTCCAGGTTTACAATATCCGATCGAGCAGATTGCAGTTGCGGATTTGTCTTCAAATGAATCCAGAAGTTTTGGGATATCTTCAATCTTCATCGCCTTAAGGAAATCCTTCACATACGGTCCTGGCATCCCCCCAAGAGCATGAAAACAATCACTGACATCCTCCACAAAAACTGCTTTGTTTGTCATTTTACATGCAGCTTTTGCTTTTTCCTTTACTATATATTCAGGGTCTCCCTGGAGTTCAGGAAGTTTTAAGCTTATATGTTCTATATCAAAGTCAGTAAGAATCTGTTTAGCTTCTCTAAGCTTACTCTTATTTCCTGTGACAAAGGTTATTTTCATTAGAATCAAGGCTTATACCTTATCATCGTCCTTGGGAAAGGGATAGCATCTTTAATGTTGTCCAGGCCGCATATCCATGCAACCAATCTTTCAACACCTAGGCCGAATCCGCCATGAGGAACTGAGCCATAGCGTCTTGTATCAAGATAGAAAGTGTATTCTTCCGGCTTTTCACCCTGCTCTTTCAGCCTCTTCTCTATCTCTTTTATGTCAGACTCTCTTTCTGAGCCTCCGATAATCTCTCCATAATGTTCAGGAGCGATAAAATCAACTCCATTAACAACAGGCTTTTCAGGGTCAGAATCTTCAGGCTCTTTCATATAAAAAGCTTTTACAGCTTTAGGATATCTTGTCACTGCTACAGGTGTGTCATATAGCTCGCTTAGCTTATCCTCTTCGATTGTTCTCAGATCTTTTCCCCATTCTACATCTATCTTGCATCTCTCTTTAAGTATCTTAAGAGCTTCATCATAAGTTATCCTTGGAAACTTTTTCTTTATCATGGGCTCTAATCTTTTTGTATCCCTGTTAAGTATCTTCAGCTCGTCTTTGTTCTCTTCAAGAACTTTCTTTACAACATGTTTTATGCACGCTTCTCCATAATTGATTATATCATCAAACGTTGCCCATGCGACTTCCATCTCGGCATGCCAGTATTCTGTAAGATGCCTTGATGTCTTTGATTTCTCTGCCCTAAAACTTGGGGAGATCGTGTATATCTTTTCCAGCGAGAATATTGCAGGCTCTGCGTAAAGCTGCCATGTCTGGGCAAGGAACACATCCTTTTTTCCGAAATAGTCAACCCTAAAAAGAGTTGAACCGCCTTCGCACTGAACTGACTGGAATATCGGAGAATGATACTCATAAAATCCTTCACCTTTGAAATATTCATCTATCGCTCCAAATACAGTTGACCTTATCTTCAATACCGCAGTCATCTTCCTGCTTCTCAGCCACAGATGCCTGTTGTCTGCAAGAAATTCAACACTTTGATCTTTTGAGATAGGAAATTCAACAGACTCTCCGACAAGCCTGAAATCTTTTACATGGATCTCATAACCAGTAGGAGCTCTTTCATCCTTTTTTATCTCTCCGTGGATCTCCATAGAAGCTTCAATCTGAATCTTGTCTGCTATGCTGAACTTTTCTTCTCCAACAACATCTTTTTCTATCACACACTGGATTATATCTGTAGAATCCCTTAATGTGATAAATTTCAGCTTGTTAGAGCCTCTTTCCCTGTAGACCCAGCCTCTAATGCTGATATCTCCAGAGCCTTTTTCCATCGCTTGTCTTATTGAAATAAAATCCATGATATCACCAAACTTATTCAGGCTTTACAGTCCTGATGTGCAGCTCTTCAAATTGTTTTGGCTCAAGTTCAGACGGACAGCCATCCATGGGGCATTCTGCTGACTTGTTTTTTGGGAATGCTATAACTTCTCTTATATCAGTAATCCCGCACATAAGAGCGACAGTCCTGTCTATACCCAAACCCATGCCTCCATGAGGAGGTCCTCCATACCTGTAAGCATCAAGAAGGAATCCGAATTTTTCATGAGCCTTATCTTTATCTAATCCTATAAAGTTCATTATCCTTTCCTGAACCTCAGGAACGTTAACCCTTATGCTTCCAGAGCCAAGCTCCCATCCGTTAAGAACAATATCCCACAAATCACCTATAACTTCACCAGGCCTTTTCTCAAAATCAGGGATAAATTCAGGCTTAGGCATGGTAAACATATGATGCTCAGGCTCCCATCTCTGCTCTTCATTATTCCATGCAAACAGAGGGAAATCCTTCACAAAGCAGAACTTAAACTCGTTAGGATCAACAAGCTTCATATCATCCCTTATCTGGAGCCTTAGCTTGCCAAGAATCTCTGCAGATGCTTTTTTCTTATCTGCAACGATCAGCAAAGTGCTTCCTGGTTTTGCTTTAGTATGCTCAATAAGCTTTTTCTGGACTTCTTCATTCATGAACTTGACTACACTACCTTCAAGTACGCTTCCTGTAACTTTTATTGATATTAGGCCCTTAGCTCCATTCTTCTTGCAAAGCTCTGTATAAGCATCAACTTCTTTTCTTGACAGATCCTTTTCAGGATTTATGCATCTCACAGCTTCAGCATCCTTAAATACCTGGAAATCAGAATTTTTAACAATCTTTGTTATATCCATTATCTCCAGCCCAAATCTTATATCTGGTTTATCTGTCCCAAATCTTTCGATGCATTCTTTGTAAGAAAGAACAGGAATCTTGCCTATATCTCTATTCAGGACTTTCTTGAATAGGTATTTGAAAAGCTTTGCTACAAATTTTCTTATATCTTCGCTTGTGGCAAAACTCATCTCAAAATCAAACTGCATATGCTCAGGCTGCCTGTCTGCTCTCAAATCTTCGTCTCTAAGGCATATCGCTGTCTGGAAATACCTATCAAAGCCGGCAATCATAAGTATCTGCTTGTAAAGCTGAGGACTTTGGGGAAGAGCATAAAACTTGCCAGGATTTACCCTGGAAGGAACAACGTAATCTCTTGCACCTTCTGGCGTAGATTTGACAAGCATTGGTGTAGTCACTTCTATAAAATCATTCTTTGAGAAATATTCCCTTACAGCAGATATAACCTTATATCGCATAATAAGGCGTTCCTGCATTATCTGCCTCCTAAGATCGAGATACCTATACTTCAGCCTTGCTTCATCTCCTGCAGTAGTCTCATCAGATATGTCCAAAGGAAGCTTCTCGCTCTTGTTCAATATCTCAATCTTTTTTGCAGAAACCTCAATCTCTCCTGTCTTAAGCTTTGGATTTGGCTCAGGCTTAACCATGACAGTTCCTGTAACTCTTATAACATCCTGAAAATTAAGATTGTCTGAGAATATATCTTTGCTTATGACAAGCTGCGTTATGCCATATCTGTCTTTCAGATCAACAAACGAAAGCTCTCCGTGGGGTCTTACAGAATGTACCCAGCCGCAAATGCTGACTTCTTTATCTGCATCTTTTTTTGACAGTTCTCCGCATGTATGCGTCCTAAGCATAAATCAAAACACCTCTCATAAATATTATCTTATATCTTATCTTTAAGTTTCAGCTGCAAAACCAAATCTTCAAGTTTTTTCAGGTCATATTTAACAGCATCAAATTTCTTCCTTAGATCAGAGTTCCTAAAATCAAACTGCATAAGGTTGCTGAATATCTCTTCCACAAGCTCATGGGTAGCCTTTACATCAGCATATTTTTCTTTTGTGGCTGATAAGATAGCATTCCTGACAAGCTCTCCTGTAAGGTCGCATAATCCCAGCAGATAGCCTTCTGCAGGAACATCAAGCTCTTTTCTTGAAGGGATCTTTTTTTCTTTTACAAAGCTGAAGTAGCATAATGCCTCAACAAACTCCTGCACTGTTGTCTTGAATGTGCCTGAATAAAGAAGTTCAGGATTCTTTTCTGTTATGCTCTTGAACCTGGACATCAGCTTTTTAATCTCATCTGTGCTTTTCTTTGCCTTAACCAGGTCATTCCTGTGAGTACTATAGATTATCTGCTTTGAGGATTTTATGATATCCCTGCTCAGCTTTATAAGATCCTCTCTGACAGAATCTGCTTCTGAGTACTCTTCAACCATATCAGCGAAATCTTTTTCATCCAGCATGTGCGCGATAAAATGAAGTTGCTTTATAAATGTTTTTATGGATTTTAACCAAGCTGCTGAAAAACGAAATGTTTAAATACCGATAATTAAACTTTATAACATAATGGTAGAGGAAACTGGATTTGCTGGCGTACTTACATTTCTAGATAAGATGGGGTTTTATGATATCATACTGCCTTTCCTTCTTATATTCACTGTTGTATTCGCAATACTGGAGAAGACAAAGGTACTTGGAACAGAAGAGATAAACGGAGTCAGGTACACAAAGAAGAACCTCAACTCAATCGTTGCGTTTGCCATCGGTTTTTTAGTGGTAGCTTCAACAAGACTTGTCGCTGCGATAAACGAGATAATGGCAAATGTTGTATTATTGCTGCTTTTGAGCGTAAGCTTCCTGCTGCTGATAGGATCATTCTTCAAAGAAGATGAAGATGTTTATCTGAAGGAAGGGCCGTGGAGAACATTCTTCATGTTCTTGATGTTCTTTGGTGTAATGATAATATTCCTGCATTCATTCGGATGGTTAAATATAGCATGGGACTGGATGACCCAACACTGGCAGACTAATTTTGTAGCAACGATAGTCTTATTTGTATTTATCATATTATTTATGTACTATATAGTTGAAGGAGGAAAACCTTCAAAACAGGCAAAAAAAGAGGGGAAACTGTAATTATGGAGGTCTACTAAAATGGTCACATATGTAGAATTTTTCGAGCTGCTTGAGAGCTATGGGCTGACTGATGCTCTTCTGCCATTCTTGCTGATATTCACAATAGTGTTTGCAGTACTTCAGAAGACGAATATACTAGGTGCAGGAAAGAAAAACTTTAATGTGATAATTGCATTGATCATGGCTTTAACAGCAGTAATACCGCATGTCACAGACAGCTATCCTGAAGGATATGATGTCATCGAGATAATAAATGCAGCTTTACCTCAGGTAAGCCTGCTTGCAATAGCAGCTATGATGCTTATGTTATTGATAGGATTATTCGGAGCAGAGAGCAAGTGGATGGGTGGAAGCCTCTCAGGATGGATGGCAATACTTTCGTTCATTTTTATCGTAATCATATTTGGTGGAGCAGCAGGCTGGTGGACTGACATAACTGAATTGTTTTCATGGTGGGATGAGGATACGACAGCATTATTTATAATAATACTTGTGTTTGGAATAATTATATGGTATGTCACAAGGCCTGAGACAAAAGGCGAGGGTGCTGTCAGATTCGGAAAACTTGTCGAGGAAGTAGGGAGCATATTTGGAGGGAAGAAGTAAATGGCTACAGTGCTTGATATAGGATTGCTTAATTATTTTTACATAATATTCCCATTCCTTTTGATATATGCAGGAACGCTTGGAATTCTTACATGGCTTAAGATATTCGGAGAAAACAGGGTAATCCACAATATACTTGCTATTGTAATTGCTTTCATATTCGTGCTTTCTGATACTCTTGTCAAAGTCATCAATATGGCTGTTCCATGGTTTGTGATAATGTTTGCGCTTCTGATATTTTTGGTCGTCGCATACAAATTTCTCGGAGCAAAAGACTCAGACATAGCAAGTGTTTTGACAAGGGACAAGACAGTCGTAACATGGATACTGCTGATATTCATAATCATAATCATTGGATCTGCAGCAAAGGTATACTTTTCTGAAGGCACTTCAAAACAGGTTACTGGAGAAGGAGGCATAGTTGTTTCAGAGGAAGAAGTTGGGAAGACAGGAGTTACAGCTTTCTGGTCAACCCTGTTCCATCCACAAGTTCTGGCAGTGGTCATAATACTGCTGATAGCAGTATTCGCTATAATGATGCTTTCAGGAAATCCGCCAGTAGGGAAATAGGCAGATCTTTATTTTTTAGGATAACTTACTCAATCTTATTTTTTAGAAGTCTTTAATTTTTCAGTTATCCTTGACAGTTCTGAGACATTTTCTGTAAGCGTAGGAAGTATCTTTGAGAAAACCTTTTCAAGAGCCCTTATCTCTGTACCAACATCTGTAAGGCCTTTATCATACTCTTCTATCTTGCCAAGAACGCCAGCATGCAAAGAATCAAAATTTTTAGACATGTCCTCAAATTTCTGCTCTAAAGCTGCCAGCTTCGATTCAGTTGATTCTTTCCAGTCCACTATCTTTTTGAAGTCTTTCTGGAATTTTTCTATCATCTCGTCAACGATGGATTCTGCAATCTCCTCGACCTGCTCTTTTGTTATACTGCCAGTCATCTGGGGCGGCATGGCCATAAGGGGAGGTCCTCCGGGAGGCATAAACGGCGCAGGAGCAGGCATAGGGCCTGCAGCAGGGCCGGTCTCTACCTGGTTCATCGCATCAAAGATCTCTTCTGACTTCAACCCCTGTTTCTGAAGATATTCAACAATCTGATTATTAGAATAGTTCTGTGACTTCATCTCCCTGATGATATCAACAGGAGACTCTTCATGAGCTGGCTCTTGTGTAGGCTCTCTCTTCTTTTCAAACAAAGCCATAATCTATCACCTTATTTTGGATTACCTTTATCGCTTTTTAAACTTATCGATTCATCAATCTTTTCCTTGATAACCTTTTCTATCTCACTGTGGGTTGCAAATTTCACAGGATCCCATAACTCTATATATCTCTGCAAAACCGCAAAATCCTCTTTTTTAGCTGAAAGCTTCAGCTCTTTTATTATAAGTTCAGTCCTCTCATCATCAATCTTTATGTGGTGCCTGAAATCATTGATATCATCATGGAATGTTGCAAGTGTTGTGTTAAATTTCTTGAAGCTTGAAAGCATATTCTCCTCATTCAATTTTAATTTCTTGTCAAGATTGTTAAATTTCTCTTCAACTATCCTAAGCCTCCTGCCTATATCATTGATCATATTCGTCAAAGAAGATATC
>Ga0172366_10001430_pt1 | contig 18460 bp, 26 predicted proteins | sample LakKivSesite69cm_FD_114533 | JGI IMG/M metagenome (GOLD analysis project Ga0172366, IMG submission 114533) | Sediment microbial communities from Lake Kivu, Rwanda - Sediment site 69cm | ecosystem: Environmental > Aquatic > Freshwater > Lake > Sediment | place: Rwanda: Western Province, Lake... | reverse complement strand
TTATCTTCTAGGGTGTGGCTTACCTCAAAGTAATTTCCTTTCTTGAATAAGAAGTAGTAATCATATTGTTTTGGTTTTGTTTTCATTGTTTTTGTTTTCATTGTTTTTGTTTTCATTGGCTTTCTTTTCTTTGGGTTTCGTAACTTCGCAATCAAAGAAGTTGTTGTGATTTTGGCGTTTGGAACATCGGGATCATGTGGATCACCGACCCACCATAGCAAGTTTCTTGATGCTCAATAGGGGCTGCGAAATCCAACCTTCCTCTCCTTCCTCGGTCTTTTCAAGAGCGAAAGAAGGCGATATGGAAGATGGATCGGGCTTGCCATCACAAAACTTACTCAGTTCAGATCGGCTGATACTTGCAATCACAGCCTTGCCCTTGTCTCCCGAACGAATAAAGGCGACTGAAGCAACCCTCTGACGGGTCAAGACAAAAGGGTGGTCGTGCGGAATGTTGTGAACTCCACCAAACTCATCAGAGATAATCTTTACTCTTTTGATGTCCTTATCGTCTTTTGCACGAACAAGAGGACCGCTATAGATCACACAGAAAGGATTGTCGCTGTCTTTGTTCTCAACTTCCTCAAGAATAAAGTTCGATGCGCTGATGAGTCTGTGTGGATTGACTCCGCTCGTATTCTTGGTGTTGCTGACCATGCCCCACCAAACTCCGCTCTCCGTGAGGATGTTGACGCAATCATACATATTATCGCGCTTGGAGTTCTTCGTGCAGTATGTGGTGAACTCAAACTTGTGGTAGTTTGCAGCGAATGTCCTACGGGAATCAAGCCTGTCATCTGACCTCATGTTTTCAAAGTCGGGAACAGACAGGATTCCGCCTAAGATCAAGGGATGCCTGCTATAAGGAATTAGACCGAATGACACCACCTCGGTTGCATCATCGTTGGAGAAAACGATTTCCGTTTCAATCAAGGATTCCTTGTCCTTGATTTTATTGTTGTTGATGATGCTCCAATTCTTTTGCTTATTCATAGGAAACCTTCCTTTGCTATATTAGTTAGTTCACGGGATGTAACTTTGTAGACGAAGGCAGGAGTGCCTTCGCCAACCCAAGCACCTACCACATTGAACTCAAAATACTCAATTGCTTCGTCTTCGGTCATCCCATCACGGACGACCATCTTCTGAATGCACTTATCTGCGTCATAGGCTATGACCGTTGGTTGCCCGCATCTGCGGAAATAACCAATCACGCAATCCTCAAACCCATCAGCGAACAGAGTCTTGCTCACCGACAACCTCCTTCATCAATTCATCATCAATGTCAACGAACTCTTTGACGCTTGATGCTTTGTCAACATAGAAAATAACCAAGCATCTGTTTGTCTCACCGAAAGATGTCTTGACCCTGTTCATTTGAACTATTTTAGCGCGGAAGGCATGAGCCTTCGATTGGCGAACCCTGTCAAGGTCAATGACTCTGCCATGTCCCTTGAGGACAGAACTCTTGCACATATCCTTGAACAATGTTTCGCTGATCGTGAGTCTCATTGCATCTCTGTGTGGTCACCATCGAACTTGGAAATGTCGAACTTGATCTTCTCGTAGCCCCCTGTGTCGATCACCATTCGACCTTCAATCTTGGCGCGTTCATTAGACTCAACCAAGTGCGCCCGTGGGAGCGCAAGGTGTCCTTCGTGCAGTTCGTCTACGACAGAATCATCCATAGGGATTGTGCTGATGATTGATCCGTACCCTTTTTGCGTGTTGAACTGCGACAGGAACATTATAATGTCGAAACGCTTGAACGCAGGATGGTTCTCAGGGATAGCACCAATACCACCAAACTCTTCAACAGTTGACTGTATAAGATGCTGCATAACATCTTTATTGTCCGCAGTCTTGCCAAGACGAATGGCAAAAGTCTTGCGAAGCGCACAAGTCCACGCCTCTCCGTATGAGAAAGTGAAGATCGGCTTCGCATCGAAGTCCTCCTTAATCTTCTCAACGATTGCCCCGACAAAATCCATGAAAATGTCCTTCTCTTCGTTGTTGCGGAACTGCATCGGCTTGATGACCGCTAGGAACTTGTCAAAAACGATTGCTTGAACGAACTGAAACTGTTCGCCTTCATCTTTCTGACACTTGATCTGATGGATGCAATCCTTCTTGATGTCATCAATAAGATCAAAGAAGTCAAAGTCATCTCCATCTCTGACCGCATTAACAAGAGCCTTTGCCTTCTCTCCCCAATCAAGATTGTCGAAACCAATGATACCGCACATTGCGGTAGGAACGGGAGCGTTGATCGCACCTTTGATTGCTTCGGCAGTATCCTTATTGAGACCGTCAAAGTGAGAGTTGATGTTCTTGTCAATAGACATTTTTTTATCCTTCGTTTTCGATTTCACGATTGCACAGGCGGCAAGTAGTAGCCCCCGCAGGGTTAGCATAGCCGCATCCGTCACACTTGCAAGCACTAACTCTAATCTTACTGATTGTGACGAAATCAGACTTGGGACGATCTTTCATAGCGTCACGAACTACGCTCTCCATGTTACCACCAAGCGTAGCACAGAAGCCTCCGTTGGTTTCCGTTTCACTCAAGCAAACTTGATTTACTGTCTGACCAACATGAGCGAATGTTAATCCAATCTCACGCAGACAATCTATAATATCAGTTTCCGTCATGTTTGTCGCTATTCCTCGCTTAAAGTCCTCCCAAGTATTTCCGCTATCTTCACCGCAAGCGATGGAACGGCGTTCGCAAATAATGTTAAACCGCTCTTGAGCGTAGTGAGGGTCGCTGATGTAATCTTCAATCCCTCCGTTCCAACAGTTGATGTTGAGTTGATTCACGACTTTCTCAGCGACTTCACGATCAGAAAAGACTCCAAAAGTATTGTAGCCATCAATCGGATAGTTATATTCGTCATTGTATTCCCAAGAGTTCTGATTGACGAGCCACAGGGAAACGGGTTTTGATTTTTCTTCGCTCATGGGTGTCATCCAAAGTTACTTTATTCATCTGATGCAACTTTGACTCGTCTTAGTCGATGAGATAGTAATAAAAGTCCCAAAACCACTTGGGCTGCATCCAAGTTGGCACGGTACTTGTCCACCATTCCATGACTCTTTCCAACTGACGCAGATAAAGAGGAAAGTTGTCCATTTGGTCGAAATATCCTTAATCTTTTTTACAGGAGGTAATTATGCAGGAGATTCTTAGTAGTACGCTTGGTACGGTTTTCTTCAGTATTGTAGTGTTTGTTGCGGGAGCCTTGATTGGCGCACCCCTTTGGGAGTGGGTCAATAAGTTTTTGCCGTGGAACAAGAAGGCTTGATTAGTTAGTTCATTCTTGTGGAGATTGGGGTGGGTTTCAACCCACCCCTTTCTTTTTTTATGATACGGTTGACAGAGGCATTCAGACACCACTACTTTATTTCCCTGATGTAAAATCCCCCACCCGTGAGGATGGGGGACTGGAATGGTTCCCATTTGTACCGATTATTTGAATTACGGTAAGGTTGGGTCTGCCGATGTGGAGTATGTTTATCGACATACGGTTAATTATCCTTCTAAGATTTTTTTATTTTTCACTTCTTCATTGTCATCGCAATCTGACGGATGAAGCGAGACATGACTGGGAGTGATGAGAAAACATCGCCCAAGACCACGAAGTTGTCCTGACCATACATTTCATTGCCATACTTATTCTCGTATGCGTTGTCAATGCCGATGCCGTAAACCTCCACGCCGAGTTTGCTTCGACAGGCATCGGAAACCTTCTTCATGTGCTTACGGGCTGTCGATCCGCCATAGAAAGTCCCTGCGGGTTGACCATCAGAGATGACGAACATGATCTTGCGATCATAGGTTCCATAGTCGCGGTAGAACGCATTGGCGGTGTGCTGAATCGCAAAGCCATCGTGATTTTCCATACGACCCTGCATTCCCATGCAGGATGAGAGATTAGGATTGCGAGGAGTGAAATACTCTCTGATGGTACAACCCGAAACATCCTCCTCTGCTGTGTGACCATAAACAGAAGTGGTAATCCCACCAACGCCACCCAATGCAGAGGCAAGAGTGATTGCGACATCACGCGCATTGCGAACTCTCTCTCCTCCCATTGAACCACTCTCATCAACAAGAAGGCACAAGGCGATTTTCTTTTCAGAGATGGTGTCGCTGCGGAGCATGATTCTGTCATCATTCATCTTGATCTTGAACAGAGCATTCTCGTCAATGTCTCCTGAACGATGACCATACGAAGGCATCCTCATGGAGTTGTTGCGGAACGAAAGACTGTTGCGAATCGAACGAATGACAGAGGAGTGCTTCTTCAGTAAGGAATTGAACTGACTGTTGTTTCCCGCTTCCGCAATCAAGAACTCATGTTCTGTTGAGAAATCATCACCGCCTTCAAACTGAATGTCAACTTTCTTGTCGGTATCGCTTTCATCATCGCCGCTCTCTCCCTCTTGATTGGCGAGACTTTCATCAGTATCGTTCTTCACGCGATCACCAAGAAGAGAACTATCCAATACCTTCGGGGCGGAATGATCCTTGCTTTCCTTCTTCTTTGCTTCTTTCAATCTCTTCTTCTTGCGACAGTCCTCACAACTGCAACCATCATCATCATCATCATTGCTACAGTCCCCACTTTCGCTGCTGACCTTTTCACTCAGAGGACTAGGGAGCATAGACGCGATCTTCGATGACAGAGAGAACGCGGTACGGAAACGATCCTTCGGCTTGATCTCCTTGCCTAGAATGTTTGCTGCGACATCAACACAGGAGTTATAGCAGTCGGGAATCTTGATGCGGTCACTTGGGTTCAAGAGATTCCAAGAGATAGCCAATACCGCAGCATCAATGCTTGGCTTTTCAGAAGAGGCATCAATGAAATGCTGAATCTTATCCTTTGCCTCAGAGGAGCGTTCCGAATCCTTGCAGATATAGGGAGCAAATCCAACCCAATCCCCAATCACCTTATGACGGGCAATGGAGGTTTCGATTGCTTCCCAAATCTTGACAGCACCACGATGAATATGGCTTTTTGCCGACATCTCACGGGCAACTTGAGCAGCACGGTACGAATCTTCATCGACCGTATCGCGCATGGCTGATGCAAGGTAGACCTTGCCCGTCATGGCATCAACAGTCTCTTCTTCGACACATCCTTCTGCGTTGGTGAGATTGTCGGGAGATAGGTAAACAACACCTGTCGTTTCATTGTGATTCTCGCCGTTCGACCACTTGACCTTGAGGACACCATCATTGCTTTCACCGATGATGTTCGCGCTGTTCTGCAACTGATTTAGAAGATTCTGAAAGACCCGCTTCGGATCATCCTTGTGAGAACTGTACCATCCCGAATAGCCGTAGTCATCGTAGCCACCGAGTTTGCTCATCCAACCACGGGAACCACTCTCGCGGCTGTATGAGTAATCACGGTAATCGTAGTCGTAGCGGTCGAACCACCAACCACTTTCGGCTTTACCCTCTTCCATCCACGGTTCGTCATTGTTGCGGTAGTTTCTCTCGCTCATGGGAAGTCTCCTTGTGCGACTACTTTATTCAGCGGATGTAACTTTCACTCGCCCTTGATCTTGCTCTTGGCTGCGTCCTCGCCGCTGCCGAACTTGCCTTGAATCAACTGAAGCACGGAGGCTCGTTCGCTGTTCGTCCCACCTTCGGCAGAGAACAGATTGGTCAAGGTGAACTGAAGTGACTCATAGCCGTCAATAACGAAGTCCTCCGCGACAGCGATCAACTGACGGGTTGAGAAAGCCATAGAGAAGGACGATCCAACACCCATGCTCTTCTTGCGAATCTGATTGGCAATGTCCACCAACCTAGTAGCGTCAGTCTTACTGATGCCCGTGCGCTTGCAGAGCAGTTCGATCTCCTTTGCCTTGACAAGATACTGAACCTCAACGATGCGAGAGAAGCGGTCGCGCAGAGCGATGTCGGTTGCGCTTGTACCCGTGTAACCCGCGCCCTCGTTCATGGTAGCAAAGATCACAGTCTCGTTGCCGACACGGATGCAGTCTCCCTTTTCCTCAAGGTAGGTAAATCCACGACCGTCAAGCAGCGGGATAAGAGTATTGAGAACAGAGGGATGAACACGATTGATTTCGTCAAGCAGGATGACATGACCACCCGCGCTGACTGCACGGTCGAACTGAGATTCGTGCCACACGATCTCTCCGTTCACGATTGTCTTGTATCCGAACCAATCACGCGGCTCCTTGAGGTTGGCACAGTCCATGATGAGCATGGGTCTGTTCGCACGGGCTGCGTACTGCATTGCCATCTCAGTCTTGCCTGCGCCATGTGCGCCTTGCAGAAGAATCTTCTGTGTCTTGTTCTTGGACAGGATGTTCAGTCGGTTGAAAAGACTCTCAACCTCTGCGGTGATGAAGTAGGTGTCATTGATCGGTGGAACGAAAACGCCGTTGAACTTGTTGATTGCAGTAGTAATGGGTGACATGATGATTTTTCCTTAGTGACGCTAGTTTATTTCTTCGATGAAAGTTTTGACTGTCCCAAAAAAGACAAGTCCCGCCCACATGGGCAAAACTATTTTATTCACCGGATGAAAGTTTCTCATATTCGTTCGCGTAACCTGAGTAATGCCAACTCTTTATGCTTCGCCTCAAGCATACAGTCGAACTCCATTCCGACATCGGGAAGGTCTTTCCAACCATCAACGAAGTTATGGTGGGCTTGAGGGTACTCTTCGTCACGCGGGTCCGAATAATGAATCTTTGGAACCCTTCCACTATTCCAAGTAATCAAGGAAGTCATCAGCGCATCCTCTAAGGACAGAGTTCCGGGGTTGAGCCTGTGATGATGAATGTCCATTACGATTGGCAGATCAATTCTTTTACAGATAAGGTCGTTGATTTTGTCAACGGTCCACATATTCTTCTTGTCATCGTTTTCGATGGTAAGGCGAGATTTTACCCGATCAGTCAATTTGTTCCAGTTGGAGATGAACCTGTCTGCGGTCCCATTAAAATCTCCACCGTATGAGCCGCCAACATGAATGTTGATGACGAACTCATCGTGACCGAGCAGATCGCCCATGAGCGAGTGCATATTGAGAGAGTCGATTGACTTTTGGACAATCGCTTCATCAGGAGATGCAAGACAGGTGTACGGACCCGGATGAGAACTGAGTCTCATCCCTGCTGAGTGCGCCACTTCTCCTGCCCTTGCGATGATTGCCTTGATGTCTGATGCGTGTGCAAGATCATCAATTCCGTACTTCAGTGCAGGATGATCCATGAATGGAAACACATTGCTGCCTACCCGGAAGAAATGGATTCCGTGATCCTTGTTCCAATGGACGATCTTGAGCAAGTCCTTCACATTTTGAAGGATCAGTTCATCTACTCTTCGGATGCTGAAATTGGCAAGCCTGAGAGTACGGTCTGTGAAAACCCTCTTGCTTTTGGGCTTGACCGACTCACTCAATGTCATGTTCTGACAGGCATACCCAAAATGACGAATCACTTCATTACCACCTATATCCTTGATTCATCTCGCGCAGGAGTTTCATGTGTTCCGCGCCGATGGTTCCGAAGTAGGGAGTAAAGGGGATTCCGGTGGCTTGCGACCACAGGGCTGCATCAGTTTGAGGACTGATGCCTGAATCCTGATTGATGGTGACGGATTCGCTTGCCTGCCCACGATCCTGTTCATGGTACTCAACCATCGGCACGGAAGAAGATGTCGTTGGCACGAATTGCGGTGGCAGACCTCCACACCCGTTAAGGTGATACGGGCTGCCGTTCATCACGAACTCATCGAACGAATCAAACACTTCGTAGCAGGTTCGGTCCATGTCCGGTGGCGCAGGTCTACTGTTGATCCTGTTGTTCTTGTGAAGTTCCCAAGCCATTCGTTCTTGTTGGTTGGTCATTTTTGAGTCTCCGCCATTAGTTTATTCTCCTGATGTAAAAAACGCCCACCCGAAGGTGAGCGTTCCCCCCAGATTCCCTCACTCCGCCCTTAAGCCACCTCAGCGGTTTGGCTGTTGCTGGCGATGGCAACAGCCGGAGAAGACACGGGGCGGTCCTGCGCTCCGTTGATGATCTGCTTAAGAGACGCGATGATCTCTCTTGCTTCTGCATCTCCGTTCTTTGCGCGGGACGAGAGAATCGAGACTGACCATACGACACTCTTGATGAGTCCCTGATTGGTCAGTCCAAAAGGACCTGATGGGCTAGTCCATCCGCCATTGTTCACGGCTTTAGAATAAGCCCCGTTTGCTGTGGGAGAAGAATTAATCGTGCCAGAGAAAGCGTCAATATAACGGGATGCGCTCTCTTCGTCACGGATGCTGATGGATTTAAGACCATTATGAGAATTGCGAGATGTTCTTGCCATTTCTGTTTCCTTTATTAGCTAGATTCTTAAATATCAACGAGTGGGAGATACTGGATTCGAACCAGTGGTGTTTCGATTATGAGTCGAAGGCTTTAGGCCGCTAAGCTAATCTCCCTTCAACCTTCGAGGCAAACATACGGTTCGGTGTTCCCTTTGGATAAAAAAAAAAGACCACACCTTTCGGTGCGGTCCTTTTGAATGACTAAGCCAATGTCTCAGTCGTTTCCGTGGTTCGCGTTGTGGAACCTTCGTTTGCGCTCTCGGTGGAAGTCGCTGAAGTCCATGTTGTTCTGCAACTTTTCGGCAAGCCCAAAGAGTTCCTCGTTGCAGCCATCTTCAACAACATTGCCACGATCATCGCAACAAGTGTCCTTGATCAAAGCGATCAGTTCCTTTGCCATTTCCTGATTCACGCACATGAAGATGCTACCCGCAGCGAATGGTGCTTGCGGGAAGATGAAACTCTTCGGACGCGAAACTCTTGATGACGAAACTCTGTTTTCAGTCTCAGAGAAAGTGGAATTCAATCTCATGCTAACGGCGTTTTCACTCATACTCATTTTTAACAACTCCTAAAAACGGGACTTAAAATTGCTTCCTTGCATGAAGATGACACTAGCCCATCCATACGGTATCAACTGATCCTGACTTTGCTCTTACGCTTGGCTTGACCTGATGGTTCACGCTCTTGCGTAAAGGTATGTCATACTTGGACTTCGCCTTACTATAGCCTATGGATTCACCTAAAGCAAATCCGTTTTTCTTGCCTTTCTTGAAGCCCATCCAATAACCAAGCACTCCTACTCCGACAGAAAAAACAACCGACCAAAACATAGTGTTTCCTTTCCCTTGATTTAAGAACAATCACTCCGACTTTTGTATTGACTGATTACTCAAAATCAGGGAGCCATCCTTTATTTGAAAATTGAGGTTGTCTCCATCGCTCCAACCCAATTGATTAATTAATTAATCATGCAGAGGAATAAATACTTCATCCTCTTGCTGCTGAACCATTGCTATCCAAGTTTTTGACTGATTGGTCATTAGTGAGACTGGTGGGACTTGAACCCACAAGACTTTTGAGGTCGGCAGATTTTAAGTCTGCTGCGTATGCCGATTCCGCCACAGTCCCGCATTGAAAATTACGAACATAAAATCGGTATCGGCAAAAGGTGTTTAATGAAGAAGCAGTAGAGGGACTTTGCAGTCAACCTCTACCGCCTTTCCGGGGGCTTGGTATTCCCTTTAGAGGGTGGGGACAGGAGAGCATACGGTTCTGCCCTCCTGTCCGTCACCCACTATTAGGGATTTTTTACGCGGCGACTTTTGAAGAATCCGCAGCGTTATCAGCCGCTTCGACCACCACGGTAGCGGTGGAACCCTTCGCGGTGACCTTCGCCACGCCACGCTCCGAACGGTCAATCATGCCGTCCCTAGCGAGTGCGCTGAGAGCGTGTTGGATCATCACATTGATGGTCTTGGCAGACACATCGTAACCCGCGCTCTTGAGGTAGTTGATGATCTCGCTGACATCCACGCGACCGCCGTTGTTGCGGATCACGGTCAGGACGGCATCACGGAGCGGGTGCTTGCCCTTTGACGGACGACCGCGACCGCGACCCGTTGCCGAAGCAGCGGGAGTCGAAGCCCGCTTCTTCTTCATCGGGGGGCGACCAACCTTTCCTGCCTTCTTCTTAGCAGGGCGACCGCGCTTGACCGCAGCGGGGCGACCGCGCTTACGACCGGGCTTACGACCGGGCTTGCCGCGAGGAGTCTCTTCCTCGTTGCCGAGCATCGTGTCGATCTCGCTGAGTTGGTTCGTCAGTTCCTTACGCCGCTTGTTGATGGCAGCGATGAATGACTTGTTCGACAGAGCGAACTTGCGGATGGTTTCGACCGAGAAATCGGTCACGGTGGGGGTAACATTTCTAGCCATTGTGTTGAATCTCCGAGGTGAGTAATCTGTTAGGAACGCCTAACTTTAATTTAGGATAGTCATTTACCAAGAATAGTCAAATGCTTTCCTGTTTATATTACTTTATTTCCGCGATGTAATTTTGGTTGTTATCAGGACTCAAGAAGTTCCATTTCGGCAAGACGGGAATCCGTGACGAACCCGCCAAACCCGTCCCCATGCATGGCAATGCGGAGGGCGTTGCTTTCTGCTTCCTGACGCTTCTGAAGCGGGTGAAGCGTCTTTGCGGAGTCTGTCAGAACATTGAGCATATCGTATTCCGTCCTGATATCACGCTCCGTCAGGAACATCGTTGCGCTCTCAAGGTGGGTGTTGGTGATTGCCTTGCCGTTGAACAGGCTCTTAAGAACGATGAGCGGGTGGTGGCTGATTCTCTTTTCAACCATTCGCTCAAAGTGACGCTTACACTCGCTTGAGAAGTCTCCCGCAGCGTCAATCGCACCGTTCATCTTGGAGAAGAATGTGTCGGGGCTACTGCGCTGATTCCACTTGGCGGTTCCCGCAGAGAAGTCACGGCGCAACGCACCGTTCTCGCAGATCACGCGGTAGATGCCGAGCGATAGTTCCGTAGTGCTGAATCCATACGGGCTGTGGATCAGCGAGATCATTGGATACATCTTCACATGGTTGTCGTTGCCCATGATCGTGTTGCCGAACACAAATCGGTACACGCTGTTGCGACCGCCTTCGGTCACGACTTGCACACCGAGGATACTGTCGCCGTACTGAGCGTTCAGTCTTTCCGCGACTCCACGGACGATGGTGCTTTCACCGACATTCAGTTGCCAGTTTCCTCCAACGAAACTCTCAACCCTTCGTCTGATTCCATCGCGGAGGCAGTCGGTACGGGCGTAGCAGCCACGCTCATTGTGCCTCATTGCTGAAGAAAAGTCGTAGCAGAACTTACGCTGCCAATCAGAGAAGTTCTCGCGGAAATACTGCGTAGTTGTCTTGAGCATCCTGCAAGCGGACGAGATCGCGGAGTCAGACAGTTCAATGTCCCTGTCGTTGAAGGTCATCAGGAACTTGTCCTTCTCTCCCGCCTCCTTGTCTCCGATCTCGTAGCGCAAGTCTACATCCTTCGGGTCAAGGATCATAAAGTCCTCGCGGTCACGGTCACGCTTCTCCAACTTGGAGATAAGTTCATCAACCTTGACCATTGATGCAAGCGGCATTCGGGCGATTGTCTTGGTAGTCATCGGGTTCTCCTTGTGTAACGATTAGTCTATTCACGGGATGAAAGATTCCCTCCCGACATGGCAAAAGAAAACCATGCCGAGAGGGCTAGAAAGGTGTCTGTCTCAGCGACCACTCACGCTCTTGCGCGGCGAGTGATTGTCCTCATCGCTCCGCTTGATGATCGCCTTTCCTCCCGTGCCGACTGGGATGCGCTCAGGCTCCGAACGGGCAACAGGAACTTCAACAGTCTCCCAAGTGACGGTCCCGTTGACGGACGGCGGATAGGTCACTTCTTCGGGGAGCGAACGATCCATGCCTTCGATTGTTTCGCGCACGGCGGGATCAGCCGATGTGAGGATGGTCTTGGTGTCGAAGCCATCACGCCGAGCGGACTCAGCGGTGAACTTGATGCGGATGCGGTCCTTGACCGACTGAGGAACGGCTGCATCGCTGAGGAGTTCAATGAGAGCCGCTTTGTAGTTGTCCTTCGCCTTGACCGCGCAGACGCGGGGCTTCTGCGTCTTAAGCGTCCCACGGATGCGGATATTGGCATCGAAGTGGTACTGCTGATTCGGCTCAAACGAACGCTTGCAAGCGGCGATGATTGCCTTGTCAGCCTCACCTGAACCAAAGCAGGAGGAGATGGCTGCGGCGAGGATTGCCTGATCCTTCGTGACCGAGCAATCGTATTCCCCAGTGGACTCGTTGTAGACAGCGGACGGACGAACAATGGAATTAGACATTACTGTATCCTTACTTTTTATTAACCAATCCTGACTCTCAACGCTGAAAGTTCTTGTTGGTTACTCCATTAGCATATTCCCCTGATGTAAGTTTGGGGAAAGAAGTTTGAGATTTTTCAAACTGTTAATTATTTTTCCGCCGAACCCAACCCTTCGCTGACGCAGCGGACTCCGAACCCGTGGTGTTCAAATCGGGCAGAGATACCCGAACGACCCCAACGGTTCTTCGTGACATGGAGAGAGAACTGATTTGGAAGAAAGGCAGTTTTCGCCGTAAATACCTGATCCACAAGGTGTTCTACGCTTCGGCTACCCGCAACTTCACCCTGCTTGTTTAATTGACCGATGAAGCAGACATGGAAACCGCGCTCCATTGCAGCACACTTGTAGGCAGCAATACATCGCTCAATGCCTGATCTGTTCTTTGCCTCTGCAAGCATCTGAATCGAATCAACGACAACAAGGTCGGGGCAAATTGCTTGTTTCGTGATCCAATCCAACTGATCCTTCAATCTGTGTAGATCGCCGCAGATAAAGCGACTGCCTTCCTTGATTACTCGGCTAGACATAACTTTGAACTGGCTTAGGGCAAACTCGTTCTGAAAGTAGGCAGCCGTGGACTTCTGCTTGGTTGCGGCTTCCGTCATGGAGCCACAGACGGCAACCATGAGTCGGGTCTTGCCGACACCCGGACTTCCCGCGATAAGGCTCACCTGACCACGCGGAAATCCCCAACGCTTGAACTCATCGGAATAACCAAACAATTCGTCAATTTGGCTGATTCCACAAGAAATACGGTCAACTGGTTGAGCCTTGATATTGTCAAAGCCCATCATTTCGCCTCTGCCGACAATTCCATCAATCATGTCACTCTCCTGAGTTTCGGATTTGAACTTACTTTTTGTTACACGGATAAGATTTCTGAGATTCTTCATCTTCTCAGGATCAGAAAAGGTCGGATCGGTGGCAACGAGAGTAGCCACAATCTGTTCCTCGTCCCAACCGAACAGTTGGACGAAGAACTCAACCTGTCTGCCGAGGGAAACCTTGCCGACAATTCCCTCCACAGTCCCCTTTGTACGAGCCATAATTAGTTTTCTCCTGTTAGATTAAGAAATGGGGCGGACATGCACTAACGTATTCTCACGATGTAACTTTTGCCCCGGTCTTAAACAACTCACCAAAGTGTCGTAGTGTAGCACAGCGCATCCCTCTGTCAAGAGGTGCGTGTCCGATCCGCCGATGTAATTTTCAGAATCGCGTCCCAGAAACTTTCATCCGATTAATTTTAGTCACCACAGTCGCAGCCACGGATTTCGCGGATTGTTGTCCATCGTACCGAATTCTGGAGATCTGATGTTAGATCCACCGTCGCCAGCACTGTGTTCTTCCGGTACGGGGTGACCAGGTCATTCCGTGGGATGACGACCGTCCCCTGGACATGTGACGCCAATCGGATGTGGATATCCCCATCAATGCTCAATATATCCACAGAATGTCCTATCTGTGCCAGCTTGAGGCCATAGGGATGCATGCCGGAGAGTCTCTGGAGCTCCCGACCGATGTCGATCATATTCTTCGGGCCCTCTGATCCAGCTCTTCTCTTCCTATAGGAGTCAAGAACCGTACCCTCTTTAAGTTCCGTCAGGGCAGCGATATCGACGAATTTTTCGCAAACGTCCTCTGTTCTGTGTGGAGTGTCCTTGCCAAGTTCCCAGAGTGCGCCTACGAAGCAGGAGCGTATGCCTTTGCGGTACGGTGCTACCCATACGCCTTTTGACAGAGCTCTACTCACACACGAGAGCTCACACGAGGTGAGGTGGTGTTTCCTTAGTTTAAGAAGTTCAGTGCTTACTGATTTTGAGCGATCCGTCATTTTTCTGACGTGTGAATAATTTTCTTTTACTAAGCTTGTCATTTTGTAATTCTCTTAATTTGGACGAGAAAAAGATACGTTTTTGAAAAATCTGTTCGTTATTTTTTAAATCCTATGCGTCCTTTTCCTCGAGTTGAACCTGTCTACCTTTCCACATTTGTGAAAAACTTCCTCCGTATTGCGGGGGTGGAACGTAGCGATTTTTCAATTATTGAGCACACCCACAATCGAACGGAACAACCAGATCCTGCCATTCGGGGGACAATGCTGTCCATTAATAAAGTTTATGCCCTGTACGGAGAGGTAACGGATCTGGGTGCTCTAAAAACGGAGCACGTGAGCTCCGTCGCATCACTACTGCAGTCCTCTTTGGACGCCCGTTCTGGATCTAACTGGGAGGCTCGTAAGGCCAAGGTGCCGGCCCTTCGTGTACCTGCGGACCCCATACCTACTGGTTGTCTGTCCAGGGAAGGTGGCGAGTCCTTTATTGGGGAGGCAATCAGGCACATGCAGGTTCTCGAGTCAGCTCGAGTCGGCCAGCAAGCCGAGTTTGCTTGGTTGCTTCCTTTTCGTTTTGGATTCAGTGCGCCCTACCTAAGCAGAAACTTTGAGACTGGGATCATGATCTTCCTGCTATTGCGCATGCATTGGGGGCTGCCATTCCACCTATATGGATGGACACGTGAGGAGATCTGGAATACTCGTAATATGTATTCGCAGTACTGGTTACACCATGGGTTGTGGCAGAACCCGGACTTTTACCCACCCTTGACCCAAAGAGAAGAGACTTTAATAGGCACGTCTCTCTAGTCCGCCCCTTCTCGGTGCCCCGATTCGGGACTGTCCGAGCTCCCGGAATATTTTGCACAGATCTCTTCGGCCCGTTTCAGATCTCTGCGCAACCCGTCTTCGCCACGGAAACCAACTAGTCGGGCAATCGTTTCTCCTGCCCAAAAAATCATGACCGTGGGCAGTGCCTGCACCCCCAGCTCACGACAGATCTCTCCTGCCTTGTCTGTGTTTACCTTCACGATCTCCACGCGGTCACTCCACTCACCTGCTAACCGGTCAATCACCGGTGACATGAGTCGGCAAGGTCCGCACCATTCGGCGTAAAAGTCAACCATGACTGGCTGCTTCCGGTTCTCTAGAACAACCTCTCTGAACTGGCTTCCGTCTATCTCTCTTGCTTTGCTATCCATATCTGGACTCCTTTTTTAAATTATTTGGCATAAAACTAAACCCTAAAGAATTATTTCGTCCTACGCAGCGCTTTCTCTTCCCAAGAATTTTTAAAATTAGAGGCCTCCAATCCTTTGGCTATTAAAAAATTACCCAACCGAGACCCTCTGTTCGTACCGTGACTCCGTCACCTTAAGGGTGCCAGAGTCACCAACCATCATATTAAAAAAGAATGGTTCCTTTTAATTACAACCTTCCCTACGGAGAGCTAAACATGAGAGACACACCACATCTGTACAGAGTTGGAAGAGGGGAGCAGGGAGTTCTCCTGGTTCAACCCTATAAAGGGGAGATCTGTCCTCACTGGAGATTCCGGACGCCCGCCGAAGCTCAGCTCAGTGCGTCCAGCATCCTGTCTCTATACTGCAGATACTCACTGGACGGAGACTTCCCTGGTGCCGACATGGCCAGAAAGTTTATCCAGATGGGCTTTACCCGAGCACGCAGGTACGCAAACCATCCTGATGGCAAAAAATATGACCGTAGGGACGGTTCGGAGCGTCCCGCTTCACCCCAAGCGCTGCTGGGCCCCAAGGCCCTCAGTGCGTCCATATTCAGATCTCATCTTTTAAAAATCATCGAAAACGAGCACTACAAGGGTGCGCGTCAGGGCTGGAGACAGTATGAAAACTGCATTAACCTTATCCATTCTTCCTGTATCCCTCCTGTTCCAGACAGCCTGCGCGACTTGGTCCGACTATCGGGCAGAACGATCCTCCGTTCAGGACTCTCCGGAGAGCCGAATGGAAACCTGGTTCAAATTCCACTCTACGCTCCTGTATGAGATGCGTAAGTGCGACAATTACAAGGAGTTAGCTCTTAAAGACAATTGGGCATCGGGTATCCGCAGAGGGATTGTACGAGTTATTCACGAATCCGCATTCTCACCTCACGAGAGAGATAAGCTTCTAGAGCGACTCCAGATCGCCCAAGGTGAAGAGACTCTTGTCTACGTAGACACCTTTATTGCCCTGCGCAGTGCTGTAGAGGAGCGCCTTCTCTACATTAAATGGAACCTCATTTCAATTGATCAGTCAATGAGTCTCTGGGACAAACCTGAAACCATCCTTCTGAAGAGCGAAGAGGTGGGGATCTGTACCACCGAAGCGATGGCCATGCGCGGCGACGCAAGTGGACTGGGACTCGAAGTCCAGTTCGGTGCGTGCATGCAGGCAGCATCGGCCGCAGCAAAACGATACATGACTATCTTCTCCCAGGGACAGAACATCCGCAGACACCTTGGTGCCGACGGTCGCCATTAACAAATAATCGCTATGAGAGCTTTCATGTCGTCACAAAAATTTATCGATATCGGAAACAGTGCTATTGCAGTTGACACGGATCTGCCTGAAGCAGAAGCCGCACTCGGAGTCCTGGAAACCGAACTCGACAACGCGGTCGCGAACGACCCTCTCCAACCGTTCCACCCAGACGTTATTAACGACTACCTGTACGCAACATGGGCCCTCCACATCTCCTGGTCAGCCCTACCAAACAGAACCTGTACCTGAAGGCTCCAAGACAAGAGGGCGTGTCCAGAAAAGATCAAAAATAATATTCCGGGGCAGGAAATTAATCACAAAACTACGTAATAAACCCCACAGAATATTCCAGAGAGTCTAGTTTCTCTCCGGTTCCCAAACCCTCTGCCGCAGACCCCCTTTCTGCAGGCAGAGGGCTTTTTTTTAATAATCAGAAACACGCGCCAATAAAGGGAAGGAAAATAACTAAAAAATAAAAATATAAACCCTGAACTCTATAAGGGAGAAAATGGTCGAGAACAGTATGTCTCTGTATACATCTGGATAACAAAAACTCAGGATACACACCCTCCAGAGGCCGAACTCCAGAACCCTGTACAGAGACACTGGTTAGGGGGCTTCTCCACGCCACTCCAAATTTTTATTCATAACACATATTTTTTAAGATAAGGTTAGCTTAGGAGTGCGGAGAAGCCCCTTCCGGCCAGCCTGTACACAGGGAGGATTATCCTCAAATCGGTCGATAATATCTCCTACACACTTTACAAGCCCCACAGGGGCAAGGAGATTATTATAATGAATAGTTACACAATACCAGCAGCTCTCGCAGCTACACTCTCAACAGCAACACTCGCACAGGACGGGAAAGGGACAGCAGCACCACCAGTATGCAATGCATGCGATGCCCTCAGTCTCTCAAATTTCTCGTTCTCCCAAGAGATCAACTTCTTCAACCTCCAGAACACCAACGTCACACAGTTCCTGTCCACAATAGAATGGCAAACACCAATACAAGACCTCAGTGCCAGCCTCACCCTGCCCGTCTATACAGACGGATCCACAGGCACAGGCATGCTTGATCTGGGACTCTCCTGGGTCGCACTGCACAAGCCAGTATCCTTCGTAGATACACTCTCTCTCGCCCTTGACCTTAAACTGCCCACAGACTCCGCAGGATTCGGTGGGGACGGCGTTAACCCCGTACTCGGTACCTGGACGGATGGGGGCACACCCGTCGAAGGACTACACTGGAACGCAGGAATGAACTGGGAGTTCAATACCGATGGCGACTATATCCCAGTCTTCGGTGGCTTCACCACAGAAGACATCGCCAACGTGGAGGGTGGACTCGACTACAAACTCCTGGATACCCTCGCAGTCGGAGCCAACTATAACTTCTGGTACCTCGACAACGGCAGCAACGTCAACACAATAGGACCAGCACTACAGTGGACCCCGTGCAGCAACGCATCACTCGGGTTTAATTGTGATATCCCATTTAGTAACAATAATGCACCCCAACTCGACCTCATCGTCGGATTCAGTGCCCAGATAAAGTTCTAAAAAAAACAAGCTTTTACAAAAGAGACCCGCCTTCAAAAAGGGGCGGGTTTCTTTTTTTTCCCATGGGGCACAGCTTCCCGTAGGGAGTAGCTTCCCATAGGGCACAGCTTCCCATGGGGCACAGCTTCCCGTAGGGACCAGCTTCGCATGGGGACCAGCTTCGCATGGGGACCAGCTTTAAGCTTCGGTCGGGTGCCCCATCAGTATGTTATAAAAATAAGTATTGGGTGCCAGTATATTTATGTTATAAAAATA
>Ga0172366_10001429_pt1 | contig 18471 bp, 29 predicted proteins | sample LakKivSesite69cm_FD_114533 | JGI IMG/M metagenome (GOLD analysis project Ga0172366, IMG submission 114533) | Sediment microbial communities from Lake Kivu, Rwanda - Sediment site 69cm | ecosystem: Environmental > Aquatic > Freshwater > Lake > Sediment | place: Rwanda: Western Province, Lake... | reverse complement strand
TCCTACTGTGCTATTCTTCTTGATGAAATTGAAAAGGCGCATTATGATGTATTTAATATCCTGCTCCAGATTTTCGATGATGGTCATTTGACCGATGCCAAAGGACGCAGGGTTGATTTTCGTAACAGCATTATAGTGATGACCAGTAATGCCGGTGCCGAGCTTATTAAGCGTGATATGAACATCGGTTTTGCCGCCCATGTCGATAGCAATGGAAAACAGCAAGTAGAGTACGAGAAAATGAAGGAGAAAGTGCTCGGGGAGATGAAGAAAATTTTCCGCCCCGAGTTCCTTAACCGCATTGATGCTACGGTTGTGTTTCACGCTTTAAATAAAGAGCATATCCGCCAGATTGTTGACCTAATGCTTGACCAAGTTACTGCTTCTCTTAAAGAGAAGAATGTTGCTTTGGAAGTTACCGATACGGCTAAAGAGTTTATAGGCAATAAGGGCTATGACCCTGTTTTCGGAGCCCGCCCCTTACGTCGCACCATCCAGAATTTGGTCGAAGATCATCTCTCCGAGGCTTTGCTGCGTGGCGAATTTCTACCTGGAGATACTGTTGTTGTAGATTGTGTCGAAGAGGAAATTGTAATGAAACCATTGGTTAAGGAGACTACGTAAATATGGCTCAAGAAGTAATAGAGGCGCCGCTACCTGGAAAAATAGTACGTGTTGATGTAACCGTGGGTAATTCAGTTGAGGAAGGTGGGGTTATTTGCATCATCGAAGCTATGAAGATGGAAAACCCTATAATATCTCCAGTAAAAGCCTCAGTTTTAGAGGTGGCAGTTTCACCAGGGCAGGTAGTTAGGACCGGGGAAAAGATAGCCGTTATCGAGTATTAGGTATCTTGGCCAGGGGACTTGAAATCTAACGAGCGGGGCAAATCCAAATTCAAGAATGTTTTCGTTTGTCAGCAGTGCGGCAAAGAAAGTCTCAAGTGGTTAGGACGCTGCCCTGATTGCCAGGCGTGGAATAGCTTCTTAGAAACTAGAGTCACTTTATCCCGCGCTCCCAGCCAGCTTTCCTCTAGAGGAAATAGACCTCAGGAACTTTCCCAAGTAGAGAAGGATGACTTTCCTCGCTTCCACCTTGGTTTTGCTGAAGTGAATCGAGTTCTGGGAGGTGGTTTAGTTCCAGGCTCTCTGGTGCTTGTTGGTGGCGAGCCGGGAATAGGCAAGTCTACCCTCTTACTCCAGATTTCGGCGATGATGGCTAAGGATAATAAGATTGTCGCCTATATCTCCGGTGAGGAATCTATTAATCAGGTTAAACTTAGAAGTGAGCGCCTCGGTATAGGGGGCAAAGGGATATACTTTCTCTCTGAGCCCGATTTAGCTGCCGTATTAGAATGCTTAGAAGGACTTTCTCCTGAATTGGCGATTATCGATTCCATTCAGACTATGTATTTAGAGGATGTAGCTGGGATGCCCGGCAGTATTTCCCAGGTGCGGGAGTGCACTTGGAGGTTGGAGAGGTGGGCGAAACAGAAGGATGTGCCCCTGTTAATCACCGGGCATGTGACCAAGGAAGGGGCCATCGCAGGTCCAGGAACATTAGAACATATCGTTGACGTGGTGCTTTACTTTGAAGGCGAACCATTTAGTAGTTGCCGGGTGCTGCGTAGTGTAAAGAATCGCTTCGGCTCCACTAATGAGGTGGGAATATTTGAGATGGGCGATAGCGGCTTGATAGAAGTGGATAATCCCTCTCAAGTTTTCTTATCCGCATATAAGGATGGAATTGTTGGCTCGGTGGTGGTGCCCACTCTTGAAGGGAATCGTCCTCTGCTAGTCGAGATTCAGGCCTTAACTACACCTAATAATTTTACTCCACCACGGCGTATTGCTAACGGAGTTGATTTTAATCGGCTGCTGCTGATAATCGCTGTGCTTACTAAGCGTGCCGGATTAAAGCTTTTCAACCAGGATATTATAGTTAATGTTACTGGTGGCTTAAGGGTCAATGAGCCAGCGGTTGATTTAGGAATCGCCTCAGCCATTGCTTCCAGTTTTCGTGATGCCAAGCCAATTTCAGGCTTGGTTGCTTTGGGAGAGGTGGGGTTGAATGGAGAACTTAGAGGAGTATCACATGTAGAGAGAAGAATTGCTGAGGCTATCAGGTTGGGCTTTAAATCCTGCCTTATACCCAGACTTTCCCCTGTCATTGCGAGCGAACTAAAGAAGTCCCTTCACTCTGCGGACATTCACCTAATCGAGGTTGGCTCGGTGGCTGAAGCTCTAAGACTGGGACTTACAAGGGGAAGTAAAGTGGCAAATGCAAAGGGCGAAAATACAGGACAAGGATAAAAATTTTGTATTTCGATTTGTCATTTTAATTTTTTATCTTTGACTTTTGATATTCAGGAGCAGAGTTTAGAGATTTGAATCTTGGATCTATTAAGTTGGGCGTGGTTATAGTTGCTGCCGGAACCAGCCAGCGGATGGCTGGTATAAACAAGCTCTTTGTTCCTCTAAGGGGGAAACCTTTGCTGGCTTGGTCCGTTGATACTTGTCAGAGATACAGCTTGGTTCAGCAGATAGTCCTGGTATTGAATGATGAAGATTTGGCTCGGGGGCAGAAATTGAAAGAGGAGAGGGGCTGGTCTAAAGTTACTTTATTCCCGGGTGGCGCACGGCGACAGGATTCGGTGAGGGAAGGACTAAGACAAATAAGAGATTGTGATTTAGTCATGATTCATGATGGAGCTCGGCCTTTCTTGACTCCAGGTTTGATTGAGGATGGCCTGAAGGTAGTTAGGAAGACTGAGGCTGCTATAGCAGCAGTGCCCGTTAAAGATACTATCAAGCTTGCAGCTGCTGGGAGACTGATTGGTGAGACGCTTCAGCGCGACAGGTTATGGGCAGCGCAAACCCCCCAGATATTCAGCTTTAATGTGATAACCAGGGCTTATGAGAACCTCGCAGCAGAGGTTACTGATGATGCCACTGTTGTGGAACGTTTGGGACACAAGGTGCAGCTTTATATGGGCGATTATAAAAATATAAAGGTGACCACAACTGAAGATTTGGCGTTGGCAAGAATCATTGCAGGAGAATGGAAAAGGAGCTAAGGGTTGGAATTGGCTGTGATAGCCATCCCCTGGTTTCGGGGCGGCGGCTAATTTTGGGGGGCGTTGACATCCCCTATGACAAAGGCTTGTCGGGTTGGAGCGATGCTGATGTAGCAACGCATGCCATAATAGATGCTTTATGTGGCGCTGCTGATTTGGGCGACATTGGCACCTTATTCCCTTCTCAGGAACCGGAGTATAAAGATATTTCAAGCTTGGTTTTGTTAAGCAGAACCGGTGAACTGCTTAAAGCCAAAGGACTCAGGGTGGTCAACGTTGATGTTACTATTATAGCGCAAAACCCGAAGCTTTCTCCTTTCATCCCTGAGATGAGAAAACGCATAGGTCAGGCCTTGGGTGTAGATTCAACCGAGGTGACGATGAAAGCCACCACCACCAACGGTTTGGGCTTCATCGGCAGGAAAGAAGGAATAGCTGCTCAATCCGTAGCTTTAATCACCACCATCTCGTAACTTGGCTTACCCTCTTTCCAGGAGATTACAAATTTAACCTGCTTGCCTTCTACTAAGTATCTTTCGCTTTGGCTGCGGAGCTTTTTAAAGTCTATTGATTCCAGGAAGGCTTTGAGAAGTTTGATCATCTCCTCAAGTTTCTTATCCTCCTGCCCACCTTACATATATTGGTTTACTGAATTCCAGAATTCCTCCCTGGCTATAGTTTCTACACAGTGGGAAAGGCTGGGAACAAGCTCAATGCCATCCATATTTTAATTTGTACCACCAAGTGGTGGCTATGGTCAAAATTTGACAAATTTGACAGGGTCTATTATCATTATTATTGACATATGTTCACAATTCATAGCGAAAAAGGTGATTTTTAATGGCTAGGCCAGAAAAGTTGCGATGTGTTGCTCAGTTACCGAATGTAGGCTTTTTCAGGCCGGTGGGGATTCCGGCAAATGCCTTGCAGGGTGTTCGCCTTTCACTTGAGGAACTTGAGTCTATCCGTCTTAAGGATTTGGAGAGACTGGAGCAAGAGGAGTGCGCGCAGCAGATGCATATTTCCAGGCCGACTTTCCATCGGGTATTGGAATCGGCTCGAAAGAAGCTGGCTGATGCTCTGATTAATGGCAAAGCAATTCAAATTGAAGGGGGCAACTTTGAGCTTGCCCAGCGTCTCTTTAGATGTGGCAACGATGGACATGAGTGGAGTGTGCCTTTCGAGGCTATGGCACAGAGGCTTCCTCTGTCTTGCCCTGTGTGCTTCAGTGGTAATATCCAGCCCATGCCTTTGCCTCCATTTGCTACAGGCAGAAGATATGGCAAGAGATTTCGCGGTGGCAGATGCAGGTAATAAATAAAAAAGAAAGGAGGTGATAGAGATGCCATTTGGAGATGGAACAGGACCGTTAGGCTTAGGTCCGATGACTGGAAGAGCGGCTGGTTTCTGTGCTGGTTTTGGCAGGCCAGGCTTTGCCAGCCCAATGCCTGGTTACCACTACCCTTATGGTTACGCTCACGCAGCGCCGGCGTGGCCCAGGTGGGGCTGGGGATTCGGTCGTGGCTTAGGCCGTGGTTTCGGTCGCGGTTTTAGTCGTGGTTGGCGAAGATGGGGACTTTATGGATACCCCTGGTGATAAGTTTCGGAATTTCTTAAGGAGGTAATGAAATGTGGCATTGGCATGAATGTTGGCACCCTTGGGCGTGGCATCATGGATATGGAATGCCTTATGGGTATCCCTATGGAGGCTATGGCTATGGTTATCCCTGGAGAGCTATGCCCAAGGAAGAAGAGATAGCTATGCTTGAAGAACAGGAAAAATATCTGACTAGTGAATTGGACGGATTAAGGAAGAGGCTTGAAGAACTTGGGAAATAGAAAATTTAGATTGGGTTCCCGCAAAAATCGCAGATTTTTATGGGTGCTATAAAGGAGGTGAAAAATGCCTAATGGATATGGTAGGGGATTTGGAAGAGGGGGATGGGGATTCGGTTTCAGAGGAAGTTCTCCTCCTTGGCCTTATGTTGGCCTGGGAAGAGGAGGCTTACCAAGATGTGGCTATTTCCTCAGCGGAGCTGCGGGAATGCCTATCCCACCAGCTTATCCCTCTTATGGTAGACCTTGGACTATGCCTTATTATGGAGAAATAGCTTATCCAGGAGCTATGCCATATGGTTATGCTGGGGCACCTGTGGGGGCAGTGCCAGGAGCCAGTCCCTATGCTCCACAGATGACCCGGGAGCAGGAGCTGGATTTCTTGAGGAGCCAGGCGGAAGCAATAAAAAAAGAGTTGGAGCAAATTGATGCCAAGATGCAGGACCTAGAGAGTGAAAAGTAATAGACAACTTAATAAGGAGGTGAATTATGCCAGGATTTGATGGTACAGGCCCCCGTGGGATGGGTCCGATGACAGGTGGTGGCAGGGGATTATGCAGTCCTTGGGGGATAGGGGCAGCTTCCCGTCCATATGGGAGATTTCAGGGAATGGGATATGGTTACCCCTACTATGGTGCAGCCCCGGTAGTTCCCGGTGCTGCACCCTTTGTTTCTCCGATGACTCGGGAGCAGGCATTGGACTTCCTGAGGAGCCAGGCGGAAGCAATGAAGGGACAGTTGGAGCAAATAGATGCTAGAATAAAAGAACTGGAGACAGAATAAAGCTGGAAAGAGGTGCATCATGAAAATCGCAGTATCAGCAACAGCTCCTGGTTTGGATGCTGAAGTAGACCCTCGTTTTGGGAGGTGTCAATACTTCATCATCATTGACCCCCATAGCATGGAGTTTGAGGCCTTGGATAACTCTAATGCTATGGCTTCTGGTGGGGCAGGCATCAGTACTGCCCAGATGATTGCCGGTAAAGGGGTGGAGATCGTGCTCACAGGTAATTGTGGGCCCAATGCTTACCAGACCCTGTCCGCTGCGGGTCTTCAGGTGATCACTGGCGTTGCCGGGAGAATAAGAGATGCTATTGAAGCCTACAAAGCAGGGAAGTTTCAGTCAAGCGCCCAACCCAGTGTAGGCAGTCATTTTGGGATGGGGGCAGGTATGGGGCCTGGTATGGGTATGGGGCGAGGCATGGGTAGAGGTATGGGCAGGGGAGTGGGCCGAGATATGGGAATAGGGCCAGGAATAATGCCTCAAGCAATGAGCTCAGAGCAAGAGATAGAGATGCTTAAATCTCAAGCTCAGATGCTGGGCCAACAGCTAAATGAAATCCAGCGCCGTCTCGAAGAGCTAGAGAAAGGGAGGTAAGCTATGCCAATCTATGAATATCAGTGTGCGCACTGTGGGCAGAAATTTGAAGTTCGCCAAGCTATTGGTGAGGATGACTCCGGTTTGAGTTGTCCCAAATGCCATACTGAGAACCCGAAAAGACTCTTTTCCTCATTCTTTAGCCGCGGCTCAAGTGAAACAGAACCCTCAGAGGTGAGTTGCCCAACTTGTAGTTCTGGAGTCTGTGGGCTGCCACCGATGGGGTAAAGTAAAACCAATTCTTGGCGGAGGTGAATTATGCCTAGAAGAGATGGCACAGGTCCTTATGGGCAAGGTCCGGGAACTGGCAGGGGATTAGGCAGTGGCGGAGGTAGGGGCAGAGTGGGTGGAAACCGCCCTGGCGCAGGTCCCAGCGGGAATTGCGTGTGTCCTAGTTGTGGAACAAAGGTTCCTCACCAGGCAGGCGTTCCCTGCTATAACCTGAGTTGCCCCAATTGTGGAGCAAAGATGATCGGGGAATAGAATGATAATATCTGTTGCCAGTGGAAAAGGTGGCACAGGAAAGACGTTGGTGGCTACCAGTTTAGCACTTTCCCTGAGTGATAACTATAAAGTTCAACTGCTAGACTGCGATGTGGAGGAACCAAACGCTAATATACTCCTGCGTCTATCTATAAATCAGAGCCGACCTGTCTATATTCCCATTCCCAAGGTGGACGAAACGAAATGCACTTATTGTGGCAAATGCGCTGAAGTCTGCGCCTATAATGCAATTGCAGTGCTTAAGAGAAAAGTGCTTGTGTTCCCTGAGCTGTGTCATGGTTGCGGAGCATGCTGTTATCTATGCCCTGAAGCTGCTATTACTGAGGAAGGAAGAGAAGTAGGAGTCGTCGAAATGGGGAATTCGGGAAATTTGGGGCTAGTTCAAGGAAAGCTTGCCGTTGGCGAAGCCAAGGCCCCACCTGTAATCAGGAAAGTGAAGAGGTATATTGACCCTGCAAATGTAGTAATCATCGACGTTCCTCCGGGAACTTCTTGTCCTGTAGTAGAGGCTGTAGAAGGGAGCGATTTTTGTCTCCTCGTGACAGAACCTACTCCTTTCGGGTTAAATGACCTTTCACTGGCAGTGGAGGTAATGAAAAGGCTGGGCATTTCATGTGGGGTGGTAATTAATCGTGTTGGGGTAGGAGATCGAGAAGTTGAGCAGTATTGCCATCGAGAAAGAATACCAGTTTTATTGAGAATCCCCCTGGAAAGGAAGATCGCCATTTTATATTCGAAGGGGATTCCCTTAGTGGAAGGGGTGCCTCGGTGGCATGGGGATTTTCTCAAACTTTTTCAGGACATCAAAGATATAGTCGCTGCTAAATCGGTGGCGAAATGATGGACTGGAAAGAAGTTACTTCAGATGGCAAAACGCAATATATAGCTGGCACAAAGAAGGTAACTCAGAGGAATACATGAAAGAAATCGTAGTTCTTAGTGGCAAGGGAGGCACAGGGAAGACATCTATCGTTGCGTCATTTGCATCCCTAGCTAGAAGTAAGGTATTAGCCGACTGTGACGTAGATGCCGCCGACCTCCATCTTCTGCTCAAGCCTGAAGTCAAAGAAGCAAAAGAGTTCTGGAGTGGGCAAGTTGCCTTTATCGACAAAGAGAAGTGTACAGAATGTGGCTTATGCCAGGAATTGTGCCGCTTTGGAGCCATTAGGGATTGTCAGGTTAACCCTATTTCCTGTGAAGGGTGTGGCTTCTGCTACCAGGTTTGCCCTGTTAATGCCATCGTTATGAAGGATAGCATGAGCGGATATTCGTTTATCTCGGAAACCAAATACGGTTATTTATGCCACGCCAGGTTGGGTATTGCCCAGGAAAACTCAGGAAAATTGGTGGCGCTGGTGCGGCAGAATGCCAAGCTCATCGCTGAGAGAGAAAATTTAGACTACATCATCACCGATGGTTCTCCGGGCATAGGCTGCCCGGTTATTTCCTCGCTATCGGGTGCCAGTCTGGCATTGCTGGTGACCGAGCCCACGCTATCAGGGATGCACGACCTTGAGCGTGTCATTGGTGTTTGCCGCCACTTCGGTGTTCCTGTTTTAGTTTGCGTAAATAAATATGATCTCAATGAAGAGAATACCTATCGGATTGAAAGCTATTGTGCTAAAGAGGGAATAGAGGTGGCTGCCAGGATTTCTTTTGATAATGTGATGACCGAGGCAATTGTTCAGGGTTTGCCGGTAGTAGAATATTCCAACAACAAGGTAACGCAGCAGATAAAAGAGCTGTGGCAAATTATTCCAGCCAAATTAAAAAAATAGGAGGTAGAGATGCCAATTCATGAATACAGATGCTTGGAATGCGGGAGGATTTCAGAGATATTTCTCCACAGCCTTAACAGCCAAAATGTCCGATGTCCAGCGTGTGGCAGCTACAAGCTGGACAAACTTCTCTCCGCTTCGTATACTCTGAAGACTAATGCCTCTACACCCGGCGCGACTTGTTGTGGCAGGACAGAGCGTTGCGAAACACCTCCCTGCTCGTCAAGCGACACTTGCCGGAGGGATAGGAAATGAGATTCGCAGTACCTGTGACAGAGGGTAAAGTGGCTGCTCACTTTGGCCATTGCAGCCATTTCGCCTTATTTGATGTTGATGAAGCGACTAAGGCGATTGTAAAAAGGGAGGTCATACCATCACCGGGACATCAACCCGGATTTCTTCCTGCCTGGCTGGCTGAAGAAGGAGTTTCCGCTGTCATAGCTAGCGGCATGGGTTCCCGGGCCCAGGCTCTTTTCAACGAGAATCACATTGAAGTCGTTATTGGCGTGCTTGGTGACGACCCTGAGAAGGCTGTTCTGGATTATATAAAAGGCAAGTTAGCAACGGGCGATAATATATGTGATCATTAGTGAAAGGAGGCAAAATGGCTAAAGAACTTGATGTCACGTGTGCGAAGTGTGCCAAAAGGCTGTGTGATCCGGTCATAGGGGCTAATGAGGTGCCTTCTGTTGATGAGGCTCCCCATTTCTGTCCTATGAAACTGTTTCCTGAACTCATTGAGAAAGCTATCATGGAGTATAACAAGACAGAGGTCAAAGAATTTGCTCGCCTGGCATCAGTGCAGGAATTCGAGTGTTATGAGCAGACGGAAAAAGGGTTAAGGACCAAGTTTCCACGAATTGAAGAGCTGGTCCAGTTCGCTGACAAATGTGGCTATCACAAGCTGGGTATCGCTTTTTGCATCGGCTTAGTGAACGAAGCGCGCATGCTCACCGGTATTTTTGAGAGCAAAGGATTCCGAGTTGTCTCTGTTTGCTGTAAATTGGGTGCCACGGCCAAGGAAAGAATCGATATAAAACCTGAACAGAAGATTGAAGGGCCAGAAAATTGGGAATCTATGTGCAATCCTATAGCCCAAGCTGAGGTTCTCAATGCTGAAGAAGTTGATCTAGCTATCATGTTGGGACTTTGTATCGGGCACGATACTTTATTCATCAAATATTGTCGCGTTCCCATGACAGTGCTGGCGGTAAAAGATAGAGTTACAGGGCATAATCCTCTGGCTGCTTTGTATTTATCACAATCGTATTATGGAAGATTATTAGCTAACAGGAAGAGGGCAGATGTCTAGGGTCTGTTTTATAGAGTGTTCCCGAATGGGCGAATGAAAGGCTTTAACTATATCTGTGTGAATTGATTGGCATTCAAAATATCCATACGGGAGTATTTTTCAGCGATAACAATTTGGACCTTGAGGGTATGATTAAAGAGGCGAAATAGGGAACAAATGATTATTGTTGGTCTGACAGGAAGCGTAGGCACGGGCAAAAGCACAGTAGCTAATTTTTTTAAGGAATTGGGAGCTTATACAATTGATTGTGATGAATTGGCGCGGGAGGTAACTTGTCCTCACTTAAGGGCTTGGAAAGAGATAGTAGAGTATTTTGGAAAGAACTGCTTAAATGCAGACCTGACCATCAATCGGCAGAAGCTGGCTGAGATAGTATTTTCCGATAGAGAAAAGGTGGCAAAGCTAAATCAGATAGTTCATCCCGAGGTGTTTAAGGAAGACGAAAGAATTACAAATGAAATCAAAAGCCTTGACCCCCATGCTCTAGTTATTAAGGATATTCCGTTACTGTTTGAGCTTACTAGTCCTATATTCGTGGATAAAACAGTTGTTGTTTATGCCAGTAAACAAACACAATTAAGACGATTAGAAGCAAAGGGGATGAGTCGAGAAGATGCCCGCAGCAGGATAAAGTCCCAGCTTCCTCTTGAGGAAAAGATTAAATCTGCCGATTTTGTCATTAATAATGATGGCTCGTTTGAGGAGACAAAGAGGCAGGTAGAGGAAATATATTCTTTGTTAAGGAAAGGAGAGCAATATGGAAAGCAGAGGTAAGTGGGAGGCCTTTTACCAGGAGGAGGTGATTTGGTGAGTCAAATCGAGGCAAAATTAGAAGAAGCACTGAGTAAAGTGCTTGTCCCCGGGACCATGCGTAGCCTAATACAGATGAACTTGGTTCGAGGCGCAGAAGTTAGAGATGGCAAAGTGAAAATAACTTTAGCTTCGACTGCTATCCCTGCTCAATATCATAGTTGGCTGAAGGACAAAGCAGCGGCAGCAGTTAGTGAGCTTGCTGTAGTGGATGAAGTGACTGTTGACCTTGTCGAAGCCAAGCCCAAAGAACTCAATCAGATTGAGAAAATAATAGCGGTCATGAGCGGTAAAGGGTGAGTCGGCAAATCTCTGGTAGCTGGTTTATTGGCTTCCTCTTTTGCTCGGGATGGAAAGGACGTGGGCATACTCGACGCTGATATCACTGGCCCGAGTATCCCTAAAATGTTTGGTTTAAATGCTCGCCCCAGCGGTAGCGAGACAGGTATTTTGCCCATATTATCTAGGTCTGGGATTGAAATTATGTCCATGAACTTGCTTTTGCCTAGTGAGGATGAAGCGGTTATCTGGAGGGGGCCTCTCATGTCTAAAGCTATCACGCAATTCTGGGAAGAAGTTCTTTGGGGCAAGCTGGACTGTCTCATAATAGACCTGCCCCCGGGTACAGGTGATGCCCCATTGACGGTGTTGCAGGCAATACCTATCTCAGGGGTAATCGACGTTTTTACCCCCCAGGAGTTGACTGAAATGATAGTCAAGAAGGCGGTGAGGATGGCACAAAAGATGAATGTTCGAGTTCTGGGAGTAGTGGAGAATATGAGCTATCTCGTATTGCCTGAGACAGGTAAGAAGCTGGAAGTTTTCGGTAGGAGCAAGGGGGAGGAAATGGCTAAGGCTTCCGGAGCTCCTCTTTTAGGGAGGTTGCCTATTGACCCGGAGTTAGCCAGGTTGTGTGACGAAGGAAACATTGAGAGATATAATTCAGATGATATGTCTGAGCTTTTTGCCAATGTGGTCGCAGCTCTAGATGGGACGAATGAAAGGTAGCTATACACAGTCAGGCAAACTGATTGACCCGTGAAATCTTTTTCTAGAGGAGTAGAGAAAATGGCAGAAAAATCTAATGACTCGTTCAAAGAACTGGAGAAATCTGTTATGGAGGATATGAAAAAGCTCTACTCTGAGAAAACGATTGACCATTTCCTCAATCCGAGAAATCTGAGCGGAATTCCCGCCCCCGATGGACTTGCCCGAATAACCGGTCCCTGTGGGGATACTATGGAAATATGCCTCAAGGTGAGCAATGGCAAGGTTTTGAATGCTTCCTTCTGGACAGATGGCTGTGGCCCTAGCATTGCCTCGGGCAGTATGGTCACCGAACTGGCTAAAGGAAAGAGCATTTCGGAGGCTCAGAAGATTACACAGCAAGATGTACTGGATGCCTTAGGGGGACTTCCTGAGGATAGTCTCCACTGTGCCCTCCTGGCAGCCAATACTCTCAAAGAGGCAATCAAAGATTGCCTGGCTTTCAAGAAAGAGCCATGGAAAAGGGCTTATAGGGTATAAAAGCAATTCGCGTTTCAAGATACCAGCTATGTCAATTATTTATGGTCCAGTGCCGTCATGGAGACTGGGCAGGTCGCTGGGCATAGACCTTCTAAATACAAAAAGGAAGACTTGCTCCTTTAACTGTGTTTATTGCCAGTTAGGTAAAACTGGCCAGCTCATCATCGAGCCAAGGGAGTTCGTCAGCCTGGAACAACTAACCAGTGAAATCGAGTTGCTCAGTTCAATAAAGGCTGAATACGCCACTTTTTCTGGCATGGGTGAACCTACACTGGCCATTAATCTTGGTGATGCGATTGAGCTTGCAAGGTCAACGTTGGATTTACCAGTAGCTGTGCTCACAAATTCTTCGCTCATATTCCGAAAAGATGTAAGGCAGCAACTTGCCCATGCTGATACGGTAGTAGCTAAGCTGGATGTGCCCAATGAAGAGCTATTCGCTATGGTCAATAGACCAGCTCCCAGATTACATTTTGACCGGATAAAAGATGGCATCAGTCGTTTTAGAGACGAATATAGAGGTAAATTAGCTCTTCAAATAATGTTTATTGAAGATAATAGGGGTTATGCCTCAGCGATAGCAGCACTGGCTCGTCAGATTTCGCCTGACGAGGTGCAAATAAATACACCTTTACGCCCTTGTGCTGTAAGACCACTACCGCCTAAAAGCATAGCTAAGTTAAAGCGAGAATTTACCAATTTCGATAGTGTTGTCACTGTATACGAGGCGCGAAAGCGTAAAGTCATGCCGCTTGATTTGGCGGAGACATTGCGACGTCGCCCTAGGCTTGATGACAGCGTTGATTCTTCTAGGTTGCATGGAAGCTAAGCCGGAGGTGGAGCTTAATATACTACTGAAAAGCCGAGGAGAGGAACTCGAAGAGATGATTAAGTCTAAAATTAGCGTTTTTAACTCTTTAACCTCAGATTACGATGCCTGGTTTGAGGAAGAAGGAAGATTGATATTTGCTTCAGAGGTTGAGGCTTTGAGACAAGCCTTACCTTTGCTACCCAAGCCTTGGATCGAAGTAGGAGTAGGCAGTGGTCGTTTTGCTCAGGCTTTGGGCATAGATATTGGCTTAGACCCATCGAGCAAACTTTTAAGGATGGCTAAAAATAGATGCATAAGCGCGATCTTAGGCAAAGGCGAGGAAATGCCATTTCAGGATGGTGTTTTTGGAACAGTCTTCTTCGTTGTTACCTTGTGTTTTGTTGACTCACCTAAGAAAACTTTGGACGAAGCTACCCGACTCCTTAAAAGTGGGGGGAAATTGGTATTGGGATTGGTATTGAAGGAAAGCCCCTGGGGGCAACTTTATCAAAAAAAGAAAGAAACGGGTCATCATCTTTACAGATATGCTATGTTCTATAGTTATGGCGAAGTAGATATGCTTCTAAATCAAGCTGGCTTTTCTGTTGAACAAGTTATTTCAACGTTGTTTCAAAATCACGGCGAAGTAAATCACATCGAACTACCTCGACAGGGTTTCTCTACGGATGCTGGTTTCACCGTGATCTTGGCTGCTAAAGGTTCAACATAGAGACAACACAGTTCTATTAATTTTCAGGCCTGCTATCATAGCCGGGCATTAACTGATAGAATTTCATTGCCCAAAAAGTTGATATTATGAAAGAAAAGCAAAGTCTGGAATTGCAGCCCATCGGGATAATTCACTCTCCTTACAAGAATACAGAGGGAGTTCCTTATCAGGGCTATAAAAGTGAGGAGATTTCTCAGATAGAGGTGTTTAAGGACTTCGAAAAAGGCTTGCAAGACATTGAGGGATTTTCCCATATTATCGTTATCTACTGGTTTCATAATTCTCAGGGATATCATCTGTTAGTTAAGACGCCATGGGACGATAGTTTACACGGTCTCTTCACTACCAGGTCGCCGCATAGACCTTGTCCCCTGGGGTTGACTGTAGTGGAGCTAGTAGCCAGGGAAAATAATATCCTCAAGGTGAAAGGGCTTGACGCCATAGATGGCACCCCCCTTTTAGACATCAAACCGTATATTCCCGGGATAGACGAAAGGTCGGTTGTCAAACCTGGCTGGCTTGAAGGCAAGCTGAGAAAGGAAAGAAGCTGACAGCAGCTCATATCTCCATCCTGCTGGCTGTAGGGGCAGGCGCCGGTTTTGCCAGTGCACTGCTGGGAGTTGGTGGCGGTTTCATTACAGTTCCGTTTAGCTACTGGATTATCCTAGCTATGGGTGTCCATTCAGACATTGCCATAAGAATTGCCTTCGGAACAAGTTTGCTGGTGATTCTGCCTACAGCCATAAGTGGCACCTGGAAACATAATAAGAAGAAGGCAGTTCACTGGAAAACCGCCTTGATTTTAGGCCCATGTGCTCTGGTCGGCGGCATAGTTGGAGCCACCCTGGCTGCTCGCCTTCCTAGCGAAATACTGGAAACAGGCTTTGGAGGACTGGTTCTAGCTGTTGCCTTGTGGATGGGTTTGGGAATGATGCCAAAGTTGGTGAGGCAGACTGAAGAGCCACGGGAAAAATTTGGGCTTGTGGGGGCTTGCGGCTTCCCTATAGGCATGGTGAGTGGGTTGACTGGGCTTGGTGGCGGGGTATTGATAGTCCCCATGCTGGTGTTAACATTAGGTTTTCCTATGCAAATTGCTATAGGGACATCGGTGGCTTCAATAATATTTACCGTTGTTGGTGGTATTGTCGGCTATATCGTGAATGGACTTGGAGTATCTGGTCTGCTCCCTTATTCTCTAGGATATGTGAATTTGCCCATATGGTTGTGCTTGGCAGCTACCAGTATCCCCCTGGCCCAGCTTGGAGCCCGGGCAGCACATGCTCTGCCGGCGAAACCACTGAGGTATATCTTTATTGCTCTTATGGTCTACTCGGGCTTAAGGATGATTAGCGTATTCTAATCAGACACGGGGCTCCGACTTCTAAAAGGCACCGGCATCGGCGATGTGGCGACGCCTAGTAGCCTACCCAAGCTGAAGTATGGCACATATCTGTTTCAGGAACTCGAACCGGGTCGAGTAAAGACAGCCAAGGAGCAGCAGTCCCAGGATTATCAATATTATGGCACCCACCGGCCTGGTATACTTCGAGTATCGCTGGCCCAGGTTTGAAGTCAGAGCAAAAGCGGCTATGCCGAAGATAACAGCATCATCAAGCATGAACATTACGATATACAGTATGATGTATCCATAGTATTGGGGGTTGGTGAGGCTGGCCAAAGATAGAACTCGAGTAAAAACTGCGGGGATTGCCGCTGAACACGCGAATTCAATAAGATTCACCGAAAACGCCAGAGCTATAATCCCCATTATCGTTCCCCAGGTTATGGGGGAAGACACAATTCTCTGCATCCTGGTCATGGCCTTTCTTCGCGATTCCTCGTCGGTAACCTCACAGACAATAGCGCCCTTTGTCTTTATCACTTCCCTTACTTGCAGTATCCCTCCGCCCAGAGCTACCAATCCAATCACGATCGTCACCGCCGTGAGATGACCAATGAACTGCCGGTAGGTCTCAAACCATACGGTCATGAACAGAAAATACAGAATTCCGGAAGCCAGAACAAAAGAGCCGACAATCAGCCATATTCTCTTTCTATCTTTCAGGACCGCCACCAAGGACACAAGGTAAACAAGTACCCACATAGCACAGGGGTTGAAGCCGTCTACTAACCCTAAAATTGCCGCTAGAACCGGAAGCGAATAATCAGAGAGTGCAATCTCCCCTATCCATGGCAAAACAATCGTGTCTCCGGGCGTCTCACCTGCCGACGACGGGCAATTCCCCGCAAGGCATTGTTCCAAGGCTTTCTCAATCTCTCTACCCGTTGTTTCCTCGGATGCCCAACCACCAGACACCCAGCCATCATTCTTGGAGATTGCTATGATTGTTATGGGAAAGTCGGGCTCATCTTCTATGCTTAGCCTCTCAAGCATTTCGGATAACAGGGCGCTTCCCACAGGTGTAGCAGCGTTGTGCTCGACAATCTGGATTGAGTGTTTCTCGGCTAGCTTCTCATTGAACGACCTTTGTTCCTCACAGTGCGGGCAGCCTGGGAGAAAGAAGAAATCGATATTACCCGTCACCGTCGCTCCCTGACTAGTAAACCCGATGACCATTCCCAGGACTATCAGGGATATGATCAAGTACCTCTTGAATCGGTTCTGAAAGGTGTTTTTCGAAAAACTGATCACCCGATTGTATATTGACAAATGCCACCCCACGATAGCCTCCCCTGTTTAGGACTTTTTACAGGAAAGGCACGCTGCGCACATGTCGCCGCTGGGAAGACTATGCCCTTAACTAGAATCGCTATTTAATTTCTAACACCCAAACGTGCATTTTGAGCAAGATACTACATTGAGTGCTATGCTCTTACGGACCATATTACCGGCGATATCAGATACTACTACTGTGACCATTGTGTTTTCAAGGTACTTATCCGGGGCAATCCAGATAATCATAGAACCGTCATCGGAAATCTCGGAAATCGTGCCATCCTCGCATGACCAATTGTATGACAGTTCAACGCCCGTGTCTTCAGTGGTGCACTCAATTTGATACTCTTGTTCTTTTCCGACCTTGTATCCCCAGGAGTATGTCTTCAGATAGCAATGCTCCGCCGTGACAACCAACTCTTCAATAATCGGTGGTTGTTTTGTCACCACGCTAACTGGCAGCCATTGTGTATCCGCACTACCATGAGCATCGGTAACCACAATTGTGACATCGTATATGCCAAGTTCTTGGGGAGCAGTCCAGGTAACTTCAGGGCCTGTACCTGAAATATTACCTCCGGTGGCTGTCCACTCATAGCTCAATTCGTCGCCATCAGGGTCTGAAGCATCACATATCACCTGGAGATTACCCGAGGGACGAGTCCAGACTGCATCGGCTATCAGGCTGTTAATAGTTGGCGGCTTGTTGGCTCTCACCTCGATGGTTACCTTTTTTGTGATTACTTCACCACGGCCATCGGTCACGTTGACTGTAACGTCGTAGAAGCCTACAGCGTTGGGGGCGATCCAAATAACCGTTGCTCCTTGACCATTTATTTCACCTCCACTAGCCGACCAATTATAGCTTAGCTCGTCACCATCGCGATCTGTAGCATTACATATAATCTGGCAGCTACCCGAAGGCAGAACTCTCTCTGGCTCAGATTCCAGGTTGGTGATAGCTGGGAGATGATTGGCTAGCATTGCGTTAAGCAGGATGGTAAGCAGCACTGCTGCCACCACAATTACCGTGATTACCAGATATCTTTTTCTATTCATGTATTTACCTTTCTATGAAGTCTCTTTAGTTCAAGTCTGTATCCAGGACATCGTGTATATTACCATTCTTGTAGGGATAATGGAAATTATGTGCAGCATTTGTTCATAGTTTTCTTTTCCCACCATGTTCGGATGTACAATGCTATTGTAAATGCTTGGGGAAGGTTTTTTGGTCAAAAGCGAAATCTATACTAGGGACAGCATTATGGGCACTTCGGTTAGCAAACCCACTACTGTAGCCAGAGTCGCACCCGACGCCGCTCCAAAGAGAGTGGTGGCGACGGCTATGGCAACCCCAAAATGATTGCTGCCAGCGATGATGGTAGCCGGGATAGCGTTGGCGTATCTGAGTTTCATAATACGGGCAGCCAGATAAGTGATGCCGAAGACCACTAAGATATTGACTAGGATGGCCAGGGTTACCATGCCGACTATGGCCGGCAATGCAACTATAATATGACCCTGGTAGATGAAGAGGACGACCAGCGTGATGAGCAGGGCGATTATGGAGACCTTACCCAATTTGGGCTCCAGCCTGGCTTCGAACCATTCCACCCCTTTTCTCCGTATCGCCCATCGGTGGGTAGAATAGCCAGGCGAAGAAAGCCATGGTGAAAGGTTTTATCGCCCAGTTTACAATCAGGGTGAGCCCGATCGGCTTGGAGGAGCGAGCTGCTTTTATAATCTCCCCCCAGCTTATCTGAACCATAGTGGGATAAATCATGGCAAATAGTAGGATGGCGATCGGTATGGAAACATCTGCCACCTCGAGTCTAGCCAGTATATCGGAAAGTTGCGTGAATAGATGTCCTAATCCGACCCCGGCACCGATGCATAATGCAACCCATAAAGTTAGAGACTTTCCCCAGATACCGAGTTTCCGTTCCTTTTCAGCCATCCAATTGTAGCTTAGCAGAAGCTGTTATGCACATAACCGCATATCAGTCGCAAAAAGTTATTTCTTTATTGCTCT
>Ga0172366_10001426_pt1 | contig 18484 bp, 19 predicted proteins | sample LakKivSesite69cm_FD_114533 | JGI IMG/M metagenome (GOLD analysis project Ga0172366, IMG submission 114533) | Sediment microbial communities from Lake Kivu, Rwanda - Sediment site 69cm | ecosystem: Environmental > Aquatic > Freshwater > Lake > Sediment | place: Rwanda: Western Province, Lake... | reverse complement strand
ATAAAAATCGGTGTATTTCCTTTCAAGCCCATTCGGTCCTTGTCTAGTAACTATCTTCTCTGTTTCCCTCGCTAACTCCAAGGGATCAAAAGGTTTAAAGCCGGGAGTCAAAAAACGTTGATATTCTTTCATCTAATCTCCACGATTTATATTCAGTTCTGAAGCAACTTTTCTACATTTACTCTCATGATAGGCAATGATGGATAATTCAGTGAGAAGCACGTTGCATTTCCTCTTATTCTAGCCCTTTAGTTTTGAGACATTCTAACTCTATTAGCTTTTTCACGTAGTTGCCAAGGCGTTACCCGTGACCCAGATCAAGTCAAGGCGATGGTGGATGCTGGAATGGAAAAGTTCGGAGCAATCGACATTTTGGAGCTTTTCAGGTCTTCACTTCGCGGGCTTTTTGTATAGCTTTTTCTCTTTGTTTCTTGCCAACATAAAGTCCATTTTTTACACAGTCATCTAGAATCTTAATGCGTTCTTTAACTGATTTTATATGGTTAGCTTTCATAGCGCCATGCAAAATTTCGGTAACCCAATCTTCGCCTACCTTTTCCAAGGCCTGTTTCACTGCTTTATGCCATCTAGGTCTCGCCATAAAGACTCCGTGCTAATTACATTTTATAGTTCGACTATTTTGTTTTTGCGCGTGGTTTGCAGACATCAATGTAGAACTTGGTTAGTTTTTATATCTGAGAATATGCAGAATCGTAGTAAAGGCTTCGCCAATGAGCTCCTTTGAGAGAGAATTTAAGAAATACGCTGTAGTTTTCGCAGATATTAGAGGTTTTACTGAGTTGTTCAAGCTGCACGATTCAGAACAAATGGAGATGATTGTGGGAGATTGGTTTGTAACAGCATACGAAGAGAAAATAGCAAAATTCAACGGATTCGTGGACAAATTTCTTGGAGACGGAATGCTTCTTCTTTTCTCGGGAACGAAAGATGCGTTCGACGCTTGCTGTGCATTGCTAGGATTGGCAAAGAAAATTGATGAGCATTTGAATGGAAAACTAGCCAAAGGGTGGCTTGGTAAGGAGTTTTCCATCGGGATTGGATTGGAGTATGGAGAGGTCGTTGAAGGCAAGATTCATTGGACACCAAGAACACATTTTGAGAATTGGAGAGTGTATCAACATGGCTTCGAGGCTAGGGGAAATAGCAAAACCGTGGGAGATTCTGGTCGGGAATGATGCGTATGTTCAACTCAAAGAAAAGGTTGATGAAAAGATATTTCAGAAAATAATCCGAGAACGCCGTAAGGGTGGGGAATATGACTGCTGGCAAGTGTCAGCAGAAGCTGTCTTGTAACGAAACTCTCAGAAGGCAAGCCATCTTCACATTGTTTAGCAGCAATTTGGAACTGAAGGTTACCATTAAGCATTTATTTCTGTTTTGATAAGATTCCGTATGTGAAGTTGATGAGCTACAAGAGCACGAGAGCCTATCACGTTGATTTGCAGACCATTTTTGAGATAATCAAAGACATAGTTGCTACGATTACGCTTGCAAAATACTTATACGGATTTTTCAAGAGGGCAAAACCACATTTCTGTGTTCTCGTGAAGTTTGTTAGACGTTTGGGGCATTTCATGTATAACACAGACTATCTTGACGATGGCTCCAACGATTATTTAGGAGACTGCTCTTGGCGTGCGTCTCATAGCTCTACCGAGGCAAGAATTTTCTTCGGCATGCTTTCAATTCTCGATAGAAAAGACTGGGAGAGCGAGTATGACTTATTCAATTCCTTAACGAAAGAAACCAAGTCCATGAGCATTCTGATCAAGTCTCCCTTTGTGTCTCTAGCCGAGTTTGATTACACTTATCCCCGTCTTCCAAAATACTTGTCCAGAATCCCCATTCAGTTTGTCTTTCGCAAAACATAGATACCGTTTAACATCGATATTTGAGGGATACCTTTTCTTCGAATAGTTCCACAAGGCTAAAAGGTATTGTTCCATACGTAATAAGCATTGGAAGTATTCAATCAGCGAGTTCATCTCTATAGCATCGGTTGGCTATCCCTCATGAAAATGATTGCAAAGTGTATTTGACAAAAGAGGAATGCGTTGAAATCGTGGGCTTGAACCCGTAATCCACCAACTAATTGTGTGGTCGTGATGCATTTTCGTTAATGAAGTCATCGAGTATTCATCATGCACCGATGTATCTTAATACCTCTTCAGTAAATTCCTTAGTGGTCGCATTAGTAAACTCAGGGCGCTTTATGAGACTGTCATGGGATGCTTTCAAGCTGTCTATTGTCTGGAGTTTTACTTCTTTGTGAGACTCATCGGTTCCCCAGATAGCATAGACGAATTTCGTTTTGTTGGATACTTTTGCGAGGTGATTTTGCAATATATCAAATGCCTTATAACGTCGGTCGTCTCCAGGAAATTGATTAAAATATTGGCTTGAAATAGGATATTGTGGATAGTTATGCGTTTTAAATTCGATAATAGCCGCGAAACTGTTTAGCTCGTCATCCCAAATGGCAGCATCTAGATTTCCGGGCCATGGATTTTGGGTTTTTGAAGCCAAATAACATTCCATCATGGTCATGCCGACTTTAAACGTCTTGACTGATGAAAAACTTCTCCCACGGAATTTGAGTATAAAAGACTCTAGGTCGTTTGTGTCACCCTTGAATTCTGCTTGTAAGTTAATTTGATTATTTTCGCGTTTAATTTGGTAGACAATTACGGGTTCAGATATCTGTGACGCTTTTATTATTGGATAATCGATGGGCCACAAGGCAATATAAAAAGGTACTTTCAATTTTTCAGAAAGAACGCAACGCAATTTCCACTCTGGTTCACTCTCAAGTCTAAAAAGTGAACCCATAACTTGGCTTTTTTCTAAAACTAACTTACCGTCCTTTGAATTATATTCGCGCCTTTGCATCAGAGCCGTGACTAGCCCTTGCTTTTCATTGATAACAAATCCATCAATGTCTGTTATTTGTCCTGCTTTCATATTTTCACGCATCCAGCAAAAAGGATAGCAAGGCACAGGCGGAAACTTTGTGAAGGCCCCGGGGCAAACTTTTGGATTAATTGGATTTAAGATATGAAGAGACATACTCTCTTACACCTCAGTTCTGAGACGTCTCAGACCTTGTAACTCCTTCAGTCCTTGCTCTATTAGTTGTCTTTCCTTGTTAGTTAGTCCCAGCGCAGCAAGGACCGATTGGTCAAGTGAGAACCGAGCATTCTCCTCAGATTTCAAAGCGGACCCCAACTCATCCTTTAGCTCAGGTTCAAAGAGCCCTTTGTCTTTCTTAGATCGACTTCTTAGTGGTTGCAATCGTTCCTCAATTTGCATCCTATTTTTCTCTGCATTAACAAGATTTTCGAACGCTTCAGATATTCTGCTGATCTCTTGGTTGGCGAGCAAAGAGGGATCTATAACTGGCATACGTTTTAACTCATATGCAGCGAGTTCAAGAACACCACCTCCATAAGACCGACCGTAGAGCTCTGTTAGCAACGCACCTACAGACGAGTTAAGGAAACCCAAGATGACGAGAACATCTTGCTTTCTTTTTGGTATTATGTAGTAGAATAAGTTTGCTGCTTGAGCTTCGGCTTGGTTCCACAATGCTTTTGGTCGTTTATCCATCATCTTGACAAGAAGAATTGGGGCAACCTCAAATTCAGGCAGAGCATACCATGGATTTCGATTCTTTAAGGTTTCCAGTTTGGGCAACCTTCGCATGCTTCGTTGAAAGCCCTTTCTTGGTTCTACCTCAAGCTTTTCTCCATATTGAATATATTTTAGAGCGTTTGTTCCCTTTAAATCACTCTTCGACATGTTGACTGTGAATAAGTAAGTTGCTATTTCTTTGTCGATTACAAGACCTTTCACATTCTTTGGCGAGTGGACACAAGGTGTGAGAAATCGAGACTCGATTTGATGCTCCTCGATTGTATTCTTATCTAAAAAAAAGAATTTGTCATATCCTGTTGTTAATCCTCTGAAAATTTTCGCCAAACTACTTAACGGTTTGACTCTTTTGTTACTTACTATTCTTTGGAAAACTGGCGGTGCTCTCAAATGAATATTCCATTTTCCTTCTTTTAGATCTGATTGACGTATGACGTTTATTCTGATTCGCCCATCTTCAAAACTCTCTTTTGCTTGGCGAATTAGACTCAACTGGGTATTAAATTCCATTTTTTCCTTTACCCGAACGAACCTCACAAGGTTGCTATCGCGACTTGATTTTTGTCTGTCTTTTTCAAGTATAACGACGGTTGTGTTTACTTCAGCATCAGGGAATATGGCCCTATCAAATTCGATTATATATTCTATCTTGGCATTCTCTAGAAGAAATTTCTGAAAAGGCTCTCCATAATCAACCTCTAGCCATTTGTTTGAGGATATGAAGCCAAGCCTTCCCCCATTCTTCAAAAATTTGATTCCATGAATGTAAAAATAGATGTATATGTCACTTTGCTTGTCTAGAATTATGCTTTCATTTCTAATTTCAGTCAAAGAGCCAAGATATAGTTTGAACTTGTATTCTTCCTCAAGGAGATTTTTAATTTTCTTTTTTTCCTTGAAGCCCAAAAGCTCTTGTTCAATGTAGGGTGGATTGGCGACAACAATATCAAACGCTGGCGGTATCTTAACGAAAGCTGATTTACCTTCAGTGGTTATGCTTTCAAAACCTGAGAGCGTCTCTTGACCCGGTTTAATATCAAATACATCATTCACAACAACGTTGACTTTTTCAATTCTTGCTCTTGAGTTTTGGACTGCCAAGTTGATGACCGTCAAGTGTGCTGGAAATTGGTTAATATCGACTCCGTACAGTTGATTAAGGATTTGTTGATGCGCTTTCTCGGCAAGTGGTCCTTCAATACTCTTTGGAAATTTGTTTAATTCACGTAGTTTCTGATAAGCACGCACCAAAAAACTGCCAGACCCGCATCCAGGATCTAAAACAACATCTGTAGGGTTTTTTATTGTCAATTGTATTATCGTATCAACTATTCCGATTGGTGTGTAGAATTGGCCTAATCGTTTTCTGTCTAACGGCGGTATAAGTTTTTCATATATTCTTCCGATAAAGTCGCTTTCCATTGTTGAGAAGTCATACTGATTAAGTGTATCGATTAGTGTTCTGAATCTCTCTTTCGCTCTGTCAGTAAAGGGTATTTCACTGATTAGATCGCTCTGATATATTGGAGCGTAGTCAATTCTGCTTACTTTTTCATAGTATTCATTTAGTGCTTCAAAGACATCCTCCTCTTCTTTTATGGAAATAGGCACCAGCTTAGGGTAGATGGTTTGTACTACATAGTAGAAAAGCAACTTGTTCAACTGTAAATATGTCGTTTGTTCCGCAATTTTCCTTATGTTGTCATCATTTTCTTCAATACCCTGATTTGCCAACCAATCAGAGAATCTATCCTTAAACTCCTTGCTCTTCAACTTCTGTTTCAGTGAAAAAAGAAATTGGTCGTAAAGATCTGAAAAAGCTTCATGCAGAGCGCTAACCAAAGAATCGTCTAAAGGTTTTGCCTTTGCAAGGATTATCCCTAGTCCTAGCTTGAGGATTTCTTCTGCCCAATAGGGCGTCTTGGCATACTCAAAGGATGCAATCTCGCTTTCAAAAGCTTTCTTCCCGGGTATTACTTGGAACAGTACGATTCTCTTAGCATTGCAAGTACAATAGTATGGGTATCCACCAATATTGGCATAGTTAACTGCTTGAGTTATCACCTCTGGGTCTCTGGGTTCGATGTCTCTTTCAATATGTGCTATCTTTTTCTTGAATTTCGCCTCTACGACCAGTAGTCCCCTTCCGCCTCTGTCTATAGCAAGATCCGCCCGTCCTCCGTCAATGGGCTTTTCAACATGGAAATCAATCTTGTCGAGAACTTTTAAGACGCCTGCTCCTTCTCTAAACTTTTGTAGAATGAAGTTAGAAACGAAATCTTGCTCAGAGACCGGTTTACTTGACATTTGTTTTCATATTATTGTTATGCATTGCAAGTATAAAATGAATTTGATAAAATGTTATGCTGGATATTTAAGCAGAGTAATTCGTCTTACTATATCAATCATTTCAGCTTCTTTAGTTTTTTCGATTTTATTATAAGGTTTTTGTATTACATAACCGGGCGATTAGAATTCTTAGCTTCTTCGCCTTCAATTGCTTGAACCGCCTCACTAATGCGGCGTTGCAATTCTTTTAGGCATTCCTTAAGCCGAGCATCTAGGACATTAGCATTTTTAGTTATTTCTTCTGCGCTAGTTACAATCCTTCCAGCTTAAAAGGCAAAGCTACGGCCTTTCTCCCTCTATAGTGCCAATTTGGCCCTCACCGAAAGAGTCATGTGCGCGTTATTTAGGCAATAATCTCCGATTTGTTACTACGGCTTTTTCAGCAGTTTTTTCTAGGGCTTAACACTAGTATCCCACAAATAATTGAAGTATCTGACAAAAGAGTGGTATAAGGGTGAACCCTCAGCGATTTGGTAGTGTTTCTGGCGGTGACGTTCAATACCGCTTGAATAAAACGAAGCGAAGAGGCAATCGTCAAATATGAAGAGTTGCCATACAGGTAATTCGCTGTACAATTTAACTTGGATATCAACAGCATAGTTGTTTTTTAAGTCATTGGCTGCAACTATACTGTCTTCTATGAACCTGATGAAATCTTCTTCTTTTTCACCTATTTCTTTCGCTCTGATCCTGATGCACTCATGGGCCTCTGGATTAAGTAAACATAATCTTATCGGGGCTCCTTTTCTTCCACCCCGCTTTGTCATTGGTTCGAAAAATGGGGCTTCCACAGGTCTTATTATATGAAAAGCTTGAACAGCAAGTATCCCAACTCTATGTGAATTCTCGATTCTTTCAGCAATCAAATCCTTGCATGCGGTCTGATTCTCGAAAACATCGATAATCCCTCCCCTTCGGATAATTCTTACATGTCGTAGAAAAGTGGGAATGGAAATCGTGATTACCAACGCAACGGCAAAAATGCCTACTGCGACGATCATGTTGTATGTTATGAAGTACGCTATTGTACCAGTAGCAATTTGAATGATGAGTCCGATAAGAATGCGTTTAACTTCAGGCGTGAGTTTCATGCTTTTTCAGCTATGTTTTCAATCACGCTTTAAACTTTGTGTTTTTTCTTATTTCAAGGATCCATTTTGTGTTAGATACGACAAGCTCTACTAGAAAGATGATGAAGAACTGGAATACCTCAGCACGATACCCTAGGTCGTCCCATGTATCCTTTTTTTGCAACTTCACATCTTTAAACGTTTGGTCACCGTAAATGTTCATAGAAAAATTTTCCAATAACTATATGAAAGACGCAAGACTATTTGCGTTCTATGCGAACGCTTTCAAAATATCAGATTAAAACACTAAGGTTACAGCGAGAGGGTAAAACCCTCAAGGAGATTTGTGAGATAACCAAATATTCGCAGAAAAGAGTTAATGAGGCTCTCAAGAGAGCTGAAGGGAATATACAACGAGCTATCGAAATCCTGAGGATTGCGTCTGAAAACGGGGGTATAACAGAAGAAGAAACCCAGAAACTACGCAAAATCCTTAGCAAACCTTAAATCCTAGAGTGTCACCAGGGTACCCTGGGCAGCCAAAAAACGCCATGCGGTTTAACAAAAGAAGAAGTAGAAACAAGAAAAAAGCAACTTCTTCCTCTATTTAGGAAATTAGGCAACTCGCTTCTAATAAGGCAAATTGAACAATGCAATAGCAGTTTCTTTTACGAGTTCAAAGTCAAGCAAGCCAAAAAAGTAATGATGAAAGCTAACGAGATGTTTTCTGGTGACTTGCCACTAGCCCTAAGCGGCGGGAAAGACAGCTTAGTAGTTCTCCATATTGCTTTAGAAGTAAATCCTAATCTTGAAGCAATCTATAATAATACAACAGTCGAGTTTCCTGAAACAATACTACATGTCAGAGAGCTACAGAGAGAGTGGGGCTTTTCGCTACACGTAACCAAGAGCGCCATACCTTTTCTCAAGGCAGTTCAGCAGAGAGGCTGGGCAGATCATGAAAATCGATGGTGCTGCAAGCCTTACAAGGACGAACCTGCATTTCAGTATATGGTATCTAGAGGTTTCAAGGCTGAAATAACTGGAACAACGAGAACAGAATCCATCTACCGCAGAAGCCTGACTCCTATAAAAATTCCAAAAAAAGAACCATTCATATTACGAGTGAACCCGATATATGATTGGAATGAATGGGAAGTATGGAGATACATCAAAGAGAATGACCTGCGCTATAACCCACTTTATGACAAAGGATACAGGCGGATCGGGTGTTGGTGTTGCCCTTTAAATGGTGTTTCCCATTATGAAAGGCTACGGAGAACCCATCCGAAACTCTTTAACTTCCTTTGCTCGTTAAGGCCAACTCACCCAAGCATAGTTAAGCTAAACTGTCAAATTGCTTGTAAGCCATCAGAAAATTACGCCAAACAAGAAAGTTTGCATTCGTCATAGTTCTGTCGTCTGCAACATAATTCGATCTCTTTGAGAATTTTCTCTTTGAAGTTGCGCATGCCCACATGGGTAGGTGGATTTAGGTCGAAATACTCTTTAACTAAAGTACGCATGCGCCATTCAGGAATATCTGTACTGACGCAATAAACAAACACCATGGCTCCTAGAAGTGGGCGAACCATTCCGATGAACTGTTTGCAAACAAAAAGATCGATGCCGGCTTCTCTTGCACCAAAATCATCGGTCGCAACAATAACGCAATCTTTCCTGATGCGGCTCATAAACAAGCCCAGAGCTACGCAATGCTTTTCACCATCACCCAATTTGTTATATCTTTCCTGCATACCCATTAGATTGAAGAATCTCTGAAGATATTTCAGGCAATGCGAATACTTCCTTTCTTCCACCAACCTTTTCTGACTGCTTTTTCGTTTCAAAAACAGATTGATATCTGGGATGAAGTCATCGTAATCCCCAAGCACACCTTGTCGGACTTTGTTCTCATATTCTTCCTTGACTTTATGTGGGAAGAATAAGTCAAACTGCCGATCGAGTCTGTCAATTACACGATTCGGAGGGCAATCTAACTTAAATGAAAACAATAGAGTATCAGTATCCATAACGCAAATAGGCTTATTACCCTTCATCATTGTAACACTTGATTGGCAATAATATATAAGGTCGTTCATATAAGATTGAGTTGCGTAATGAGTAGAGTGGCTCTCCATGTTGATATGGAAAGATTTCAATCTAAAAGATGATCCATTTATGGTTGCGCCGCCTAAGGACAAACCGGTATGGGCGGACAGAGAGAGTTTCATGCGTCAACTCAAAGATGCCATAAGGCGTTCGCTGCTAAGCAGTCCAAGCAGAATAGTTGCATGTATCTGGGGGGACTGGGGTGCAGGCAAAACTCATGCTATGACGTATTTCTCTAACCCTGACATAATGAAGCAACTTGTCAAAGACCTTAAACTTGAAACCACTTCACTTCCGATTTCAATCCCACTAACATTTCCTCTAGGAAATGTGCTAGACACAATCTACTTGGACATAATTGAACAGATCGGCGTTGATCGAATTATCGAAGCTTTAAACAAACTAGAATCCAAGACTGTGCGCCCCCCTGAAGTCTATCAGAAGAGGGTTTCGGAGTATATGGATATGAGAGTAGCCGAGGCCTTTGTAGCGCTAAAAGCACGCAAACCATTCATGTTTAAACGATATCTCTCCATGACCGCGACTTCCACAGAGCTGAAAAACAGTGGTGTTGCTCGCGGGATAGACACATTAAGCGATAAAGTGAGAACTGTCAGCGGAATCCTCAATCTGCTTACTGGCTTGATTGCCTCTCGCGTCTTTCTATGGTTTGATGATTTAGAACGCATAGGCGATTTGCCAGGAAGAGAAACCTACGGGTTCCAGTATTTTGTGAGGGATCTTTTGGATAATGTTCCAAATAACTTACTCATCATTTTTAACATGACATTGCTTCCTGGAGAAAAAGTTGAAGACAGAATGGCCTACTTGGGCGATGCAATACGCTATAGGATTTCAGACAGGATAACGGTTCAACCATTGACAAAAGATGAATACTTCTCTTATGTAGGCGACCTTTTGAGGTATTATAGATTGAAACCTCAGCCGCCTGAGTCAGAACTTTTCCCATTTGAAAAGCCTGCCTTGGAATTTGTCTTTTCAGAACTGAAGGCAAGACAAATGCCATTAGAACCAAGAAATGTCAATAATGCATTATCGTCTGCTTTGGCTGCAGCAATTAATGACCCTACTAAAAAAGAACCAAACATATCGAAGTCGTTCGTTGAACAACATGGCACTGATATATTTTCTAAGATTTCATTTCCAAGGAGCTAAAGCTTCACTATATATCCTCTGTCTGCTGGTGATACGGTCTGCACGTATCTGTACTGTAACCTCCCTGTTTTCGTATGACCTATGAGATCTTCTTCAAATTCAGAAATCGGAGCTGCCACAATAGATTGATTTTGAATCAAAGAAGCCATCGAATATTCGAAAAATTCATTGGCTGAAATCTTTCCGATCTCTGCTCCAGTCCCAAACAACTTCATGCTTTCTTCAAGCAGGCCATTCAACAAATCTAGCCTTTTTTCTCGGTCAAGATCACTCCAATATTGAACCTTATCTTTAAGCGACCCTGCATAAAAGCCTACAAAAATGCTGGGAAAACTGTCTTGTAACCATTCGTAATCAATAATGTCATTCTCAAAGAATCTTTCTATGTTCCTGTTTATATCGACTGAATTGGTTCGTTGGTTCCAATACGTTATGAACTTCAGGTCCAGCATCCACTCAATTCTAGGAGCTTCGATGTTCTCTAGATAGTACCTTTTTGGTTTTCTCCAAGTGCGCATCTGTTCGGCCCGTTTTCTCAGCAGATCCACCAAGTATAGCTTATTCATCTCCGTGGCTTTCTCAATTTTTCTATACAACTTAGCTTGGACTTCCTCTCTAAAAAGGCGTATTCTTTCCGTTTCACTTAGATTTAAGATTTTTATAAGCACACTCAGACTGTCATAGTCTTTCTCTAATAATGACTTCAAGGCTAGAAAAATCTGACCTACCGAAAGACTAAACGGGTTTTCTTTGGCTGACAAAGCTGAAATCGCCTTTCCTGTCTTTGAAGTTCTAAATCCTCTAACCTTAACCGTGAAGCCAAGCTCTTCGCATGTTTTGATGTACCTTCTAGCTGCACCTAGTGTCTTGATTTCACCTGTTAGTAGTCTTCTTTTCGCTCTAGCAACAGGGAGCCCCAAGCTATAATGTTCAAAAAACCTGCGGTTCTCCCTTGCCCAATTGAGGACGTTTCTCTTAAGTATCTCGATTGGCGTCTCTCTATCTTGAATTATGGAAGGAATCGAAACTAAATAGCCGAGTCTTCTAACCTTCACAGTTGGCGAAGTAAGCCTTTGAGGCTTCAATATCAAATCATATTTCAATTTTGCCAGATTCCTTTCGCTACCCAACTCTACTTTTGATTCATTATAAAACAAATATAATACTTTACGCTTCTATTAGGATTCTCGAGCGATTATGAGGCGTATAGGCGAACAACGTGAAAGGTAATCACATGAGTCAAAAAAGCGATTTTCTTCTCGAAAGGACTCAAAATTTTATACTAAGGGCCAAAGCCTATGGAATTGACTTGGTTGTTTGTGGCGGTTTGGCAATACATATGCTTTCAGATTTCCTAGGTCGAGAATCAGTAAGAACTTGGAATCATAAAGACATAGACTTTATCGTTCCCCTTTCGCAATTCTCAAAGGCTATCGCTTTCTTCAAAGAAATAGGCTTTGTAAAAGTCTTCGTTCCCTACAAGAAAAGACGTCTCACTAAGAATCATACGCGCCTGGGAAACGTGATAGAAGGTCAAAAGATACTGGTAGACATCTATGGTTTGCTAAGAATACCTATAGTGAGAATAGAGCGAAACAAAACTCAAATTGCCTTGATTTCTCCGCGTCTTGAGTTAGATAACTGGATTGACCGTAGACAGCGACTTGGCTCTAAGCCGGCCATTGATTTGTCGATCGAGTTTCTGAAAAATGTAGTAAATGACGACCTTATCAAAGAGGAAGATATCAGCTAAAGCCCAATCATTTTTGAGCCTTACAGAATAGGGTTCTAATTTGCGAGCACTCAAGCTGACACGACAATAATAACACGCATTTCGTGGTCTTTTCACGAAAAGAACGTGAAAAAGGCTTTAGAAGAAGGAAGTGGGGGGGTTAGGTTTATACTATCGTTTAAAACTGTCAAGTCGTGGGGGGTATGATCAGCCTACTGCTTACTCCTCATCATGCGCTATTCAGTCATAAGAGGCTGGAGAAACTCGGGTATTTTGCCATTAAAGAGAAAGTAGACGGCGTCTCTCGCAAACTTTAGGGTATATTCAAACTCATCCTTTGAGAGATTCAAGAAACCTTGAAGATCCAAAAGCTCTGGTCTTTTCCCCAAGACATAAATCGATAAATAGATATCAAACAATCTCGGAAGATCCTTTGAATTCTGAGACTTTTTCATAATTCGCGTTAGCAGATTGTATAGTTGATCAGAATATTCAGGGATAAGAGAGAAGTCCTCCTTTCTTATTGTCAATGGTGCGTTTAACACGGTTTTTGTGTATTTCATGATAAAGGAATACGTTTTATCAAGCAGTTCTTCTTTCTCTTTTGAGGTAAGTCTTCCTGAGACTAGTTTGTCAAGGAAGACTGGGCGCCTTTGATGTTCTGGAAGAGAGTACAGTGTCCCTGCTGACTGCAACAGACCTGCGCTGAAAAGTGAAGTTAAATCAATGGACAAGGCAGCAAGAGGGAATTTTGCGCTAGGATCTCTAGGTCCATCCTTCTGAAGATTCTGAATAGTGCCTTTAAGCAACTTGAGTTTATGGAAAGGGTTCTCCTCAATCCAAAATGCATCCCGCAGCAGTATTTCTTTCTTGTAACCCGTCTTCCATAAGATCTTCAGCAAAGAGAGGAAATTCCTGTCGAAGTCTGGTGAAAAGGAAAGAGTCCAATCTTTTGCACCTATACCCAACTCCTTTTCCATTTCATCAAGCCGAGAAGTATGCATAGCTCTAATTCCCAAATGTTCAGCAAATTGTACTATTGCAGGCGTTACATTTGGCCGTATCATGTAGGCAGCATCAGATGAATAGTATTCTAGTAATCCTCTAAGTTTCAAAATCGAAGAAAAACCTTTTTCGCTTTTTGTTTCAACCAGAATAATACGATGTGACAACGTGTCATCGAATTTTATGCCGATGACATCAATGTCCGTGACTTGGTCTTCATCATCTGAATAGATGAACACGTTCCTTCTTGCAAAGTACCCCAAATGCCATAAAAGGCGATGCGCCCTTCTTTCCAGTTCACGACCTACATCTAGACTCATAGCTTGAAAACCTCCTTTGCGAATTCTCTGGCCAGATCTTTTGCTTGCATTGCTTTGGTCGCTCTGAAGACAATCGAATCACCCGGGACCACAATTCCTGGTATCCCCATGGCTGAGGGATCTATTTGAGGGACGATCCACTTTTCTTTAAAAGCGTCCCGAATTGCTTCCAAATCGGCAATCTTCTCTTTAGAATCAGGCAAGATAAATCGATATCTATTTCCGAATGTTGGTTCGATCTTTACGAGTCCGGTTTTCACAAGTAGATCATAATCCGTACCTATAGCCGTAGCATTTCCTGCTTTTCCGTTGTCTAACAACCTACCAAGCAAAACTGCAGGGCTGAATTTCAGTTTCCCCGTAGATAATTCAGCTAATCTATACGCAAATTGAAAATGGGAGATGCCTGATTTTATTAGCTCAAACTTGTCGCCACGACCCTCTCTATCATAACGATTCCTTATGTCAGGCGTAAAATAGAAAGGATGGTTTTTTCCGTTAATGGACACAGGATAGCCCATGAGCAGTCCGGCACCTGTCATCTGGTTGATTGTCCTTTCATCAACTTCATTTTTCAATGTGCCATGAGGCACACCCTCATCGCTCAGGATTTTTTCAATGATTGAGCGTATCTTTGCTCTTTCTGGTTGGGTTTGATTTTCCAAATATTTGATGGTTTCAGGGTAGTTCTCACCGAATACTTCTGGAGAATAGAACCACTCATCATCTCTGTATTTGAATTTATCAACCAGACCGCTTTCACTAAGGTGTGCAAAGGCATTCTTGCTGGTTCCCACATCGAAATCAGCAACAATTTTGTTTACGGATTCTGATGGAACTGGAGACACAGCAGTTTTGTCAAAGAGTTCTACTGCGAGTTTCTCAACTGGATTAGGGTTCGATTTCTCCCACCATGTTCCGACTCTCTCCAGAAGGGCTGATCTGCTCGTAACGTTTTCTTCGATTCTGTTTTCATAGACTCGTACAAAGCCCCATTCGCTGAAAAGTGGAAGGTATGCTTTGTGAAGTTCTAGAGAGCTAATGTGTACTTGTTTATAAGCAATAGATTCAAGCGCCGACATCGAAACGATGTCTTGACCTTGTAACGAAACAAGCAATCTTGCGACTCTACCTGATGGAAGGGTGGCTCTAAAGTTACTTCCAAGGACAGGTGACTCGAAATTGTCCAGTACTCTCTCTATGTCAGTCACCCTTACAGCTAAACGTACTCGATCCATATCGTTCACCATTTAGTAGCATCATCAGATTGATCTGATTCACAGCACTCACTCTTCTCTAGTGAATGATTTAAGTATTCTTTTCCTGAGTATGCTGCGTTCAACACGACTATCTCTAATTCACTTCTCTGAAGATTGACAGTTTTAAACGCTCAAGCAAAATCAAAAGCTGCCAGCAATTTGAAGTCGATTTTCTACCAGTCTACGCTCAAAACGAGCGAAATTTGAGCCAAATTAATCTTCGAGAGATGGTGCAGGGGAACGGTATTTTCAAACTCAAATCCGATTCCGTGAGTTTCAAATAAGTCAGTAGCAGGTAGGAGCTAATTGCTGGCGTCTTGTATAGAATTTGTCTTCAAAGCATTGGACTGTCTGATATTATTCCACAATATAGCTCTATTGCAGCCATACGGGGACCTACTTCATGAAGTGGGCCTATTCTATATCTTGTCACTTTCAAGTAGCTTGGTTGGCCCCGGGTCAAATCCTCGACTGCTGTACGAGCGAAACGTGCGCGCGCAAGGATTTTTGACGGTGTGTTTTGTTGTGGGGGAATAGCGAGAATTATCTCGTGCCCAAAGCGGTCAACAACACCCAAGATATTTTCTTCTTTCAATTTTATTGGACTATCTATCACTTTTTCCGCTTCAATTTGGTATTCCTCGACAAAAGGCAGTGGACCTTGCTCATTTAATGAAATCGCAAATTTCTTAGCTATCGGAATCTTGTCAAGCACAACATAAAGCTCAATGTTGTCAAGGATGCCTTTGTTTAAGCCCTGATTAATCCATCTGGCTTGAACGTTATAGAGGAAGCCATAGTAACCTCCGAACCATTCCTGAACAACAAAGGAGACATTTATGGCTGCTTTCATTGCTTCTCTTTCTTGTGAAATGGTTTTGATCAAGCTTTCAATACCTACACCGAACCTAGCTCCGTCTGAACCAAAGTAAGCATCAATTGTCCAATAGATTTCCTCCAACCTGTAGTGCAGAGTTTTCAGATTGTCTGTGAATTTCCTAAACACCGCGATAGTTGAAGTCGGGATACTTTCCAAACTGATTCGACTGCCATAGATTGTTCCTGACGGAACGAAACCGAAGTCAAAGAAGGTCCCTCGGAACTTTCCCGGCATTTGAATGGAATCTATAGATTTCCCCTGAATAGTGAAAATCCCGTATTCCCTTTCCGTTTCAAAGTAACTCAATAGTTCATCTGCATTAACTTTGTCGGATAGGGAGAACGACTGCACTTCTTCTCCAGTTGTTTTGACAATGCCATCTTCGATGAGTTTGGCTAGCCCCTTATACACGGTCTGCCTGTGGAACCCTGTCAGTCTTGAAATGTCCGAGGCCTTTATCATTCCATCAAGCGCAATCACACGCAAGATCTGCTGAACACTTTCAGGATATTTGGAGATCCACATCGAGCATCACTGTCTACAAATCAGAGGATATTTGTATATTTAAGGCTTTTCATATACAAAGAACGGTTACAATTCAAGGGTGTGGTGTGGTTTGCGATTTGTAGTCCTTTAAAGGACTACATTTAAATATCACCAAGATTACTATATAATGTGATGAAAATGGTGTCCATAGTCGTTCCGGAGAATTCGCTTATTGACTTGATTAACGCAGGGCTAACTCTCAGATTCTACGATAGGAAAAGTGTGAAAACAGAAGTGCACTTCGTAAAGGTGAAAGAGAAGGAGCAGTTCTGGAATGATATTGGAAAGTATATCGACCAGCGGGATCATTCATTGCTGATATTGAATTTTCCTTTACCGACAGAAGACATACTGAGAAAAGTCAATCTGCAGCCCTACGAACATTCGATTGTTAACGTCCCAAGTCACCTTGTAACAATAACACAAAAAAGCAAGAAAATACTGCTCGAGAAAGGGATAGTTTCAATGCCTGAGAGGGACGTATACAAGTGCTTTCCTGGTGAATACACTGATAAGGTCGAAAAGAGGTGGATGAATATCGGAAGAGCTATCTCTTTTGAGAGTAAATTATGGTCAATAGACGAGAGAACAATTCGAATCATAAAAGGCATATTGAAAACTATGGGGGAAGACCCACATCTAGCAACCCAAAAAATCATGGAAGATGACGCAGAGTTCCTGTATGAAGCAGGTGGAGAAGAAATTCCAATATTCAAACATTTGGATAAACCTGATCTAGAAGTTATTTTTTCCAGATGCTCGGGTTTTGATCTCTTCAAAGCTGCTTTCTACCATTTCCTTAATTGCCGGAAAACGCCTCTTGCAGTCAGAGGAGAAGATGAATCTGTTTTCCTGACAGAAGCACCAACCTTTGCGTACTTTATCTTCAAAAAGTGCAGAATCACACCTAAGGAAGAGATCAGATCTGGACAAGGAGCCGCAATAATTACGCCTCTCTTAGATGAAACAGACATGGGAATATTGATTGGGAGGCTCTCCCAGACAAGTATTCGAATAGAATTCGGAAAACCGAGAAATGTTGTCCAGAAGACTTTAATGAGAAGACTTGTAGGAGGAAAAGGGCCTAAGGGTCGTGTTTATCATTCCATCAAGGAAAAATATCCAGATCTGGAAGTCATGCATGAACACACTTTCAGCACCGAAAAGAGAATAATATATACCCCGAGGAATGCCTTCGAGAATGTCATAGACACCTTGAAAGAAACTGGTACCCAGTTCAGAATTGTGGCTTGAAGTACTCATCCAAACTTGCTCTGAAGAGAGTTGTCAGTTACGATTTCATTAAAATTCTCAAGTGCATGTATGGCTCTATTGGTAACTAACAGCGGCCCTTATAGCATGTCGCCAATGTCAAGCGAGCGATTCTTTGTATTATTTCTCTCGTTTTTTGAGGGACCCTATCGACATTTCCATTTTTAATCACTTCCCAATCAAGGTCGAATAGCTCTCCTTTCAATTTGTCTTCGTCAAACGAAGCGATTTTCTCGCTGTGAAAACGAGTCTCGATCCTTATGTATTTCTTGTCGCTAATGCCGAATCTCTCACATATCGCATTGTAAAAATCGAAAGGATGCAAGCTCTCTCCGTTTTTCACGAAGCCGCATTCTTTTGAGTTTTTTCCAACATCAAAATGGCAATAACACAAGAGTATCAGAGCATTCGAAAGCTCAAAAAGGGAATCTGTGCTAGGACTGTGTCTGCCAACTCCATCAAGCACAATTACCCCTTTGGATTCAATTAAAGCGTGAGTACTATGCGCGATGTTTCTAAAATTCTCGTGGGTCAGTTTCGTAAGTTTTATTAGGTTTGGAGTGGTGAAAATGTATGGTTTCTCGAAAGGACTTGCATAGTCTTCAATCCTTTTTCTATGAGTAGGAGAATAATAGTCTGCATCCATTAGATAGGCATTATTTCGGAGCTGCCTCAATGACTTGAATAGTAGATAAGAGAACACGGACTTTCCACTGTGAGGAGGACCTAGACAAAGTACAGTTCTCTCTTTTTTAGTGACTGTCATCGAGCTTGCGCCGGCCAGTCTGTTCTTATGTATCTCGGACGTAATTTATGAATGTGTCTATGAAACATCTACAAATGAATTTGAAACTAATTACATCGGATTGCAGTTGAGGAAAGCGCTAGTAGTGTCATGAAAATGATAGCATCGTTCGTGTTCTTTTCACGAGAAGCACGTGAAAAAGGCTTTAGAAGAAGATGGTGCGGGGGACAAGGTTTGAACCCACGCAGCCTACTAACCGAATGTGAATGCTGGTGGCTTCTGGGGTTCCGTTTTCAACGTCGCCATCACAGCTAGGCATATCGCTCAGAAGCGGTCGTCGTGGCTT